>LXOW01190767.1_pt1 | contig 80050 bp, 76 predicted proteins | sample 1368591 | NCBI WGS metagenome assembly LXOW01 (sample SAMN04884650, study PRJNA319009) | bovine gut metagenome | isolation source: Cow rumen | host: Bos taurus | place: Italy: Legnaro (PD) | collected 2014-07-09
AAGATATACCGTCAGAGGGTTGCCGACCAGCTGACCTACGAAGGGACGATACCCGCCGAGCGCGGTGAAATCCTGTCGGCAGACGGCGAGCCGCTCGCTACGAATACGACGAGATTCCGCGTCTTCATAGATCCCGAAGCGATTCAGAACGCTATGAAGAAGGCAGAAGAGGAAGGGAAGACCCCGGAAACCGGACCGCTCGACGAGTTCATAGCCGCGGGACTTTCCGAACTGACGGGCGTCGACGTCGAAAAGATTCTCGAGATGGCGCGCAAGCCCGACCGGCTTGACGAGACGATAGTCAAATCCGCCGAAGCCGATCTTGCCGGACGGATCAGGGAATTCGTAACCGCGAACAAACTCGAACGAATGGTTTATCTCCAGGCGTCGAGCGAGAGATATTATATATACGGAAATCTCTGCAGCCATCTGCTCGGATTTACCGGCACCGACGGATACGGCCTTTACGGGCTTGAGTATTATTACAACGACCTGCTTACCGGGACCGACGGAAGATACGTCGCGGCGACCGACGCGCGCGGCGGAGTCCTGCCCTACGAGTACGAAACGAGGATAGAGGCGAAGGACGGCTGCACGGTTCACACGACGATCAGGCGCCGGGTTCAGACGGTGCTCGAAGAGCAGGTGAAGCGTGCGTACGACGATTCGAAGGCGCAGGAAAGAGCCTGCGGAATCGTGCTCGACGCGAAGACGGGAGCGGTGCTCGCGATGGCGACCTATCCCGACTTCGACTGCAATTCATACAGCGTTCTGACGCCGGCATGCGAGGAGAAACTCGCGGCGTCGGGATACGAAAAGGGAAGCGAAGGGTACGAGATAGCGAAATCGGCGCTGATGCTTTCAACCTGGTCGAATATGGCAGTCAGCTACAGCTATATTCCGGGTTCGACATTCAAGCCGATCACCTCGGCGATAGCTCTTGAGACCGATTCGGTCAAAATAACCGACACCTATTACTGCTCGGGCTCGATCCAGACCGAGGACCGGCTGGTTCACTGCTCGGTGCTCACCGGACACGGACTTCTGACCTTCGCGGAAGGACTCCAGCAGTCCTGCAACCCCTGGTTCATCAAGGCGGGCCTTGCGATAGGCACGGCGGTATTCTACGATCATTTCGTTGATTTCGGATATCTCGAGAAGACCGGAATCGATCTGCCCGGAGAAGGCGTCACTCAGTTCTGGGCGAGAAACGAATTCACGAAGATAAACCTTTCGATGTGCGCTTTCGGGCAGAACTTCAAGATCAGCCCGATAAGGCATCTCTCATCGCTCGCGTCGATCGCGAACGGCGGATATATTCTCAATCCGTACGTTGTTGAGAAGGTCACCGACAGCGAGGGAAACGTAGTTTACGAGCATCAAAAGACGGATACGAGACAGGCCGTAAGCGCGAAAGCGGCGTCGACGGTCGCCTCGATACTCGCCGAAGGCGTCGCCGGCAACGGCGGATCAAGAAACGCCTACGTCGCGGGATACAGAGTCGCGGCGAAGACCGGAACCTCCGAAAAGATAGGCGATATAGAAGAAGACAAGATCTGCTCCTGCATGGCATTCGCTCCGGTCGATGATCCGGCGGTAATAATGATTATTATCGTTGATACGCCGACGCAGGGCGTGATCTACGGCAGCACGGTAGCGGCGCCGTACGTTTCGGCTGCTCTTGCCGAGATACTTCCCGAGCTCGGGATCGAGCCGCGGTATACCGAAAAAGAGGCAGCGAAACTGAACGTCACGGTCCTCGATTGGGTCGGAACTGTTTCCTTCGGAGCGCAGAACGCCGTCGAGGCGATGGGACTCAGGTGCGAGACGCGCGGCACGGGAACCGTCGTGACGGCTCAGTTCCCCGAAGCGGGAAGCACGCTGTCGAAGAACGACGGCAAGGTCGTGCTCTATCTCGGAGACGAAAAACCGAAATACGACATAAGAATTCCCGATCTCGTCGGCATGCCGGCGGCGAACGCGAGGCAGCAGCTTTTGAATCTCGGACTCAACGTCGCGATCGACGGAGCCACAAACTACGATTCGGGCACAGGTGCCGTCGTCTACGAACAGAGCCCGGCTCCCGGGAGCTTCGCGACGAGAGGCGAAATCGTCAGACTCACGTTCAGATACCTGAACGTGACCGACGATTGATAAATCACAATATTCGTTACTATCCGGACGCGGTCCGGAAGAAATAAAAGAACACTATCCGCTTATCGGTAAACGTTTGTGCATTCGAGGCCGGACTAAAGAGAAAGCGGACATCAGGGCGGCGGGAGTTGCGCCCCGCCGCCGTCACTCCTCCCGTATTTCCCGGGAGACTCCCGGGAAATAGGGAGGGGCGATGCCCCACCGGAGATCCGAAATGAAGATCAGACTCGGCAGGGAAACACTGACATGCGCGGAGCTCGCGAAGCTCTGCGGCGGAATACCGACCCCGGACGGCGGCAGCCGGCGCCGGGTTTGTTCGGTTTGTACAGATTCCCGCGAAGCCGAGCCCGGATCGGCATTTCTCGCAATCAGGGGAGAAAAGACCGACGGACACCTCTACGCCGCATCTGCCGCGAAGCTCGGCGCCGTATGCTGCGTCGCGGAGTACGTTCCGGAGAACGCTCCCGATATTCCTTTTATCATCGTGGATTCGGTTACCGACGCGCTCCTGCGGCTTGCCGCCGGATATTTCGATCCGGGAGACTGCAAAAAAATCGCCGTGACCGGCAGCGTCGGAAAAACCACGACGAAGGAAATGATTTATTCGGTGCTGTCGGAAAAAGGCAGCTTCCGGAGCGAAGGCAATTTCAATTCGGTTATCGGACTGCCGATGACGATGCTCTCGCTGCCCGCCGGCATGCGCTACGGCGTGTTCGAACTCGGACTCGAGAGAATGGGAGACATTTCGGTTATGTCGCGGCTTCTGAAGCCTGACGTTGCAGTAATCACAAACGTCGGTTCGTCGCATCTCGAATACGCGGGATCGCGCGAGGCGCTGATAGCCGAAAAACTCTCGGTTCGCGACGGTATGCGCGACGACGGCGTGATCCTGCTCGGAAAAGGCAATCCCGACGTCGAGGAGGCCCTGAAGGGCGACGGACGCGTCAGGACCTTCTCGGGAGTCGCAGACGCAGACGCCGACTTCTATCCGGTCAACGCGTCTGACGGAGACTTTTCGCAGACGTTCGACGTCGTATGCCCCGACGGGGTTATAAAGAACTGCCGGATAAACACTTACGGAAGCCACAATCTGCGCGCCGCGGTTTCGGCGGCGGCCGCCGGAGTCCTCCTCGGACTTGACGGCGAAGAGATAAAGCGCGGACTTCTCGGATACGAGACGGTAGGGTACCGTCAGAAGATAGAGCGCGCGGGAGGCGTAATACTCATTAACGACTGCTACAACGCGTCGCCCGAATCGATGAGAGCGACCTGCGAGACGCTCGGACGGATCGCACGCGACACCGGCGGGAGGAAATTCGCGCTGCTGGCGGATATGTACGAACTCGGACGGGATTCCGAAAGACTCCATGCAGAAACAGGAAGATATTTCGCCGAAAAGGGTACCGATTATCTTATAACCTTCGGCCCCGGCGCCCTGAAATACGCCGAGGGAGCCATCCCGCTTATGGGAAAGGAAAGAGTGGTATCCTTCCCCGATTCGTCGGATCCCGCGTCCTGCGCCGCGGCTGCGGCGGAACTGCTCCGGCCCGGAGACGTAATAACGGTGAAGGGAAGCCGGGGAATGAGAGCCGAGAGAGTCTCGGCGGCAATACTTGAAATCCTCAAAGAAAGAGAAAACGGCGGTGAAGGAGGCCGGAAATGAAGCAGAAACTGATCGTTTATTCGCTGTTCGCGGCTCTGTTTGTCTTTACCGCGACGGTCGCGATACTACGCGTCCTGATCCCGGCGCTGAAGAGCCGGAAGCTCGGTCAGAAGATATACGACATCGGGCCGAGATGGCATATGAGCAAGGAGGGAACGCCGATAATGGGCGGCGTCGCCTTCATGATTCCTACGACCGCCATGCTCCTCGTCCTCGGCGTTCTCACGCTGATGAAGGGTCGTCTGGTCGACGCCGAGGCCGTTCTCGTGACCGGCTTTATGGCGCTGCTCAACGGACTTGTCGGATTCGCCGACGACTATACGAAACTGATTAAGAAACAGAACAAGGGACTGTCGGCCTGGCAGAAGCTGATATTCCAGTTCGCGATTGCGATCGCCTACGTCGCCGCGATGCGTCTGCTCGGCTTTCTCAGCGTCTCGCTCTACCTTCCGTTTATCGGGAAATCGGTCAGAATCGGCTTCAGCTATTACGTTCTGTCGGTCGTTCTGATCGTCGGCGTCGTCAATTCGGTCAACCTGACCGACGGTATCGACGGACTCGCGTCGTCTGTCTGCGGCGTATACGGACTCTTCTTCTGCTTCGCAGGAGTTTCGCTCGGAGATATTTCGATCGTCACCGCCTCGGCGTCGATGGTAGGCGGAACCGCGGGCTTCCTCGTTTACAATTTCCATCCCGCGAAGATATTCATGGGCGACACGGGTTCGCTCTATCTCGGAGGCCTTGTCGCCGGACTTCCTTTCGTCATCAGAAATCCGCTGATCGTTTTCATAGCCGGAATCATATTCATCCTCGAAGCGCTCTCGGTCATTCTCCAGGTGGGCTATTTCAAGATCACGCACGGAAAGAGAATATTCAAGATGGCGCCGATCCATCATCACTTTGAAAAGTGCGGATGGAGCGAGGTGAAGATCGTCGGCGTGTTCACCGCCGTCGCTGCCGTCGCGGCTGTCGCCGCCTGGTTCGGACTGTGAACGGCACCGGGGACCGGGTGCTCGTAAAACGCCCGCCCGATCTGATTTATTTCGTACTCGTCGTACTTCTCGTCGCGACCGGAAGCGTTATGCTCTACAGCGCGGGAAGCGCATACTACAGCGACAGTTTCTATTTTCTGAAACAGCACTTGATGCATATTCTCTTCGGCTCGGTTTTTGCCGTCATCGTTGCTTTTGTGATGACGCCGAAGCTCGGAAAGATCGGCGCGCTTATCGCCTACGGCGGTTCGCTCGTGCTGCTCGCTCTCGTTCTTCTGCTCGGGTTTACGAGCGGAGGCGCCAAAAGATGGCTCGACGTCGGAGGAATTTCGGTTCAACCGTCGGAGATCGCAAAAACCGGACTGATACTCATTCTCGCCTTCTACTTCAGCGTGGAAGGGGAGAGACTGCGAAAGAAGGATACTTTCCGGAAAAAGTTCGGGACGATGCTGATTTTCGGCCTGCTGATCCCTATGGGGATTACAGGTTCGCTCGCGGTTCCGGTTCTGCTTGAAAAGCATATTTCGGCGACGGTTATCATAGTGTCGATAGGCGTCGTAATGATGTTTCTCGGAGGCACGAGCATTCTTCTGCTGGCCGGGAGCTCGGCTGCGGCGGGCGGAGTACTCTATATTGTGGCTACGACATGGTCCTACGCCAAAGCGCGAATCGACTCGCTTTTCAACAGAGGAAGGGACGTTTCGGGTTCCGACTGGCAGACGACCGAAGGCCTTTACGCCATGGGAACGGGGGGACTGTTCGGACGGGGCCTCGGTAATTCGAGACTCAAGTACGGATACGTCGCCGAACCGCAGAACGACTTCATTTTCGCCGTAATCTGCGAGGAGCTCGGTTTTATCGGGACTCTCGTGATAATGATACTCTTTTTCGCTCTGACGACGCGCGGACTCCGGCTGTCTTCGAAATGTACAGACGATTTCTGCTCGCTCGTCATAGCCGGACTCTCTTTCAAGATCGCAGTTCACGTTCTTCTCAACATAGGAGTCGTCTGCGCCGTGCTGCCGAACACCGGGATATCTCTCCCATTCTTCAGCAGCGGCGGAAGCGCGACGATGGTGCAGATAGTCGACGCCGGCATCCTTCTCGGGTGCACGCGCTACTGTCTCGATTGAATCCCTGCCGGTAAGGAGGTAGTACAAATGCGAATACTTATTACCGGCGGCGGAACGGGAGGACACGTCAACCCCGCGCTCGCGGTCGTCGAAGCCGTAAAGAGGCGCGACCCCGACGCCGAGATCGCGTTCGTCGGAACGCCACGCGGAATCGAGAACAAACTCGTTCCTGCTGCGGGATTCAAGCTCTTCCGCGTCAACGTGATCGGCTTCCGCCGGTCGCTCTCGCCGAGGAATATCAAGGCGGCGTGGCTCGCGCTTATTTCCCCGCTCAAAGCGGCTGCAATCATCGGAAAATTCAAGCCCGACGTCGTTTTCGGGACGGGAGGATACGTCAGCTGGCCGATTATGGTGGCCGCCGCGAGAAAGAAGGTTCCGACGGCCGTTCACGAGGCCAACGCGGTGCCCGGACTCGCCGTGAGGAAACTCATCCCGTACACAGACAAAATCTATCTCAACTTCAAAATAAGCGAAAAGAGTCTCGGCCCGGGCGCCGAAGGGAAGACGCAGCACGTCGGCTGCCCCCTCCGGAGCGGGATCGGGGATCTGTCCAGAAAAGCCGCGCGCGAAAAGCTCGGAATCGAGCAGGACAGCTTCTTCATCCTTTCGTTCGGAGGAAGTCTCGGAGCCGCGCGGATGAACGAAGCGGCGATGGATCTCTGCGGCGGATATATCTGCAGACATCCCGAGATCACCTTCGTCCACGCGACGGGCGACTCATATTTCGCAGAGTACAAAGAGAAATTCCTCGCCGCCGGATACGACGCATACCCGAACGTAAAATTTGAAAAATACATAAACAATATGGACCTTATGCTGGCCGCCGCCGATCTCGTGATATGCAGGTCGGGCGCCATAACGCTGGCCGAGCTGTCGAGAGCGGGACGAGCGTCGATACTCATTCCGTCGCCTAACGTGACCGACAATCAGCAGTACAAGAACGCGAGAGTTTTCGCCGACTGCGGAGGCGCGCTTCTGATAGAGGAGAAGGACCTCACCGAGGAGACGCTCGAGAAAGCGATCGAGAGCGTGAGGAGCAATCCCTCCCTTCAGAAGAATATGGAGCGGAGCGTAAGAAGCATTTCCCCCGACGGTGCCGAGGACGTCATCTGCGACGGCCTCTTCGAACTCGCCGCCGGCAAAAAGAACTGAAAAACAATAACAGATATTAGTAACTATGAACGATATAGAAAAGAAGTCCGAAGCGCGGGAGCTCGTATCGGCTGAGCGCGAAGGACCGGTACCCGTAAGGTCGTACGTGATGAAAAATCGCCGGGCTCACGCCTGGCTGAATAAAAACGCGCGCGGCGTAGTCCGGGTAAAACCCGGCAAACGGGCGAAAGAACCGGCGCCGCAGGATCCCGCGATCAGAAAAAAGGGAAAGGCGCTGCTCGGCGTCCTCATCGCGGTCGCGGCGATGCTCGTCATGCTGCCGGCGGTATTCGCGGTTGCGTCGCAGTTCGTGATTTCGGCTGCCGAAGCCGAAGGCGCAACACTTTATTCCGCCGAAGAGATTCTGTCCGCTTCGGGACTGTCGGAGGGAGATTCGACGCTGACGCTCAACAGGAAAGAGGCAGCCGCGTCGGTAAAGAAGAACCTTCCGAACGTGAAAAGCTGTGCGGTAAGAATAGACTATCCCGGCACAGTGATATTCGAAATTGAAGAGCACGCTCCCGCGGCGGCGATAGAAGCCGACGACGGACGGAAATACGTCGTGAACTCGGGACTGCTCGTTCTGAAGAGAGCGGGAGAAGAAGAAACCGACGGCGCGCTGATAACGGTGACGCCGGCGGCAATATCCGAATGCCTTGTCGGAAAGGAACTTTCCTTTGCCGACCTGATGGATGCAAGGTCGCTCGAAGACGCGCTGAACGATATCGCCGCGAGCGGTCTTGACACTGCCGGAGCGAGACTCGACGCGACCGACAGATACCGCATGACGCTGACGCTTGCGGACGGCACCGAAATCCTGCTCGGATCGAAGGGAGACCTCGGAATCAAGCTCGCGACGGCAGAGAGGCTGATCCTCGACGGGACGGGCGCTGGAGCGACAATCGACGTCAGCGTGCCATCGTGCGCGCTCGTCAGAGCCGGAAACTGATTGCAAAAGAGATTTTTTTGCGTTTTTTTGAAAAAATCCTTGAAAAAATATTAAAAATATTATATTATATTATTAACCGCGTGGCGCCGGTGCTCCCGGCAGTCCGGATTGGAGGATAAAATGTCAGAGCTCAATAACGGTATTTTCGACAGCGGAGTCAATATCAAGGTCGTCGGTGTCGGAGGAGGCGGAAACAACGCCGTCAACAGAATGATCACCGAAAACATCAACGGCGTCGAGTTTATCGCGATAAACACCGACAAACAGGCGCTTCATTCCTGCAGCGCCGCTAACCAGATAATCATCGGCGAGAAGATCACGAAGGGCCACGGAGCGGGCGCCAACGCCGAGATCGGACAGCGCGCGGCCGAGGAGAACACCGAGGACATCAAGAAGGCGCTCCAGGGCGCCGATATGGTCTTCATCGCGACCGGTATGGGCGGAGGAACCGGAACCGGAGCCGCTCCCGTAGTTGCGAGAATCGCCCGCGAGATGGACATACTCACCGTCGCCATCGTAACGAAGCCCTTCATGTTTGAAGGACGCCGCAGGATGCTGCAGGCGGAGCAGGGAATCAAGGACCTGAGCCAGTACGTCGACTCGCTGGTCGTCATTCCGAACGAAAGACTCAAACAGGTCTCGGATACGAGAATAACACTTTACAACGCTTTTGAGATTGCCGACGACGTGCTCCGCCGCGGCGTCCAGAGCATCTCCGAACTTATCAACGGAGACGGATTCATCAACCTCGACTTTGCCGACGTAACAGCCGTCATGCAGAACGCGGGCTACGCTCACATGGGCGTCGGCGCCGCCACAGGCAAGGACAAGGCCGAACTCGCCGCCAAGGCCGCGATCTCCAGCCCGCTGCTCGAGACCTCGATCAAGGGCGCGACCGGAATTCTTATCAATATCACGATATCTCCCGACGTCGGACTTGAAGACGCCGATCTCGCTTCTTCGATGATCACCGAAGAGGCCGATCCCGACGCCAACGTAATCTGGGGCGTGGTCTTCGATCCCGATCTCGACGACGAGATGAAGATCACGATCATCGCGACCGGATTCGAGCGCCGCGAAGAGAAGAAGGACGCTTCGGCGCCCGCTCAGAAGGCGCAGCCCGCGCAGCAGCAGAGACCGGCGGCAACCGCCGCACAGGCCGCGGCTCAGATTCAGAGAACGCCCGCTCAGCAGGCTCAGCAGCCGGCTCAGCAGAGGCAGACGCCCGCGCAGCAGCCCGCCGCGCAGCAGCAGACTCCTGCGGCAACGACTCCCGCGGCGCCCGTAACTCAGCAGGCAAAACCGGCGGCGCAGCAGCAGAACAACGAACAGGACGACGGCGATATGGATTTCGGTCATCTGATTGATATGCTCAAGAAACGCCGGAACGACGATTACAAGGGAACCGGCAGAAGATAAAACACGCAGCCCTCAAGGGGCGGCGGAACTCAGCGTCCCGTCCGTCCCCTGAGGGCTTATTCTTTTTAGGCAATACCGCACAATTCGATGTACGGATCTCGCCGGCCCTTTCCGCGCCTGTTTTGGCGTCGAAATCGCACTTTTCAGCCAAATAGCCACTGGCGATTTGACTGAAAAGTGTAAAAACTCGCCTGTTTTCCTGCGATTTCTCAGCCAAAACAGGCACAGAAATAACTCGGCAATCTCCACACACGAATTGTGCGGTATTGCCTCAGGGAAGCACATATGGATATTTACGAATTCAAATCACTCGTCTCGGATACTTCGCGCAGGAAGAAAATAATCCTCGACACCGACACCTACAACGAGGTCGACGACCAGTTCGCACTCGCCTACGCGATGCTCTCTCCCGAATCGGTCGAGCTTGCCGGAGTCACGGCGGCGCCCTTCCTCAACAGCCGCTCGACCTCTCCCGCAGACGGGATGGAGAAGAGCTACAACGAAATTTTCAGAATAATGGAACTGACGCGTCCGGGTTCCCGGGAGAAGATTCCGGTGTTCCGCGGATCGGGGAGATTTATGGAATCGAAGACCGATCCCGTCGATTCGGACGCCTGCGATTTTATCATTAAAACGGTTACGTCGTCGGAGGAGCCGGTCGTGATCGTTGCCGTAGGCGCGATAACGAACGTGGCGTCGGCAATCGCGAAATGCCCCGAAATCGCCGGGAAGACGGGCGTCGTCTGGCTCGGCGGGCACGCGCTCGAACGCCCCGACACGCGGGAGTTCAACCTCAAGCAGGACATACCGGGCGCTCAGGTTCTCTTCGACAGCGGCATACCGTTGCTCCAGATTCCCTGCGACGGAGTCTGCTCGCAGTTCATAACGACGGTACCCGAACTCGAGTTCTACCTCCGCGGGAAGAATGCGCTCTGCGACTATCTCTGCGACATCACGGCCGCCTACACGCGCAATCCCTACGGCTGGTCGAAGGTCATCTGGGACGTCACGGCGATAGGCGTATTCACAGTCCCCGGCGCCTTCGAAGAGGTCGTAATCCCGCGCCCGTACCTCACGCGCGACTGCAGATGGTCGTTCGACGCTGCGAGAGCGCCCTACGTATACGTAAGAAAGATCAGGCGTGATCCGCTCTACGCCGATCTGTTCAGAAAACTATCCGAAAAACAATAAAACCGCAATAGAAAAAGTCAAATAAAAGGAAGTATCATCCAATGGCAGTCAGAATCAATCTTTCATCCGTACCGCGCGAACTCCGCGCAGCAGTCGGCGACGTCTGCGACGAACTCGGATTCATCACCGCCGAAGACGGCGCATCTCTCAAACTCCGCCGCGGAAAGCTGAGAAAGGTTTCCAAAGAGAAAAAGGGCGAGTTTTCGCTGATTTACGAACGCAAGAACGACATTTTCCGCCTCCTGTCGAAGCTGAACGGACTTGAGGACGGCGACTCCTACGCCGAGAGAGGCGAAGCGCCCGAGATGCTCTGCTATATGGCCGACGAATCGCGCAACGCGGTTCTCAATATGAGCGGAGCGAAGAAACTCATCCGGCTTCTCGCGATTCTCGGGTATGATTCCTTCATGCTCTATACCGAAGACACTTACGAGATCAGAGACTATCCCTATTTCGGACATATGCGCGGCAGATTCAGCCAGGCCGAACTCCGCGAGATAGACGACTACGCCGATTCCTTCGGAATCGAAGTGATTCCCTGCGTACAGACGCTCGCGCATCTCGCGACCGCCATCCGCTGGCCGGGTCTTCGCTCCTTCTCGGACACCGACGACATTCTTCTCGTCGGCGACGACCGGACCTATGATTTCATCCGCGCCATGCTTCAGACGCTTGCAGGCTGCTTCCGCTCCCGCCGCATCAATATCGGCATGGACGAGGCGCACGCGCTCGGTCTCGGCAATTACCTGAAGAAGAACGGCTACCGTCCTACCCGCGAACTGATGCTCGAGCATCTCGCCCGCGTCTCGCAGATCTGCGAGGAGGAGGGCTTCTCTCCGATGATGTGGAGCGACATGTTCTGCAAGATGGCCTTCGACGGCAAATACCGCGTCCGCGAGGGCGAGGTACCCGAGGACATCATGAACAAGGTCCCGAAAAACGTCTCTCTGATCTACTGGGATTACTATTCTCTCGACCGTCAGATATTCGATCATATGCTTGAAGTCCACCAAAAATTCGACAACGAAGTCCTCTTCGCAGGCGGCGCCTGGAAGTGGTCGGGATTCGCTCCGCACAACACTTTCTCGCTTCTGTCCTCCAAACTTCAGCTCGACTCCTGCGCGGAGCACGGCGTCAAGAAGGTCATCGTGACCGGCTGGGGCGACAACGGCGGCGAGGCGGCGCAGTTCTCGATTCTGCCCGTGCTGCTCTACTTCTCCGAGTATCTCTGGAACGGCACCGAGCCCGACGTCCCGCTGCTCCGTCAGCGTTCGCTCGAAGCCTTCTGCGCGTCCTGGGACGATCTGCTTCTCTTCGATCTTCCGAACGCACTTCCCGGAACCGAGCCGGGCGAGGTGACGCATCCCGTCAATCCCTGCAAATACCTGCTTTACAACGATCCGCTCGAAGGTCTGCTCGACCGCCATATGACGCCCGACGTCGCCGAAAACTACAAAGAGTTTGCAATCAAGCTTTCGAGACACGAAGGCGACCGCGGATTCGGATACATCTACGCCTCTCTATCGGCTCTCTGCGACCTTCTTTCGGTCAAGGCCGACCTCGGGATCCGCATCAGAGAGTTCTATCTCAGCGACGACAGAACGGCGCTCCGCGATATCGCTCTGCGCGACATTCCGTCGGCGATTGCCAAGCTCGACAGATTCACCGAGCTCTTCAGGAAACAGTGGTTCACCGAGAACAAGACCTTCGGGTTCGCGACCGAGGAAATCCGTCTCGGCGGACTCCGCGCGAGACTTCAGTCTGCAGCTGAGAGACTTATCGACTTCTGCGACGGAAAAATCACGAAGATCGAAGAACTCGAGCAGCCCCGTCTCTGGGTCGACGGCAGAAACGAAGCGAGCACCCGCACGCCTTACATCAGCTTCAACCACTGGGCCGGAACGGTCACGTCCTGCACGATCTGATCCGGAGGCATTCCCGCGTTATGAAAATTACGCACGACATACACAATCACAGTCTGCTTTCAAGCTGCTGCTACGACCCGGACGCGACGTTTGAAAATTTCTTCCGCCGCGCGAAGGAACTCGGACATACCGTATTCGGCATTTCGAATCATCTCTGGGATGAGAAGGTCCCGGGAGCCAGCCACTGGTATCATCAGCAGATGATAAACTACGGGCTCGAGGGAGCGAGAAATTCGGTTCCCGACATCCCGGGCATCAAGCTGATGATCGGTTCGGAGAGCGAATACTGCGGAATGACCGACACGCTCGGAATGCTCGCCGAGACGGCCGCGAGATTCGACTATATGCTGATACCGCACACGCACATGCATATGAAGAACTTCGTCATTGCCGAGGATCCCGAGATAAAGGAGAAACGCGCGTCGATCGCCGCCTCGCTGCAGGCGAACAATCCCGATCTTTCCCCCGAAATCTGCCGCAAGATGGCGAACTCGCTCTCTTTCGGCGACGTCGAGGCGATGATAAAGGAAAGAAAATTCGACGTCGTCGGATACAATTCAGACTTTATGTACGAGAGCTTTATGAAGCTGATGAACAACGCAGAGTTCAAAAAGCTCGTAAAGACTGTTCCGACGTCGATAGCGCACTCCTTCCATCCATGCGGATTTTCCCGCGAGATGGCGGCGAAGATTATCCGCGCCGTCAGCGAGGAGCGGCTCGTCGAATGCTTCGAGACGGCCCGCGACATGGGAGTGTTCATCGAAATCAACACAGGCGCGTTTACTCACGCCGACACCGATTACGAGGGCGAGGAGCTGATACGCGTCTTCCGGATAGCCCTCGGCTGCGGCTGCAAGTTCACTTTCGGAACAGACAGCCATTCGCTCAAAGGACTTGACGACATTCGCAGGGGCGACCGCATCTCCGAGCTGATAGGCATCGGCGAGGACGACCTGGCTCCTTTCGTCCGCGGCTGATTTCGTACACGCCGGATAAAGTAATAATCGTTTTCCCGGGGATTGCTCAAAGCGGTCCCCGGGAAATGCGGAGGTAAACGAATATGGGAAACGTTAAATCTGGATTTGCGCCGGGAATACCCGAAATTATACATTCTCCGTTTGAATACGCGGTCGCGGGGCGCGCGCTTGAAATCAGCGCGGCATTCCGCGCCGGAGCCGGTCCTCTCCCCGAAAGACTGTCATTGTCGCTGCGCGGAGGAAAGTCCTTCGCGGCTTTTCTTTTTCCGGCTGACAGCATAAACGCCGGCGGACAGTCGTATGAGATTTATTCGGGCAGCCTCCCCGCCGAATACGTTTGCGCTCCGTCAGTTGATTATGAAATCGAGGGGCGTCCCTTTTCGGTGCCGGTGCTCGACGCGTCGTCGTTTCCGCACGAGGTTCCGCTGACGATTACAGAACTCTATCAGCGCCCGAAGGGAAGGGGAATCGGCTCATACGTCGAGGTGTTCAATCCCTCGGCGGATGACGTCGACCTTTTCGGATACGAACTTCTCGCGTACGTCGCAAAGACCGAAGCTACGGGAGAGCCCGACGCGAGACTGCCGCTGTCAGACGCCGAAGGGAAGAATATACTCCGCCCGGGCGAGTGCGCGGCGATATGGTGGCTGAAGCCGAAGTATTTCGGGCTCGAAGGCCGCGACTGGACGACACCCGCCGATTTCTGCGAGGATTTCTGCGGAGAATACGGCAGGATTCCGGGTTCGGTCAATCCCGAAAACTCGAGGATAGTCCCCGTCGATCTGACATATATCGATCCGGACACCGGAAAAAGAAAACTCCGGAACGAGCCCGGAGAGATACCCTTCAAACTCAAGCCGACGCTGTTGCTTCTTGTAAAACGCGGAGGCAGCCCTGACGACGCATTTTTCCGCCTGCTCTATAACGATATTCAGAACAAGTGGGACAATCCGGTGCGCAGATCCTCCTACTGGAGAACCGATCCGCGCGATCCCGGGACCGCAATAAGAATTGCAAACCGCGAGACGTCGACTCCCGGCAGTCTGATTCCGGGACAGACGGTTCACAATCTTTCGCGTCAGGCGCCGCTGATTATCCCGGTTGCTCCGGGCAGATCCCTCTATTCCGGCGACACCTGCGCGGAGGTTTCATTCGCCGCAGAAGACGCGGGACGCGAGGGAAGCGTATTCACAGCGCGCACGCTGTTTGCGTGCGGCGGGCTGCAGGCGGCCGTTCCGGCCGTTCTCGGCGACGATGGACTCTTCCATTCTCCGATACCCGCCAAAATACTGCTCGGCAGTCATGAGATCGGTTTCAGGATCGAGGTTTTCGACGGCACGCGCACCGCGTCCTTCCCGGCGTCGGGATTTATCGGTATTCCGGTGTACGACAACTCAGGACCCGAAATAACGTCGATGCTTCCGACGGAGGGATATGCGTACGACGGACGTCAGAGAAATACCCTGAGGGCGTCCTTCCACGATCTGTCGGGAGTCGATCTGACCTCGTCAAAGCTCTTTATCGATTCAAAAGACGTCACGGACGACGCAAAATGGACCGAAACAGGAGTTGAATGTCCGCTGAACGCCGCGACGGGCGATCACAAGGCGGTGCTGATACTCTTCGACCGGCTCGGAAACCGGACCAGACGCGAGGTGAATTTCTCGGTCTCGGATATGAAACGCCTCAACGTATACGTCGGAGAGGTGCACGCGCATACGTCTGATTCGGACGGTACCGGAACGCCGCCCGACGCGTACGAATACGCGAGAGACACGGGTCGCGTCGATTATTTCTCGACGACCGAGCACTCTCATTACGTTTCCGCCGAGGATTACGAGAGGCAGAAGACGGTGGCCGATTCCTTCAACGAGCCGGGAAAATTCGCGGCCCTCTACGGCTGGGAGATGACATGGAACAACACCAACGGCTATTGGGGACATATGAACGTCCTTAACTGCGACGAGGTTATAGGAGATATCGACGGCATACCGCTGCCCGAACTCTATCAGATCCTGAAAGAACGTCATCCCGAAGCCGTGGCGATGTTCAACCATCCGGGATACAACTGGGGAAACTTCGACGAGTTCGCATATCATTCGGAGGATAACGACCGTGTCGTCTGCCTCTCGGAAATAAAAGGGCCTGTACACGATTACGAATATATGTCGTCGCTCTCGCACGGCTGGCACACCTCGCCGGTCAGCAACGAGGACAATCATTCTCCGAACTGGACGACCGGAACGAAGATGACCGGATGCGTCCTCGCTCCCGCGCTGACTCGCGAGAACGTCGTAGACGCGTTCAGAGCAAGGCGAACCTACACCACGTCCGACAGGACGATGAAGATACGCTACAAGGTCAACGGCGAGTGGCTGGGCTCCCGCATAGAGTACACGCCGAAGCTCGGATTCGATATCGCCGTCAGCTGCGAGAGCAAGCGGGGAATCGACCTTGTAGAGATCGTCGCCGAGGACGGCATCGTCGTCGCTGCGAGAAGCGGCAGCTCCGCGCGGAAATTCGTCTGGAATCCCGTGCTTCCCGCCGATTACGATTACTATTATCTCAGAATAACGGGACCGGGGCAGTACTGCGTCACGTCGCCCGTCTGGATCGAAAAGAGAAGCGGACTTGAAATCACGCCCGGACAGGCGTTTGCGTCGAAGGACGAAACGGTGTCCGCCGTCGCCTCGTTTATGCTGAAAAACAAATCAGACAGGCGAATCGGCGGTCTCAGAGTCAGCTTCTATATGTCGCAGGCGCATGGACTCAGACCATACGAGAGTTTCCCCTTCCGCACGATTCCATGCGGATCGCTCGGACCGGGCGAAGCGGTGAACGTCTACTGCCGGATTCCCGAAATACCCGGCGTGAGACGCGTGACTGCGATCGCCGAAGGGAAGAGCCGTTCGCGGCGCGAGACATGCACCGCGTTTGCGCTTATGTCTCCCGTGTCGATCTCAGCCGTGCTGCCCGATTCTTCGGCGCTCGTAAAAGACGGGCAGACTTTCGAAGATCCCTTCCCCTACGTATGTCTGTGCAACAGTTCGACGCAGCCCGTCTCGCTTGAAGGCGGGAGGCTCGCGCTCTGGACCGACACCGGCAAGGCGCCGTCGCCGGCTCATACCTGGCCGACGAACGGAATCACGATTCCGCCGAGATCGTCGGTCGTCGTCTGGGACAGACGCGACGCGTCGCTCGGAGAGGAGGATTTCAACCGCAGATACGGAACCTCTCTGAAACTCGGAAAAGACCTGTTTGCAGCCGATATCAGGATTACCGACAATTCCGAAAACGGACGCCGGCTCGAACTCTACGCAGAGGGCGACCGGATGAGCAGGGTTCACTGGAACTACTGCTCGAACGCCGGCGAACGTGCCGGCGTCGACCGCGAGATCGGGTTCGTATACCGTCCCGGAATAAGCGGAACTTCTGCCTTCGGCGGAATATCCGAACCGCGCCCGGGATACGTCGGCGACGGACGGATGGCAGGTATGCGCGACGTCGCGCCTTCCCCGCGGGAGGATAAGAAATCTGATCGTCTCGCCGCTCGTTCGGCTAAAGCCGGAAAGAGAAGGGAAAAGGCGGTACTTACCATTCCAGAAGCAGCGGCGGCAGCAGCGGGCGCGGCAATAATCGCGGCGGCGGCGATACTGCTGAGAAAGAAAAAGAATTAAGAATTAAAAGTGAAATAATAAAAATGGCGCATACAGCATAATGTTTATTATACTGTATGCGTCATTTCAAACTGTAGGGGAGGACCTTTACGGTCCTCCCGCTGACGATGGATAAGCAGATTTTTTGATGAATTGCGCCTGAGGCGCATGAATTGCGCCTGAGGCGCATGAATTGCAACTGCGCCCGCATGAATTGCGGGCTACGCCCGCATGAATTGCCGCTGCGCGGCATGAATTGCGCCTGCGGCGCATGATGCGCGCGCTACGCGCGCGCGATATGCGCACGCTCCGCGTGCGCTCGATATATACCGCCTTCGGCGGTATTCGATATGCGGCGCTGCGCGCCGCGCGATATGTCCGGCTGCGCCGGACGAGGAGATAGCGCAGCGGGTAAACATTTGGTTTACATCAATCGGGACGCGGCCCCGCAGGGCCGCGTCCCGATTGATATTTCCAAGACAGTGGACGAAAGAATGATTATTTTACTTCGACGGTGGCACCGGCTTCGGTGAGCTGGTTCTTGATGGATTCGGCCTCGTCCTTCGAGACGCCTTCCTTGAGGGCCTTCGGAGCGGCTTCGACAAGTTCCTTGGCTTCCTTCAGTCCAAGTCCGGTGATCTCTCTGACGACCTTGATGACCGCGAGCTTGTTGGCTCCGAAGCTGGCGAGAACGACGTCAAATTCGGTCTTCTCTTCTTCGGCGGGAGCGGCGGCGGCAGGGCCTGCGCCGGCACCGGCGGTGATGTTGGCGGCGGATACGCCGAACGCCTCTTCGGCGGCGGATACGAGTTCCGCAAGTTCAAGAATGGTGAGCCCCTTGATTTCATCAAGGATGGCGGTGATTTTTTCGTTAGCCATAACTGTTATTCCTCCATATTATTGAGTGAGCGGAACTTTGTTCAAGCTTCCGCGGGCGCTTCCGCGGCTTCCGCGGAAGCATTCTCGCCGGCCTTCGCGGCCTGATCGAGAACGTATACGAGATTTACGAGCGGTGAACGTATGCATACGAGCAGCTGTGTGATAAGAGTTTCCTTGTTCGGGATGCTTGCGAGCTTCTCGACTCCGGCGGCGTCAATAACGCCTCCGTCGACGTAGCCGGCGAGAATCTTGAACGATTCGATCTTATCGGCATATTCCTTGAGTATCTTGGCGGGGGCGACGACGTCCTTTTCGCTGACGGCGATGGCGGTCATACCCGAAAGATACTGCTTTATGCCCTCATAGCCGCAGTTTGCGCAGGCCATTCCGGTGAGCGAGTTCTTGATAACTCTGTAGGAGACGCCGGCTTCGCGCATTGCTTTGCGGAGCCTCGTGTCGTCCTCGACCGTAATGCCCTGGTAGTTGACTACGACGCCCGATACCGAGTTCTTTATCTTTTCGGAAAGTTCCTCGACTATCTGCTGCTTCTGCTCGAGTACTGTTTTGCTGGGCATTTTGCTTCCTCCTTCTCTGAAAATAAAGATCCTCTCCCGGGAAAGCAGCTTGCCGGAAGAGAAATCGAGCGCAAATATATCGGTCAATTTTCCTCGGCAGGGTGGCTTTCGCTTTTACGGGAACCTGCTGTCTTTGGATAACGTCGAATATTATACTACAAGGTTTTCCGCTTGTCAAGTGTTTTTTGAGAAAAATATCGGGATTGGCGAAAAAAGTTAATACTGTGTTCATATTATGGTATTATAATAAGGCATCCGTAAAAGTGGAGATTGTTTTATGACTGATAAGAATATAGAAGAGAAAGATTTGCAGGCGGAGGAAACCGCGACCGAAGAAACCGCTGCGGAACCCGCCGCGGAGAGAACCGCGCTTCCCTCGGACGTTTCGTCGAAGGCGTCGGCGTTTCTCTACGGCATCTGCGCGCTGACGGCGGTCTGCGCCGCGCTCTGGATTCTGGCGGTGCTGTTCGGATTTGAAGCCGACGTCGGCTATTTCAGAAGAGGAGCACTGCTTCCCGCGGGCGCTCTCGCGGTATTCGCAGCGGGCGGCTGCTGCGCAGTTGCGTCGTTTCTCCTGATTCCGCGGGGCGGTATGCCGCGGAATACCCGCTATCAGAGCGGCGTCAACGCGGCCGCTCTCGACTTCTGCGGATTTATTCTCCTCTTTGAAGCCGGACTGCGCGTCAAAGAATTTATTAATGGTATAAAAGCCGTCAAGGCGGCTCTCGCCCTCTATTCGGACGTCGGACTCTTCGCCGCAATGCGGGCTGATTTCGCGGAAAACCGTCCCGACCGTATGGCGCTGATTCTTTCGGGAGTTGCCGTAGTCGCCGGAGCTCTTGCCGCGTTTTACTTTTTAGCGCGCGGAGCGGGCGACAGACTGAACAGGAACCTGCTTGCCGTATTCGGCGTCTGCTGCGGCTTCAGAGCGCTGTGCGGCCTCGGAATAATCTATTTCGATCTTACCGTTGCGATCAACTCGCCGCTGAAGCTTGCGGCTGAGATTGCGCTGATCTGCGTCATGCTCTGGACTATGCTCGAAGTGCGCTTCATTCTGCCCGAAGGGTACGCGAGACCCGAACTCTATTTTTCATTCTCGCTGTTCACCGTCCTCGTATGCGTTCCGGCCGGCGCCGGAGTCCTCGCTGCGTCGCTGTCGCACGCAGTATCGAGCGACGGACTGCTGGTCGAGGGAGCGTTCTGCCTCGTTATCGGAGTTCTTGCCGCGATCAGACTCTTCCTCTTTACGGGAAAGATCAGAAAAGCCGCTGTAGAGGGCGACTGCTATGAGGCGGACGAAGAGTCCGCTCAGAAAGTTGAGGAAGCCGGAGAAGCCGCAGAATCAGGAGACGGAGAGACAGGCGAATCCGCCGGTTCGGCAGATGACGAAAGCTCCGCTCCGGAGAGCGGAGAAGGGAAGGAATCATGAAAGCCGAAAGCACGTCTGCACTCTACTCCGAGCGCGGATTCGCGGCCGAGAGAATAGTCTGGCTGCACGAGAGAATTTCGGGAGGAAGCTATCCGAACGGAGCGCGCCTGCGCGAGAAGTTCGGGATATCCAAAACTCAGTCTTGGAGAGATATCCGGATGCTGAAGGAGCTCGGAGCGCCCGTCGCATTCAACAGTGCGCGCGGCGGCTTCGAATACACGTCTGATTTTGAGCTTCCCGCAGGTATCAGCGTCGTCGGAGACGAGAGCACGGTATCGGCCATCGCCTCCGCCGAAAGAGACGGCGGCGGCGTCCAGCTGACGATACCCTATACCGCGAGAGTCAGACTGCCCGACAGGATGTCGGCGGTCGAGCTCGGCAGATTCGTAAAGGGCAGACCGAAGGGCGGAGTGTACGACTGCGAATTCCGCAACCCCGATCTCTTTATCGGGATGCTCGTGGCGGCCGCGCCGGGCGCGGAGATCATATCTCCGGAGTGGCTGCGCACGCAGCTCGCCGACAGATGCGCCGAGATGCTGCTCGCAAATACGCAGAGTACGAAATAATAATCCTGAGAAATAAAGCTCCTTCCGGTGGCAAAATGCCCCCGGAAGGAGCTTTATTTCTCGCATTTTTTCAAAAAATCAGAAAAAAACCTAAAAAAATCAAAAAATGCCGGAAAATTTTTTAAAAAAATATTGATTTTTTTTATTGATTGTGGTATAATTTTCGGGTCTGATGTGCGATTAACTGCGTTGAAGCGAAAGGTTGCCGCCCTGAACAGCGGGGAATTTTCGCCGAGAAGTCGGAAAGAGGCCGAAATGGCCGCTCATTTCCGGCGCCGCGAAGCAGCACAGCACCGTGGAATCCGAGGTTCATCAGGATTCCATCGGCCGTTTCGCCGCAAATATGCGGCGGCACAGGCGTACTTTCCGGAATCGACCCTCCGTTCCGATCAAGCGGTTGGAAGATTTCGGCTTTTGTATGGCTGAGGCAAGGAACGCCCGAGGCGGTGGCTAAAGAATGCTTCGTTTTTTCGGAAGGCGCGCGATCGCGGAGGACTACATTATTATTTATACGCGCGTCACGCGTTCCGGAAAAGGAGGAAAACATGGCAGAAAAGAAGTCCGTCAAGATTCGTCTGAAGAGCTACGAGCACTCGCTCGTCGACGAAGCGGCCAAGAAGATCGTCATGATCGCGAAGGACAACGGTTGCGAGGTCTCCGGACCAGTTCCGCTTCCGACCGAGAAGGAGATCGTCACGATACTCCGCGCCGTCCACAAGTACAAGGACAGCCGCGAGCAGTTCGAGCTCCGCTACCACAAGAGACTGATCGTCGTTATGAACCCGACCAAGAAGTTCAGTGATGCTATCGAGAACATCACGCTTCCCGCCGGCGTCGAAATGACGACCAAGCTCTGATCCGCTGAAAACAGCAAAACATCCGCAAAGCCCCGACGAAGGGGCGTTTGCCGGTCAAGTTGGCGCAATCCCGAAGGGAAAATCCAAAAACGTCAACCAATAACCTGCAGGAGGAAAAATGAAAAAGGGAATTATCGGAAAGAAAATCGGGATGACCCAGATTTTCGACGAAGCCGGAAACGCGATTCCGGTAACGGTAATCCAGGCCGGTCCCTGCACAGTGTCGCAGAGAAAAACGGTCGAAAAGGACGGCTACGAAGCCGTTCAGCTCGGATTTGAAGAGGCGAAGGAAAAGAACGTCAACAAACCCGAAAAAGGACACTTTGCCAAGAACGGTCTCACCGTTATGAAGCACCTCAAGGAATTCCGCCTTGACGACTGCTCCGGCTACAACGTCGGCGACGTCGTATCTGTCGAAACCTTCGCCGTTGGCGAGAAGGTCGACGTAACCGGTACGACAAAGGGACGCGGATATACCGGCGTAATCAAGAGATGGAACCACCACAGACTGAGAATGACGCACGGCGTCGGCCCCGTACACCGCGAAGTCGGTTCGATGGGCGCTAACTCCGACCCGTCGCGCGTTTTCAAGAACAAGAAAATGGCCGGCCAGTACGGAAACGAACAGGTTACGATCCTCAATCTCAACATTGTTAAGATTTACCCCGAAAACAACCTGATCGCCGTTCGCGGAGCCATCCCGGGCGCCAAGGGCGGAATCGTGTTCATCCGCGATTCGGTCAAGGCGTGAGCGACAGAGGAGGAATGAAAAATGCCTAACGTAAAAGTATTCGATATGACAGGCAAGGAAGTCGGCGACGTCGCTCTGTCCGAAAAAATCTTCGGAGCCGAAGTCAACGGGACTGCGGTTCACGCGGCCGTCAGGGCCTACCTTCTCAATCAGAGACAGGGAACCCAGTCGACCAAAACCCGCGCCGAAGTCAGCGGCGGCGGAAAGAAGCCCTGGAGACAGAAGGGAACCGGACGCGCTCGTCAGGGTTCGACCAGATCTCCCCAGTGGACGCACGGCGGAATCGCTCTCGGACCCAAGCCGAGAAGCTACCGCACCGACCTCAACAAGAAGACGAAGAGAGTCGCGCTCTTCAGCGCTCTCTCCGACAAGGTTGCGAACGGCAACCTGATAGTGCTCGACGGATGCAGCTTCGAGGGCTACAAGACGGCGACCGCGGTCCGCATGTTCAGAGACCTCGGCGCTCAGAATGAAAACGGCAAGGACAGCAAGGTCCTGCTCGTTCTCCCCGAAGCCGACAGATTCGTGATCGGAAGCTGCCGCAACATCCCGACTGCCGAAACGACCCTTTACTCCACCATCAACGTGTACGAAGTGGTCAACGCCGATAAGCTCGTCATCACCCGCGAAGCCGTCGAAAAGCTCACGCAGGTATACGACAAGGAGGAAGACTGATGGCAAACTCGATTTACGACGTCATAATCAAGCCGGTCATTACCGAAAAAAGCATGGATATGATGCAGAATAAGAAATACGTGTTCAGAGTTCAGCCTTCGGCCACGAAGCCCGAAATCGCCGACGCAGTCGAGAAGGCCTTCGGAGTCAAGGTCAAATCTGTCAACACGATGAACGTACGCGGCAAGAAGAGAAGAACCCGCTACGTTGCCGGATACACCGCTGCCTGGAAGAAGGCGATAGTCACCCTCACCGAGGATTCCAAGACGATCGCGTTCTTCGACGGTCTCAACTGATAGGAGGACCGACAAATGCCTACGATCAAGTATAAACCCACGACTCCGTCGAGACGGCACATGAGCGTCCCCTCCTTTGAGGAGCTCACGAAGTTCGAGCCCGAGAAGAGTCTCATCGTCATCAAGAAGAAGCACGCCGGAAGAAACAACAACGGCAAGATCACCGTCAGACACAGAGGCGGCGGCAACAAGGTAAAGTACCGCATTATCGATTTCCGCAGACTCGACAACGAGGAAGCGACGGTTATCGGAATTGAATACGACCCGAACCGCACTGCCTACATCGCGCTGCTCGAGACCGCCTCGGGACGCAAGAGCTACATCATCGCTCCCGTCGGACTCAGCGTCGGCGACAAGGTGTTCTCGGGCGCCGGAAGCGACATCAAGCCGGGCAACACCCTGCCGATGGCCAACATTCCGGTCGGTACCTACATCCACAACATCGAGCTCCATCCCGGCAAGGGCGGACAGCTCGTAAGAAGCGCCGGATCGGCCGCTCAGCTTCTCTCGAAGGAAAACGGAACCGCTATGATCCGTCTGCCCTCGGGCGAAGTCAGAATCGTACCGATGAACTGCAACGCCACGATCGGTCAGGTCGGCAACATCGAGCACGACACCGTCAAGGTCGGCAAAGCCGGCAAGACCCGACACAAGGGCATCCGTCCGACCGTCCGCGGTTCGGTCATGAACCCCTGCGACCACCCCCACGGCGGCGGCGAAGGCAAATCCCCGGTCGGACATCCCGGCCCGCTCACTCCCTGGGGCAAGCCCGCTCTCGGCTATAAGACGAGAAAGCACAAGTCCAGGACCGAGCAGTACATCGTAAAGCACAGGAACGCTAAATAAGGAGGGAATATAAAATGAGCAGAAGTCTTAAAAAAGGCCCGTTCGTAGAGCAGAAGCTTTATGACCGCGTATGCGCCATGAACGAGAAGAACGAGAAGAAGGTCATCAAGACCTGGTCCCGCGCTTCCACGATATTCCCGGATTTCGTCGGACACACGATCGCCGTCCACGACGGAAGAAAGCATATTCCGGTTTACGTAACCGAGGATATGGTCGGACACAAGCTCGGCGAGTTCGCGCCGACGAGGACCTTCAAGGGCCACGCCGGATCGAAGACGTCGAACAACGGTAAATGATCGAGGAGGAAAGAGTAAAGATTATGGAAGCTAAAGCTTATCTGAAATATCTCAGAATTTCCCCCCGCAAGGTCAAGATCGTCCTCGACCTCATCCGCGGAAAAGACACAGACACCGCCATGGCAATCCTGAAGAACACCCCGAAGGCGGCTTCCGCCGACCTCGCGAAGCTCCTCAAGAGCGCCATTGCCAATGCCGAGCACAATTTCTCGATGGACGCCTCGAAGCTTTACGTTTCAGAGTGCTTCGTGTGCCCCGGACCGACCCTCAAGAGATATCAGCCCCGCGCCAAGGGTTCGGGCGACAGAATTCTCAAGAGAACGTCGCACGTCACGCTGACAGTCAGCGAAAGAGAAGATAAGGAGAATGCGTAATGGGACAGAAAGTTAATCCTCACGGCCTCCGCGTCGGCATTATCAACGGCTGGGATTCCAGATGGTGCGTCGGCAAGGACATCTTCGGAGACGTCCTCGTATCCGACTACAAGATCAGAAAGTATCTCAAGAAAGAACTCTTCAACGCCGGCTGCCCCAAGATCGAAATCGAGAGAGACACCACGGGCGTCAGAGTGAGAGCTCACTGCGCAAAGCCGGGCATCGCCATCGGCAGAGGCGGAGAGAAGACCGCCAAACTCAAAGAAGGAATCGAGAAGATAGTCGGCAAGGACCTGGAAGGCAAACAGATTCCGGTATTCCTCGACATCGACGAGATCCGCAACCCCGAACTCAACGCCCAGCTGGTCGCTGAGAACATCTCGGCTCAGCTCGAAGGCCGCGTTGCCTTCCGCAGAGCTATGAAAATGGCTATCAGAAACACGATGCGCCTCGGCGCCCGCGGAATCAAGATCACCTGCTCCGGCAGACTCGGCGGCGCCGAAATCGCCCGCTCCGAGAGCTACCACGAGGGAACGATCCCGCTTCAGACGATCCGCGCCGACATCGAGTACGGATTCTGGGAAGCCAACACCACCTACGGCAAGATCGGCGTCAAGGTCTGGATCTACAACGGCGAAGTTCTGAACGTAACCGGAAGAGACCGCAGAAACGACCGCAGAGGCGACCGCAGAGGCGATCGCAGAGGCGACCGCCGGAACGACCGCAGAGGCGACCGCAGAGACGCAAGACCGGGCGAGAACCGCGGACCGAGAGACGGCGCGAGCCGTAACGACCGCCGCAACCGTCCGCCCCGCGCTCCGCGTCCCGCGACCGGCGCTCCGAAAGAAGGAGGAAAGAACTAATGTTAATGCCGAAAAGAGTCAAATTCCGCCGTCAGCAGCGCGGAAGACTTAAAGGCAAGGCGTCGAGAGGCAATACCATCACCTACGGACAGTACGGTCTGGTAGCTCTTGAGCCCGCCTGGATCACCTCGACTCAGATCGAGGCAGCCCGTATCGCCATGACGCGTTACATCAAGCGCGGCGGTAAGGTCTGGATCAAAATCTTTCCCGACAAGCCGATCACCGAGAAGCCTGCCGAAACCCGAATGGGCTCCGGTAAGGGCGCGGTAGAGTACTGGGTCGCCGTCGTAAAGCCCGGACGCGTCATGTTCGAGATGGACGGCGTTTCCCCCGAAGACGCCAAGGAAGCAATGCGTCTCGCATCACACAAGCTTCCCATCAAGTGCAAATTCGTCCAGAAAGATGAAGAGGCCGGTGGCGAGGAGGTCAGCGAATGAAGATCAGTGAAGTCAGAGAAATGAGCGCCGAGCAGCTTGAAAAGAAGCTCGCCGAACTCAAGGAAGAACTCTTCAATCTCAGGTTTCAGCTTGCCGTGAACCAGCTTGAAAACACCAACCGTATCAGCGACGTCAAGCACGACATTGCCCGCGTTATGACGGTAATGAACGAGAAGAAGTCGTAAGGAGTGCATCATGGAAGACAGAAATCTCAGAAAGACAAGAGTCGGGCTCGTTGTCAGCGACAAGATGGACAAGACTGTAGTCGTAGCCATCGAGGACAACGTCAAGCACCCGATCTACGGAAAAATCATCAAAAGAACCCTTAAGGTGCACGCTCACGACGAAAAGAACGAGTGCGGCATCGGCGACAAGGTCAGCATCATGGAAACCAGACCGCTCTCCAAGACGAAGAGATGGCGCGTCGTCGAAGTGATCGAGAAGGCCAAATAATCGACGGGGAGGAAGCTTAAATGTTACAGCAGGAATCAAGGATGAAGGTTGCCGACAACACCGGCGCCAAGGAACTCCTCTGCATTCGCGTCCTCGGCGGAACCGGCCGCAGATACGCAGGTATCGGCGACGTGGTCGTCTGCTCGGTCAAGAAGGCCGCTCCCGGCGGAATGGTCAAGAAGGGCGACGTCGTCAAGGCGGTCGTCGTTCGCACCACCCACGGAGTCAAGAGACCCGACGGTTCGTACGTCAGATTCGACGAGAACGCAGCGGTCATCATCAAGGATGACCAGACCCCCCGCGGCACCCGTATTTTCGGGCCGGTCGCGAGAGAACTCCGCGAGAAGCAGTATCTGAAGATACTCTCCCTCGCTCCCGAAGTACTTTAAGGCAAGGAGAATTACCGATGAATATCAAAACAGGCGATACCGTCGTGCTTCTTACCGGAAAGTACGAGGAAAAGAAAGACAAGAACGGCAAGCTTATCCCTCACAAGGTCATAGCCGCTTCCCCGAAGGAAGGCAAGGTTATCGTTGAGGGCGTCAACGTCGTTCACAAGCACGTAAAGCCGAGAAAACAGGGCGATCAGGGCGGCATCATCGAAACCGAAGGCGCCATCTACGCCTGCAAGGTCGCGCTTTACTGCGACAAGTGCGGAGCCGGCCGCCGCGCCAAGACTATCGTCAAGGACGGCAAAAAGGTCCGCGTCTGCTGCAAGTGCGGCAATGAATTCTGATAGAGGAGGGTACAATAAATGTNNGTACAATAAATGTCAAGACTGAAAGAACAGTATGTGAATAACATTGCTCCCGCCCTTATGAAGAAGTTCGGATACAAGAGCGTTATGCAGATCCCGAAGCTCGACAAGGTCGTCATCAACGTCGGCTCGAGCGAGGCGAGAGACAACGCGAAGGTTATCGACAACATTATCGGAGATCTCACCCTCATCACCGGTCAGAAGGCCGTTCCGACGAGCGCACGCAAGTCGGTTGCGAACTTCAAGGTCCGCGAAGGGATGAAGATCGGCGCGAAGGTTACCCTCCGCGGCGAGAGAATGTACGAGTTCGTCGATAAACTCTTCTCCTTCGGACTTCCCAGAGTCCGCGACTTCAAGGGCATCAACCCCAACGCCTTCGACGGCCGCGGCAACTATGCCCTCGGACTCAAAGAGCAGCTGATCTTCCCCGAGATCGAGTACGACAAGGTCGACAAGATCCGCGGAATGGACATCTGCTTCGTAACCACCGCCAACACCGACGAAGAAGCCCGCGAGCTTCTCCGCGCGCTTGGCGCGCCGTTTGCCGAAAATTGACGGAGGTACTGACAATGGCAAAGAAATCTATGGTCGTCAGACAGCAGCGCGAGCCGAAGTTCTCTACGAGAAAATACACCCGCTGCAAGATTTGCGGACGTCCCCACGCTTATCTCCGCAAGTTCGGCATCTGCCGCATCTGCTTCCGCAATCTTGCCTACAAGGGCGAGATTCCGGGCGTCAGAAAGGCATCCTGGTAATCAAACACAACAAACCCCACAATACCGGAAGGAAACTAAGCTGCGGCCGGGTTTAACCGCCGGTATGCCGCCGTCCGCGAACGGCAGCAAGATTATTTAACTTGCATATGGAGGAAAACAGAAATGCAAATGTCAGATGTTATTGCCGATATGCTCACGAGAATCCGCAACGCTTCGGGTGCGAAGCACGCGACCGTCGACATCCCGGCATCCAACATGAAAAAGGCGATAGCCGAAATCCTTACCGCCGAAGGCTACATCGCGGGATATGAAATCATTCCCGACGAAGTCCGCGGCCAGGGAACCATCCGCGTTACTCTCAAGTACACGGGAAAGAAGCAGCAGGTCATCCGCGGCATCCGCAGAGTCTCGAAACCGGGTCTCCGCATCTACGCCGGCTGCGATGAAATGCCCCGCGTCATGAACGGACTCGGCATCGCGATCGTATCCACGTCCAAAGGCATTATGACCGACAAGCAGGCCAGAAGAGAAAAGGTCGGCGGCGAAGTCATCGCCTTCGTATGGTGAGGAGGCAGACGCCATGTCAAGAATAGGTAGAATGCCCATCACCGTCCCCGCCGGAGTCGAAGTCAAAGTCGACGAGGCGAACGTGATAACGGTTAAGGGAAAGCTCGGCACCCTTCAGGAAAAAGTAAGCCCGAGAATGAAAATCACGGTCAACGGCGCGACGGTTACCGTCGAGCGTCCGACCGACGAGAAGGAAGACAGATCGCTTCACGGTCTGACGAGAACGCTCATCAACAACATGGTCGTCGGAGTATCGCAGGGCTACACCAAAGTCCTTGAGATCTACGGAACCGGTTACAGAGCCACCGTCAAGGACAAGAAGCTTCTCCTCTTCCTCGGACACTCGCTTGTAAACGGCGCTCCTCAGGAAAGACTCACGATCGAGCAGCCCGAAGGCATCACCTTCGAGGTCGCCGAAAAGGTCGTCCCGATCACGATCACCGTCAAGGGATACGACAAGCAGCAGGTCGGTCAGATCGCAGCGGTCATCCGCGGCAAGAGACCTCCCGAGCCCTATCACGGCAAGGGAATCAGATATCAGGGCGAGAACGTTCGCCGCAAGGTCGGCAAGTCCGGCAAGAGCAAATAATCGGAAGGAGTAACAGGAAATGGTATCAAAGAAGAATAAAAACGCTGCCCGTCTCAAGAGACACGTCAGAGTCAGAGCCAAGATCGCTGGAACCTCCGAAAGACCGCGCCTTGCCGTCTACCGTTCGCTGAACAACATCAGCGCGCAGATCATTGACGACGTAAAGGGAATCACTCTCGTCTCTGCCTCCTCCTACGAGAAGGAATTCGAAACCGGCGGCAACAAGGAAGCCGCGAAAAAGGTCGGCAAACTTGTCGCCGAAAGAGCTGTAGAAAAGGGTATCACCGAAGTCGTATTCGACCGCGGCGGCTATCTTTATCACGGACGTGTATCGGAACTGGCTGACGGCGCCCGCGAGGGCGGCCTGAAGTTCTGAGCCAACAGGCTGTATTCCGGTTTGTACACTGTTCAAGAGATTTGAACATTTCAAGGANNGCGCCCGCGAGGGCGGCCTGAAGTTCTGAGCCAACAGGCTGTATTCCGGTTTGTACACTGTTCAAACAGATTTGAACAATTCAAGGAGCATTAAAAATGGCATTCAGAAACAATAACGTCGAGGAGAAGGAATTTTCCGAAACCCTCGTCTCGCTGAACCGTGTTTCCAAGACCGTTAAAGGTGGACGTGTTGCCCGCTTTGCCGCGCTTATGGTCGTCGGCGACGGACACGGCCGCGTCGGAGTAGGACTCGGAAAGGCCGCCGAGGTTCCCGAAGCGATCCGCAAGGGAATCGAAGACGCCAAGAAGAATATGGTCAGAATCGCCCTCAAGGGCACCACGATCCCGCACGAGATCATCGGTGAATTCGGAGCCGGCAGAGTCATTCTCAAGCCCGCCGCCCCCGGTACCGGTATCATCGCCGGACAGAAGGTCAGAGCGGTCATCGAGGCCGCCGGAATCAGCAACATCCGCGCGAAGTGCCTGCGCTCGAACAACCCCGTCAACGTCGTGAGAGCGACGATGGAAGGGCTGCGTCAGCTCAGAAGCGCCGAGGAAGTTGCGAAGATCCGCGACATTTCGGTCGACGACGTCAAGGGAGGAGCGCTGAAATGAAAAAGGTCACACTCGTTAAATCCCTTATCGCCGGCAAGCCCAACCAGAAGGCCACTGCCAATTCTCTCGGCCTGCGCAAGATCGGCGACTTCATCATTCATGAAGAAGGCCCGGTCATCGACGGCAAGATCAGAGTCCTTTCACACCTCGTGAAGGTCGAAGACGTTGCCGGAAAGGAGAACGCGTAATGAAGCTTAACGAACTTAAACCGGCTCCCGGTTCGGTCAAGGACGGCTTCCGCAAGGGAAGAGGCGTCGGATCCGGAAACGGCAAGACCGCCGGCAAGGGACACAAGGGACAGAACGCGCGCTCCGGCGGCGGTGTAAGACCCGGCTTCGAAGGCGGTCAGTTCCCGATTTACAGACAGCTTCCCAAGAGAGGCTTCAACAACAAGAGATTCGCCACCGTTTACGCCAACGTAAACGTCGATCAGCTCAACGTCTTCAACGACGGCGACGTCGTCGATCTCGAAAAGCTCATAGCGGCCCGCATCGTCCGCAAGGAACTCTGCGGACTGAAGGTCCTCGGCGGCGGCGAGCTCACAAAGAAACTCACCGTTAAGGCGGCGAAATTCTCGGCATCGGCCAAGGAAAAGATTGAGGCGGCAGGCGGCACCACCGAGGAGGTATAAGGATGTTTGCCACCTTTAAGAACGCCTGGAAGATCGCAGAGCTGCGCTACAAGATGCTCTTCACTCTGCTGATCATCCTCCTTTACAGACTCGGCGCTAACCTTCCGGTGCCTTATGTAAGCCCCGACGCTCTCACCTCTTTCAACAACGCCACCACGGGTTCGATCTTTTCATACCTGAACATTCTTTCGGGAGACGCCTTCGGAAAGGCGACGCTCTTCGCGCTGTCTGTTTCCCCCTACATTACGGCGTCGATCGTCATTCAGCTTCTCACCGTCGCGATTCCCGCTCTTCAGAGACTGTCGCAGGCGGGCGAGGAAGGCAAGAAGAAGATAACGGCGATTACCCGCTACNNCGATTACCCGCTACTCGACCGCCGGTCTCGCTCTCATTACCGCTTACGGCTATATGAGAATCATGGAGACCTACGGAATGCTGGTTGAAGACGTCAACTGGTTCGGCAAGCTCGTCCTCGTGACCAGCTACTGCGCCGGCGCCGCGATCATCATGTGGCTCGCCGAAAAGATCAACGTTCACGGCATCGGAAACGGCATCTCGATGATACTCTTCGCGAACATCATCTCCCGCGTACCCGCCCTTGTAGGACAGGTCTGGGGAATGATCTTCACCGGAAGCACCACATTTGCCGAATTCGACTGGGTCGGAATCCCCAAGGCAATCCTTTCCATCGCAATCACGCTCGCGGTCATCGTACTTATCGTATGGTTCACCGAGTCGGAGCGCCGCATCCCGATTCTCTACGCCAAGAGAGTCGTCGGACGCAAGATGTACGGCGGTCAGTCGTCGAATCTGCCCCTGAAGATGAATATGTCGGGCGTTATGCCGATCATATTCGCGAGCTCGATCGTTTCGGTTCCCGCGACGATCGCCAGCTTCTTCCCGAACGGCAAATTCGCGAATTGGGTCAGCAAGGTGTTCAACTACAACACCTGGACCTACCTTATCATCTACCTCGCGCTGATCGTAGTCTTCTCCTATTTCTACATCCTGATTTCCTTCGATCCGGTCGAAGTTGCCAACAATATACAGAAGAACGGCGGTTCGATCCCCGGCATCCGCTCGGGCCGTCCGACCGTCATGTATATCAAGAGGATTCTTAACAGAGTCACGCTCATCGGCGCGATATTCCTCTGCTTCATCGCCGGATTCCCGATGCTGATCAACATCTTCAACAACCTCATCAACCCCGAAAGCACGACCTTCGCGGGTATCGCCTTCGGCGGAAACTCGCTCCTCATCGTCGTCGGAGTCGCGATCGAGATCGTTCACGACCTCGAGGCGCAGGTTGCCATGAGAAGTTACGGCAAGGCCGCCACGCGCGGCATATTCGGATGAGCTGCGCTCTTCCGGAAGGAATAACAGTATGAATCTGATAATCATGGGCGCCCCCGGAGCGGGGAAGGGAACTCAGGCCGAAGCGATCTCGAAGCGCGAAGGCATTCCCGCCATCTCGACGGGACAGATACTTCGCGGCGCAATGAGCGCAGGCACCGAGCTCGGACTTCGCGCGAAACAGTTCGTTGAGAGCGGAGCCCTCGTCCCGGACGATGTCGTGATAGGCATCGTTAAAGACTATCTTTCATCCGACGAATGCAAAAAAGGTTTCATACTCGACGGTTTTCCTCGCTCGACGGCTCAGGCTGAGGCGCTGGAAAAACTCGGAGTAAGAATCGACGCCGTCCTCCTCATCCACGTTTCAGATGAGAGAATCATCAGACGGATGGGCGGAAGACGCGTCTGCGAGTGCGGAGCATCCTATCACACCGATTTTCTTCCGCCGGCCGTCGACGGAAAGTGCGACAAGTGCGGCAGGGATCTGTACGTCCGCGAGGACGACAAACCCGAGACCGTTTCAAACAGACTCAGGACCTTCCACGATCACACCGAGCCCCTCATCGACTTCTATTGCCGTAAAGGGCTGCTCCTCGAGGTCGAGGGTCAGGAGAAGGTCGAGGACACGACCGAACTCGTTCGGCGCGGCCTCGAGCTGAAGTGCGGCAGATGATACAGCTTAAAAACGAGCTGCAGATATCCGAAATGAAGAAGGCGGGACGGATCACGGCCGAAGCGATGTTCGCGGCGGCCGAGAAGATCCGCGAGGGCGTCTCAACCTACGATCTCGATAAAGTGGTCAGACACCACATCGAGAGATGCGGCGCCCGCCCGACCTTCCTCGGATACAACGGATTTCCGGGCAGCGCATGCATAAGCGTGAACGACGAAGTCATCCACGGCATCCCGTCGAGAGACAGGATACTTCACGAGGGCGACATCGTCAAGCTGGATCTCGGCGCCTTCTGGCACGGTTTTACAGGCGATATGGCAAGGACCTTCGCGGTCGGAAGCATTTCCGCCGAAGCGCAGCGGCTGATTGACGTCACAAAGCTCTGCTTCGAGCGCGGATGCGAAAACTTCGTGAACGGCAAGCGTATCGGGGACATAGGCAGCGCGGTGCAGACATGCGCCGAGAGCGCCGGATTCTCGGTCGTGACAAGATACGTCGGACACGGAGTCGGCCACGAGCTGCACGAAGATCCCGAGGTGCCGAACTACGGCCGCCCGGGACGCGGAATCCGGCTTGAAACCGGAATGACGCTCGCCATAGAGCCGATGATAAACGCCGGCGTACCCGACGTCTTCGTCATGCCGAACGGCTGGACCGTCAAAACTTCGGACGGACGGCTTTCGGCGCACTATGAAAACTCCGTCGCACTGACCCCCGAAGGACCTGTGATCCTCACGGCGGTCTACGATTGATCGAAATGAAGAAATGAGGTGATTACTCTGCCTAAGGACGACGTTGTCGAATGTGAAGGCACGGTAGTTGAGGCGCTGCCCAATACCGTCTTCAAGGTAAAGCTTCCCAACGGTCTGATTGTGACCGCCCATATTTCGGGGAAGCTCAGACAGAACTTTATCAGAATACTGCCCGGAGACCACGTTAAACTCGAGGTTTCAATCTACGATCCCTCCAAGGGAAGGATCACCTGGAGAACGAAATAAGTTCGACAGGACACACAAAGAGAAAGGTATGGTACAAATACAATGAAAGTGAAGCCATCCGTTAAGAAGATCTGCGAAAAATGCAAGATCATCAAGAGACATGGCCGCGTTATGGTCATCTGCGAGAACCCGAAGCACAAACAGCGCCAGGGTTAACGCGATCACACAAAAGAAAGGAAAAACAGAATGGCTCGTATAGCTGGTGTTGACATTCCCAATTCTAAGCGAATCGAGATCGCCCTTACCTACATTTACGGCATAGGACGCAAAAGTTCCAACGACATTCTCGCGAAAACCGGGATCAACCCCGATACACGCGCGAAGGACCTCACCGAAGAAGAGGTCGCAAAGCTCCGTGACGAGATTGAGAACAACTACGTGGTCGAGGGCGACCTCCGCCGCGACGTCAACCTCAATATCAAGCGCCTGGTCGAAATCAACTGCTATCGCGGAATCAGACACAGAAAAGGTCTGCCCGTGAGAGGCCAGAGAACCAAGACCAACGCCAGAACCCGCAAGGGTCCCGTCAAGACAATCGCCAACAAGAAGAAAGGAGCATAACGAATTATGGCTAAAACCCCTGCCAAGAAGGTTATCAAGAAGCGCCGCGAAAGAAAGAACATTCCGTTCGGTCAGGTGCATATCAGAGCTACCTTCAGCAACACTATCGTTACGGTTACCGATCCTGACGGAAACGCGATTTCCTGGGCGTCCGCCGGTGAACTCGGCTTCAAGGGTTCGAGAAAATCCACTCCGTTCGCCGCTCAGTCAGCGTCGGAGACAGCCGCCAAGGCCGCTATGGAACACGGTCTGAAGTCGGTTGAAGTTTACGTAAGAGGCCCCGGACAGGGACGCGAGTCGGCTATCCGTGCGCTTGAAACAGTGGGACTTCAGGTCACCCTCATCAAAGACGTGACTCCCGTTCCCCACAACGGATGCAGACCGCCCAAGCGCCGCCGCATCTGATCAACACTCAGGAGGATCCATATAATGGCAAGATACACAGGTCCGGATTGCAAGCTCTGCCGCAGAGAAGGCTGCAAGCTCTTCCTCAAGGGCGACCGCTGCACTTCAGGAAAATGCCCCTTTGACAAACACGATTCTTCGGCCCGCGGCCGCGACACTCTTCCTTCCGTTCCCGGCCCGCATGGTGACACGAGAAAGAAGCTCAAAGAGTACGGCAAGCAGCTGAGAGAGAAGGAAAAGGTAAAGAGATTCTACGGAGTTCTCGAGCGCCAGTTCCACAACTACTACATCAAGGCCGAGAAGATGGAGGGCATGGCCGGTGAAAACCTGCTCGTCCTTCTCGAGAGACGTCTTGACAACACCGTTTACCGTATGGGCTTCGGAGCAAGCCGCAGCGAATCCCGCCAGCTTACTCTCCACGACCACGTCACCGTCAACGGCAAGAAGGTCAACATTCCCTCGTACTCGGTAAGAGTCGGCGACGTCATCGCCGTCAACCCCAACTCGAAGAATAAAGAATCGGTCAAATCGATGATCGAGGCAATGGCTACCGCCAACGCCCCCAAGTGGCTTGAAGTCGACGCCGCTAACGCCTGCGCGAAGGTAGTCGCTCTTCCCGCAAGAGAAGACGTAAACTTCAACTTCAACGAGCAGCTTATCGTCGAGCTTTATTCCAAATAATACCGCTGAACGGGGCAGCTTCAGGTCCCCTGACGGACGGCTGCCCGGCAACATAGGTCTGCGCACGCCAGAAGGCGGCGCACATACAGTTTTGAAAAGAGGTATAAGGAATGACAGAAATACAGAAGCCCAACATTTCGGTATCCGAGATCAGCGAAGACGGAAGAGTCGGTCACTTTGTAATCGAGCCGCTTGAGCGCGGCTTCGGTACGACCCTCGGCAACTCTCTTCGCAGGGTAATGCTCAGCTCGCTCCGCGGAGTAGCCGTTACGAGCATCAAGGTAGACGGAGTTCTCCACGAGTTCTCGACCGTCCCGGGTGTCGTTGAAGATCTCACCGAGATCGTTCTCAACGTCAAGGGAATCGTCGCGAAGCTCCATACTCCCGACCAGGCGGCGAAGGTCGCCATCCTCGACGTAACCGGCCCCGGTGAAGCCACCGCCGGAATGATCAAGCAGGATTCGGATATCGAGATTCTCAATCCCGACCATCACATCGCCACCCTCGCTGCGGACGGCCGTCTCGTTATCGAGCTGACCTTCGAGTGCGGACGCGGCTACGTGTCTCAGGACAAGAACAAGATACTCCATTCGGACTCGAATTCGAACGGAACCTCGGCTCCGATAGGACTCATCTACACCGATTCGATCTACACGCCGGTATACAACGTAAGCTATACTGTTGAGAATACCCGCGTAGGAAGCAATATCACCGATTTCGACAAGCTCACGCTTGACGTTACTACCAACGGGACCATCAACGCCAGAGAGGCCGTTTCCCTTGGCGCCAAGATTCTCAACGATCATCTCAACATTTTCGTCGAACTGACGGATGAAGCGAAAAACGCGATTTTCGTGACCGAGACTCCCGAAAAGGACAGAAACCGGATCAATGAGATGACCGTTGAAGATCTTGACCTTTCTGTGCGCAGCACCAACTGCCTCAGAAGAGCCAACATCGATACCGTCGGTGATATGGTGAACAAGACCGAGGACGAACTCATAAAGATCCGTCATCTCGGTAAAAAATGTCTCGAGGAGATTACGGCGAAGCTCGCCTCCCTCGGCCTTTCGCTTCGCAAGGTCGACGACTGATCTCCACCGGGACACACACACTTAACAGAGGAGGAGCATTATTATGCCCGGAACAAGAAAACTCGGCAGACCGACGGCTCACAGAAACGCAATGCTCCGCGGCCAGGTAACATATCTGTTCAAATACGGAAAGGTCGAGACGACCGTTACCCGCGCCAAGGAAGTCAGAGCTGTCGCCGAAAAGATGATAACTCTCGGCCGGCAGAACACTCTCGCCGCCCATCGCGCCGCTCTCGCATATATCACCGAACCCGAGGTCGTGAACAAGCTGTTCACCGTTATAGCCCCGCAGTACGATGATATGAACGGCGGATACACCGCAATCTACAAGCTCGGCCCGCGCAGAGGCGACGCCGCCGAGATGGCTCTCATCACCCTTACGAAATCGGCTCCCGAAGCCGCCACCGAAAAGGGCAAGAAGGCTAAGAAATAATCCGGTTATCAACCGACGTCCGCCGGCGTTCCCGATGAGGGAACGCCGGCGGATGGTTTTTTGTATATCGAGCGGCGCGTCAGAAAATAAACATATCTAAAAAGAACTATGTTTATTTCTGTTTTCTTGCTTTTTCTCTCCAATTGTGGTATAATAAAATCGTAAAATTATATACTTGTACAGCGCTATCAAATTGCGTTTGCATTGTATTAATCTTTTGGTTATTAACCAGATAATAACTGCGCAGGAAGGATCGTACTTGGAATAATGGATAATCTAATCGAACCCAAAAGCGGTAACAGCAGTATTGTTCTGCAGTATTCCGATACTGTAACAGCCGACAGGAAACTGTCAATCACCGTTCCTCACGGATATCAGGCTATTGTCCTTGTAAATGAAAAACCGCTTTTCAGAATCAACGAGTGTACAAAACAAAAGATCGTTGATCTGAACAGGGACGTGCTCAACAAAAAAATCAAAGTCGTTTTTGTAACTATCTCTCCTATTCAGGACCTTTTGTGGGGTTTCGGTGGAGTTTCAGTGCTTGATTCATACACCAATCTCAATTACTCCATAGGGGCAAACGGAAGATATTCAGTGAAGGTCGTTGATGCAGTAAAGGTTTTCAAAACGTCGAGTGAGACGGCCGTAAACGTTGATTTGCTTAGAAAATCAACAGTTCCCATGATCAAAGCCATTGCTGCGCCGTTGCTTTACGATCAAATCGTTACAAACAATGTCTCGGTAGATAAAACCTCTTTTGTTGCCCGGGAGTATCAGGAACTCCTTGCACATAAAATAAAGATGGCGCCCGAATTTGAGAGAATCGGTCTGGAACTCAGCGACATCTTCGTAGATGACGTCTACGTCGACGAGGACGATCTTGAGCGCGTCAATACTCGTCGGGAGAAGCTGCTGTCAAATGCCGGTGGCTCGGTTGATTTCGAATCGGTTAAGGCGGAACTGTTGAGTGAAATCTCCGCTATGGTTGAAGAAAGAATATCTGAAACCTTGAATACCGCTTCTTTGAATTACGATAACAACGCGCAGACGGCACTCTCTCGCAGACTTGAAGAGCAAAACAGAGAAGTCGATCAGAGGATTGACATGCTGGCAGCCAGAATCGAGTCGGCAGGCGCCGGTAAGGTTCCGGATATGACCGGTTTCCAAAACAGATTAAAGGCCGAAATCAAATCATATTTTGACGATCAGTCGCGGCTTGCCGAAGAGCGCCTCGGCGAAATGATTACAAACAGTCTGCCGCTGCATCCAAAGGCTGAAAACGCCTACATAGAGCAGTTGCAGCAAAAAATCAGCGCACGCACACTTATTGATCTTGCAAAAACAATTGAAGATTATATTCCGTCCGCGGCTATGATATACAGCAACGTGGAAAAGAATATGGTATCCAAGAAAAAACTGACGTTTAAGAATAAAAGATTCCTTATCGAAACCGATAGATACGGGCTCGTGGCTGAGAAGTTCCATACAGGTAACGTATATCCGCTGAAAAAGAAAAACCTTTTCGGCGTATCTCAGATCCAATATCCGAAAAAGGTTATAGAAGACGGACGAGAGTATTATGAAATGATACCTCCGGTCAGATTCTTCATGAGCGGTATGAATGCCGATGATGCTATTGAAGCAGGCAAAATCTGGACCGTCCTTAACAAAATCAGACACCAGGCTGACGACGGAGGGCGATGGATCAAGGATTATTTTGAAAAGCTGAAACAAGAACAGAATAAAACGATAAAGCAGTTCTTCCTTAGAGCGATTGAACTGTTTGAAAAATACGAATTATATGACGCTGATAAAAGAAAGTGAGCCGGCAATGAAAAAGAGTACGATTTCTGTAAAAACCAATAACGAAATGAAGAAAAGGGCTGTTGCCGAGTTGTCAGCCATTCTTTACCGGATGGAGAAGGGAAAGCACAATAAAGAGCTCGACAGGGAAACCGTTAAGCAGCTTTGCTCATCGCTCAAGTCAGCCTATAACGACTTGGACGATTCGGTAGGCACCGGACAGGAGAATTTGCAGTTTATTGCTGCTGAAACAGCAAACAGCATAGAGAACGCGAAAAAAGCCCTGGAACAGCCAATCACGAAAAAACTCGAAAAAGCAGTAAACGATCTTATTTACGCAGTCGTAATGTGGAATGACGTCAACAGCGGCAAGCTAAAACTGGACAGCGAATCCGATCTTGCGTCAAGAAATAATACGAGAACCGGCCTGCAGCTTGAAGAGAGCCTTTCCCGTATCGATCAGATGATTGCAGACATTCACGTTTTAGTCAACAAGCTGGATGACGAAATAGAAGAAGCCGAGTCGGAGCTTGCCGAGCTCGACCGAAAGATGCTTGCGGAGAGTGATGAGCGTAAACTCAACGATCTTTTTCGCAGCGTAAGAACTGCAAAAAGCAAGATCGAAATGTTCACGGTCCGTAAAAGCAGCTATTCAGCCTGTTTCAATTTGCTTGAGATGATCCATGCCAACGGGAAGCAGATTCTTGCAGGTGCAGCTTTTGCGCCAAAGGAAGCCGCTGATGCCTCGGATCTTCTCGATCTGAGAACAGTATCTCGAATTATGGATGAGCCCGACAGCGTGGTTGTCGTTCTAAGAAAGATGAACGATTCGTTGCGCGATCTTGCTGCCAGGACAGAAACCATAGATCGCAAAGTTTCATCCCTGGATTTCGGGAATACAGCGCCCGGAAGCGAAGCGCTGGCTTACAAAGAGATGCTCGTACAGAGGCAGCGCGATGCACAGCCGCTTTCAGAAGAGTCAGCGGTTGAAACCGAAACGAAAGGTTAAACAAAAAAAAGAACAACAATGAATCGTTGCCGGTGTAAAAACTGCGGTTATCCCAGACTTGAGTTTACAAAGTCTGGCTGGAAGTGTCCGGCTTGTTTCGCAGAGTATTTTGAGGAGTCGCTTCCGTCCGAGGCTGCGATCCAGTTGTCCAGCGCATTTTCTCAACTGAGCATTCAGGAATTCTCAACTGCCGAAGAACTGTTCGCGGGTATTATCGAAAAATACCCGCGTTCTTCCGATGCCTATTGGGGACTCGTTTGTTCACGCTACGGGATAAAGTACGAAGAGGATTTCAACGGCAAAAAGATTCCGACCTGCTGTTTTCCAACTATTGAGAGCTTTAAAGACGACCCATATTACAAAAAAGCTTTGAAGTATGCTGATTCGGAAACTGCAGCGTGGTATATCGAACAGGCGGATTATATCGACCGTGTTCGTGAGACGTGGGTGAATCACGTTAAGGACGAACCGGATTATGACGTCTTTATTTGTTATAAAGACAGTGATGAACAAAACGGTATCGAAAGGACGGAGGACAGCAAGGAGGCTGCTGAACTATACTGGCATCTGAAAGAAAAAGGATACAGCGTTTTTTACAGCCGTGAATCTTTGCGCAACAAGCTTGGGTTAAAATACGAGCCGTATATCTTCGGCGCTCTCCAAAGCGCGAAGATAATGATCGTTTTCTGCAGTAAAATCGAATACATAGAGTCAACCTGGGTTAAAAACGAATGGAGGAGATACTACAAAAAGATTGCAAACGGGGAGAAGCGACGCGATTCACTAATCGTTGCTTTCAGCGGGTTCAGCCCGTCAAGTCTACCGGGAATACTGTCTTCATGTCAGCATATTTACAGCAATTCCAAGAATTTCTTTTACGATATTGACGAAAAAATATCAACTGTATTAGGCGACGACAAAGCGGAAAAAGAGCATGCAGACAGGCGCACACGTCAACCAGTTTCTCCCTTGCACAGGCATAAATATAAAGATATCATTATAAAACCTACGTGCGTCAGCAAAGGATGCACGGAGCATCGGTGCGCCTGCGGAGAAGCGTATAGAGACAGCTGGACGCAACTGGGAGATCACGATTTCGCGCTGACTGATCATATTGACCCGACCTGTACTCAAGAAGGGCGTGATTGTTATACTTGTTCTATTTGTGGAGAAAAGAACAGTAAGATAATTCCGGCACTCGGCCATAAATATGGAGAATGGATAGAAAGCAGACATCCGTCCTGCGAACGGACTGGTGTTAAAGTTCGTCAATGCTCGGTTTGCGGCGCAACAGAAGAATCAAGCATATCGATGCTTGAGCACAAATGGCTGCCCCCGACTGTCAGAACCGAACGAGATGGGCAGAAGCATTACATAGCCATTTGTGAACTGTGCGGAGGAGAAAAGGAAGTTAACGAAGCGGCGTTTGCGGAGTACAATGAAAGAATCAGAAGAGAACGCGAGGAGGCGGAAAGAGAAGAGAAATACGTTTCGGCTATCAAGCTGTTCAATGAAGGCAAATATGAAGATGCCATAAAGGCATTTGAGAAATGTAAAGGATATAAGGAAAGTAAAAAACAAATCGAAAAATGTCAAGCGTCTTTACTGGAACTTAAGTATGCCAATGCTCAAAAACTTATGAGTCAAGGGCAATATGGCAAGGCTTCAGTTATTTTCGCGTCACTAAATGGGTATAAAGACAGTGACAGAAAAATACAGGAATGTGCGTCACAGAGGAAGGAACAAACGTATAATCTTGCAATAAAGCAATTCAACGACGGACAATTCGGAAGAGCTTTAGCAACTTTTAAATCTTTGAAAGGCTTTAAAGACAGTGCAGAACAAATAAGAAAGTGCGAATCTGAAATTAAGAAAAAGGAGGCAGAAGAAAAAGCCAGGCGTGAATGGGAAAGAATCAAAGCTGCCCAAGTTGGTGGAATAATTAAACTCGGTAGATATGCTCAACAATCAGGGGGAGCTCAAACGCCAATAGAATGGCAGGTTTTGTATAAAACACCTGATAATCGTCTTCTATTATTATCCAAACATATTTTGATTGCAAGGCCTTTCGATTGCTTCCCAAATGATAGACGGAAGAGCCGGGATTTTCAAACCGAATGGGTTGGTTCAAATATTCGTAAGGCGCTAAAGCAATTCTTTTGCGTGGCTTTCAATTCCGAAGAACAACTTGCAATTATTCCGGTCTGGGTTGACAATTTAATTGATTCGGGTGAAGGTGTTCGAAATTCGGAACTAGATAAAGTGTTCATATTGAGTTCAAGAGAGGTTGGAGAGTATCTTCCCACGATTGACTCGCGGAGGTGTTTGAAAACGCCTCGGTGTTACGGCGAAAGCGCTCCCTTTGCATGTGGAACTGCTAGTTGGTGGTTGCGCACTCCAGGTTCTGAAAATGGATGTGTTCAATATGTTGACGCAGATGGCTTCATTATTGAGAAGGGATGTCCGTCCGAGGACAATTTGGGCGTCCGCCCCGCTTTGTGGATAGATCTCGAATCATTACTTCTCGGCTCTGTCGATAATCCGGAACCTATTGGAGCGGTATCAAAGGAAGATAACAAAACAGCTTTGGGTAATGATTCATCTAATGTATCACCATATTGCGATATGCCGGCGGAGGAAGATGATGAATGTGTCATCCATAAAAAACGATCATCTGGAAAAAAATCGCAATATGCTATAGCGATTGAAAAGTTTAATAATGGTGACTATTTGGAGGCATTTAATATTTTTTTAGCTCTAAAAGGGTATAAGGACAGTGATGTTTTAATGATGGAGTGCGAATTGGCGCTAAATGAGAAAAAACGCAAGGCATCCAACGAAAGGAAAACTAATTTCTACGCTGTTTGCAGTGCTTGTGGGAGATTAGCAAAACTGAAATTCCGACCTGTAGAAAACAAACCCGTATATTGCTCATCGTGTTTTAAAGAACGAAAGAAAAAACGAAAGATAAGTAAAAGCAACAAAGCTAAATAATCTAATATAGCTACAACTATCACAAAAGCTTTTGATTACCAAATTGAAAGAGAGTGTAAGATATGCAAATATTATTTACAGATCAAGAAATGAATCGGGTAAAACATGAACTACATATCGATCTTGAAAATGTAATAAAACAGGATGTCTTTTTAGACGATTGGAAAGGTGATTTTCGTTTTTCTGAGTTTGAAGAGCGTTTTAACAGTATTTATTCGATAATCAGAAATCAGTTAAAATATGCGTCACATACATATTCTTCACTTCTGTACTATTGCAGGAAAGTAAAGCAGGAAATTATCTCATTGAACCAAGGAAAAATAAACCATAAAATATTCAATGCGGAAGTGGTTGTGCTCCTCTGCTCTCTATATAACCATATGAGTTTTTTAGTAGAGAAGGCTAATTATATTGGTGGCTTAGAAACAATTCTTGTTTTCGAAGCTTGCCCGTCGAATCTTCCTAAATTAGATTCCAGAGAAGAAGCTCGAATGATAAAGAAACTCGCATTAGATAATAGGGTTAATCCGATAGTTCGTTTCAATACAAGTATTAGCATTTTCAAAAAAACCTGTAATGACAATAAGATGGATTATCTTCATTTTGTGGGGCACGGTAGTTGGAACGGAGATTTGGTTTTTTGTGGAGACAATCAGAATGGCAAAATACTGCATTTTCCAACTTTTGAAAGATTTTTTTATAGAGAATATGGTGCGAACCACTCCAATGCTATCATTAGAAACATTTTCGTTAATTCATGCTTCTCCGAACGGTTTGTGAACAAAATCCATTCGAGTTCTAGTATTAAAATATTGTTTGAACACAGTATTTCAAACCGAGAAGAGGTCTTTGATAGTTGTGCACTAGAGTTTGCAAAACTGTTTTATCGGGAGGCTTTTTCTACCAAATCCATTAAACAAGGATATAATTCTGCCAAGGGTCAAATGATTCTGACAAATAATCCACTAAAAAAGCAGCATGCTACTCAAATCGAATTCATTTGAGCGATGGTTATATATGAATTATTTAAGTTGATTAAAGTCATCATTGGTTTGCGTTTTTGATAAATCGCCTTCAATGAGCCCTCTAAAAATGATCCACCTTTTTTATTTGAGGTCATCAAATGAATCGTTGCAGATGTAAAAACTGCGGTTATCCACAACTGCAGTTTATTAAATGCGGCTGGAAGTGCCCGGCGTGCGATACGGTCTTTCAAGAGGATACGCTGCCTTCCGAGGCTGCTATTCAATTGTCGAACGCTTTTTCGCAGCTAAATATTCAGGAATTCGCTACAGCGGAAGAACTGTTCGCGGGTATTATCGACAAATACCCGCGTTCTTCCGATGCCTATTGGGGACTCGTATGCGCGCGCTACGGGATAAAGTACGAAGAGGATTTCAACGGAAAAAAGATACCGACCTGCTGTTTTCCGACGATCGAGAGCTTTACTGAAGACAGTTATTTCAAAAAGGCGGTAAAATACGCAGACGCCGAAACCGCAAAATGGTATCAGAGCCAGGCGGATTATATTGATCGGGTCAGAGAAACGTACGTTAACCTTGTTTCCAAAGAGCCGGAATATGACGTCTTTATTTGCTATAAAGACAGTGATGAACAGCACGGCGTCGACAGGACTGAGGACAGCAAGGAGGCCGCGGAGCTTTACTGGCATTTGAAAGATAAAGGGTATAACGTATTCTACAGCCGGGAAACACTGCGGGACAAGCTTGGAGAAAAATACGAGCCGTATATCTTCGGCGCTCTCCAGAGCGCGAAGATAATGATCGTTTTTTGCAGTAAAATCGAATACATAGAGTCAACCTGGGTCAAGAATGAATGGCGGAGATATTACAAAAAGATTGCAAGCGGGGAAAAAAGGACGGATTCTCTGATAATCGCTTACAACGGTTTTAATCCGTCTGCGTTACCCGGAATACTGTCTTCAAGTCAATGCATTTACAGTAAATCAAAGAACTTCTTTTACGATATTGACGCAAAGATAGAAAGTCTTATCGGTGGTGATCGGGCTGTAAAAAGCGGATTCGATCAAAGGACCAAGCAGCCGGTTTCTCCTCTTCATAAACACAAGTACGTTGATACCGTAGTTAAAGCGACCTGCGTAAGCAAAGGCTATACCGAGCACCGATGCGCCTGCGGTGAATCATATAAAGACGGTAGGACGCCTTTGGTGGATCACGATTTCAAATTGGTGAAGCATTCCGATCCAACTTGTACTGAAGAGGGAATAGACGAATACAATTGCTCGGTATGCGGAGAAAAAAGAATTGAGAAAAAGCCGAAAGTGCCACACTCTTTCGGAGATTGGATCGAGGATAAACATCCTTCGTGCGACAATGGCGGCGTCAAAATCCGTCAATGCTCGGTTTGCGGTTTGAATGAAGAGTCTGCCATCCCGCGGCTCGAGCACGTCTGGCTTCCGCCAAAAGAAATCACTTTGAGTGATGGACAAAAGCATTACGTTTCCGTATGTGAACTGTGCGGAAAAGAGAAAAACGTAAAAAAAGAGGTATTTGCCGAATACAACCGCTCTATACTCGAGCAGAAAGAATCCGAGAGAAGAGCCAGAGCCGCAAAAAAAGCTAAAAAAATCGCTTTGTTTGCGTGCATTTTTGCCGTTATTGCAATTGGATTACTGGTATTCTATAAGACCGAAAGCGGTTACAGATACCGTGAGTGCAGCGATTCTCCAAGAGCCTGTTATTCATTCAGACTCGGATATTTCGTAAAGAACGTCGAAACCGTGTCTGTCCCGAGTCACTATAAAGAGTGGTACGTTACTGCACTTTCTGACAAAGCGTTTGCCAACAGAAACAGTATTAAAAAGATTACAATACCGGATTCCGTTGAACTGCTTGGGAAAGACACCGTAGCCGGAACTTCAGACGGTATCGAAATTGAATTTTCCATTCCAGCAAAAGCCGGTTATTCATTTGCAGGATGGGAACTGGATGGAGAACTGTTTACAAACGGACAGGGTATAGTAACCGATAAAAACGTTATGAACAAGGGAGGAAGGCTTTCTCCCCGCTTTGTCGCGCTTGATAACACGATTATGTTTGACGGCAACGGTGAAACGTCGGGCGAGATGGCGGATCAAATTCTTAAGACCGATACAGCTGAAAAGCTCTCAGTAAACGTCTTTAGTAAGTACGGATACTCGTTCGAAGGATGGTCGCTGACTCCTGACGGAGCTGCCGAATACAGTGACGGATCGGAGTTTCACATGTCAGCGAACGGCTCTGTAACGCTCTATGCCGTATGGAAGATAAAAGAGTGCAAGATACACTATGACGGCAACGGCGCAGATGATCAGTATGAACAAATCGACGATTATTCTTTAGTTTTCGGAGACGTTACAACGCTTTCTTATAACGTATTTGACAAAAGCGGATACTTTTTTGCCGGGTGGAGCACCTCGCCCGACGGAGACGTCGAGTATTACGAAGATGAAGAATATGAAGTGGGCGATCAGGAAAGCGTAACATTTTACGCTGTGTGGGCTAAAGGCGCATATTCAATTACGTATAACCTGAACGGTGGAACTGCATCCGGAAATAAATACGCGTACGATATCGATTCCGAAACCTTCACGGTTAATAATCCTGCAAGAGCAGGGTATACTTTCACCGGTTGGACGGGAACAGGCATATATGACAAGACAATGTCGCTGTCAATAGAAAAAGGCAGTGTCGGAAACAAGTCGTTCACCGCTAACTGGGAAGCAAATACTAACACGCTTTCCTTTAATGCAAACGGCGGTACTGGAACGATGAAGGCCAAAAATGTCAAGACCGATGAAACCGTTTCGCTGCCTGCAACTGCGTTCGTGAAAACCGGATACGATTTTGCCGGATGGTCAACCACTGCAAACGGAAAAGTTGCATACAAAAACAGCGCGAAATACAAGATGGGTGCTCAGAACGCTACTCTATATGCAGTCTGGAGCAAAGCTGTTTACACCATAACTTACAATTATAACGGCGGAACGGCGATGGGAAATCCCGAACAATACTCTATTGATACAAAAACTTTTACGGTAATCAATCCTGAAAGAGCAGGGTACACTTTTATCGGTTGGACCGGAACCAACCTGCAGGGTCATTCAAAATCCGTCACGGTTTCATCCGGTTCCACTGGTAATATAGTGTTGAACGCCAATTGGATAGCCAACGATAACACCCTTTGTTTGGAAGCCAACGACGGAACCGGGGACAAAACGGTGAGGACCGTTAAGACCGATGAGGCCGTCACGCTTGATTCTGAAGGATTGTCCAAAACAGGATATTCTCTTGCCGGTTGGTCAACAAAAGAAGGAGGACAGGCAGAGTATTCGATCGGCAGTCAATATGTTATGGGCACCGGCGATGACGTCCTTTATGCAGTCTGGTCGAAGACCAGGTATTCAATTTCATATGATCTCGGAGGGGGGACGGTTTCCGCGAATCCTGTAAACTATTACGTGGATACCGAGTCTTTTGTCATCCAAAACCCGGTAAAAGCTGGTTATTCATTTATTGGGTGGACTATAAACGCTTCAGGTCCAAGTGTAACAGAACTGACAGTTGCAAAGGGAAGCACCGGTAACCTTGATCTTAAAGCAAACTGGGTGGCAAACAACAACTCTATTGTATTTCACTCAAACGGCGGCACTGGCGCAATGACTGATCAGCTTATCGCAACTGACTGTTCAGCGTCTTTGAAAACAAACACATTTGAAAAGCTCGGATACTCCTTTGAAGGATGGTCCGAATCCGAAAACGGTCCGGTTGTTTACGGCGATAATCAGGCATATAATATGGGCACTGGTTCTCGTTACGATCTTTACGCCGTGTGGTCGCTCAACACTTATACGATATCATATGAGCTTAACGGCGGGACTGTATNNCTTCGGAGTTTACAGTTTTGTCTGCTTCTATCACGATTAATAATCCTGTAAGAGCCGGCTATACGTTCGATGGCTGGACTGGCGCTGATCTTTCAAGCCTTGAAAAAAACTTGGTTATATCATCCGGTAGCATTAATAACAGATATTATACTGCCCAATGGAGCCCGAATCTCAACACTCTTACTCTCACAGACGGGGTTAATATAAAAACGATAACAGGGTACACAGATACCCTGATACGTCTTCCCAAAAACGATTTTGAAAAAGCCAATTCGACGTTTGCCGGATGGTCTGAAACGGATGGAGGCGAGATTTGTCTTTACGATCGAGATATTTTTCTTATGGGCACAAACAATAATTACACGTTGTTTGCTGTTTTCGAAGAGAACATTGACAGATCNNTATATCAACCCCTGAAGATATGTATTCAATTAAGAATAATCTATCGGGCAAATACTACTTAACGCAAGATATTGATATGTTTGGATATGACTGGACTCCAATTGGAAAAAGGATTATTGAATGTGAGGCACAGTCAAGCACAGTATGGAAGGATATAGATGTATTAGATGATAAGTTTAGTGGAATGCTTGATGGAAATGGATTTGTAATATACAACCTATCATCTAACATAGATCTGATATACAAACGTAGTATCAACGGTGTTCCCAATGCAATCTTATACGGATGCGCATTATTCTCATATAATTATGGCACAATAACAAATGTTAAATTGTATAATACATTGTATCAATGCGAGTTTTCCGAAGATATTCCCACTTCAATGTTCTCCGGTTCAAACAAATCGATTGCGCTTTACTTTGGGGGAGTTTGCGTATCCAATTATGGTGTCATTTCTAACTGTGAAGTACAGGGTTCTATATCTTTGAATGATTCAATATTATCCGAAAGCAGTAGATTATGGGGCAACCATTTCATTGGAGGCATTTGTTCGGTTTCTTATGGACAAATAACGTCTTGTTCGGGAACTGTAAAAATTGAATCAATCTTTCCCAGTTGTATGGATGAGATTTGCCCTTGTGTTAATAATGCAATTATTGGAGTTCGCGGTCATTCCTTTATTTCAAAAGATTTTGATTCTTTTAAATCTGGATGTATTTGGTATACATCTAATCATGAGAATTATAGATGTCAACCCGCCAGACACCATTCGATAGTTAATGTTTGTGATGGTTTTGAAGAAAAAGAAGGCTACTCTTTTGTAGGATGGTCATTGACCGAAGGCGGACCAGTTCAATATTTGCCAGGAGATGAGATTTATATACCGTATGAAAAAGATAATTTGGTATTGTATAGCGTTTGGAAAAGAGTTTGTGAAGTTGGAGATGTTATTACCTTTGGAACGTATGAGCAAGATAATGACACAACAAATGGGAAGGAAGATATCGAGTGGATTGTTCTTGAAAAGGAAGGCGATAAAGCCCTTATAATCAGTAAATACGCTCTTGACTGTAAGCCTTATAACACTTCAAATATAGGTGTAACCTGGGGAACCTGTTCTCTTCGCCGATGGCTGAACGAAACGTTTTTTAACGCGGCATTTAGTTCCAAAGAGCAGAACAGAATAATCACTTCCACTGTGACTGCAGATTCCAACCCGTCGTATAGCACGTCGCCCGGTAATAACACAAGTGACAAAGTGTTTCTGCTCAGCATTACTGAAGTAAACAAATACTTCAGTTCCAACGACGCTAGAAGCTGTGGTGCTACCGCATACGCAAAAGCTCAGGGAGCAAATACAAACACCAGCAATGGCAATTGCTGGTGGTGGCTGCGGTCGCCCGGCCGCAATTCTCGCAGCGCTGCGAGTGTCAGCAATGACGGCTCCGTCGATAACTACGGTTACTTTAGCCACGATGATGGCGCGGTCCGTCCCGCTTTGTGGATTAATCTAGGTTCTTAAATCTTCTAAGCTGAAATCTTCCACAGCGCCGCAGGCGCAAATCTCAGCTGGCGTAGCCCGCAATCGCAAGTGCGCAACTCTCTCCTAATATGCCGAGAGGCGGCAGCGACGGCTTTTTGGCGAGATTCCCGTTTGCCGTCGGCATATCCTTCGAATACGGCAGGACCGATTTGCCGGTTCTGTTCGACTGCTCCGAAGTGATATGGACCGAAGACGGTTTTTTCGCCGAACCGCTCGCGTACCTCGAGGCGGGAGCGGACGGCGTTCCGGTTTTGCGTTTTCCGGAAGGCGCAGACGTTGATAACGAGAGAAGTACGTATTATTATACTACGGACGTTACAAAGTCTGTTTTTTCCTCGCATGACGTGATACCGCTCCGCGATCCAGTGTTCACGCAGGTCGAAGGCATTACAATCCGGCGTGAGTGCGAATCGAAGCATCTATGCCATTTCAGTACAATCCTCATTATCTGTAATCGTTTATGCGCTCCCCTCGGGGCGGGCGCCCGCTGAGGCGCCCCTACAGTATCAAATAACGCGCAGATCGTAATAATTGTTACCATCTACGCGTCATTTTTAATTATTAATTATTAATTCTTCAATCTTCAATATTCATTTAGCCGCGGCGCATTCAGCCGCAGCGCCTTTAGCCGCAGCGCTATTAGCCGCGGCACTTTCTGCGTTTTCTTGATACAGCCGCGGCAGCGAGCGGCGCTGCGGCTGCCCCCGCTGCGGCGCTAACTGCCGAGCGGCATCCGCCGCTCTTCGCGTTTGCCGTCGTTTCGTTCCCGCTCAGTTCCGCCGTTTCCACCGTTTCCGCCGTGCGGGCGTTTTCGGCAGTGCTGACGTAGCTGAATTTGAATCTTCCGCCCGGCATGACGTCGCCCGAGGTGTAAAAGTCGAGTATATCCCCCGAGAACTTCGTGTATACTTTTCTGCCGTCTTTGGCTTTCCCCTTGTCCGCGGAGTCGTGCACGTTGTCGGTGACCGCGAAATTGATTGTGAAATCGTCGCCCGCGATACCGAGATCGCTCTTCTTTATTTCGATCTGAAGGTATCTTCCGCTTACCGAATAGTTCACCTGAGCGACGGGCTCGGTATCGTATCCGTTTCCGGTGAAGCGCTCGAGCAGCGTCTGCGTATCGCTTTCGGGAGACGTTTTGTTTATCACGTAGTTGAAGGAATTCCACCCGTCCTCGTCAGAAGTATCGAGGTATACGTTCATCCAGAGATAATCGGTTCGCGGAGAAATATCATACGCACATTCGACGAGTATATAAATACTGTCGCCGTCTCTCGCAATCTGAGCGCCTATCAAGTCGTTTCTGGCCGATATATCGGTATAGCGTACGCCTCCGTAGCCGACGGCGTCCCGTTGAAAAGCGTTCCCGATATATCCGGCGTAGTAGGGAGCTACGCCGGTCCACTGTGACGCGCCCGCGCTTATATCGATAGTCTTCGAGCCTGAAGCTTCAGGAACGGCTCTTACGCCCTTGTAGCGCCTGACGAAATTGACGAGCTGATAGTAGTAGTGATCCTTTAGAACGCCGCGAGAGGGCTCGATATCGCGGCTGGCGGCCGCGTTGAACTCGTCGGGAAAGGCGTTTTTCACGCCGCACCATTCCTCATACCTTCCGGCAATCCATTCGTTCCAGCCGGTGACGAAGACGACGGACGGATCGACTCTGAGAGCGTATTCGAACTGCTCTTCGAAATTCGCTCCGTACAGTAGCGCGTCGGGACGCGTATCGTAGCCCTTCGACGTATAGGTCCTGTCGGTGCAGTAGGGGCCGTTCATCGCAGAGAGAGCTTTTGTCATATAATTGTGATTCTGCGCGACGCCGACGGTTATCTGCTCGGGCTTTTTGTTCATAATGTCCGCCGATGTCGCGTAGTATACCGTCTGCGGGTACATCGACAGCCAGCCCCAGTTTTTGAGATTCGATTTTCTGTCGGTGTATCCCGGGACGTTGGCGCGGAAGGTGAAGAAGTCGAGTATCTCGTTTTCGATCCCCGTCGACCGGTTGAGGTTCGACGAATGAGCCATAAGCATCGGATGACCGTCGAGCCAGTACCAGAGAGAACGGTATTTTCCTTCGCGGAAGACGTCGGTATAAAGATATTTCAGCTGCGTCTTCGAGTCGTCGTTCGCTGCGAAGGGAAGCATGAAGGAGATTTTCGGAGCCGCGACTCCCGCTTTCTGAGCCGCGGTCCAGCTTTCGAAGAGCGGAACGTAGCTGTCTTTCCAGGTATAAGTTCCGTTTGTGTTGTCGGTGAAAATTACGTCGACTCCGGCGTTTGCGAGCAGCTCGGCCTGGCGGCGAAGGACCCATTCGTCGTTGGTGCGGTAATAGCCGTAGATCGGTTCGTCCCAGAAATTCTGAAAGGCGCCGACCGGCCAGCCCGAGTATCCGTAGTCGTTGATTATCGAGGCGAGGTCGACTCCTTTTGCTTTTTCGTTGTCGAGGAATTTCTGAACGTTGAAAGCGGTGTTTCCGACGCCCTGCGAGACGTGCCAGGTCCAGTAGAACATCGCAAGCGTCCTGCCCTCGCGGGGACCTCCGACGTCGGCGTTCGTGAGCGATTTCCGGCCGAGGCCGTCGGTGAATACCCAGGTGTCGGGCATGACTTCGTTCAGATTGTAGAGACTGTCGCCCGGCAGAAGTCCGGACAGATCTTTCTGATTTTCGGTGATTTCTTCGAATACCGGTGCGGTTCCGTATGTGTCTTCCAAGCTTTCAACCTCCAGAAAAGGGGTCTGCGGGGCGCTGCCCGAAAATGATATAGTAATAAATGGTTCGTCGCGTGATTCGGCTCCGTCGATATAGGTCAGAATCGTGTTTGTGCCCGACGGATTTCCCGCCCAGCATCCGACGTTGCCCGAGGTGTTCTCGATGACGAAAAGATATTCTCCCGCCGGGAGCTTTTCATTGAGCGTTATACGGTTCGTCGCGTTGTCCCGTAGTGCCGTGAAACGCTTCGTACAGAGCGCCTCTCCGTCGACCGTCCGCACAAAGGTTCCGTTCCAGCGGTATACAGACAAATCTGCGGCATATACGCCGCTGACAGACCACGTAGGCATCGTGAAAGCGAAGGCTTCGATCTCGCCGCCCGTCTTCAGTCTGACGCCGAGTTTCCCGACCGATTCGGCAATCGGAATCGCTTTCTGCCCGGACGAACCTCCGGGACTCAGGTCGGCGGCGCGGACAGACGTCGCGCAGATGAGCGCAGCCGTCAGCAGGCAGACGCAGATAATCGACAAAATGACTGACGTTTTTTTCATCTCGGATTCCTTTTTTCGCAACCTTAGTGCAATTTCTGTTATACGAAATTATTGTACCATAACGCGAGTTTTTTTTCAATGATTTTTTGCGAGGATTTTCCGCTGTTTTAGCGCTGTTTTCTGTTGACAAAACGGCGGAAATATGATAAGATATACGTACAATCGAAAATACTTATCAAGAGCAGCCGAGGGACAGGCCCGCCGACGCTGCAGCAACCTGCGCATGGCGCAAGGTGCTAATTCCTGACAGATAAGACCGGCAGCCTCCGTCTTCCGGCGGGGGGTTTTTTTGACCGGCGGAAAGGAAATCAAACAATAATGAAACTCACAGAAGGACACAGACTCTTCACTTCGGAATCGGTTACCGAGGGACATCCCGACAAAATCTGCGACAAGATCTCTGACGCAATACTCGACAATCTCATAGCGCAGGACCCTTCGTCGAGAGTCGCATGCGAGACCTTCTGCACGACCGGACTCGTCGCGATCATGGGCGAGATAACGACAAAAGGCTACGCCGATCTGCAGAAGATCGCGAGAGATACGGTAAGGGAAATCGGTTATACGAGAGCGAAATACGGCTTCGACTGCGACAGCTGCGCCGTCATTTCTTCGGTTCACGAGCAGTCGCCCGATATCGCGCTCGGAGTCGACCGTTCGCTCGAAGCTAAGAGCGGAGAGTCTGACGGACTCGATCTCGGAGCCGGAGACCAGGGAATGATGTTCGGATTCGCATGCCGCGAGACGCCCGAGCTTATGCCGGCGCCGATATCCCTCGCTCACAAGCTCGCAAGGAAGCTCACAGACGTCAGAAAGAGCGGACGGCTCAATTATCTCCGTCCCGACGGGAAAACGCAGGTTACGGTTGAATACGACGGCTACAGGCCGCTGAGAATTGATACCGTCGTTGTTTCGAGCCAGCACGGAGAGAGCGTCTCTCTCGAACAGCTGCGCGAGGAGATAAAGAGGGAAGTCATCTTCACGACGATTCCCGGCGAGCTGCTCGACAAAGATACGAAATATTTCATCAATCCGACGGGAAGGTTCGTCGTCGGAGGACCGATGGGCGACACCGGCCTTACAGGACGGAAGATAATCGTCGACACATACGGCGGAGCCGCAGGACACGGAGGCGGGGCATTTTCGGGCAAGGACCCGACGAAGGTCGACCGCAGCGCGGCATACGCGGCGAGATATCTCGCCAAGAACGTCGTGGCTTCGGGAGCCGCGGAAAGATGCGAAGTGCAGCTGGCCTACGCGATCGGCGTCGCGTCTCCGGTTTCGATTGCGGTCAACACCTTCGGAACCGGAAAAGCTTCCGAAAGCGCGATTTCCCGCGCGCTCTGCGAACTCGTCGATCTGCGTCCTTCGGCAATAATCGAAAGGTTCGGCCTGAGGCGTCCGATTTACTCGCCTCTCGCCGCTTACGGACATATGGGACGCGAAGACCTCGGCGTCTCATGGGAGAAGACGGATATCGCGCAGGAACTCGCGCGGAAACTCTGACAGTGAAAAAGAAGACCGGACACGCGAAGAAAAAGGTATCCGCCGCCGAGCTTGAAAAGCTCGTCAGCGACCTGGGCAGGGATAAAACCCCGGATATAACGAAATACGTCGGCGAGGACGGTTTTATCCGCTTCTCGGTCGAATCGGTGCGCTTCCGCAACCAGGAAAACGGATACTCGGTGCTGACGGTCAACGTCTCGGGCGACGCAATGACTGCTGTCGGGATTATGCCCGACGTCGAGGAGGGCGACCGGATCGCTGCAGTCTGCACGCCCGAAACAAACCCGAGATACGGTTTTCAGCTTCACGTAACCGAATACAGAAACGAAATACCCTCGTCCGACAGCGACATCGAAAAATATCTCGCGTCGGGCGCGATCAAGGGTATCGGACCTAAGACGGCGCACAGGATAGTCGCCGAGTTCGGCGAGGATACCGCGGGAGTCATCGAAAAGCACCCCGAATGGCTGGCACAGGTCCCGGGTATAACGCCGGCGAGGGCCGCGCAGATTCACGAGGAATTCGCCCGGACCGCCGATATCAGGACGGTAATGGCCGCCTTCAGGGACTGGTTCGGGCCGACTCTCGCGATGAAGATATACAACAGGTTCGGCAAGGACGCGATATCGGTGGCGGAGGAGGATCCATTCGCGCTGGCAGAGGAAATCGACGGAATCGGTTTTGAAACCGTCGACGCGATGGCCTCGAAAAAGGGAATGGACAAGCTGGCGCCCGGAAGGATAAGATCGGGAGTCAGGTTCGTGCTCGGCCGGATGACCTGGCGCGACGGCAACACCTGCGTGCCATACGACGAACTCACGGCGCAGGCAGCGACGCTGCTCGGCTGTCCGCCTCAGACGGTGACAGACGCCGTCGGAAGTCTTTTGTCCGCAGGACAGATATCGGTCGTGCGGGACGCCGACGGCCGCGGCCGCGTATACGAGCGCAGGACCTACGACGACGAGAAGTACATTGCGATGAAACTCGTCTCTCTCTGCCGCGACGGCGACGCGCTCGGCTTTCAGGATATCGAAACCTATATCTCGATTTCGGAGGCCGAAAGGAACATCACCTACGCAGACGGGCAGAGAAAGGCCATATTCGTCGCTCTGAGCCGGGGGGTAATGGTACTCACCGGAGGCCCCGGAACGGGTAAAACGACGGTTATAAACGCCCTGACGGGCATATTTGAGAGACTCAATATGAGTATCGCACTCGCCGCGCCTACCGGACGCGCCGCAAAGCGCATGACCGAGGCGACGGGGCGCGAGGCGAGAACGGTTCACCGGCTGCTCGAAGTCGAATACCAGGGCGAGGATGAGTCGCGCACGCGCGATCTTCCCGAGTTCAGACGGAACGAAAAGAATCCGCTCGACGAGGACGTCGTGATCGTCGACGAGTGCTCGATGCTCGACAACGCGCTGACCGCGGCGCTTTTGCGCGCCATGCGGCGGGGAAGCAGGCTGATACTCATCGGAGACTCGGATCAGCTTCCGTCGGTCGGGCCGGGCAGCGTCCTGCGCGACATTACCGCGTCGGGAGCGGTGCCTGTGCTCGAACTCGACAAGGTATTCAGACAGGCAGAGCAGTCGCTGATAGTCACGAACGCTCACCTTATCAACAAGGGGCTGATGCCGGTCACAGACCGCAGGGACGGGGATTTCTTCTTCATACGTGCCGAAAGCGATCAGGTTATCGCGGATACGGTATGCGATCTCTGCGCGAGAAGGCTGCCCGCCGCCTACCCGGGAGAGCCGGTTCAGGTCGTCGCGCCCTCGAAAAGGGGAGACTGCGGAACCGACCGCCTCAACGCGCGGCTGCGCGAGATGCTCAACCCCGAGAAGCCCGGCAAACCCGAAATCAAACGCGAATCGGGTTCGTTCAGACCCGGCGACAGGGTTATGCAGGTGAGAAACAATTACGGTATGGAATGGTCGGGAGCCGCCGCTCGCGGCAACGGCATATTCAACGGAGACATCGGACGGGTTTCAGGCGTCGATCCGGGATATGATACCGTCACCGTCGATTTCGACGGGCGGTTCGCCGAATATTCAAGGGGAGACCTCGCCGATCTCGAACAGGCCTGGGCGATCACCGTGCATAAGAGTCAGGGCAGCGAGTATCCGATCGTCGTGATACCGCTCGGGGGAATACCTCCTATGCTGAGGACGCGGAATCTGCTCTATACGGCTGTGACGCGCGCGGTGAACCGCGTCATCATCGTCGGCAGGGAACAGGTGCTCGCCGAAATGGCCGCGACCGCCGACAGAAACACAAGATGCACGGGTCTTTGCGCCATGCTGTCGTCTCTTTCGGGGAGGAAGAATTGACGGACAATAACCGAAACGGCAATATCATCGAGAAAGCCGGACTGTTTTTCAGGTCCTGGCTTTCGGGCGAAAGATGCGCCTTATGCGGGGAGCGCGGAACGGCGGAGGGCGGAGTTATCTGCCGCGCCTGCCGCGAAGGACTCGGCGGCGCGTCGCGCGAACTCTGCACCCGCTGCCGCCGGAGAGTAGAGAACTGCCTCTGCGTAAAGCCGGGGATGGAGGATGCCGGGTGTCCGGCGTTTATAAAGCTGTATTTCTATTCGCACGGAGAGAACGCTCCGCAGAACAGACTTATATACCGGCTGAAAACGAAAAAAGACAGGTATATCTGCAGAGAAGCAGCGCGAATGCTCGCGCCGCAGCTTCTTGAATATCTGAGAACCTCTCTCGTCCTGCCCGACGAGACGGCGATCTGCCCCGTGCCGAGAAGCCGCAAGGCGGCGTCGGAGAACGGAACAGATCAGGCGAGGGAACTCGCAAAGGCGCTGTCTGCCGCGACCGGAGCCGCGTACTCCGAGGCCGTCGTGAGACTTCGCGACGGACTGCCTCAGAAGGGGCTCGACGCCGCCGCGAGGCGGGAAAACGTCGCGGGAATGTTCGCGCCTGCCGAGGGCGTCGATCTGTCGGGCTTTACTGCGGTGATTGTCGACGACGTCGTGACGACCGGAGCCACAGTCTGCGAGTGCGCGAAGGCGCTCAAAACGGCGGGAGCGCGGGAGGTCGTCTGCGTCGCGCTCGCGAGCGACGAATAACCGCGCGCGCAACCCCGAAAATTATCCGCGGACGCCGCGAAAAGACGCCCGCGAATAATTATTTTTGCTCGCTTTATATTGATTTTTCGGGAATAAAATAGTATAATATTTATGGAGATTTGTTTAATATGAGTAGTGCACCCTGGTTCAAGCCCGATATCGGAATAGACCTCGGCACGGCTACCTGCCTTGTTTACGTAAAAGGCAGGGGAATAGTCGTGACCGAGCCTTCTGTCGTGGCTTCGGACGCTGTAACAGGGGAAATAATCTCCATCGGACATGAAGCGCGCGCCCTGCTCGGCAAGGCGCCGGCTGACATAATCGTCTCACGCCCGCTGCGCGACGGCGTCATCAGCCAGTACGGACTGACGCTGAAGATGCTTCAGATGTACATAAAGCGCGCATGCGGATTTCATATCGGCAGACCGCGCGTCGTGATATGCATCCCCGCGAACATCACCGAGGTCGAGGAGATGGCGGTCAGGGACGCGGCGAGAAACGCCGGAGCGGGTTCGGTCCATCTCATCGAGGAGCCGGTTGCCGCGGCGCTCGGCGCGGGTATAGATATATTCGACGCGAGAGGCAACATGGTCGTCGATATCGGCGGAGGCACGACCGACATAGCCGTCATATCGCTCGGAAGCGTAGTCGTATCAGAATCGATCAAGATCGCCGGAGACAAGTTCAACGACGCGATTAAGGACTACGTAAGAACCCGTTACAATCTTCTGATAGGCGATCTCACAGCCGAAGAAATAAAGACGAAGATCGGAAACGTGTCGCGCAGACAGGACAAACGCACGATGCGCGTAAAGGGAAGATGTCTCGCTCAGGGAATACCGCGCGAGATAGTGCTGCGTTCGAGCGAGATGCTCGAGGCGATGCTCATGCCTATAAAGGGCATCGTCGACGCCGTCTGCGAGGTCATCGAGCGGACGCCTCCCGAACTCGTTTCGGATATTATCAACGGCGGAATCGTGATGACCGGCGGCGGAGCGCTGCTGCAGGGATTCGACGAGCTGATTACCGAGATTACCGGGATCCGCGCCAGAGTGGCGAAGAACCCGGTCAACTGCGTCGTACTCGGCACCGGTAAGGCGCTCGACGACGTAAATATGTTCACCGAGGCGCGCGTCAACATTTCGGGCGCGTCGGCAAGACAGTTCTGATCGGGAAGTATTATTAATGTTTTTATTGAATTCACTCCTCCTCGGCGTCGCCCTCGCCATGGACGCGTTCACCGTTTCCTGCGCCGACGGAATGGCGTGCGGAGGAGGCGTCCGGCGCGCTGTCAAAGTATCGTCGGTGTTCGGGATGTTTCAGATGATAATGCCGCTCGCCGGCTGGATTTTCGTGACGCTTCTGACCGACCTGTTCGAGCAGGTAAGACAGTTCATACCCTGGATTTCTCTTTTGATTCTCGGCTTTCTCGGCGCAAAGATGATAAACGACGGATTATCCGAACAGGACGAAGAAAAGGCCGCGGCCGGATTCGGAGGTCTGATTCTGCAGGGAGTCGCGACGTCGATCGACGCGCTGTCAGCCGGACTCACCTTCACGGACAATCCCGCGTACGAAGTAATCATAGGTTCGGCGGTAATAGGCGTCGTTACCTTCGGCATCTGCATGGCCGGAGTGATTTTCGGCGAGAAGATCCGTTCGCTTGTCGGAAACCGCGGCACGGTTGCCGGAGGCGTGATACTCATACTGATCGGTGTCGAGATCTTCCTCAAGGCGGTTTTCGACGCGTCGGTCCCGCTCTTTCTTATCAGGTAAACAATCGATAACAAATAAGAATTATTCGCAGAGGTTAAATCAATGAGCAAAGAAAACGAAATTACAAGACAGGTCCGCAAGGCCGTTATTCCCGCCGCGGGACTCGGAACGAGAATGCTTCCGATTTCTCGCACGGTTCCGAAGGAGATGCTCCCGATAGTCGACAAGCCGGCAATGGCCTATCTCGTCGAAGAGTGCGCGCAGGCGGGCATCACCGACGTGCTTATCATCACCGGAAGAAACAAGAACGCCATCGAGGACTATTTCGACTTTTCTCCCGAATACGAGGCTGCCTTCGTCCGCAAGGGAAAGCCCGAACAGATCGACGTCATGAGAGCGTCTGCCGCTCCGGGCGGAATCAGAGTCTATTTCCTCCGCCAGAAGGAGACGCGCGGACTCGGTCACGCGATACTCTGCGCCGAGAATTTCATCGGCGACGAGCCCTTCTCGGTTCTTTACGGCGACGACGTAATCTTCTCGGAAGGTAAGAACGCGACGGCGCAGCTTATAGACACGTATAAGAAATACGGCAAGACCGCCTGCGGAGTCAAGCCGGTGCCGAGAGAGCAGCTCAAGAAGTACTGCTCGCTAAAGGCCGAGCCGATCGGAGACTCGGGCAGGGAATACTACGTCGACGATATGATCGAGAAACCTCAGCGCCTCGAAGACGCCTTCTCAAACCTGTCGATACTCGGCCGCGTGCTGCTCACGCCCGACATCTTCGACGTCCTCCGAAACACCGCTCCGGGCGCCGGAAACGAGATTCAGCTGACCGACGCCATCGCCGTCCAGGCGAGACGCGACGGAGTCACCGCTCTCGAATTCGAGGGAACGAGATACGACCTCGGCTCGAAGCTCGGACTTATGACAGCCAACGTCGTCTGCGCCGCGAAGCATCCCGAAATCGCCGAAGAATTCAAGGCGTTTATCCGCGATTTCGCCGCCACGCTCTGACAGAAAGTCCGGAATGAGAGTCTCGAAAGAAAACTACTATCTCGACATCGCTCAGACGGTGTCCGAGAGAAGCACCTGCCTGCGCCGCAGATTCGGAGCGATAATCGTCAAGGACGACACAATCGTTTCGACCGGATACAACGGCGCTCCCCGCGGCCGGGCGAACTGCTCGGATCTCGGGTTCTGTTACCGCGAGCATCTCGGCATTCCACGGGGCGAGAGATATGAGCTCTGCCGTTCGGTGCACGCCGAGGCGAACGCGATCGTCGCCGCAGAGAGGGACCGCATGATCGGAGCCACGCTCTACCTCTGCTGCACCTCTCCCGACGGAGGCGTCGTCATGGGCGGCACCAACAGCTGCATGATGTGCAAAAAACTTATAATAAACGCGGGGATATCCCGGGTCGTCGTACGAGACGACAAAGAGAACTACCGCTCGATTGAAGTGTCCGAGTGGATCGCCGACGACGATTCGCTGAACGGAAAATTCGGATACTGATCCCTCCGCGGAACAACAATTCCTTTGCAACAGGAACCTGAAATGAAAAGAAAAACGCTTCGCTTCCTCTGCGCGCTGGCGGCCGTCATAATGATCATGACGGCGGTTACGTCCTGCGCGAGAAAACTCAGAATCAACCCGGCGACGACGAAGATCCGCGACAAGAAGAGCGGGATTGAATACAGTTTCGTATCCTCGAACTATCTGCCGCGCGCCGTCTCCGATGAGAAATACGCCGTATTCGTCCAGAACAAGGTAAAGGTCAACTACTTCACGGTCGAGGGGCTCTCGCCCGACGAGTGGCTCTATTCCGAACTCGGCGAACTGATCTACTCGGGAGACGCGGGTGCGCTGCCCGATATTTCGGGATTTCACGCCGAAAGCGTAATCGTCGCCTACAACACCGACCTGAACTTCACTCTCGCCGAGATAAACACGCTTGACGAGACAGAGAAGATCGTGGAGAAATTCGTCAACGGCGAGCCGGCGCATCCGACCTACTACGATCACGACACATACAAGCTGCTATTCTCGTCGCCCGACTACCCATATCTCTACTACCAGCTCTGGCTGATAGTGACTTCGGACGGAACCTATATATTCGACAGGTTCACGCAGAAGTACGTCGAGGCGGGAGAACTCTTCAAGGACGTCGTACCCGACTACAGCTACGAGGACTATGATTGACGAAGCTCCCGAAGGCTTTCGCCTGACGCCTTTCGGCGAAGGGCATATTCCGGCCGCCGCGGCGATCGAAAAAGTCTGCTTCGCAAATCCATGGAGCGAGCAGTCGCTCAGGTACCTGACGCTTCGCGGCCCCGCCTTCGGCGTGGCCTGCGAGACAAGAGACGGAATACTTGCGGGGTACTGCTCGGCCGAATCAGCCGGGCTTTACGCCTATATAATGAACGTCGCCGTCCTGCCCGATTACCGCAGGCGCGGACTGGCGACGGCGATGATCGGACGCATAATAGGGCTCTGCCTCGAAAGAGGAGCTATGGTGATATCTCTCGACGTCCGCGAATCGAATGCCGGCGCGAGGGCGCTCTACGAAAAGCTCGGCTTCAGAGCCGAGGGGACGCTGCCCCGCCACTACAGAAATCCGGTCGAAGCCGCGATTGTCATGAATCTTTATCCGGACGCTGAAAATGAATGAGATAACGATACTCGGAATAGAATCGTCCTGCGACGAAACGGCGGCGGCTGTCGTCAGATCCGACCCCGAAGGGCGGAATATGAAGTTGCTGTCGAACGTCGTTGCGTCTCAGATCGACGTTCACCGTCTTTACGGAGGCGTCGTTCCCGAGATCGCGGGACGGGCACACTGCGAAGCGGTGAGCGGCGTCGTTGCCGGCGCTCTCGAGGACGCAGGACTCGGCGTGAAGGAACTCGACGGCGTCGCTGTCACGACTCACCCCGGACTGATCGGGGCGCTGCTCGTCGGCGTGAATTTCGCCAAGGGATTCGCCTGGTCGAATTCGCTGCCGCTGATTCCGGTAAATCACATATACGCGCACATCTGCGCCGCGTTTCTCGAAAAGGGAACGCCCGAGCCGCCCTTCCTCTGCGTCGTCGTGTCGGGCGGACACACGTCCTTCGGTATCGCCGAAACGAGATCTTCGGTCAGATGGATCGGCGGAACGAGGGACGACGCCGCGGGCGAGGCCTTCGACAAGGTCGGCCGCGTCCTCGGTATGCCATATCCCGCCGGAGCGGCGATGGACGCCGCTGCGTCGGCTGCAGAGGCGCGACTCGATCCCGCTCACCCTTACGTCAAGCTTCCGTCCCCTGCGCTTCCGGGAGAAAAGATCGAATTCTCCTTTTCGGGCCTCAAGAGCGCGTCGCTCAACGCGATAAACAAGATGAGAATGACGGGCGAGGAACCCGACGCCGAGCTTTTCGCCGCCGAATTCAACCGCGCGGTGGCAAACGGAATCGCGTCGAAAATTCCCGAAGCCGCGGTCGCAGGCGGATGCCGGACGGTCGTAATGTCGGGCGGCGTCGNNCTTATAATCCCGCCGAAGAAATACTGCACCGACAACGGCGCGATGGCCGCGGCCGCCGGAATATTCGGATACGCGGCGGGAGTACGCGCGCCGCTCGATCTGAACGCTTCGGCTCTCGACTGAATGACTACGGGAAGGTAATCCTGCAATGCCAAAAGATAACGAATCTGCCCCGGCCCTGACCGTAAATTACGGCAACGAGGTCGTCACGCTGCCGGCTTCGGCGCTTGCGCGTCTGAAATCGGCATCGAAAAAAGATATAATAATTCTTCTGCAGCTTCTCGCCAACCCGTCTGCCGGAAAAGAAGAGCTCGCCGCCCTCTGCGACTGCTCTGACAACCCGTCGGCCGTCGACACGGCTATCGCCTTCTGGCGGGGCGCCGGCGTGCTCGGGGACTCTCAGGCGTCCGGCAGGCAGCCGTCCGCATCAAAGGTAAAAGAAGCGGTCACCGGACTGCCGAACTATACCGCAGCCGACGTCACGCGCATAATGGAGGGCAATCCTGCTCTCGGCAAGATGCTCGACGAGGCGTCGAGAATACTCGGCGTATTCATCGGTCAGGCTGACAGCATGCGGCTGGTCTCTGCGATCGATTATTTCGGACTCGAACCCGAATATATGCTGCTCGTCTGCGCTCACGTCGCGCGCTCGGGCAGGCCTTCGGTCGCTTCTGTGATGAGAAAGGTCAACGAACTTTTCGACGCCGGAACGGTCACCGTTGAGGCGCTCGAGGAGCGTCTGCTCGCCGAGGAGAAATCGGGTTCGCTCGAACAGCAGGTAAGAGCGCTGTTCGGCTGGTCGCGCGGCAGAGCGCTGTCCGACAAGGAACGCGAGGCGATCGAGCGCTGGTCGGGAGAGTTCGGATACGATATCGACGTCATAAAGATGGCTTTCAATATTACCGTCGATACAATTTTCGAGCCCTCGCCCGGATATACCAACGCAATTCTCAAAAACTGGTTCGACGCCGGGCTGAAAAACGCCGCCGACGTCGAGGCCTATCTGAAAAAGAGCAAAAAAGAGCAGAAGAAGACGGGAGAGAGCAAGAGCTTCGATTCCGACGATTTCTTCAACGCCGCGCTTCAGCGCAGCATGGGCCTTTCGGGTACCGCTCCGCGCGTGTCGTCCGCCGGATCCCTAGACTCGAGAAACTTCGGCGTGTCCGGCAGCCGCAGGAAAAACTGACAGGAGTATGATATGTCCTTCAACAGAAAGATAGCGTCCGAAGTCCGCATGGAATTCGACGAGAAAAGACGCGCTGCTTCCGCGGAGGCCGACAGCCGCCGCGCCGAACTCGGAAAGAAGATTCCCGAGGTCGCGAAAATCGACGGCCGCCTCGCGGTAACCGGCCCGCGCCTTATGTCTATCGCGCTGAAAAAGAGCGATGAAACGGTGGAACAGGTCCGCGCAGACGTCGAGTCGATGAGAGCCCGCAGAGCAGAACTGCTTGCGGCAGCCGGATATCCCGAGGATTATTCGGACGTCAGATACTCCTGCCCCGTCTGTTCGGATACCGGATATGCGGACGGTTACATGTGCGACTGCATGAAGCGCCGGATCATCGAGCTTGAATACAAAGCGTCGGGCATCGGAAAACTCGCCGAAGAATGCACGTTTGATAACTTCAGTCTGTCCTACTATCTCGACGACCGCGCATCCTACGAAAATATGAAACGGATATTCGAGATCGTCCGCGGATATGCGGAAGACTTCTCGCTCGAATCTCCCTCTCTCGCCTTCTTCGGCAACACCGGTCTCGGCAAGACGCACCTCGCCGTCGCGCTGACGAAGGAGGTTATCGACCGCGGATACGACGCCGTCTATTCGGGCGCCGTCGGACTCTTTTCGGATTTCGAAAGTCAGAGATTCCGCAATTCAACGGGTATCGAGAGCGGCAACGAAACCGGCAGATATTTCACGGCAGAGCTGCTCGTAATCGACGACCTCGGCGCCGAGGTGACGAACCAGTTCACCGTCAGCTGCCTTTACGACATAATAAACAGACGCCGCGCCGCAGGCCTTCCGACGGTTATAACCACGAATCTTAACCAGCGGGAACTCGGCGTCAAATACACCGACCGGATAGTCAGCCGGATATTCGGAGACTATCTGACATTCTTCTTCACGGGGACAGACGTCCGCCGTCAGAAGCTGTCGGCTTCGGGAAACTGATAAGATGAAAAATAGCGAAAAGAACAACAAGTCCTGTTCGGTTAAAACCTCGATAGGCGGACAGGCGCTGATAGAGGGCATAATGATGAGGGGCCCGAAGCTCACGTCAATGGCGGTAAGACGCCCCGACGGAAGCATCTGCCTTGAAACCTCAGAAACCAAACTGACGGGATCGAAACTCTTCAAGATTCCGATTGTCCGCGGAGTCGTCTCCTTCGTGTCCTCGATGGCCGCCGGCTACAAGGCGCTGATGCGCTCGGTCGAGATCGCCATGCCCGAGGAAGAGGACGAGACGGCCGGGACGCGCGAAGATAAAGCTTCCGAAAAGAAGGAAAAAGCCGGAAAGAAGGGGTCAGACAGTCTCTCGGGACAGATGACCGTCGTGATGGTGATAAGCATCGTCGTTGCGCTCGCGCTTTCGATATTCCTCTTCAAGGTGATACCCGAAACCGTTTACGAGCTGCTCTCCCGCGCCTTCCCGGCGATTAAGGAAGGCGGCTGGGGCGCGAATTTCCTGCGCAGTCTGCTGACGGGAATCATGAAGATTCTCATCCTCGTCGGTTATATGGCGGCTGTGTCGCTTATGAAGGACATAAGGCGCACGTTCATGTACCACGGAGCCGAGCACAAGACTATATTCTGCTACGAAGCGGGACTGCCGCTGACGGTTGAGAACGTAAGACAGCAGCGGAGATTTCATCCGAGATGCGGCACCTCCTTCCTGATTCTGTCGGTGCTTGTGTCGGTATTCTTCACGATGTTCATACCGGCGGATCTCGTCGATTCGCGCGTGCTAAACGTCCTCGCAAGGACGGGTATATCCCTGCTCATGCTTCCGATTATCATGGGAGCCGGCTACGAGCTGATAAGACTCGCCGGCAGACACGACAACGCCTTTACGCGCTTCATTTCGGCGCCCGGCGTCTGGCTGCAGCACATAACGACAAAAGAACCCGACGACGGGATGATCGAATGCGCCATAGCGGCGGTTAAGGAAGTCATACCCTGCGACGGGAGCGATCTCATATGACGCCCGACGGCATCATCGGTAAAGAGGACCTGAAGGAACTTTTCAGGCGCCCGCCGGTGATTACGACCGAACGGCTGATTCTCCGGAAAATCGAAAAGACCGACGCCCCGGACGTATACGAGTACGCCTCGCGTCCCGACGTCGTGCGCTACCTGACCTGGCCGGCGCACTCGTCGCCCGCCGAAACGAGAATGCGCCTGTCGCTTATCGAAAAGGCCTACAAGCGCGGAGAGTTTTACGATTTCGCCGTTGTCCTGCGGGACGGGAACAGAGAAGGAAAGATGATAGGAACCTGCGGGTTCACGTCCTTCGATCTTCCGAACCGCTCCTGCGAGGTCGGATACGTAATAAACCCGGCATACAGCGGCCGCGGATACGCGACAGAAGCTCTGTGCCGGGTTTTGAGATTTGCTTTCTGCGAGCTCGGTATGCACCGGGCTCAGGCGAGATACGACGTCGCAAACGCGGCGTCGAGAAGAGTGACGGAGAAGTGCGGAATGACCTTCGAGGGCGTCCTGCGCGAATCTGTAACGATCGGCGGCAGGATGCGCGACGTCGGAGTCAGCTCAATCCTCTCCCGGGAGTTTTTCGCGAAGTTCTGAACGGGGTCTGCGCTCACCGTCCGGACCGTGCCTGCGTTCTCCTTCGGGACCCTGCCTGCGCTCACCGTCCGGACCATGCCTGCGTTCTCCTTCGGGACCATGCCTGCGTTCTCCTTCGGGACCGTGCCTGCGTTCGCCGTCGGGACCATGCCTGTGCTCGCCGTCGGGGCCGCGTCTGCGGTCTCTGCGGCCCTCGCCGCCTTCCGGAGAGTCTACGTAATCCATGCCGCCCTCGAGATACCTTTTCGCCTGCGTCGAGAAGAGGGTGTAATACTCGCCGCGCATTTCCATAAGCTCGCGGTGGTTGCCTTCTTCAATCAGGCGTCCGTTCTGCATAACGATGATTTTCGAGGCGATAACCGCGCTGGAGAGCCGGTGCGACACGAATATCGTGGTTTTGTCCTTGCGCAGACTGTCGAACTGGTTGAATATCTCCTGCTCGGCCATCGGGTCGAGCGAGGCGGTCGGTTCGTCGAGGATCATAATATCAGAATCGCGGTAGAAGGCTCTCGCAATCGCGAGTTTCTGCCACTGCCCGCCCGAGAGTTCAAGTCCGGTAGGCTCGAATATTCTCATGAGCGGCGTGTCGTAGCCGAGCGGCATCGCGTCTATGTAGTCGACCGCGTTGCCCTGAACCGCGCTGGCGCGCACACGATCGTCGTCTATTTCGCGCTTCACGTCTCCGAACGCGATATTCTCGCGTACCGTGAAGGCGTATTTGCCGAAGTCCTGGAAGATGATTCCGAAGACCGAATACAAGTCTTCGACGTCATATTCGCGAAGATCGATTCCGTCGAGCAGTATCCTCCCCACGGTCGGATCGTACAGGCGGGTCAGAAGTTTGATCAGCGTCGTTTTTCCTGCTCCGTTGAGACCGACGAGAACGACCGTTTCACCCGGCTCTATCGTCACCGAGAAGTCGTTTATTACGTTATAGTCCTTGCCGGGATAGCGAAAGCTTACGTGGTCGAACACGATGCGGTGGGGAAGTCCGTGGCCGATCTTAGCGGGCGTGGGAGTAGTCGGGACGATCGTCTGCTTTTCTTTTAGGAAAGACGTCAGGTTGTCGATGAAGAGCGTGCCCTCGTAGATTGACGCCGAGGTGTTGATGAGAGTGCTCACGCAGTTTGCGATCTGCGTCAGCGCTCCTGTGTAGGCCGAATAGTCGCCTATCTTGAATCTGCCGATCCAGACCCCGTGAGCTATCACCGCGTAGAAGAAGCAGTTAACCGCAGAGGATATGAAGGCGATGATAACCATCCAGGTGTTTTCCTGCATGATGAGCTGCCGCAGTCCCTTGAAATAGCGCTCGAACACGTTTTTGTATTTGTCGATAAAGACGTCGGAGAGGCCGAAAATCCTGACCTCCTTGACCATGTCCTTGTTTACCAGCATGTCCGAGGCGTAGCCCATCTCGCGCCTGTCGTGGGAACGCCATCTCACGTATTTGAAGTGCTTGCGGCGGTAGACGAAGCTTACGACCGCGGATGGAATCGTAATCGCGATGATTCCGAGAGGCATCCACCACATGTCGGGTATCGTCGAGAGAATCCCGATATATCCAACGAAAGAAACAACCGTGGAAAGCACCGAGAAGGTCGCCTGAAGGGTGTTGAGAGGCCGGTTGCCCGCCTCGCGGTTGGCGTTTTCCAGCTTTTCGTAAAAGGCCGGAATATCGAAAGAGGCAAGGTCGATTGTTTTCGCCTTCTCCATGATCATGACCTTGACCGTCTTGACGACCTTTTCTCCCGCAATCCGCATGACTGTGTTGCCGAGCCGGTTTGCCACCCGGTTGATTATCCGGTAGACGAAGAGCACGATAAGCATTCCGAGCACCGCGGACCCTATGAATGTTGCCGTCGGGTCGAGAGTGCCGTTCGTACGGGCGACGATGACGTCCTCCATCGCGTTAATGACCCGCTTTGAGAGAATCGTGCCCAGCGGTCCCATTACGCCGTCGAACACCGAGATCAGCAGCATGACGAAGAGAATCCAGGGATTCGTCTTCCAGACGAGGTAGAAAGTATATCCGAGCCGCGAGAAGAAGCCGCCGATCACTTTTCCGAGGAACCGCGGAACCTCTCTCAGCTTGTGAGGCGGTTCGATTTTTTCATATTCGTATTTAGAGCCGTGGCCGCCCTGGCCTCCGTAGTACTGTCCGTTCAAATAAATCTCTCCCATCTTTTCAATAATACAGCTATAGTATAGCACAATTTAGTTGCGAATGCAACCTTTTTTCAACAAATTATCCGAAGGTGATCAAAATGTTACTCTATCCTGCCGATATCCTGCTTCCGAAACTGCGCGACGCCGCCTCGATGGCGCTCTGGGCGACAGTCGCCTGCGATCAGTACACCTCACAGCCCGAATACTGGGAAAGAGTGAAAAAGCACGTCGGCGACGCTCCCTCGACGCTGAATCTTATGCTGCCCGAGGCCTTTCTCGGAAAAGACAGCGGACAGGCGGAGAGGATACACCGCACTATGGAGGAATATCTCGAAAAAGGCGTGTTCGAACTATTTCCCGACTGCGGAGTATACGTAGAGAGGGAACTCGAGGGGGGAGGCGTCCGCCGCGGACTTGTCTGCTGCATAGATCTCGCCGATTACGATTATATGCCGGGGTCGGGTGCGCCGATAGCGGCAACAGAGAAGACGGTCATCGAAAGAATTCCGCCGCGGCTTGAGGTAAGACGGGGCGCCGCGCTCGATATGCCTCACGTCATGATGCTGATAGACGATCCTAAGGACGTGGTTCTGTCGCGTTTTGCCGGCCGTCCCGCGGACGCATATTCCTTCCGTCTCGGAGAGGGCGGCGGATATATTAAGGGATCGTTTGTAAGTCGCAGCGATATTGAAGAAGCTGACAAAGCCCTTTGCAGGCTGACGGCGGGGAAGCGCCCGGCGATCGCAGTCGGAGACGGCAACCATTCGCTCGCGTCGGCAAAGGCGGCATATAACGAACTGCTTGAAAAGGATCCGTCGGCCGCAAACTCGCCGGCGAGATACGCGCTCTGCGAAATCGTCAATCTGTACGACTCTTCTCTCGAATTCGAGCCGATATACCGTCTGGTGCGCACCGACGACCCGCAGCGCCTTCTCGGCGGATTTCTCGACAGGTGCGCACAAAGGCGGGGAGGAGAGGGATTCTTCTTCGGCGTCGTCGCGGAGGGAGAAAGATTCGACGCTTACATGCCCTCGCCCGGCTTTGCGCTTCCGGTCGCCGCGCTTCAGAATTTCCTCGACGAGGAAGGAGAAAAGCTCGGAGTGATCGAAACCGATTACATTCACGGCAGGGAGGAGCTCGCCTCTCTGGCTTCGAGGCCGGGATACGTCGGATTCCTCTTCGACGGCATGAAAAAAGAGGATCTTTTCCGGGCCGTCGCGAAGGACGGCTGCCTGCCCCGCAAGACATTCTCGATGGGCCGCGCGCAGGACAAGAGATACTATCTCGAGAGCAGGCGCATCAAGTGACGCCGCTTTTGAGAAAATTACAATAATATTTTGTAAAAAAACTTGCGCAAACGCGTCTTTTGTGGTATAATATTATGCTGNNGAATACAAGCCGCAAAAAAGTGAGGTCACCCGCTATGAAAGAGGGAATCCATCCCAAATACGAAGAAGTCGTCATCCGCTGCGCCTGCGGCGAGGCGGTCACGACAAGATCTACCAACCCCAAGGGCGGTAAAGAGATCAAAGTTGAAATATGCTCCAAGTGCCATCCCTTCTTCACCGGCAAGCAGAAGCTGGTCGACGTCGGCGGCAGAGTGGACAAATTCAAGAAAAGACTCGAGGCGGCCAGGAAATAAACCGCCGAAGGAAAACTGCCCGGGCGGCAGTTTTTCTTTTTTCTCCGAAACATCGGCGGCGCACGCCGTTCAAACACGGAAAATGTGAAATATGGAAACAGTAAAAGATAAAACCGAATACGAACAGGCGGTGCTCGTCGGAATAGATTCGGGCGACAGCGCCGAATGCGAGATTTCTGTCGCAGAGCTGCGCCGTTTGCTCGATACGGCGGGCGGCTGCTGCGCCGCGGTTATGATACAGCAGAGACGAACTCCCGACCCGAAAACCTGCATCGGTTCGGGCAAACTGAAGGAGCTGAAGGACCTTTGCAAGTCCTGCGAAGCGCAGCTCTGCGTATTCGACTGCGAACTCTCGCCCTCGCAGATAAGAAATATCGAGGACGCCCTCGGCGACGTGTCGGTCATTGACAGATCGATGCTGATACTCGATATTTTCGCCGCTCACGCCGTGACGGCTGAAGGAAAACTCCAGGTGGCGCTGGCGCAGCTGAAATACACGGCTCCGAGACTTATCGGCAAGGGCAAGGATATGTCGCGTCTCGGAGGCGGAATCGGCACCCGCGGCCCCGGCGAATCTCAGCTCGAAACAGACAGGCGTCATCTCAAACGCCGCGAGGCGTCTTTGACTGCGGCGCTGCGGGAACTTGAGACGCAGAGAAGGACGACGCGATCCTCCCGAGACCGCAGCGGAATCCCGCGCGCCGCGATAGTCGGCTATACGAACGCGGGGAAATCGACGCTGCTGAACCGGCTGACCGACGCCGGCATCCTCGCGGAGGACAAACTCTTCGCGACGCTCGATCCGACGACGCGCAAATTCACGCTTCCGGGCGGAGAGGCGGTTCTGCTGACCGACACCGTCGGCTTTATCCGCAATCTGCCGCACCATCTGATCAAGGCATTCTCGTCGACTCTTGAGGAGGCGGCGACCGCCGATATCGTGATAATAGTCGTCGACGCGTCTGATCCCGACCATCAGTCGCAGCTCGCCGTGACGAGAAATCTGCTCGAAGAGCTCGGCGCCGGAGCGAAACCTACGCTTATCGTTTACAACAAGTGCGACTGCCGCGCGGAAAGTCTGCCCGACGAGACGCTGAACGCGGCGGGTACCGACGGAGCGGTATTCATCTCGGCGCTGACAGTGGAGGGAATCGATTCGCTGACGGAAGGACTGACAAGACTTGTCAGGGCGGGCCGCCGCAGAGAAACCTGGAAGATTCCGCAGAGCGAGGGCGGACTGGTCTCGATGCTATACCGCGACGCCGACGTCGAGTCTGTCGACTACGACCCCGAATTCATTACGGTTACCGCCTCCGCCGACGCGCGGGTGCGCGGCCTCATGGCAAAATACAGGAGCACGTCCGATGACTGAGATCGTTCCGGGCGAAAGAGAAATAATATCTCTCGCAGGCCGCGGAGAGGGAAGATACGCAGACCGCAGATCCGAATTCATCGGCTATGCCTGCCCCGTATCGACCGAGGAGGAAGCGGCGGAATTCGTCGCGTCGGTGAGAAGCGCTCATCCCGATGCAAGACACGTCGTATACGCCTATTCGCTGAGAAAGGGCGCCGCAAAGCGCTACTCGGACGACGGAGAGCCGCAGGGCAGCGCCGGACGACCGGTGCTCGGCGTGCTCGAAAAAGAGGGCGTGGACGGAGCGGTTATCGCCGTCGTCAGATATTTCGGCGGAATACTGCTCGGCGCCGGAGGGCTCGTCAGGGCATATTCTTCGGCCGCCTCGGCGGCACTTGAAGACGCCGGCGTCGTAAGACTCGAGCCTGCATGCGTCGTTTCTGTCGGCGCCGGATACGACGGCTACGCAAAGATCCAGCGCGCAGCTGCAGCGGCAGGCGCGGCGGTCGAATCTGTGGCCTACGGAGAACGCGTGGAAGCCGTCCTTACCGTGCGTACGCCCGATCTGCAGAAGCTCAGGGAAGCCGTGCGCGACGCGAGTCAGGGAAGCGCTTCGTTCGATATTACGGGAGAAAAGTTCATTCCCATGAAGAAAAACTGATTTTTCCGGAAAAACGCGTCTGAAAAAGAGTATTTCGGGCGCTTTTTTCCGTATAGTATTTATGAGGAAGCAGTGAAAGGAGGAAGAGTTTTGATACCCGAGAACGTCATTCAGGAAATAGTCAGAAGAAACGATATAGTCAGAACCGTCTCGGGCTACGTCAAGCTCAGACAGACCGGCGCGAACTGGGTCGGACTCTGTCCCTTCCACAGCGAAAAGACGGGATCCTTCACCGTATTTCCGGCTACCGACAGTTTTTACTGCTTCGGCTGCCGCAAGGCGGGCGACGTCATCACATTCGTCCGCGAGATGGAGAATCTCGACTATATCTCGGCGGTGGAGATGCTCGCCGCGAGAGCAGGAATCACGCTGCCGGATATCGACCGTACGGGACGTCAGGGACCTTCGCGCGACAGGATCCGTCAGATGAACGTCGAGGCGGCGAGGGAGTTCCACGGATTCCTTATGAACTCGCCGGCGGCCGAACCTGCGAGACGCTATCTCGCAGAAAGAGGACTCGAATCGGCGACTCTGAGACGCTTTTACATCGGCTACGCTCCCGACAGCCGCGACTGGCTCGGGAAAAGGCTGAAGGAGGCCGGATTTACCGACGAGGAACTTACCGCGGGTTTTCTCTGCGGAAAGAGCAACGGCCGCCTCTACGACTATTTCAGAGGGAGAGTCATCTTCCCGATAGTCGACACCTCGAAGAACATCTGCGCATTCGGCGGACGAATAATCGGCAAAGGCGAACCGAAGTATCTCAACACGTCCGACACGCCCGCTTTCAAGAAGAGCAAAACGCTCTTCGCGCTCAACTACGCAAAGGATTTTCTCTCAGACGGGCTGATCCTCTGCGAGGGATATATGGACGTCGTTTCGATGCATCAGGCGGGATTTCAGAACGCCGTCGCGACGCTCGGGACGGCGATTACCGCCGACCACGCGAGGATAATCAAAAACTACACCGACAGAGTCACGCTCGCCTACGATTCGGACGGCCCCGGCCAGAGCGCGACGCGCAAGGCGATACAGGTGCTGGGTACCGTCGGAGTCGAAGTGAGAATCCTCCGCATGGAGGGCGCAAAGGACCCCGACGAATACATAAAGAAATTCGGAGCCGACGCCTTCAGAGCGCTGATCGAGGGAAGCAGCACGGGATTTGAATACCGGCTTTCAACGGTGCTCGCGAATCACGATATTTCGGCGGTGCCCGAAAAGATCAGGGCTGCCGACGAACTCGCCGCGGAAATAGCAGGATACGGTTCGGCCGTCGAGCGCGGAATATACGTCTCGAGAGCCGCGTCGGCGCTCGGGATCGATCCCGAATCGCTCAGATCCGACGTCGAAAAGAAGAGACGGTCGTGGCGGCGGGAGGAGGAGAGAAAGATCGGGCGAGAGGCGTCCGACGATCTCGCCTATTTCAAGGACAGAGCGAACCCCGAAGCCGCCGGAGCAGTCCGCGCCGCAGGAGCCGAAGATGCGATAATCGGTCTGCTTATCATTTATCCCGAGCACAGAGACGCCGTCGTGAAAGGCGATCCTGCGTTGACCGCGGATGATTTTGTCACGTCCTTCGGCCGAACGGCGTTCGAAAAGATTATGGAACTGCACCGCAGCGAAGACGGGTTCTCGTTCCCGATGCTGGGAGAGTTCTTCAATCCCGACGAGATGTCGCGGCTGAAGGGCTGCGAGATGTCGCGGCTGCGGCTTGAAACCAACGACAGCGGCGTATTCAAGGACGCCGTATCGGTGCTGAAAGAGGAAAAAAACAAGAAATCCGGCCCCGGAACCACGGAAGAATCATTTGTCGATTCGATATCCGCCCGCAGACAAAAGATCGAAGAGGAAAAAAAGAAAAACAAGCGCGGATGAATCACGACAAGCTGACGATAATACGCAATAACGAAAGGATATGCACAAAATGAGCGGAGAAGACGAAAGAAATCTTGAATACAACGTAAACGAGCTGATCGAAGGCGACGGAGACCTCGATTACGGAGACGATCTCGACGATATCGGGGATGACGAATTTGATATCGACGACGGTACTGCCGGCGACGAGCCCGACGTGGGCGATCTGTCGGATGACGACGACGGTTCGGTCGAAAAATACGCCGACACGGACAACCTCGACTATATGCTCGAACAAGACGGCGTCCAGGTGGACGATCCGGTCAGAATGTACCTGAAGGAGATAGGACGCATCCCGCTGCTCCTGCCCGACGGAGAGGCCGAACTCTCGCGGATTATGACGTCGCCCGATTCGACGCCGGAGGAGAAAAAAGCCGCCAAGGACAAGCTCGTCGAGGCGAACCTGCGTCTTGTCGTGTCGATCGCGAAAAAGTACGTCGGAAAGGGAATGTTCTTCCTCGATCTGATTCAGGAGGGCAATCTCGGCCTTATGAAGGCGGCCGAGAAGTTCGATTACGAAAAAGGATACAAGTTCTCGACCTACGCGACCTGGTGGATCAGGCAGGCGATAAACCGCGCCATCGCCGACCAGGCGAGGACGATCAGAATTCCGGTGCATATGGTCGAGACCATCCACAAGGTTTCCCGCTGCCAGCGTCAGCTCCAGCAGGAGCTCGGACGCGAGGCGACCGTCGACGAAATCGCCGAAAAAATGGGCATGACTCCCGCCAAGGTCAGGGAGACGCTTAAGATAGCGCAGGAACCGGTATCGCTCGAAACGCCTATAGGCGAAGAGGAGGACAGCCATCTCGGAGATTTCATCCCCGACGAAGATACGCCGGCGCCGGCCGACGCCGCATCGGCAAACATTCTCCGCGAGGTCATCGAGCGCCAGCTGCACACCCTTACTCCGCGCGAGGAGCACGTGATCAAGCTCCGCTTCGGTCTATACGACGGAAGATGCCGGACGCTTGAGGAGGTCGGAAAGGAATTCGAAATCACCAGAGAGCGCATAAGACAGATCGAAGCGAAGGCGCTGCGCAAGCTCAAACACCCGAGCCGCAAGCGCTTCCTGCAGGGCTATTACGATTGATTCCGGTTCNNCGCGCGCCTTTGTTGTAAAATAAATAGAGATTATAATATATTAGCAGACGCCACCATTCAAGGAGGAGCCGGTCCGTGAAAAAATCACTTTGTTTCATACTCGCATTTTTGATGCTGTTTTCGCTTGTTCTGACGTCGTGCGGAACCGTTACAGACGAGGAAGCGCAGGAAGACGTCAAAGAGGCAGCGTCCGAATCGACCATCACGCTGTCGATGTTCGTCGTTACCGAAAAGCCGGTGTCGGAGGAGACTTCGGCCCTGGTCAATCAGACCTTCAACAGAATCACGAAATCGCGTTTCAAGACTCAGGTCGTCATTCACTTCCTGAGCTATGAAGACTATTACTCGACAATCGAGGGAAGAATCCAGTCGAACGCCGACCGTCAGGCGCTTGCCGAGCAGCACGACAAGGATTTCCGTCTGGCAAAGAAGGAGGCCGCGGCCGAATCGATTGCCACCGACAAGCTCTGGGAGGACGCCTGGTACGCGGCGCACCCCGATTACATCGAATTCCGCGAGACCGAGGAGCTGACCGGAGACGACACGACGGCTGAGGAGACCATCCTCGTAACCGTCGAAGGAGCCGAGGACTACACGATCAGCGAGATCAAGTATCCCGAGGAAAAGGATTACCAGCTCGATATAATCTGGATCGACAGCTACGACAGATATACGCAGTACATCGAAAACGACTGGCTCAACCGTCTTGACGAAGAGCTCAACGGCGGCTCCAAGAAGCTCAAGGAGTACGTCTCCCCGTCGCTTCTCGCCTGGACCAAGTGGTCGAGCTCGGGCACATACGCCATCCCGAACAACTCCGCGATCGGCAACTACACCTATATGCTTCTCAACAAGGAGCTCGTCGACAAATACAGCTACGATCCTAAGAAGATCACCGGTATTTCCTCCGAGGACTGCGCGAGCTTCCTCGAAGATATAGCCAAATACGAGCCCGACTACGCTCCGATTCTCGGCGATATTCCGCTGACCAACGTTCTCTACTGGTCATACGATCAGGAGGGCAACAAGATAATCACCGATAAGTTCAACCTCATCGGCGACTGCTACGCCATCGGACGTACGATGGATCCGACCATCACGACCAACTCTCCTACCGCCTGCAGAAACCTCATGACTCTCGCCGCCTTCACCGATCAGCTCAGAACGATCCGCGGATTCAAGGACAAAGGCTACGTAAGAGAAGAGAACTCGACCGACAAGTACGCCGTCAGATTCGTCAAAGGCGGAGCCGAGCTTGCCAAAGAGTACGGAGACGAATACTATCTCAACATTCTTGAATATCCCCGCATAACCGAAGATGACATCTTCTCCTCGATGTTCGCCGTGACGACGTTCACCCGTTCGATCTCGCGCAGCATGCAGATCGTCACCTACCTCAACACCAACGCCGACCTGCGCAACGTGCTTCAGTACGGCGTCGAAGGAGTGCACTACACTCTCGACCTCGACGGAGTCGCTCACAGACTCAACGACGATTACGTGATGAACATCCGCAACACCGGAAACGAGTTCGTCTGCGCTCCCGAAGAGGGAATGGATCCCGAGATCTGGACCTACGGCAAGAAGCAGAACATCGATATCAAGGCCGGACTTCTCAACTGCTTCAGAATTCCCGGACAGTATCTCGTAGCCGATCCGAACGCAAAGGAACAGCCGAAGCTGCTCGACGTCAATCAGCTCAAGGCGATCAACACCGCCTCCGAGCAGCTCTGGGAGCGTATCAACGCCGCCGCAAGTCTCGAGGAACTCGACGCGATACTCACCGAGGCGCAGTCGATTCAGAGCTCGGCCGTCAGAAACCAGACCTCAACGAGAAACGAAGGGTCTCTCTACTACATCTACTACGAGTGGGTGCAGGACAACAGACTTTACATTCCGACGGAAGAATAATTATTGTCCTCGAAGGGGGGTGCCGAAACGCAGATTGAGCGTTTCAGGCCCCCTCTTTCGGGCGCTGTGACTCCGATACGGGATTCCGGCAGATGAGGAATCCGGAATACGGACTGATTTTTCAACGTTTTTCGTCAGTTCATTCTGTTTTTCATCCGCGAGGAAAACCCCATATGCATTACCCTGAACGAAGAAGACCGGCCGCCGCGCTTTCGGCCGTAATCATTTTAATATCGCTGCTGTCAGGATTCATCCCCGGCAGCGCGTACGAAATTTCACAGTCAGATAATCCCCGGACGTACGGGGAGGATAACACCGTTGTTCAAACGGCGCGTTTTTCGCATTTCCTCCCGTCGTCCGGGGTTGATTGTTCCTGCGGGCTTCCCGACGGTCTCTGCGAAGCGCTTGCGGATCCATCTGTTTCTCTTCTCGATAACACCGATTCTCTCATCGACGCCACGTCTTCGTCTCAGAGCGCCGTTGCTGTGAGCATAGGCAGACTCGCCCCTCTCGGCAGCGCGCCTGTCTCGGTCGTCAGTGCAGCGCCGCTCAACGATTCCCGGCAGGCGACAGCCGTCTGGAACGGGACCGCGGCGTCCGGGTTCGCCGGAGGAACGGGAACCGTTTCCAATCCTTATATTATTAATACGCCCGAACAGTTAGCATATTTTGCGGCGCAGGTCAACGGCGGAAGAGCTTTTGCCGGTCAGTATATCAAACTTAACGCCGACGTTTACCTGAACGATACTCACAACTGGTGGAACTGGAGCAATATTTCTCCCTTCAACGAGTGGACGCCGATTGGCACAAAAACCCCGAACAAACCTTTCCGCGGGAATTTCGACGGAGACGGGCACACCGTTTACGGCCTTTACGTCGGAGCCGGAGAGCGTTCCTACGCCGGTCTTTTCGGAAACGTTACAGCCGGCAGCATCAGAAATATCCGGATTGAACTGTCCTACGTTGCCGGAACGACCAACGTCGGCGCCGTATGCGGATATATCGGAGCCGGAGTCGTCGTTGACGGCTGCTTCAACTCGGGCGACGTCTCGGGAACTTCAAGCTACGTCGGAGGAATTTGCGGACAGTCTCTGGGAGGCTCGATTTCCGACTGTGAAAACAGCGGACCGGTCACCGCAAACGGATCTGCCGGAGGCATTTGCGGACAGAGCAGCGGCAGCGTCAGCGGATGCCGCAATACCGGAAACGTCAGCATAACAAGCTATCGCGCCGGCGGTATCGTCGGCAATATGGCGGCCGGTCAGCTTTCTCTCTGCTTCAGCACGGGAGATATTTACACGGCTCTCGACTACGCCGGAGGAATTGCCGGGCAGGTCTATGCGGGAACCATGACCAACTGCTATAATACCGGATCTGTCACAGGTTTTAATTCATATATCGGAGGAATCTGCGGCGACGCCAATACGACCTCCTCGGTTTTGCGTTGCTATAACGCCGGAACGGTGCGGGGAATAGACTGGACCGGCGGCGTCGTTGGACGCAAGGGCAACAGCGCGACTATCGGCAACTGCTATTATCTTTCCGAGTGCGCCCGCTCGGGGACCGGAAGAATTCAGGGAGGTATCGGCGCATATTTCAGAGGGCTGTCCGAACCCGACGTTGCGGGACAGACAGCGTCGCTCGAGCCAAACCAGATGCAGTCTTCGTCCTCGTTCTCAGGATTTGATTTTGCGAACGTCTGGACGATCGGAACGGTATCCGGCTTCACTTATCCGACGCTTCGCGTACAGGCTGATATGGGAAGCACTCCTCCGTCAAGGCCTGAGCACAATTCTCATTCCTTCGTTATTCAGACGCAGCACCCGAGATATCTCGACGCTGCGGCGACCTGCGTTTCCAGAGCGAGATATTATTACGTCTGCGAATGCGGACTATGGAATGACGTTACGTATGAATACGGAAATATCGATCCCAACGCGCACGACCGCGTCCATCATGATGCGAGAGCCGTGACCTGTCTTGCGATCGGCTGGGACGAATACGATACATGCACGAGATGCAGCTTTACCACCTACGTCGAAATACCTGCTCTCGGACACGATCTGACAAATCATCCTGCGCGTGCCGTTACCTGCCTTGCCATCGGCTGGAACGCTTACGACACTTGTTCGAGGTGCGACTATACTACTTACGTTGAAATACCCGCTCTCGGGCATAATCTAATAAATCATCCGGCTCGCGACGTTACCTGTCTTGCCATCGGCTGGGACGCATACGACACATGCTCGAGATGCGATTATACCACTTACGTTGAAATACCGGCTCTCGGGCACGATTTGACGCGTCATGTTGCGGTGGAGCCGACATGTCTTGACATCGGCTGTTATGCCTACGACACCTGTTCGAGGTGCGATTACACGACATACGTCGAGCGCCCTGCGCTCGGGCACAGTCTCGTTTCTCACGCGGCCGTGGAGCCTACCTGCCTTGCCATAGGCTGGTACGCTTACAATACCTGTTCGAGGTGCGATTACACGACATACGTCGAGCGCCCTGCGCTCGGGCACAGTCTCGTTCCTCATGCTGCCGTGGAGCCGACGTGTCTTGCCATCGGCTGGTACGCGTACAATACCTGTTCGAGATGCGATTACACGACCTACGTCGAGCGCCCCGCTCTCGGACACGATCTTGTCGGTCACAACGCTCAGGTGCCGACCTGCACCGCAAAAGGCTGGTATGCGTATAATACCTGCTCAAGATGCAATTATACGA
>LXOW01029535.1_pt1 | contig 79494 bp, 66 predicted proteins | sample 1368591 | NCBI WGS metagenome assembly LXOW01 (sample SAMN04884650, study PRJNA319009) | bovine gut metagenome | isolation source: Cow rumen | host: Bos taurus | place: Italy: Legnaro (PD) | collected 2014-07-09
GCTACAAGTGTATGATCTATCTCGTCGTAGGCAAACTCAAACTCGATTGCCCGCCCCTTTTCTCGTAACTTTTCACGGTTTCAGAAAATGAACCTTATAGGGTCTGTTCTTGACAATAACCCGGAAATATGATATAATAATACAACTTCTTTGATGAGAGGCGGAATTATGGATAAGCTTATTCACGAAACTCATAACGCAGATTTTTGCGTGATCGGCGGAGGTATCGGCGGAATGCTCGCCGCAATTTCGGCCGCGAGACACGGTGCAAAGGTCGTCCTGATGCACGACCGGCCTGTGCTCGGAGGCAACGCGTCGAGTGAGATCAGAATGTGGATAAGCGGCGCCGGGACCCGAGTCCGCAACCTCCAGGAGACGGGCATCATGGAGGAGATCATGCTCGAGAACATGAAGCGGAATCCTTCGAGAAACTGGGCGATCTGGGACAGCATACTCTACGAAAAAGTCAGATTCGAAAAGAATATAACTCTGCTTCTCAACTGCGCCTGCTTCGACGCCGAGACCGAAAACGACAGAATCCTGTCGGTAACCGGTTTCCAGCTGACGACCTACAAAAAACATACCGTTTACGCAAAGATTTTCGCCGACTGCTCGGGCGACAGCATACTGGCCACGCTAAGCGGCGCCGAGTTCAGAGTCGGACGCGAGACCAAAGCCGAGTTTAACGAAGAATTCGGACTCGAAGAGGCCGATTCGCATACGATGGGCATGTCTCTTATGATCGAGGCGCGCGAAACCGATCACAAGGTCGAATTCACGCCTCCCTCCTGGGCATACCGTTTCGACACAGACAACGATATGAAGAACAAGCCGCACGAGTGCCTGATAAAGCCGAATACAAACTTCTACTGGATCGAGCTCGGCGGCATGCAGGATTCGATCGCCGACACCGAGGAAATCCGCGACGAGCTGTTAAAGATCGCTTTCGGCGTCTGGGATCATATGAAAAACCGCGGCGACCACGGCGCCGACAACTGGGAACTCTCATGGATCGGATTCCTGCCCGGTAAGCGCGAGAGCCGCCGCTACGTAGGCGATTACGTGCTGACGCAGAACGACGTCGAAAATGGCCTCTGCGACTGTCCGGACGCCGTCGCATACGGCGGCTGGCAGATCGACAACCACCTGCCGGGCGGATTCTTTATGGACGCCGGGAACGGCCAGGGCGGACACCTCCAGAAAAAACGTCTGTCCGATCCTTATCTTATTCCCTACCGCTGCCTCTACTCAAAGAATATCGAAAACCTCATGTTCGCCGGACGCAATATAAGCGCCTCTCATATCGCTTTTGCTACGACGCGCGTCATGGGCACCGTAGGCGTTCTCGGTCAGGCCTGCGGCACCGCCGCGGCAATAGCCGTCAAATACGGTTACACTCCGCGCGAAGCCGGTATACGCGCGATCGACGAGATACGCGAGACGCTGCTCGAAGACGACTGCTTCATTCCCGGAACGGCGAGAAAGAACTATCCGCTGACGGAAAAAGCGACGCTGTCCGCCGATTACGGCGATCCTTCGGCGCTGCGCAGCGGAACCGACCGCCGAGTATTCGGCTCGGACAACGGATATTTCGGGAAAACCGGAAAGGCCGTCACGTACACTTTCCCCGAAATCACTCATATTTCGGGTTTCAGGATCATCGCCGATTCGGATCTCGACCGCGAACAGATCGACGGCAACCCGGATCTTATGCACATCCCGATGCCTCTCTTCCGCGCGAGAGCGTATAACAACACCTCATTCGGCTTCCCGAAATGCATGCTGAAGAGCTTCGTTATCGAGGCGCGCAGAGCCGGCGGCGAGTGGCAGACGGTTTACTCCGACTGCGAAAACTATCAGCGTCTGATAAAGAAGCCTCTCGACGTCGACGCCGATGAGATACGCTTTATACCTCTCTCCACCTGGGGCAGCGAATCTCTCGTCAACGATTACGGATCGAGCGTCGCGCATATATTCTCGTTCGACCTCTACTGATTATTGACTTTTCAAATATTTTATGGTATAATATTTATTACACTATTTTTCAAACAAAAGGAGATGATTCTTTTCTATGGACGGTGACAGTTTATGCTGCCTCGTTATTTTCATTGTCTTTGTCATTTTCGGCGGATATTTTGCCGGGTGTGAATCCTGCTTTTCCGCGATGAACAGAATCCGCATAAAATCGCTTGCGGATAACGGCGACAGGCACGCAAAGAAAGCTCTTTACGTATCGAACAATTTCGACCGCGCGCTGACTACGTTGCTGATTGGAAATAATATTACGCATATCGCCGCCGCGGCCGTCGCGACTCTCTTCGTCACGCTCAATTTCAAGGGCGACGCAATGACAGATTCGCTGACAGTCGCCAGCACCTTTATCACCACAGGGATAGTGTTTCTCTTCAGCGAGATGATTCCGAAATCCTTTGCCAACGACAAACCCGACTCAATGTCGCTTGCCATGGCGGGATCTCTGATCGTTCTCATGAAGATATTCTCTCCCCTTGTGGCTTTTTTTGGTGCTATTTCAAACTTCTTCTCGAAACTCTTCAAAAAGGATGAGGACCCGTCGATAACAGAGGACGAGCTCTACGATATCATTGACATCGCCGAGGAGCAGGAAGTAATCGACGACGAACAGTCGGACCTCCTTCGCTCGGTTCTCGATTTCACAGAGACGCGCGCACGCGACGTTATGACGGTAAGAGAGGATATAGTTTCGCTTGACGTAAAGCTTTCGAACGCCGAGATCATTGAGAAAATCAGGGATATTCCGCATTCGAGAATAATTATGACCGACGGTTCGATCGACAACGTCGTCGGCATCCTTCCGGTCAGAAGATTCATAAGAGCTTATATGCAGAATCCGAAGACAGACAAACGTTTCTGCCTACTCAAGCCGCATTTCGTAAACGCCGACGACGTAATCGACGATCTTCTCGATTCGATGAGAAACCAGAAGATCTACCTTGCGATCGTTAAAGAAAAAGACCGCGTCGTCGGCCTTGTGACGATCGAGGACTTCCTTGAAGAGCTCGTAGGCGAGATCTGGGACGAGGAAGACGAAGTCGACACCGACTTCTACAAAATGGGCGGCGGCCGCTACTGCGCCAACGCCCGGCTCAAGGTAAGCGACTTCTTCGAGCGCATCGGACGCCCGATAAACGATCCGAAGATCGCCTCATACACTCTCGGTTTCTGGGTAACCTACGTCATCGGTCATCTGCCCGAAGAAGGCGAAAGCATAACCTACGACGGGATTGAGATCGAAGTCGAAAAGGTCTCTAAAACCCGGATCCTCACTCTTATAGCGACGGTGCCCTCCGACGCTCCCGAAGAGGAGGCGCAAAAATGAGCAGCCTCCGGATTATCGTTTATCTCATAATAATCTTCGTTATGCTCGTCTTTTCGGCCTTTTTCTCGGGAAGCGAGATAACCTACAACTCGGTCAACCGGATGCGTCTGCGCAAGGCGGCCGAGGAGAAGGAGCGCGGCGCGAAACGCGCGCTGCGAATCAGCGAGAAGTTTACATACTCCCTCTGCGCGATACTTATCGGCAACAACCTTGCGAACATCGCCGCTTCGACCTGCGCGACCTCTCTCTTCATCTATTTGTTTTACAAACTGACGTCGTCGAACGGCCTCGACGCGCTGGCGTCGGCTGTATCTACCATCGTTATGACGCTTATCGTTCTGATCTTCGGCGAGATACTCCCGAAACTCTTCGCAAAGCGCTACGCCGACAAACTCGCGCCGGTACTTTCGCTGCCGGTAACGATCCTTACCGTAATACTCTTCCCGGCCGTCGCCGTCGTCATGGGCGCGCTCTGGCTGCTTCGCCGCGTCTGGGGACGCGACGAAGACGGCAGCAAATCGATAACCGAGGACGAACTCTCGACGATCATCGACACCGTCGAGGAGGAGGGCGTCATCGACGAGGACCAGAGCGACAGACTCCAGTCGACGCTTGAGTTCAACGACACTTCGATCGAAGAGATAATGACGCCCCGCATCGACCTCGTCACGATCGATATCGACGACGACAGAGAGAATATCAGAAAGATCATCGAATCGTCCAGCTACTCGAGAATTCCGGTTTACCGCGACTCGATAGACGACATAATCGGGATTCTGCATCTAAATCATTATTTCAAAGAGGCAGTATCCGAGCCCGAAGTCGACATCGAAAAGCTCCTGATGAAGCCGATGTTCCTGCACAAGACGATGAAACTTCCGGCGGCGCTCAAGCATATGCGCGACAAGAAGAATCATATGGCGATCGTCATCGACGAATACGGCGGAACGCTCGGCGTCGTCACGATCGAGGATATTCTCGAAGAGATTGTCGGCGACATCTGGGACGAATCTGACGAGATAGTGCCCGACATGACCGAAATCGGTGAAAACCGCTACGAGGTATCGGGAGATATGAACATAGACGATTTCTTCTATGAAATCGACTATACGCCCGTCGATTTCGAATGCGACTATTCGACGATGGGCGGCTTTGCGATCCAGATGCTCGACGCCGATCCGCACGTCGGCGACGCCTTCGACTACGACCGTCTGCACGTTCTCGTCGCCGAGATGGAAGACGACGTCAGAGTGACAAAACTGATAGTAAACGTCGATCCTCCCGAAGAGGAAATCGGCACAGACGAAGAGGATCAGTAATCTGATTTATACAATACACACCCCGGGGGTTCGCTGAAAACAGCGAACCCCCGGGGTGTGTATTGTTATATGATTTTACGGATATTCTATTTCTCCGGTATCGAGACTGATTCTTGCTTCTTTACGTTTACTTGAACGCTCGGCTTCGGAATAAGTAAAAACGGTTACGTACAGCCATTTTCCGTCGGCAGAAACGTCTCTTGTGCGGTTGTCGGAAACGTAGGCGGTTGTATTGTACATTTTTCCCCGATCAAGCACGGAATTCTCATGCGGCGCAAATACGGCGCCTGCGGGATATTCATAATGGACTTTGATATCGCTCCAGTCGGTATTGCAGCTTTTCAGATACATTTTGTCCTCGTTATAGAGTTTTGTGAACTGTTCGTCAAGCTGCCGGCGCTCTGACTCGTTTTCCATCAGTTCTTCATAGGTAATTCCGAGTTCCTCAGCCCTGTTGAAGAAGACCAGTGGATTAAAAAATGATTCCGCGTGTTCGCACGAAACGTACCAGATCCTGCCGTCTGACTGATTGTATCCAATGCTGAGAGCGAATTCTCCTGCCGGCATTTCGCATTCGGTCCTTGTCAGGATATCATAACAGACGTAATAAGGAGTTTCCATCATAAGCTGACCGGCCTTCTTTACCTGAGCAATCAGAAAAGAATCCTGCATCAGCACAGTACCGACAAGCAGAGAGGGCTCTTCGCGAGGATTGTTTCCGTCGTAGTCGTAGGAACAGATTTCAAGGGTATCCGGATCAGGATTCAGCATATAATTCTTGCCGATATAAATCCGCTTGTCCGTCAGGAGGTAGATCATCATATAATTTTCAAAAGATCTTAAAGTCCTGTATGAACTCTTCCTGACGTCGTATTGAATCAGATTAAAGCATGTCTTCCCTTCAACAACGTCTGCAGTAATATAAAATAAATATTTTTCACCGAACCATAGAGGAACTGAGCCGCCTGATTTTTCATCAATAAAAACAATTTTCGATTCGCCTGTAATCATATTGTATTCGGAAAGAACGTCCTGATACGTTCCAAACGAACGAACGGTTCTTTTGATAAACAGCAGATCTCCGTCTATCCAGAACAGAATCGTTTCGTCCTTTGAAACCATCGGACAGTCGGAACCGATCTCATGACTGCACAAAGGGTCGACGCACAAACTCTTTACTTCGCCGGTTGAATTGTTGCGCATCATCATCCGGTATCCTGTATATTCGCGTTCCTGATTCGGCCTCGCAGGGTTGTCTTTTAGGGTGTACTTATATATTTCAGAATATACGTGATTTCCGTTCCATTCGGCTCACGACCAAAGCATATTATTCCATCTGACTATTCTTGTTTCTTTTTCACTCGCAGACTTTCCACAGCCGTAAAAAAACGGAAGCAGAAGGCAAATAACGGAAAGAATGACAATAACTCTTTTCATTGGCTGTTACCCGTTCCTCTACTCGATTACGGTAAACCCTTCCGGAACGTCAACGATCACTCTGCCGTCTACTTCTGGGCATGTGTCGAAAAGTCTGAACATGTATTCATATATGCGCGAATCGTTTTCATCGCCGGAATAGATCATATAATTTTTTCCGTCAAACGCGATCACCGCCTGTCCGGGCTCGGGTTCCGGAGCTCCTTCCATAAAATCCTCGCAATATCCGAATATCAGCCATCCGCTCGAATAATTTATTCTGTCTTTATAATCGGACCATAAAAGCACGGACTGTGCTTTTTTCATCTGGTAGCCGTACTGTTCAGCGTATTCTCTTTTGAATTCGTGTGAAGGCCGGTTTCCGCTATAAATAGGATCGACGTTATCGACGAGATAATATTCCGTAACGTCAAGACCGCCGAGGATTACGTTGCCGTTTGAGCGGTAGTTTTTCCTCCCGTCGACAAGAATCCCCTCTTCGGGTTCGTCGTCGATATCGGGTATCATCTTTATGAAACGCGCAAGCGCTGTATAAGCAGTCTGAATCATATAGGAATGAGCGATAACGTAAAAGCTTCCGCCGTGATATGCGATCAACCAGTCCATAGTCCGCATAGATTCCATATAGTCCGCGGCGGCGCCCCTGTCAAGCCATCCGATAACGATTTCATGCGGCGCGGGATCTGAATACGGCGACGCGAGTTCGGGCTTTATCCCGGATAGTTTTTCAATCTCAAGTCTGACTTTCTCGACGTAGTTCTCAGCAAGCCCGGGAAGATATCGTATTCCTTCCGGCTGCACGACTACGACGAATTCCGACCAGTCGTACGCAGGCGCGGGTTCGGGTTCCTCCTTTCCGCAGGAGAACAAGGACAGGACCAGCGCCGCGACTGCAAACAGTGCCGCAGATATGATAATAGTACGTCTGTTCATCATCCCTCCAGTCTTTCGAGCATTTCGGCGGGATTGTCCGCTGCCTTCACGTTGTAAAAAGCTCCTTCGACGACGCCGTTTTCATCGATAATGAAACTGCTCCGTACGACGCCCATTGACGTTTTACCGTAGTTTTTCTTTTCCTGCCAGACGCCGTACGCCTCGGTCGCGGTTCTTTCAGGATCAGACAAAAGTATAAAAGGCAGCGAATACTTTTCTTCGAATCTCTTGTGAGTGGCAACGCTGTCGCGGCTGACGCCTATGACGACGGCCCCTCTTTCAAGGAAGCGCTGATAGAGTTCGGCAAAGCCGGCTGCGTGCCTCGCGCAGCCCGACGTCATATCCTTCGGATAGAAATAGAGCACCACTTTGCGTCCTTTGAATTCGGACAGCGAACGGAGCTCGCCGTTCTGGTCGCAGAGCGAAATCCCGGGCGCTTTCATTCCTTTTTCAATCATATCGGTCACCTCCAAAGCAATGCTTTCTATAATCATTATATCAAAGATGCAACACCTTGTCAATGGCTGAATATTGTAATACTTCCGGCGGATTTTCACTGTTTTGCAGTAAAAACCCGCCGGAAGTACAATTATCTTACCAGCTCCAGCCGGTGTACTCTCCTCCGTCCACTCCTTCACGGGCGTAGACGAGGGCGGGACGGCCGTCCTCTCCGGCTGCGTAGCCGTAAGTACCCGAACCGCCGAATTTGAGAAGATTCGTTTTGTCGGTCACGTAGGACTCGGCGGTCGTCATTATCGCTTTCATTGTTGCGTTCTTGTACGCGCCTTTTATCGATTGCGGAGCAAAGACCGCTTCCGCCTTTACAATATTGTAAAGAGTTCTCAAATCGTTGTAAACGTGGTGAGCGAGCTGTACGATATCAGATTTCAGCGTTTGAGCCGAGTTCTGCGCGATGATTACGTTCATACCCGGCTTATTGACGTCTCCGAGAAGCATAAATCTCAGACCGTCGAAATCAAGTCTCGATACCGTCGTCGAATTGTTGAAGTCGGACGCAATCTCCGTAAGACCTGTACTTGCGTTGACGAGATCCTCGTGCGTGTATATGCAGTTGATAGTAAGATCGCATAGCGTCACCGACTGGCCGGTGTGTATCTTCAGATATGAGGCGGATGGCGCGTAATTCTGAATATAACCGATCAGTTTCTGATAATTGCTCTTGAGGCCCGAGAGCACTCCGTCTTCGGTCATCGTGCTCGGGAAGTTGAATATCAGTCTTTCTATATTGAGATTTGCACCGTATTTGCCGAGAAAGAGGCAGAATCCCGCGAGATGGTCGCTGTGACAGTGAGTTATATACCAGCCGGCTATATCGATTTTTCCGCTCTCTCTGCCCGTCACTTCTCTCATAAAGCTCATAAGCCCCGCGCACTCTGCGTCGTCGAACTGCTGGTAGCCGCCTCCGTCGATTATGAGAAGTTTTCCGTCCGCGAGCTTTATTACGTACATCATGCCGCAGTTGATCTTCTTCTCGGTGCTTGAGTCGATCGAGGCGCCTGTCGAGTTCATCGGAACGCCGTACTGATAAACTATCGTTCTTTCGCCCTGCTGCTTTTCATAGGTGTACCCGAAACCGTTTACCGACTCTCCGTTTCTGTCGAGAATTACCCTGATCTGGCCGTTGTTCGCGGTATAGTAGGCGTATATTCTGTAGGTGCCGTCCGAATATCCTGCGTAGACGTTGCCGTCGCGCGCGGCGGAATACTCTTCGGTATAGCCGTAGGTCTGCAGTTTTGTCAGATAGGTTCCGAGAGCCGCTTCTCCAGCGGAACTGATTATCATCATCTCTGATTCTGCGCTCAGCGGAATATTGCTGTCGTAGGGCCCCTGCCCGGCTCTGTAAACGGCCGCGGATCTCGTTCCTCCGTCGAAAGCGGGAATCTCCTCGATATACCAGGTCGATCCGACGTTGCTCTCGAGAACGTGACATACCGAGCAAACCCTGTCGGTATTAGCTTCTGTACCGACGTGTACAAAGGCGTGAGGCGCGTTGTTTGCCGAAAGCTCGCCGCAGTATATGCATTTCTCGGGATCGAGGCATGTGCCGCCTCCCGAGAACCTGTGTCCCGAACATCCGGGATCGCTCGATTTGAAGAGCGGCGAGGATTTGTCGTAGGGTTCGTCTCCTGTTCCCGTCCAGACGGTGATATTGTCGATATATCCGTTCTGCTTACCGCCCGTCTTGAGGACGATCGCTCCGCCGAATTTCGTGAAATCGAGATAGGCGCCGGCGTTGCCCGACGAGGAATATTTCGAAACGAGAGTCCACTTGCCGGTTCCGGGGTATCCCGCGGTATTGACTCTCATATAAACCGAGTTGCCGTTCTCCCAGTCGACGACGTATCTTATAGAAACGCTGACGCCTTTGAACGCCTGTGCGCTCTCGCTGTAGGTTTTGCCGAGCAGTTTATAGACGATTGAGTTGGAATCGGTGTTGGCGGCGTAGTTTACGCCTTTCGCGTCGTACGTGTACCAGGAGCCGTTAGTATGCACCTGGTTGTTAGCCGTTCCGCGGTTTCTGAAATGGAATGAGTTGTAAGTCGGACCGTTATAATCGCTGACGAGAGCGATATATCTGTCGGCGGCCGACGCGGAATCGTAGGTTATATCGTACTGATAGGTATAGTTGCTTTCGTGATATTCGCCCATCAGCGACGCCGGAAGGACGATGCAGTAGGAGTCGGTTCCCGACGAGGTGTTGTTTGTCAGATAGAGCTGCTTGCCCGACGTTGTAGATTTGATCGAATAGGAGGTCGTCGAGCCGCGGTAGGCGCCGTTGGCAGGCGAGTCGATCTTCCAGCCGAGTCTCGAGAGAACCGTAGACGAGTTGGTGCTCGCCGAGTAGCTCTCGAAGTTTTCATAGTAAAGCAGCGTGCCGAGATCGGGGTCAAGAAGGCCGCATCTGACGCATTTGTTGTTCGTTCCGAAGGAGTGTCCGAGCGCGGGAATGACTTCCTGAGGTTCGATAACCTTTCCGCAGACCGAGCAATGGGAGCCGGTGCTGATACCTGAGTTGAGGCAGGTTGCCGGAGTGTTCCAGTCGTATACTTTGGTGTGGCCTGTCGCCTTTATCGTCCTCGTTTCGGACACGCCGCAGTCGCAGGTTCTCTTTTCAAGGCCTGTCGTTTCGCATGCGGCCGCCCTGACCGTCGTCCAACCGCCGAAGAGATGAACGTGCTGCGTCTCGGCTGCGGTCGTTTCTTCTGCGGTGGTTTCTTCTGTTGTCAGTTCTTCTGACGTCTGTTCGGAGGTCGTGTCCGTGATTTCGGCCGTCGTGTCTTCCGAAGGCGGTTCAGACGTCGTATCTTCAGGCGTGTTGACCGTTTCTTCCGTCAATTCGGTTCCGGGTTCGGTATTTTCCGTTTCCTGAGTTGTATCCGTGGCAGTTTCGGTTGCGGGATCAGTAACGTCTGTTGAAGGTTCGGTCGCGCCGGAATCGTCTGCGATCGATATTTCAACCGACGTCGATTCGGTACCGGGCAGAGACGCAGACGTGTTTTCCTGCGCCTCTGACGTCCCCGGCTGCGGCTGTGTTCCGAAGGTGCATGACGACAGTATCGTCAGCGCGGAGAGTATTATCGCGAGAACCGACGCAAAAGTGCGAATATACGTTGACTTTTTCATTGACATGAAACCGCCTTTCTATGTGGAAATACAAAACCGCCGGGGTGTGAATAATCCGGCGGTGAAGTTCAGGGCGCTATTCTGCCGACGCTCCCTTTTTGGAAAAACGTCCGAGTATCAGTTTGACGCCCGAGATGATATTGCGAAGGTTGAAAAGAATTATCGCGCAGAGAAATGCCGCTTGAACCCAAAGCCAGGCTGGAAGCCCGAGAAACGTTCCTTCGGGAATTCCGAGGACCATAAGCAGGGCCTGAGCCGAAAGAATCACCGTGTTCAAGGCAATCCTCAGTGGATGCAGACTGAATTTTATGAACTTCCTCGCAATCACGACTCTTATCGAGAACAGAACGATATAACTGACGACGGTTCCGAGAGCGACGCCCTGCACGCCGAGACCGCATACGGTCACGAAGAACAGAGACGAACCGATATTGACAGACGCGCCGACGAGAGCCGTCAGGAAGGACGGCAGACTCTTCTTGACGACCTGATATACGCTGCTGATAAACGTAGCAAAGGTGTTATAGACGGTCGCGATAACAAGCACGGGGATGAACGCCCAGGCGCCGTAGAACTTCGGATCGACAAGCACTCTCATAAAGTGTCTCGAGAGCATCATAAGAGCCGACGCCGCCATAAAAATCACGCTGCCGAAGCCCGAAAACACGTTCTCGTAGAACTCTTCCCTGTCAGCCCCCTCTTTTGAGTCGCTGACGGCTGATATCTGCCAGGCCTCGATAAATACCGTGCATATCAGAGTCAGGACGTTCGGTATCTTATAGGAGCAGACGAAAAGACCGTCGTTAATTCTCTCATCCGAACCGAAATCTACGAAAGTGCGGACGATAACGTGATCGGTAAGGTTTGTTCCCGCCCAAAGAAGCGTCGTCGGGATCATCGGTATGCCGTAAACGAGGAGCGCCCTGACCGTCGATTTTCTGACGTGAGACAGAGATACGTCCTGCCAGAGCTTCATTTTTACGATAAGGAACAAGGTTACCGTGAAGTTGGCGAAAGCTACCGAGAGGAGAAATCCGGTCACTCCCCATTTGAAAACGTATAGCAGAAGCAGATTGAAGAGAATCGTCAGCGCGGTGTTGATTATCCCCTGCAGCGCGTAGAGACGCGTGTACTTGAGCGATCTGATGTAAAACGAAACCGCCATCTGCAGATTGGCGCAGAGAACGAAAATTATTACTGCGAAATAGTAATTGCTCACTACGTTGAATATCAGAAGCGCCGGAGAGACGAGCAGGAAGGCAAGCGACCCGCCCGTCAGTATCGCAATCGACGAGGAGAAAACCTCTTTACGGCCATCGCCCGCGTCGATTGTGAAGCGCATAAGCGCGTCGCAGACGCCGACCGCAGCGAGCGGCATTATCAGGTTTGAAATCTGGACGAGCATCTCGGCGTCCGAGATCTCGGTTTCAGTAAGAACTCTCGTGTAAAGGAAGATGAGCAGATAGGACATAACCTTCGACAGAAATGTGCCGACGGCGAATATTGCAGTGTTTGATGCAAGCGTCCTGTATCTGTTCATTTTCCACACCAGTGTCCGGGATGATTCGTAAAATTCATGCGCCGCAGGCGCATACTTCACTTACGCGCAGCGTAATCATAACTTGCGCCGCAAGGCGCAAACTTATCTTGCGCTATGCGCAACTTATTCCTGGTTTCCCCAGTTGTGATATACGTTCATGACGTCGTCGTCGTCCTCGAGGCGATCGATGAGGAGTCCCATGAACTTGATATCCTCTTCGTCGGTCAGATCGACCGTCGTCTGCGGGACGAGCGTCTTTTCGGCCGAATCGATCTTGTATCCTGCCGCGGCGATTTTATCCGAAACGTCGTATACGTCGTCGGGCTCGGTGTAGATTTCAAAGAGTCCTTCCTCGGAGAGAAAGTCGGCGGCTCCGGCTTCGAGCGCGCACTCCATAAGCGCGTCCTCGTCGATCTCGCCGTCTTCGTCGGTAATGACGATGAGTCCCTTCTTGTCGAACATGAATCCGACGCATCCGGTCTGGCCGAGATTGCCGTGATACTTCGAGAAGCAGGCTCTGACGTTGCCGGCGGTGCGGTTGCGGTTGTCGGTGGTCGTCTCGACGATCACGGCGACGCCCGACGGGCCGTATCCCTCGTAAGTGATTTCCTCGTAGCTGACGTTTTCGGCGCCGGCGGCTTTCTTGATCGTTCTCTCGATGTTATCGTTCGGAACGTTGTTCGATTTCGCCTTCGCGATGAGATCGCGCAGCTTCGAGTTCGACACGGGATCGGGTCCGCCTTCCTTGACGGCGATCGTGATCTCCTTGCCGATCTTTGTGAAGACCTTCGCCTTCTGAGCGTCGGTCTTTTCCTTCTTGTGCTTGATGTTGCTCCATTTGCTGTGGCCTGACATCTCTTTATACCTCTTATCCTGAATTGAATTTACTGAATTTCAGATCTGCCTGATCTTCTTCAGACAGACGAGCCCGAAGGCGTTGCCGAGAACCTGGTTGACGGCGCGGGTCAGCGCAACTCGCGTTGCGGCAGCGTCGGGCTCGGGAGCCGACAGAATCTGGCAGTTGTGGTAGAAGCGGTTGAACGAAGCCGCGAGATCGAGAATGTATCTCGTAATGAAGGAGGGCTCGTAGGCGTTAAGAGCTGCCGTTACGCGCTCGGGGAAGACGGCGAGCAGCTTTACAAGTTCCCTTTCCTCGTCGGTCGTTAGCCTGTATTTTCCGGGATCCTCGGGAAGTCCCGGCTTCGACAGAAGCGAGCAGGTTCTCGCGTATGTGTACTGAACGTATGGACCCGTGTTTCCCTCGTACTCGAGAGCGTCCTCGAGCGAGAAGTTTATATCCTTGATTCTGTTGTTCGTCAGATAGTAGAAGAGCACGGCGCCGACTCCGACCGATTCGGCAATCTGTTGCGCCTTTTCAGTGTCCATACCCGGATTCTTTTCAAGAGTTACCGAGAGCGCCTTGTCGATTGCGGCCGCGAGCAGATCGCGAAGCAGGACGACGTTGCCCGTTCTCGTGGCGAGCTTCTCGCCGTTGATCGAAACGGTGCCGTAGGGCACGTGTACGAGTCTGTCGTACCAGTCGTAGCCCATCAGTTCGACGACCTTGAACCACTGCGCGAAATGCAGCGACTGCGCGGCAGACGTGACGTAAACCGCCTTGTCGAATTTGTAGGTGTCGTATCTGTAGCTAGCGGCTGCGATATCGCGCGTCGGGTAGAGCGTCGAACCGTCCTTCTTGAGTATCAGGCAGGGCGGCATGTTCCATTCGGACAGATCGACGATAGACGCTCCGTCGTCGATTTTGAGAAGGCCGGACCTGCGCAGCTTCTCGACCTGAGCCGGCATCTTGTCGGAATAGAAGCTTTCGCCTTTGTATGAATCGAAAGTGATACCGAGAAGCTTGTAGGTCTTCTCGTATTCCTCGAGACTGATCTGCACGAAACTCTTCCAGAGGCGGAGATTGTCTTCGTCTCCGCATTCGAGCTTATGGAACTCTGCTCTTGCTGCGTCGTTGAGCGAGGGATCCTTCTCGGCTTCGGCGTGGAACTTTACGTAAAGCTCGACAAGTTTGTCGATGCCTCCGGCTTTGACTTCATCCTCGCTTCCCCACTTTCTGAAAGCGACGATAAGCTTCCCGAACTGCGTGCCCCAGTCGCCGAGATAGTTGATGCCCACGCACTTGTAGCCTTCAAACTCGTGTATCAGCTTGAGCGAGTGACCGATGACCGTCGTGCCGAGATGCCCGATATGGAAGGGCTTGGCGACGTTCGGCGAGCTGTAGTCGAATACGGCGGTTTTGCCTTCGCCCGAATGCGAGGAGCCGTATGTATCGCCCTCTTCAAATACGCGCGGAAGAACTGCGTCTGCGATGGCTGAGGGATCTATTCTGAAATTGAGATATCCGTTGACGGCTTCGGCCTTGATTCCGTCCGAACCGTCGAAAGCGGCGGCGAGCGTCGAAGCGATCGCTACCGGCGAACGGCGGAGAGTTCTTGCCAGCGGGAAACACGGCAGCGCGAGGTCTCCCATCGAACTGTCGGGCGGATATTCGAGCATACCCGCAAGCGAACCCGCGTCGGGGCCCTGTCCGAAGGCCGCTACGGCCGCGGCGGATGCCGTCTGCGCTATTTTATTTTTGAAAATCGTCATATAATCACGTCCTGTTCTGTGTTGTCAATCATATCGACGGCCGCCATTCTCTGCGCCGGCGTGACGTCGATACCGCCGAGAATGCGCGAGATTTCGAGGATCCTGCCCTCGCGGTCAAGTTCGGCGACTCTGCTTTCGGTGCGGCCGTCGGCAAGCTTCTTTCCTACGCGGAAATGAGCGTCTGCGAGAGAGGCAATCTGCGCCGAATGCGTAATGCATATTGTCTGAGACGAACCGCCGATGCGACGCAGAAGCAGCCCGATCCTGCGGGACGTCGAACCCGAAATTCCGGTATCGATCTCGTCGAAGAAGAGCGTCATACCGCCTGCAAAACCTGCGAGAACCGTTTTCAGGGCAAGCACGAGCCGCGCGAGTTCTCCGCCGCTGGCGCAGTTTTCAATCGGCAGAGCGGGTTCGCCTTTGTTTGCCGAGAACAAATAGTCGACGGCGTCGAATCCGCGAGGGCTGTAGGAACCGCCTCCGCGCACTCTGATTTCAAATTCGACTCCCGGAAGGTCAAGATACCCGAGAACGCGGAGAACCGCCTCAGTGAGCTTCCGAGCCGCCTCGGTACGCGCCTGAGAGAGAGACGTGCAGCTCTCTGCGAGTTTCTTCTCTGCAGCGGCAAGTTTTTTTTCAAGCGAGGCGATCTTCTCTTTTGCCTCGGCCGCGGCCTTTATCGCGTCGGCAGATTCCCGCGCGAGAGATATCAGTCCGTCGAGATCGCATCCGTATTTTCTTTTAAGGCGTGAAAGAAGGGTTATACGCTCCTCGATTTCGTCGAGTCTCGCGCCCGGATCTTCGGGCAGCGCGGCCTTTAGCTTATCATCCAGCGAGGCGCCGGTTTCTTCAAGCTCGTAACCGATCTCGCGGAGGCGTTCGACAATCTCTTCGGTTCCCGGAACAAGTCCGCCTATCTTTTCGAGCGCGTCTGCGGCGCGCATCGTAAGAAATGGCGCAGTTATTCCCTTTTCGTTTTTGTAGAGCGCTCTCAGCGCCGCGTCGCCCTGCTTTCTGATCTTTTCTGAAGATCGGATGGCGTCGCGTTCGGTCTCAAGCTTTTCGTCCTCGCCCGATACGGGTTTTGCCGAACCGATCTCCCGATATCTGAATTTCAGCAGATCGAGTTCTTCCTCTGTCTTTCCGGCAGCGGCGCGGAGAGATGCGATTTCGCCTTTCAGCCGCTCCCATTCTGTAAACGCCGCACGGCATCCGTCGAGCAGTTTTGAATCTGACGCCGCTCCGTCGAGCACAGCCGTTCTCGCGTCGGGTGAAAGATAGAGAACGGTGTCTCTCTGTCCGTGCATCGAAATGAGACGCGACGTAACGGATGAGAGCGTTTTCAAAGAAACCGGCTTCGAATTGATTCTCGCAGACGTTTTTCCGTCGGCGTAGAGCGTCCTCTCAAAGAGAGCGCAGCCCTCCTCCGGTTCGATTCCGGCTTCGCGCATCTCTTCAGAGATATCGTCCGGAATATCCGAAATCGAAACGCTGATCGAAGCGCTTTTCTCTCCCGATCTTATAAGTTCGGGGGAGGTTTTGCGGCCGAGGATGAAACCTATACTTTCCGCGATTACCGTTTTACCGGCGCCCGTCTCACCCGTGATAGCGGAAAAGCCCGGGCAGGGACGGATCTCAATATCCCTGATAACCGCGAAATTTCTTACGTTTATCGAATCAATCATTATATTTTTCCATCATTGAGACGATGGAATCGCGGATTTCCTTTGCCTTTTCCTCGCTTCTCGCCACGACGATAATGCAGTCGTCTCCGGCTACGCATCCGAGAATGTCCTTGTACTCGGCCGAATCAAGTCCGACGGCTACGGCGTTCGCCATGCCGTTGCTCGTGCGAATCACCACGTCGTTGAGCGAATAATCGACCGAGCGGATGAATCCGGTAAACGCCGGAACGTATTGCATAAACGTGTCCGCCGGATTTTCGGGCGGGAGCATGAATCTGAATCCGCCGTGGCCGTCCGACGCCTTGATGATGTTCATCTGGCGAAGATCGCGGGAAATCGTCGCCTGCGCGACTTCGATTCCCTTTTCGGTTTTCAGAAGTTCGAGCAGCGTCTCCTGCTTTCCGATATCGTGAGCCGAAATCAGTTCGGCGATCGCTGTCTGTCTGTTGCCTTTCATATCGATGAAAACTCCTTGATGAATTGTAATTCGGTGATTGGTTTATATTGAATGAACCCTGTTTCAGAGTTCGTTTTTTCTGTGAAGAGTCTGATAAAACTTCGCGGGTTTTATCCTGATGAAATCGACGGTCTTGTCCGACGTCGTAACCTCGATCCTGTCGTTTCTGCCGGCTTTCGCTGCAAGTCGTCCGTCGACGTATATATGCGCCGCGCGGCCTCTGAATCCTGCGAGCGAGACGTCGAGCATGGCGTCGGGCGGGAAAACCGTCGGCTTTGAGTAGTATGTATGCGGGCACACCGGGGTGACGGCAATACAGCGAAGGCGCGGATCGACGACAGGTCCTCCGGCGGCTACGTTGTAGGCGGTGGAGCCGGTCGCGGTCGAAAAGATTATTCCGTCCGCCCTGTATCTCCCGGCCGTCTGACCGCTCTCGCTGACCGATATGTCGATTACCTGAGATATGACCGAGTTTGAAACGACTATATCGTTGAGAGCCGTCGAATCGGACGGATACTCTCCGTTCACCTTCAGACAGAGCGTCGAGCGCTTCTCGATCCTTCCCTGTCCCTCAAGGATTGCCTTTATCAGTTCGAGCTCGTCGGGTTCGATTTCGGTCATATATCCGACGCGGCCCATGTTGACTGCGAGTATCGGCACTCCGGTTCCGGCGGTGTAACGCGCCGTTTCGAGCACCGTTCCGTCGCCTCCTACAACTACCGCGAGAGACGCGCCGTCAAACAGCGACTCTTTAGGAACTCTGACCGCGCCGAGCCGCTCGAAAGAACCGTCGTCCTCGTGATAGAAGGTATCGGGTATTCTGACCGACAGTCCGCAGTCGCGCAACAGTTTCGCAACGCGGAGCGCAGTTTCTCTTTTTTCCTGTATCCTGAGATTCGAATAGAGCGCGGCTGTGCCGCCTTTGAACGCGTTATTCATTGACAACGTTTTCCTTCCTGATGAAAAGCGCGAGATATTCCCTGTTTCCGTCGCCGCCTGCGATCGGGGAATCGATATGCCCGCGACATTCGAAGCCGTTTTTCAGGGCTGACGAAACGACAGTATCGACCGCCGCCGACGCCGTCTTTTCGTCATTGACGACTCCGTGCTTGCCGAGCGCCTGCCTGCCGCATTCAAACTGCGGTTTGATAAGAGAAATGAATATTCCGCCAGGCCTCAAAAGCGCGGAAACGGCACCGTGGAGCAGCGTCTGCGATATGAACGAGACGTCCATAACGACGATATCCGCCGCCTGATCAAAGTCCGCCGAAGTCAGAAAACGCGCGTTGACGCCTTCCATGTTTACGACTCTTGTGTCTGACGCGAGTTCGGGCAGCAGCTGTCCGTGTCCCGAATCGACGGCGTAAACTTTCGAAGCACCCCGTCTCAGCAGGCAGTCGGTAAATCCGCCGGTCGACGCGCCTATATCGACGCATATCTTGCCGGACGGATCGATAACGAAACGGTCGAGCGCCGCTTCGAGCTTCAGACCTCCGCGGCCTGCGTATTCTACCGTTCTTTGAAATTCGACGTCTCCGCCGAAATCCGGATCGATCTGTTCGGAGGGTTTGGTTATCTGTTTTCCGCCTATTTTCACAAGTCCTGCGAGTATCGATCGTCTTGCGTCCTCGCGGCTGCGGGCGTATCCTTTTTGCGACAGAAAGAGATCTGCTCTCATTTTTTTCTGTCGAGCAGCCAGTCTGCGAAGTCGAGCAGCGTTTCGGATCCCGGATAGCAGCGGATGAAATCTTTGGCATCCTGAGTCAGCTCCGCCGCATAATTCCCGGCTTCATCCGGCGTCATATAGGTCATAAAAGTCGATTTATTCCGTTCCTTGTCCGAACCGACGGATTTGCCCGTCTCCTCCTCGGTGGAGGTTGCGTCGAGCACGTCGTCGATTACCTGAAATACCCGCCCGACGCGCGAGGCGTAGCCGAGGGCGTCAAGCAATCTTTCGTCGTCGTCCGGAATCCCTGCGGCGATGCATCCGAGACGCGCCGAGAGCATTATCATCTCTCCGGTTTTCTGATTCTGCAGCTTCTTTACTTCATCGAACGTAAGACGCTCGCGTTCGCCTCTCATATCGGCAATCTGTCCGGCAATCATTCCATGGTCGCCCGCTGCGGCAGCCAGAGCCGAACAGGCGCGGACTTTGATTTCGTCCGAAAGATCCGAATCGAGTATCGTCTGAAAGGCTCTGATTGACAACGCGTCGCCTGCAAGCAGCGCCTCCGCCTCTCCGAACTGCTTGTGGCAGGACGGCCGTCCCCTGCGGAAATCGTCGTCGTCCATGCATGGCAGGTCGTCGTGAATCAGAGAGAATGTGTGCATCATCTCGACGGCCTCGCAAAGAGGAGCTGCGTCGGAAACGTCGCCTCCGAACAACCGGCAGAATGCAAGGACCAGAAAAGGCCTTACACGCTTCCCTCCGGCGAGAAGCGAATACTTTTCTGCTTCGTAAAGGAATGACACGTCGGGATCGTCCGAAGCGCCGAAACGCGCGGCAAGCAGCCCCGATACGTATTCCGCGTCCGATTCGATAAGCTTTGTCAATCCCGAAAGGCGGTCTGCGCGAAGAGACATCTTTCAGTTCTCCCCGGCAGCGCCGGCTCCGAGATCTACGACCTTCTGACGGGCGTCGGCGAGCTTCGCGCGGCAAAAGGCAATAAGCTTTACGCCTTCCTCGTAATATTTCATCGACTCGTCGAGAGGAGCGCGTCCGCTTTCGAGCTTCTGAGAGATTTCTTCAAGTCTCGCCATAGCGGCCTCAAAGCTGAGTTCGGTTGCGTTTTCTTTATTATCCATTCTTGTTTCCTCCGTCGTATTCGGCGCTGACGTTTGCCGGGACTTCGCCGTCCGACATTTTCAGCGAGATCCTCTCTCCCGCCCGGAGCGCGCCGGCTGACGTTACCGCGGCGCCGCTTTCGTCCTTTATTATCGCGTATCCGCGGGACAGCGTCGCAAGAGGCGACAGCGCCCGGATAGACGCGTCGAGAGACGAGAGCCTGCCCATAGACAGGTCAACGAAATTCTTGTATGCGTAATATATTCTCGACGTCAGCGAGTCGAGATTTTCCTCATAGACGTCGAGCATTCTGCCGGGCGACGAGAGCGCGGGTTTTGCCGCTATCTCCTCGATTCGCGCAGATTTCAAGTCTATGAAGTTTTTAAGGTTTCCGAAGATTCCGCGAGTGAGACGCTCGATTCTCAGCAACATTTCTGCCCGGTCAGGGACCGCGAGTTCGGCTGCGGCAGAAGGCGTCGGCGCTCTCAGATCTGCGACAAAATCGGTAATTACGAAATCTGTCTCGTGGCCGACGGCAGAGATTACCGGGATTTTGCACGCGGCGACTCTCAATGCGAGAGTTTCGTCGTTGAAGCAGGACAAATCCTCGAATGAGCCTCCTCCGCGTCCGATAATCAGGACGTCGGCTTTCGTCTCGTTTTCGATTCTGTCGATAGCGTCTATTATGCTGCGCGGAGCTGCGGCGCCCTGAACAACCGCCGGACAGAATACGATTTCCGCGGCCGGCCAGCGGCGTCCGAGAACGTTCTTCATATCGCGAAGAGCGGCTCCGGTCCCCGACGTGACGATGCCTACCGTCTTCGGAAACGCCGGAATCGGTTTTTTTCTCGACTTGTCGAAGAGCCCTGCGTCGCCGAGCTTTTTCTTTACTCTCTCAAACTCGGCGTAGAGTTCTCCGAGCCCTGACGTTACTATCGACGATACGTAAAGCTGATAGACTCCGTCTCTCGGATAAACCGATACGCGGCCGGACGCCACGACCTTGTCTCCGTCTTTCGGCGAGAACGTCAGCCGGTATGCGTCGCGCGCGAACATCACGCATCTGATCAGTCCTCCGGCGTCCTTCATCGAGAAGTAAATATGGCCGGATATATTCCGTTTGAAATTCGAAATCTCGCCGCTGACGGATATCGCCGAGAGAACCCCGTCCGAATCGATCAGCATCTTTACGTATTCGTTTACCTGTGATACTGTGATTGGTTCCATTTCATTCTCCGGTAAAACAGTCTCTGCAGAGAATTGCGACGCCCGCGGCGTTGTCGGCGGAGAATTCGGGAGGCGAGAAATATGCGTCGGCAAGGTCCGACAGCCGTTTCCTGATAAAAGCGCTCGAGGTCACGCCGCCTGAAAACAAAATCGGCAGCGACCCGTATTCCTCTCTCGCAGAGAGCGCCGTTTTGCGAAGCGTCAAAGCTATGTAATCGAGCACGTAGGCGGCGATTTCTTCTTTTGAGCTTCGGGCGGCCGTCATATCCCGCGCGCGGTTTTCGACGCCCGACAGGCTGCATTCGAGCCCTTTGACCGATACGCGTTCAATGCGCGGCGGATTTGAGCAATTCATTGCGAGCGAATCAAGTTTCGGACCCGCCGGAAAACCGAATCCCATCGCGACGCCGGTACGGTCTATCGCCTGTCCTGCGTTGAGATCGGAGGTACCGCCGATTCGCTCTGCGCGAAGTTCGGGTCCCTTTCTTGTCGCGAGAAGAAGTTCTGTCGTCCCTCCAGAAACGTGGAAGGCGAGAAACCTCTCTCCGAGTGCTTCGCGGCAGCCGGCCCCGTAAGACGCCGCTGCGATATGCCCCTCCTGATGAGAAAAGCCGTACAGCGGTACGCCGAGAGAGGCGGCGGCAGAAGACGCTGCGGCGCGACCGGCGAGAAACACAGGCATATACGAACCCTCGACTCTGCGGGGCGTCTCGGAGACTCCGACGGCCTTGATACAGGCGTCCGGAACCTCGTTTCTCAAAGAGTCCATCAGAACCGGGAGGTTCTTCAGATGCTGAAACAGCGCGTCCTGCTGACGCAGTCCGCGCTCCCCGGGTCTGACTTCGAGTAGTTTACGTAGACTCTGAATTACCCGACCGTCTTCAGCGCAAAGTGCGACCGACGTCGTGTAGTTGCTCGTGTCGATTCCGAGAAAGCAGTTCATTCTCCGTCGGGCTGCGGTTTGCTTTTCATAACCGCGTTAAGAACGCCGTTGACGAAGGGGCGCATCTTCTTCTCGTCGTCGAATTCGCGAATCATCTCGACGGCTTCGTTGACGGCGACGGTGTCGGGGATATCGTCGCAGAACCAGATCTCGTAAATCGCGGTTCTCATCGTCGCGAGCGCGACGGGTGAAATCCTCTGCAGCTTCCAGCCGTTTGAAAACTCCGAAATTTTGCCGTCGATGAATTCAAGGTTTGAAATTATTCCGAAAAAAGAATTCCTGATATAGTCCTCGTCGGTCGCCAGTCTGGTTTCCAGCGCCTGCGAATAAATCATCTGAGGATCAACGTCGGGTCTGAATGCATATTCGAAACAGAGCGACATCAGTTCTTTTCTTGCGTCTTTTCTTTTCACGGATCGGTCTCTTTTCGTAAAGGATAATATATTATAACTCTATTTTATGCCGGTGTCAAGCCGAAAATGAATATTCATGTGAAAATTATGAATATTATCCGCGTCCGGACGGGGTTTGAACCGTCAGAACGCGGATAAAATGATTATTTCAGAGTTTCTGACCATCAGGTCCACGTAAGGATAGAACACAGTCGCTCCGCTTGCGAAAGGCTGTGTACGGCGTGCGTCGGGAAAAACGTCGTATCCGTGCCGGTGTCTCTCGGTTACCGTCAGAGGCGTGTGAATCGTCATCCAGTATATCATATTCGACATCTGGCAAAGACCGCCGCCTGGTCCGCGTTCGATCTTTCCGTTTCTCAGAACCATTCCGTCGAGAAATCCTCTTCTGTAGCCCGGCTTTCCGACCTTGTACCAGAAGCTGAACGTCTGACCCGGACGGACGATAAGACCGTCGACGGAAGCAGCCGCGAGGCGGAGGTTCGTTACCTTGTTGTACTGGAATACCCTTATCTTTTTTTCTTCTTTCCCGGTTTCTTTTTCGGTTCTTCAGCCTCTTCAAAAACCGCGACGTATCCGGCTTCCCGGAAATGCTCCGAGATAAGAGAACGGAGCTCTTGTTTAGTCCCGGCGGCAACCTGTCCGTGAGTCGGCCAGTCCCAGAATTCAAGAAGGGCTACGTTGACCTTCCGGCTTTCCTCGTCGGTTTCAATAAGAGTCATTATCGCGCGATCGTGCAGTTTGACGTAAACGTTATAGATCTCTTTCCTTGCGTCGAAAAAGCAGTACCTCGAACCGAGATCCACGACGCAGGGCAGCACCGACGCGTCGTATCCGTCGCCTCCGTTTTTACCGACTCTCTCGCAAAGATCCGACGCAAAAACCGCGTCGACCGTCTTTGCGAAGATAACAATGACGATCACCCGGTTGAGCGGCGCTTTTTTTATATCCGGTTCCAAAAACCGGTGTTTTACCGAATCCTTCAAAGAGTTGTAACAGGCTTGTGCAGAATCTATGATCTTTCGGTATGAATCAGGAACCAGAAAATCAACGTGATAGACAGAAATCGTCTTTTCTATTGCTCTCGCGTAAACGGTGAACGACCGGCTGCTTTTGAAACGAAGCATATCCGGCTTTATGAAACCGGGCGCCGGGTCACGCTGCGAACCGAATCGCGAGAGGCGCTTGACCGCTTTTTCTGCAGAGAAGGACTCGGGAAGCGGAAAGCGGCTCTGCGCGTGCAATTCGCACGCGAAGGCTGCAAGCATCATATCGGCGGCAAACAGAAGCTGATAGTTTTTTATCAGGTATCAGATTCCTCTTATAAAGACCAGTGAATTAGCCGGCATAGCGACGCGGAGGTCGATATCCCGCGCGCCGGATACCGAGAAGATCTTTTCGTTCTCGCGCGCGGAGTCGGTGATAAATACCTCGACGCCCGATTCGGGAAGACCGCGCAGCGAGAAGACGACGTCCTCGTCGGACGGGTCGGCAAACGAATAATTGGAACACATAAGGGCGCACTTCTCACCGTCGGACGCGGCCGCAGAGTGCAGGCGCGGGCTGTCGCATCCGGCGTTTACAGCTCCGCCGAGACGGTAGAGTTCGCCGAATCCCGAGAAGGCGTAATAGGGCTTACGTTTTCCTACGACGGCTTTCTGGCGGCCGATACCCATCTTGTCGACCTTGAATATGCCGCACCATTCCTTTACCACGTCGCCTTCGAAATACTCGGCGTGAGCGACGTCGGTCTTTTGCTGCAAGTCGCAGAGAGTTGCCGCGCAGAAGGCGGCGCCGACGTGCGTCGTGAGAGTGACGTAGCTGTCGGCCTGGTCGCTCCAGTCTCGCATATAGTTCCACTCGTCGAATACGCTCTCGGTCGCGGAGAAACCGTACTTATCGAGCAGCACGCGACATTCGCGGGCTTCGGATATCAGTTTGTCGACGTCGATATAATACCTGTGCCAGGAGTAAAAATCGAGCGGAAGCGAGTGTTCCGAACAGTATCTGAGAAATTCCTCGCGCATTCCGCCGAGCGGGCGCGTAAACGCGGGGCCGCCGATCATAAGTCCGGGGAATTTCTCTTTCAGATACTTCGAGGCGACGGCGTAGAATTCGAAGAAATCCTCGTCGGTTCCGAGCCACATATTCTTCCCTTCGGGCTCGTTCCAGATCTCCCAGTATCTGATGCCGTACTCGAATCCGTTCGCCCAGCCGAAGTTGTAATGAAGGATTATATGCTCGCAAATTCTTGCCCACTTCGCGTAGTCTTTCGGAGGATAGATGTAGCGCTTGACCGGCGCGTGCTCTATCGATACTCCGAGCCGGTAGAGCGGCTCCGCGCCTACCTCGAAAATCTTCGCGATATACTCGTCGGTAAGCCCGAAATTGTAATTTGCCGGATCGTTCTCGTCGGCTTCAAAATCCTTGAATACGCAGGGAATATCGACGAACTCGCCCGATCCGTAGGGGTATTCGGTGTCGTGAAGGCGGCAGAAGGGTATCCCAGCTTCATTGAAGAGCGGCCTTGCGTCGTACGTGAATACCTTCGTCATCGGTCCTTCGTTGACGCCGTGAAGCGGTCTGACCTTACCGTAAGACTTTGAAAAATCAGCAATAACCGTTGACATTTTTTTGCACCTTGTATATTACTCAACTCTGCCGAGAATCAGCGGACGGCGGCGAGGCTTTTTGTCCGAGATAACCGTCGACTCGAGAATCATCTTTTCCGCCGCGTCGAGAGTTTTCTCATCGTTGGTGTAAAGCGTCGCAAGCGTCGCGCCGGCTTCGGCGTATTCTCCCTGCTTGACGCCGAGTATGATGCCCGCGGCGTGATCTACGGGATCCGAAGCAGAGAGTCTGCCTGCTCCGAGCGTCAGAGACGCGCGGCCGTAACCCTCGGTATCGGTAGAGGCGACGTAGCCCGAAACAGGCGATTTAACGTCGCGCGAGAAGGCCGCCTTCGGGAACAGAGACGTGTCGTAAACGACGCGCGGATCGCCTCCCTGAGACTTTACCATTTTCGCGAAGGTATCGAGCGCCGAACCGTCGGCTATCGCCCTTTCGGCGAGCTTGCGGCAGCTCTCTGCGTTTCCGCGTCCCGCCATCGAAAGCAACTCGGACGAGAGTATCAGACAGAGTTCGAGCAGGTCGTCGGGGCCCTTGCCCGAAAGCGTCTCGATAGATTCGATTACTTCAAGCGAATTGCCTATAGCGCGGCCGAGCGGGCGGTCCATATCGGTAATCAGAGCGACGACCTTCTTCCCCGCCCGCGTGCCGATATCGACCATTGCAGACGCGAGCTCGCGGCTCTTTTTCGGGGTTTTCATAAACGAACCGCTGCCGGTCTTGACGTCGAGCAGTATGCAGTCGTCGTCTGCGGCAAGCTTCTTGCCCATAATCGACGAGACGATAAGCGGCAGGCTGTCGACCGTCGCTGTGACGTCGCGCAGAGCGTAAAGCTTCTTGTCGGCAGGAGCCATATCGGCGGTCTGGCCGGTGATTGCGATGCCGTTCTCTCTTACCGCCTTAATGAATTCGTCAAGGCGCAGATCGGTTCTGAATCCGGGTATCGATTCGAGCTTGTCGACGGTTCCTCCGGTGTGTCCGAGTCCGCGTCCGCTCATCTTGGCGACCTTTACTCCGAGCGACGCGACAATCGGCGCGACGACGAGACTTGTCTTGTCTCCGACTCCGCCGGTCGAGTGCTTGTCGACGCGCAGCCCGCCTATGTCGGGCAGACGAAGAATCTCTCCCGAGTCGCGGATGGCGAAGGTCAGTTCGGCAGTCTCGGCGGGAGTCATCCCCCTGAAGTATACGGCCATGCAGAAGGCGGATATCTGGTAGTCGGGCAGACTACCGTCTGCAACGCCGCTTATGAACCATCTGATCTCTTCGCGGGTCAGTTCTCCGCCGTCGCGTTTCTTTTTGATTATTTCAGCGGCAGTCATTGTCAGTTCACCCCGTCCATTCCGTCGAATCCTTCGGGCAGAAGTTCCGAAATGCACTTTTTGCGGAGTACGCCGCCCGAACGGTATATGACTTTGAGATTTCTGCCGCAGAGGTCGGAGAGGAACTGCCTGCAGACGCCGCAGGGAGTGCAGTCGGACGGCGCCTCGCCATGCTTTCCACCGGCTACCGCTATCGCCTCGAAATTACAGGCGCCCGCGGCGACAGCCGAAACGAGAGCCGTTCTTTCGGCGCAGCTCGTCGGCGTGAATGTAGGTCCTTCAATGTTGCATCCGGTGAAAATACGGCCGTCTTTGCAGAGCAGCGCGGCGCCTACGCTGTAGCCGGAGTACGGACTGTACGATCTTTTCCGAGCTTCTTCGGCCGCGGCGCAGAGGTCAATATCGCTTATTGTTTTCGGCTTTTTAACGATTTCGCGCAGGAAACTGACTCCGGCTGTTTTGCCCTTGTCGACGCCGAGATAATCGAGTATAGTTGCGGATATATCCGCAAACGTCGCGCGGGTTCCGATATCGGCTCCGGCTTTGATTCCGCTTCCGTACATGACGAGCGGAATATACTCTCTCGAATGGTCTGTAGAAGGCGTCGACGGGTCGCATCCGTGGTCGGCGCTGATCATCAGAATATCCCCTTTGCGCATTCCGGGAAGGAATCCGCCGAGCCATCTGTCGAATTCGGTCATTGCGGCAGCGTATCCCGGAACGTCGTTGCGGTGTCCGTAAGACATATCGAAGTCAACGAGATTTACAAAGCAGATTCCGTTGAAATCACGCTTCTGCAGTTCGGACGTCAGCTTCATTCCCTCGGCGTTCGAACCGGTTCTTCTGCATTCGGTCCCGGGTATCGATTTTCCGGCAAAGATATCGTAAATCTTACCGACCGTGACTACGTCGAGACCTGCCGCCGCGATCCTGTCGAGCATCGTGTCATTAGGCGGAACGAGTGAAAAATCGTGCCTGCGCGGAGTGCGGAAATAGGGCCACTCGCCGGCGAAAGGTCTTGCGATTACCCTTCCTACTCCGTGTTTTCCCTGAAGCATACCGCGGGCGATATCGCAGTAACGGTAAAGCTCGTCCACCGGAACGACTTCCTCGTGAGCTGCGATCTGGAAAACGCTGTCGGCTGAAGTGTAGACAATCAGTTTACCCGTTTCGATATGCTCGCGCCCGTAATCGCTGATAACCGCGGTACCGGAATAAGGACGGTTGCAGAGAACTCCGCGGCCGGTCAGGCGCGAGAACTCGGCAATGACGTCGTCGGGGAATCCTTCGGGATAAGTCGGAAAGGGCTGCTCGGAAACGAGTCCGGCGATCTCCCAGTGGCCTGTGGTCGTGTCCTTCCCTTCGGATTTCTCCATCAAACGGCCGAAAGCTCCGGCGGGATCAGCGGGACCGCCTCCGACGCCCTTGATGTTGAACAGTCCGAGACGTTCGAGATTCGGGCAGTCGAAGTTTTCATGTTTACGGATTGCTCCGAGGGTGTTCGAGCCCTGGTCGTGCCATTTGTAGGCGTCTGGAGCCTCCCCGACACCCATGCTGTCGAGGATAATCAGAAACACTCTTTTTGCGTCTTTCATCATTTTCTTATTCGGCGATTTCAAGCGCAATTTCCATCATCTTCGTGAAGGAGTTCTGGCGCTCTTCGGCCGTCGTGTTTTCCTCTGGATATACGAAGGAATCGCTGACCGTGCAGATGCAGAGCGCCTTCTTTCCGGCTCTCGCTGCGTTGCAGTAGAGAGCAGCCGATTCCATCTCGACTCCGAGAACGCCGAGCTTCGCCCACTCGATTCCGCTCTGCGAATCGTCGTAGAAGATATCCGACGAGAAGATGTTGCCGACCTTGTATCTGACGCCCGCCTTCTCGCAGGAGTCGGCCGCCTTGCGGAGCAGGCCGAAGTCGGCTATCGGAGCGAAGGTGCCGGGCATCTTGTACTGCGAGGCGTAATTGCCGTTGGTGCAGGCGGCCTGGGCGAGGATTATGTCGCGGGCGTGCAGTTCTGGCACGTAGGAACCGCAGGAACCGACGCGGATTATCGCGCCTACGTCGTAGAAGTTGAACAGCTCGTAAGAGTAAATACCGATTGCCGGTTGTCCCATTCCGGAAGCCATGACCGACACTCTCTTTCCCTTGTAATATCCCGTATATCCCTGGACGCCTCTGACGTCGTTGACGAGGACGCGGTCCTCGAGGAAGTTTTCGGCGATAAATCTCGATCTTTTCGGATCGCCCGGCATAAGAACCGTGTTGGCAAAATCGCCGAGCTTTGCGTTAATGTGAGGAGTAGGTATTGACATCAGTAGTTTCCTCCGTCGGCGGGCTTCCCGCCTTTTTCGAGCGCCTTTACCGCCTTGACTATGCGGCTGGTTCCGAGTCTGTCGGCTCCGAGTTTAATGAAATCTTCGGCGTCGGCAAGTCCGGATATTCCGCCGGCGGCCTTGACCTTGACTTCGGGTCCCGAGTACTTTCTCATGAGAGCAACGTCCTCGCGGGTAGCTCCGGCCTTCGAGAAGCCGGTCGAGGTCTTGATATAATCGGCGCCCGCTTCGGTAACGATGCGGCACATCCGGATCTTTTCGTCTTCGGTAAGGAGACAGGTCTCGATTATGACCTTGAGCACGCGTCCGCGGCAGGCAGATTTGATCTGCTTTATCTCGTCGAGAACAAGGTCGTCGCGACCGTCTCTCAGGTCGCCGATATTGATGACCATATCGATTTCGTCTGCTCCTTCGGCTACGGCGTCGGCAGTCTCGAACACCTTGACGGCAGTGGTGTTGTATCCGTTCGGGAAACCGATGACGGTGCAGATTTTCACCTTTCCGTAGGCGTACTGTTTCGCTCTTCTTACGAATGACGGAGGAATGCAGACAGACGCGCAGCCGTATTTTACGCCGTCGTCGCAGATCTGTTTGATCTCCTCCCAGGTGCTGTCCTGGCGAAGAAGGGTGTGGTCGCAGATTTTCAGTATTTCTTTCGTTTCCATTGTTCTGTCCTCTTTATTTGAAATTATTATGAACCTTGAAGCGCGCCCCGGTCAAATATCACTTGACCGCAAGTGAAAAATATATTATAATATTAAAAAATGTCAAGGTGAAAATTTAATGAACGCCGTAATCAGTTTGTTTGGAATTTTGCTGTTGGCGTCGGGCGTAATAACCGTCGCTGCCGTAATAATTATCGTGTTCAAGGTGGTTTCCGCTGCGAAATCATCCGGCCTGCGCATGTCCGACGTAACAGACGCCGTCCGTCTTGCAAAAGAAGCGGAAGACAACCCGGAACCGCGAACGGTTTTCGGCGCGACGAAGATTTATCTGCCGCTGATTCAAAAGGATTTCCCCGATTATCACAACGAGGAAGTTACGGTCGCTCTCAAGAAATTCCTCAAGGAATATCTCGAAATCAAGTACGAAGGCAGAGAAAAATTCGAGTCGGCCAACGTCGAGCGCGGACTGGAAACGACGGTTGACGCCGGGAGCGGTCACGACTTTTCAGATCTGACAATCCACGCGGCTGCAATCAGTTCATACGAGAAAACGAAGGAGTACGCCACCGTAACCTACGTCGCCTCAGCCGGATATCAGCTCGATGGCAAGCGCGTTGAGGAAAGGTATTCGGTAAAATATACGCTGAAGCTCGTCGAGGATTTTTTCCCCGCGAAGATGCTCGTCTGCCCGCAGTGCGGCGGATTCATCGAATCGACCGCCATGAAAAAATGTCCCTTCTGCGGAAGCGGAATCATCCGGGATACGGTTTTGTCCTGGAGATTCACGTCTGTCGACAGGTGCTGAAAGCGTCCGTCATTATTATATCATATATTCACAAAGTTTACAACCACAAATTGTCCTCCGGCATCGCCGGAGGCATAAACGACAAGGAGCACAGAATAATGGATCAGGCACTTATGCTGCTCGAGCAGAACGCAAAACTGAATGCCGCTCAGATTGCCAACATGACAGGCGAAGAGGAAGCCGCAGTCGCCGCGAGAATCGCCAATTACGAACGCCAGGGCGTCATTCTCGGATATCACACCCTCGTCGACTGGGACAAGACCGACAGAGAGATCATCACGGCGATTATCGAACTCAAGGTCGAGCCGACGCCCGACCGGGGCTTCGATCGCATTGCCGAGCAGATTTACAGATACCCAGAGGTTGACAGCGTATCTCTTATGTCGAGCGCGGGCTACGATCTGCTCGTCACGATGAAGGGCAAAACGATGAAGGAAATCGCCTATTTCGTCGCTTACAAACTCGCTACTCTCGAGGACGTCAAGGCGACTGCGACTCATTTCGTACTGAAAAAATACAAGGAGAAGGGCGCGCTCTGCGAAGCGGTCCGCAGGGACGAACGCGAACAGGGCATGATTTAATTCATCTCTGCAGATTCCTATGGATTATTCCGAATTACTCTCAGAAAAAGCGCGTTCGATTCAGCCGTCGGGAATACGCAAGTTCTTCGACATGCTCGCAGGACGCGACGACGTGACGGCTCTCACCGTCGGTCAGCCCGACTTCGACACCCCCTGGCATATAGTCAACGCCGGCGTCGAAAGTCTGCGCATGGGCAGGACCTACTACACCGGAAACGCAGGCCTGCCTGAACTCCGCAGGGAGACCGCGGCATATCTTACGCGCAGGTTCTCAATACCCGCGTCTGAGGATGAAATCATAATTACGGTCGGCGGTTCGGAGGCCATCGACCTCTGTTTCCGCGCGCTGATCGATCAGGGCGACGAGGTGATCATCCCTCAGCCTTCCTTCGTCTGCTACGGCCCGCTTGTAACGATGGCGGGAGGCGTACCGGTATATCTGCGCACCTTCGAGCGCGACTCATTCAAGCTGACGCCGGAGGCGCTGGAACGAGCGATTACTCCGAAAACGAAACTGCTCGTTCTTCCCTACCCGGCCAATCCGACGGGCGCGATTATGACCCGCGAGGAACTTCTCCCGATAGCAGAAATATGCAAAAAGCGCAATATCGCCGTGCTTTCGGACGAGATATACGCCGAGCTTACCTACAGCGGAAAGCGGCACGTGTCGATTGCCTCGCTCGAAGGAATGAAGGAGCGGACGATTGTCGTCAGCGGTTTTTCGAAGGCCTACGCGATGACCGGCTGGAGAATCGGATACTCCTGCGCTCCGGTCGAGATCACAAAGCAGATGCTGAAAATTCATCAATACGGCATCATGTGCGCCTCCACGACCTCTCAGTACGCGGCGATCGAAGCGCTTCGCGAAGGCGACGAGGATATCGCCTTTATGGTCAACGAGTACAACAGGCGCCGCCGCCTGATAACAGACGGCCTCCGCGCTCTCGGCATCCCCTGCTTCGAACCCGAAGGCGCATTCTACGTCTTTCCGAATATCGGAGTTTTCGGACTCTCCTCCGAGGAGTTCTGCTCTCGCCTGTTGAACGAGGCGAACGTCGCAATCATCCCGGGCACCGCCTTCGGAGAATGCGGCGAGGGATTTGCGAGAATCTCATACGCATACTCGATAGGACATATCACAAACGCTCTTGAGGGAATCGTAAGGTTCCTCAAAGAGTCAAAGTTAATCCGAAATAGTTAATCCGAAAACCGAATTAACCGAGGAAAACCTATGATAAAGCAAAACTTCAGAAAATCGCTAAGAGCCGCGTCGCTGATATCGGCGCTGCTCCTGCTCGTCTCCTGCGGAAGCGAGCCCGCCGTCGATACCGAGCCGCAAGACGTCGCGTCAGCAACCGAACCGCCCACCGATCAGGCAACCGGGCCCGAAGAAACGCAGCCTCTGCCGAAAGGCGAACCTGTGGAGGTTTTGAAAGAGGATCTCGGACTCGATCCCTGGTTCTGCGTTTGCGCCGACGAAGGGCTGATAGAGTTCGAGTTGACCGGCGACGGAGTCAGAATCACTCCCTGCAGACCGGGCCGGACGACGCTGACGGTGAAAAACGTTTACGCCGAGGAAGCGGTAATAACCGTTTCAATTTCGGATACCAACGTCGCTTCTCTTTCGGTTGACAAATTCGTTCAGGGCAGATATCTGAACGCGCGCGAAGAAGGCGCAAGAAGCGGATACGACGTCACCGAAGTATTGCAGAGCTGCATAGACCGCATGTCGGCCGCCGGCGGAGGAACCGTCTATCTCCCGTCGGGCAGCTATAAACTCTCTTCGATCACGATGAAGCCGGGCGTGACTCTCAGACTCGCCGGATTTCCGCGCAAAGCCACCGAGGGCTACCGCGGAACGGTGCTGGGCGACGTCGCCGGCGGCAGGTTTGCCAAGATATCGACGACCGGATCGTCAAGAAACAATATCTTCATCTACAACACCGATCTGCCGCAGTCCTACTGCACGTCGGGCTATTCGGATTTCACCGTCAGCGGCGGCTTCTACGACTGCCAGTCGAAGATGAAATGGAGCGCGACGGCCTGCGGATCGAATATCACGTTTGAAAACGCGATAGTATTGAACCTTCCGAACAACCACGCAATGCAGATAGACGGCTGTACCGATTACGTCGTGCGAAATATCATGTTCGCCGGCTACACCTACAGCGGAACGTTGACCCGCGAGACGATCCAGCTCGAACCGACGACGCCCGGCGCAATCACCGGCGACTATGCCAGCTCCCCGATACTCTGCGACGCCGGAGATTACCACTCCTGCGCGAGAGTTACGATCAGCGGCTGCTATTTCGGCAAGAGCGACACGAGAGGTCCGCAGCTTGTCGCCGTCGGTCACCACAGCGCCGGCGGTTCGCTCGTCTGCGACGGATTCGTATTTGAAAACAACAAGGTTGAAAACCCGCTCTACTGCGGACTGCATCTGCCGAATTACGTCAACGTCGTTATACGCAACAACGAATTCATATCAGACAACCCCGTCGAGAAGACGGCTCTCGCCGAAGATTCGGCGCTGATATCTCTCTACGGATTCGACAGCTCCAACACCTTCAGCGTAAACGGCCGGACTATCACCAACGCGCTCAACTACGAGCATCCCGGAACGCAGAACTTCCTCATAGAAAAAAACGAATTCAAGCTCGGCGGAGGTACGCCGCTCATGGCCGTCTCTGTCGTCGGGGTGTCTTCAACCTATAAGAACGACGCGCAGTATCTGAGAAACACAACTCTCAACAGAGTTGAGCAGTACCCGGGACCTGTGTTCACTCAGGACGGTTTTGTTCTCAAGCGCAACACGGCCGCCGATATAACCTTCTCTGGCAACAAAATCAGCGTCACGTCGAAAACCGCTTACTCGAAGTACCTGATCTATCTCAAGAACGTCCTCGGATGGTATGAATCGGGGACGGTTACCGAGTTCGCGTCCGACGTCGAGATTATCAGCGAAATGCTCGGAGTCAAAGGACTCTACGTTGCTTCACGCTCGGTCGTTACCGACCGCGAAGAGGCAAATACCAGGACTGTAAAGCTTTCGACGACGCAGTCGAAAAAGTTCACTTTCGTCTCTCCTTCGGGCGGCGTTAAAGTCGGAATCCCGAAAGCGGACGTCCTGTTGACGGTTAAATGCTCGGGTCAGGGACGGCTCGTCATGTCTACAGACAAACTCGGAAACCTGACGATGACGGCGGTGCCCGGCGACGGCTGGAAATACGCTGGCATATTCGACGAAACCGGCGCCTCGTACGACCTGACGCGGCATATGACCGCGAACCTTACGCTGACCGTCAAATTTGTAAAGAACTGAATTAAGGCAATACCGCACAATTCGTGTGTGGAGATTGCCGAGTAATTTATGTGCCTGTTTTGGCTGAGAAATTGCAGGAAAACAGGCGGTTTTTCAAAATTTCGACGCCAAAACAGGCGCGGAAAGGGCCGGCAAGATCCGTGCATCGAATTGAGCGGTATTGCCTTAAATCAATGAATCACAGAATAATCCGCGCGGCGGATTATTCTGTGATTCATTAAAGACCGGAGGAAAATCAATATGGAAAATATGCGCAGGCAGGTAAAAATAATGCTCGCCGAGCTCGAACGGATGATTCCGGCGGAAACATTTTACCCTGACCGTATAGAATATCTCCTCTGCGGTTACAAGGAAAGCAATACGCCTCCCGACGAAGGGTTTGCTCCCTTTGAAAACGGCGCAAAATGGGGCAGCGGCAACGACTCTCACGCCTGGTTCCGCCTCCGTGTGACTCTTCCCGAATCGATGAAAGGCGACCCGACCGCCTCTCTGCTCGTCGAAACCGACAAAAAGGGCTGGGACGCGCAGAACCCGCAATTTTTGTGCTTTGTAAACGGCCTCGTGCGTCAGGGCCTCGATACAAACCACCGCGAAGTCCTGTTGAATCTCCCCGGAGAAAATCTCGACACCTTCGACGTCCTCATCTACGGATATACCGGTCCCCGCATTCCCGAAACGACGCTATCCGTCTCGGTCGTGACGAAGCACCACGACGTAGAAAGATTCTATTACGACGTGTCGGTTCCCTTCGCTGCGCTCGAATGCACCGAAAAGAACACGCGAGAATATATGACCGTGCTCGATACGCTCAGCCGCGCGCTTCTCATGGTCGATTTTCTCGAGCCGCGCGGAGAGGAGTTTTTATCGTCGGTCCGTGAAGCCGACGCATGGCTGCGCGAGAATCTCTATGACAAATGCCATGGCAACGGCACGACCGCCGTCTGCATAGGCCACACGCATATCGACGTCGCATGGCTCTGGACGATAAGGCAGACCAGAGAGAAGGCGCAGCGGTCGTTTGCGACGGTCGTAGAGCTTATGAAGCGCTACCCCGAATACAAATTTATGTCCTCTCAGGCCTATCTCTACAAGGCGGTCAAAGAAGAAGCGCCCGAACTCTACGAAGAGATAAAGAAGCTTGTCGCCGCCGGACGGTGGGAGGTCGAAGGCGCGATGTGGCTCGAAGCCGACTGCAACCTGACGTCGGGCGAGTCGCTCGTCCGTCAGATTCTCTACGGCAAACGCTTCTTCATGAAAGAATTCGGCGTCGATTCGCGCGTATTGTGGCTGCCAGACGTATTCGGATATTCGGCCGCGCTGCCGCAGATTCTGAAGAAGAGCGGCGTCGACTGGTTCGTGACGTCGAAAATCAGCTGGAACGATACGAATATCATGCCCTGCGACCTCTTCAGATGGAGAGGAATCGACGGGACGGCAGTCAACACATATTTCCTCACGGCGCAGAAAAAGGGGCGCGGAACCGATTTTTCAAAATTCACGACCTACGTCGCGAATACAAGTCCCGAGATGATCGCCGGCTCCTACAACCGCTTCCAGCAGAAGGAACTGTGCGACGAATCGATGGTTACCTTCGGCTTCGGCGACGGCGGAGGAGGACCGACGCGCGAGATGCTCGAGATTGCCAGACGCGAAAAAGACGGTCTGCCCGGACAGCCGAAAGCAAAAATCGAATTCGCCGGAGACATGCTCCGCAGGATCGAGAAGAAGATCGAAGGCAACCGCCGCCTGCCAGAATGGCGGGGAGAACTCTATCTCGAATTCCACCGCGGAACCTACACCTCGAACGCGAAAAACAAAAAGAACAACCGCCGCTCCGAATTCCTGCTTCAGAAGGCCGAACTCCTCTCAAGCACTGCCCGGCTTCTCCTCGGCAAGCCCTTCCCCGCTGAACAACTCTCTTCCATGTGGGAGACGGTACTTACCGATCAGTTCCACGACATAATACCCGGTTCATCAATAAGAGAAGTTTACGAAGACACCGACAGAGATTACGCGCAGATTTTCGAAAATGCCGGACGGATAACCGACGAACGCCTCTCTGCGATTGCCGCGAACGTTAATACAGACAAGCGTTTTCTCGTATTCAATCCGAATTCCTTCGAGGGCCGCGGAATTGTGAAATACGCCGGAAAATCCTACACAGTGTCGGGCATTCCTCCGAAAGGATATAAGGCGCTGGACGTACTCGACGATTCAAATACCGTACGCGCCGAAAAAACCGATTTCGGCTTCAGATTCGAAACTCCCTGCCTGATAGTCAATTTCAACAAAGACGGAGAAATCGCGTCGGTTTACGACAAAGAAAACGCTCGCGAAGTCATATCTGAAGGCGAGACCGGAAACGAACTGAGGATATACGAGGATTATCCCGACAAATACGACGCCTGGGAGGTCGTCGAATACAGCGAATACAAATACCTGACCGTCGGGGCTCCCGAAGCAGCAGAGATTGTCACAGACGGCGCGAGAACCGGTCTGTACGCTCGCAGAAGGCACGGAGAGAGCGTTATCGAACAAACGGTATGGTTCAGCTCCTCGACGCGCAGAATCGATTTTGAGACGCGTCTGGACTGGCACAGCAAGCACCGCACCCTCCGCGCCGCCTTCCCGGTCGCCGTCAATACCGACAAGGCGTCCTTCGAGATTCAGTTCGGCTATACCGAACGCCCGACGCACTATAACACATCCTGGGACAGATCGAAATTCGAAACCTGCGGACAGAAATTCGCCGATATGTCGGAAGGCGGATACGGCGTGTCACTGCTCAATGACTGCAAGTACGGCCACAACGTCCACGGCAACACGCTGATGCTGACGCTGCTCAGATGCCCGTCGTATCCGAACGAGGTAGCTGACGAAGGAATACACGAGTTCACCTATTCCCTGATGCCTCACGCCGGAACGCTCGATTCCGAGATCGTCCGCGAGGCGTTCGACCTGAACAATCCGATGACCGTTATTGAAAGAACCCCCGGTTCCCACGGCACGCTGCCCGAATCCTGGTCGGCCGTAACGGTCGATAAAGACAACGTCGTTTGCGACACGGTAAAAGACGCCGAAGACGGCGACGGCGTCGTTATACGCCTCTACGAGGCGCTGAACAAACGCTGCAGGACGCATGTGACGCTCGGATTCGAGGCAAAGAGCGTAGAGATTTGCGACCTGCTCGAAAGCTCACTCTCGCAGGTGGATTTCAAATCCGAATCAGGTAAGACCTGCTTCTCGCTTGACGTGCTGCCGTTTGAGATAATTACGGTAAAAATAAAAGCATAAACGTCTATAACGTCGAGCGAAGCGAGACTCATAACTTGCGCGGTGCGCAACCATAACTTGCGCGAAGAGCAATCATAACTTGCTCTAAGAGCAATCATAACTTGCGCGGTGCGCAATCATATCCAACTCGAAACATTGGAAGCTTCCCGTAGGGGCCGATCCGTTTCGCAAAGCGAAAGGGTTCGGCCCGCCGGATTGCGTCCGATACGCACTTGAAACCGGCTTTCTCATCCGGAGCGAACACTTCGCCTTCCCTTGAGGGAAGGTGCCCGCGTACGCGGGCGGAAGAGGGGTACGACAGCCGGGAATCATCCTGAACGACAATTCCGGAAAACAAGCTGGGAATTCTCTGCCTTCCCAAGGAGGGGAAGGTAGATTTTTCCGCCCGCCAAGGCAATACCGCTGGGATCGCGTGTGCGATTTGGCGAGAGAATTTTTTTTGAATGTTTTCGCTGAGAAATCGCAGAAATTCAAGCGGAATTTCAAGATTTCGACGCGGAAACAGGCGGAAAATGAGCCGCCAAGGCGCGTATGCGAGTCCGGCGGCATTGCCTTAAGATATGCGGGCGGGAAAAATGGATGAGGCCTCAGAATATTGGACTGAAAAAACCTTATCAAAACCACGCGCAGGGCGCACCTTCGTTGCGCTCTGCGCGTGTCTTTTCAATTTTTAACTTGCAACTTGCAATTGGCAATTACTTGACTTTAACCGTTTTCCCTATCACCTTGTATAAGACGTTAGTCTGATTCTGATCGAACATCTCGCTCACTACGACGTCGAAGGTCGCTTCGGTAATACCGCTGCAGGTAAACGTCGCGGTGCCTAGCTTGATTTCTTTCGTTACGTTTGTCGAATTCGCCACGCTGAAGAATATCGAAGAACCGCTGCGGTTCGCGACGACTCCGGTACCTTCTTCAAGCTTCTGGAACGATAACCCCGAGGGAATCTTGACCTCGATATCGCATCCGGCGAACTTGACCGTGCCTTTAACCGTGAAGGTAACCTTGACGGTGTTCGTACCCGAGAGCGCGTATGAAATATCGATCACGTTGTTTCCGCCGTTGAACTTGTACTGCGCAACGGCAGTAATATTCTTTGTGACGTTGTTAACCGCCGGACTCCAGCCGTTGGAGGTATATCCTTCCCTCGTCGGCGATACAGGAGCCTGCGCCGCTTCTCCTTCGGTTACCGAAGCGGAACCGAGCGCGAGTCCCGAATAATCGGTGAAGCTGACGGTAAACGTTCCCTTGTCTCTGAACAGCGGCTTTACGGTCAGATCGCTCTTAACAGAGTTGAATGCTGTATCCCATCCGTTGAACACCTTGCCGTCGAGTTTGGGTGCGGCAGGAGCCGTCGCGCTGCGGCCGTCTATGACCGATTCGGTCTTGATAACGTTTCCGGAAGCGTCAAGGAATGTAACCGTATGCGCTTCCATATCGCGGTAGACAGGTCTGACGGTAAGATCCGACTGAACGTTCGTAAAGTCCTGATCCCAGCCCGCAAAGATCTTGTCCGCGACCTGCGGCTCGGCGGNNCCGCCGCATCAAGGAATGTGACTGTATATATCGGCGGCTCTACCTCGACTCCGACGTATCCGAGATCCTCGGTAGTTCCGTCCGAATACTCGGCGATCGCGTGCATCTCTGCGTTAACGCTAATTCTGAGAAGCGTCGGCGCCGCCGGCTGAGTAAGCTCTTCGGTCGTGGCAACAGGTTCCGTGACGTCATTCGTCGTCTCGTCGGAGACCGTGCCCGGTTCCTCGCCGGTTGTAACGGCCTCGCCGGTCTTCTCGTTTATCTGCCCGTAAACGCTCTCGCTTCCGTCGCTGAAAACGATAACTATGTTACCATTCTCGTCAACGAACGCGCGTTCGGGCGTCTGTCCCTCCGTGCAGGAGGAAAGGATGACGCAAAGCATGAGTGCGGCGAAGAACAAAGCCAAAAATCTTCTTTTCATGATAACACCTCTGTTGCGAATATTTGAGATGAATTATTGATAGTATTCTTGAGTACAGAATGCCCCGTGATTATCAGCCCGTATTGGGACGAAAAGCATCCGTAGTTTGAAATCACGCTTCCTCAAACCAGATTCTGTCGGAAAGTACGACGTCCGAGCCGTTGTAATCCTTATCGATGCCGATTTCTTTTACGAGAGTATCGGGCGACGCAATACCACCGGCTCCAGTGATCACCACCGCCTGAGGATCGCCTTTGACAGAGACAGAAATATAAAGAGCAAGGTCTTTCTCTTTATAGGGCATGACGCATACGGTCCCGCCTTTGTCGCAGAGATGGCGTATCGGGCCGTCGCGTCGGGCGATAGCCGGATCGGGGATAAAGACGTCGGTCGCTTTGATCAGGTGCTTCCAATTGCGCCCGTCCGGCTGTTTGAGTACAAGAACACGACCAATCAGATCCCCGGCTATGTCTTCCGCAGGCCGTTCGAAGAACTCGCGTTTGAGCCGGCGGGGCCTCATCCGGTCTCTCATCGAACCGAACGCCGCTGTGAGCAGTTCTTCAGACGCCCGGGCGTCTTCAGTAATCTCGTCCCTCACAAGATCGGGCTGAGTCGCGTCGCGCTCTCCTCTGATTTCTGCGGCATAAATAATTCTGCGGATACGCGCCGCGGCAGCCGCTGCCCTGCACATCGGGCAGGGCTCGAGAGTTACGTACAGATCGCATCCGTCGAGCCTCCAGTCTTCAAGATAGCTGCAGGCGTCTCTTAAAGCGCATATTTCGGCGTGCGCCGTCGGATCGCATCCACGTTCGCGTCGGTTAGCGCCGCTTCCGATCACCCTGCCGTCCCTGACTACGACGGCACCGACCGGAATCTCCCCGTCGTCGAGCGCGTATTTTGCGAGCTGCAAAGCAACCTGCATATATGCTGCGTCATTTTGCATTTTATGCGTCATAGCGAAAAAATACTGTCGTACACCGCTCCGACAAGCACGAGAACCGCGTACGTAATCACGACAGGAGTCAAAAGATTCCGGCCGTATACGCGGACGCCCGTTTCTCCGGGCGCGTCTGTCAGGGTTCCGGGGAATTTATGCTTTTTTGCGTAAATGGCAAAAAGAAGGATAAACAAAAGTCCTCCGGCAGCTCTTGCGGCGTCAATCAAAGAGAAAGCAGCCTTCGATATGCCGTCCATATTCAGCAAGTAATCCTCGGCAACGGCAAGCAGATTGTAGCAAAGATGAATGATTATTCCCGGCCAGATCGATTTATAGAGCACGTAGGCGGCTCCGATGAGAAGCCCTGCTCCGAAGGTATACAGAAACTGTTTGAAGTTTCCGTGAAAGAGCGCGAAAGCTGCGGCAGACGCGACAAGCGCGTTTGTCTTTCCGTAAGGCAGAAGATTTTCAAGTATGCAGCCGCGGAAATACAGTTCCTCGAAGAACGCCGGTACCAGAACGACGTATATGAAATCGAGAATAATCATTACCGCTTCGGGTCTAAAGGAAGCTCCCGGGGCTGTAGACAGGAAATACCAGCTGATTTCACCGTCGATAATTACGAGTCCGTCGGACAGCCCCGCAACCGCGGGGATCAGCAGCAAAAGCCCGGCGTCGGCCCTGAGTCCGAATTCGGGACTGCTCTTCGGAATGCCGCGAGCGGCAATTCTGAACAGAACGAATGGTATAACGAGGCAAAGAACGTACATGACGCTCGAACAGAGAGAGCCGGCGATCTCAAATTCGAGCGACTGTTCGTCGGGAAACAGCATATATGCGAACTGACAAGGTAATGAAAAGAGCGTATTGAACAGCACAAACTCGGCGATAAGCGAGATTCCTATTGCGTTGGATGTGCGCCTCAGGGACTCGTCGGGAGATATCGCCTGCATTGCGTTTCTTTCAAATAACATCTTTTATGCCTTCGTATTTTCTCAAAACGAGGCCGTAAACCTCGTGTGAGCGTTTACGGCCCCGTTTAAGTGATTCTTCAGGTTAAAGCGGCGATCAGTGAATGATGCAGCGCTCGGTGTCCTTGTCGAAGAAGTGCATTCTCGTAAGATCGAACGCAACCTTGATGGTATCGCCGGCTCTCGAAGTGGAGCGGGAGGATACGCGGCCGACAAGCTGAGTCTCGCCGATGACGACGTGCAGGTGAATCTCGGCGCCCATAAGCTCGGTGAGGTCGACGTAAACATCGCACTGGCTGTCTTCGGGGATCGAGTTGAGGAACATCGGCTCGTCGTGAATCGCTTCGGGACGGATGCCGGCGATGACTTCCTGGCCGATATAATCCTTGAGTTCGGGAGCGTTGGCCTTTTCAGCCGGCAGCTTGAGGGACTTGTCTTCGAAATTGAAGAAGACGTCTTCGCCCTTCTTTACGAGCGTACCGGTGATGAAGTTCATCTGAGGAGTTCCGATAAAGCCGGCAACGAAGATGTTGCAGGGATCGTCGTAGAGGTTCTGAGGAGTATCGACCTGCTGGATGAGACCGTCTTTCATAACGACGATTCTCGTCGCCATCGTCATAGCCTCGACCTGGTCGTGCGTAACGTAGATGAAGGTCGTCTTGACGCTCTCATGAAGTTTGGTAAGCTCGGCTCTCATCGAAGCACGGAGTTTCGCGTCGAGGTTGGAAAGCGGCTCGTCAAGAAGGAAGACCTTCGGCTTACGGACGATGGCGCGTCCGAGCGCGACACGCTGTTTCTGACCGCCGGACAGAGCCTTCGGCTTTCTGTCGAGCAGGTGGGTGATGTCAAGGATTCTCGCGGCTTCTTCAACGCGGCGCTTGATCTCCTCCTTCGGAGTCTTGCGGAGCTTGAGTCCGAAAGCCATGTTGTCGAAAACCGTCATATGAGGATACAGAGCGTAGTTCTGGAACACCATCGCGATATCTCTGTCCTTCGGAGCGACGTCGTTGACGAGCTTGTCGCCGATGAAGAGTTCGCCTTCGGTGATCTCTTCAAGTCCGGCGATCATACGGAGAGTCGTCGTCTTTCCGCATCCGGAAGGACCGACCAGAACGAGAAATTCCTTGTCCTTTATATCAAGATTGAAATCCGATACGGCGGTGACGCCGCCGGGATACTTCTTGTAAATGTGTTTAAGGGATACGCTTGCCATGGATTGTTAACCTCCGATAAATGTCGTAATCCCCGCCGCAGACGGACGGAGTTATTCAGCACATATTATTTTACCAAATTTGCGCGGAAAATGGAAGATTTATTTTTGAGTTTTGAGCGATTTTTTGTTGTGCAAATTGCACAAAAATTATGAACGAATTATTTTCCTTCAACCATCGAGAGCCCGATACGCTTCTTCTGAAGATCCACGGAAATAACCGTAACCTTGACGACGTCGCCGACAGAGAGCACTTCGGACGGATGTTTGATGAATTTCTTCGATATCTTAGAGATATGCACGAGGCCGTCCTGGTGTACTCCGATGTCGACGAAAGCGCCGAAATCGGTGACGTTGCGGACGGTTCCGGTGAACTCCATGCCCTCTTTGACCTGTTCGATTTCGAGCACGTCTTCGCGGAGCAGCGGCGCGTCGTTTTCGTCGCGGACGTCGCGTCCGGGTTTTTCGAGCTCTTTTACTATATCGTCGAGAGTCGGAACTCCTATGCCGAGCTGCTCGGCGACGCGAGGCTTCCCTTCTTTGTTGACCTTCTCGGAGAGTCCCTTCGAGCCGCCTTCGCGGACCGAGAGCAGATCGAGTCCGTATCTTTCGAGCAGACCGTGCGCAGCCGCGTATGATTCAGGGTGTACGCCGGTCTCGTCAAGGATTTCGTCCGAACCCGAGACGCGAAGGAATCCCGCGCACTGTTCGAACGCTTTCTTTCCGAGCTTCGGTACCTTGAGCAGTTCGGCTCTCGACGAGAATTCGCCGTTCTCCTCGCGGTATTTCACGATGTTCTTCGCAATCGAGCTGTTGACGCCCGAAACGTATGACAGAAGCGACCATGAAGCGGTATTGAGATCGACGCCGACCGAGTTGACGCAGTCCTCGACGACGCCGTCGAGCGCCTCGTCGAGCCTCGCCTGCTTCATGTCGTGCTGATACTGACCGACGCCTATCGACTTCGGATCGATCTTGACGAGCTCGGCGAGCGGGTCCTGAAGCCGGCGCGCGATAGATACCGCAGAGCGCTGAGTCACGTCGAAATCGGGGAACTCCTCGGCTCCAAGTTTCGACGCCGAATAGACCGACGCTCCGGCCTCCGAAACGATTATATATTTGCATTTCAGCTGCTTTTCGCGGATGAGATCGGCTATGAATCTCTCGCTCTCGCGCGACGCCGTTCCGTTGCCTACGGCGATGACCTCAACGCCGTATTTCTTTACGAGCGCCTCGACTATCCTGCCCGATTCGGCTATTCTCTCCTGCGGCTTTGTAGGATAGATAACTGCTGTCTGAAGCACCTTTCCCGTTCTGTCTACGACGGCGAGCTTGCAGCCGGTGCGGTAGCCGGGGTCGTAGCCCATGACAGTACGTCCTTTGAGCGGCGGCTGCATCAGAAGGTGGCGCAGATTCTCTCCGAAAACGTGTATCGCGCCTTCCGACGCGGCGTCAGTCAGATCGTTGCGTATCTCCCTTTCGACCGACGGAGCGATAAGCCTGTCGTAGCTGTCTGCGACGGCGGCTCTTACGTATTTGTCCGCAGGCGAATCGGGATTGACGCAGTATCTGCCGGTGAGCGAAGCGAGCACCGCGCCGGCGTCCGGATCGAGTGTGATTTTCAGGAAGCCTTCGCGTTCGCCGCGGTTGAGAGCGAGAACGCGGTGAGGAGCGATCTTCGAAATCTTTTCCTCATATTCGTAGTATTGCGAATAGACCGAATCCTCTTCCTTTGCCGCGGCAGATTTCAGCGTGCCGCGCTCAGCCGTCATAGTTCTTACAGCCTTTCTGCAGGCGGCGTCGTCGGAAATATTCTCGGCGATTATGTCGCAGGCGCCGGCGATTGCGGCTTCGGCGTCGGGAACTTCCTTCTCCGGATCGACGAAAGCCGCGGCGGCTTCCTCGATAGGAGGATCGTATACGTCGTTCTGCGCGAATATCAGCTCGGCAAGCGGCTCAAGTCCGCGCTCGCGCGCGACAGACGCCCGCGTTTTGCGGTGAGGCCTGAAGGGACGGTATATGTCGTCGACTTCGGTCAGCGTCTGAGCCGCGTCGATCGCGGCAGTAATCTCTTCAGTAAGCTTTCCCTGCGCCTCGATAAGCGCCTTTACCTCTTCGCGCCTCTTTTCGATGCTGCGCAGATACGCAAGTCTGTCGTTGAGTTCGCGGAGCACCGTGTCGTCGAGCGAACCCGTGACCTCCTTTCTGTATCTCGCGATGAAAGGAATGGTGTTGCCCTCGTCTATGAGAGCGACGGTCTTTTCGACCTGTGAGAGACTTATCCCGAGTTCCCGGGCAAGAATCTGTTCTACCTGCATTGGTCGTCCTCTTTTGTAACTTTGTAGCATTGTTCGGACGGGCTGTCGCGCCCGCCGGCAGTCATATTATAAACCAGCGCGGGACATATGTCAAGAAGTAGTTCAAAAAAAGAAAGAAAGCGGTTGTAAAGAGATTGTAAATATGATACAATATTATGAAAACGGCGGCGGGGAGCGCGCTCTCCGCAATCAGCGCCGCAAACAGGAGAAAGACATGTCATTCGATCTCAGATACCATCTTTCGCCCGAAGTGCTTCACGACCGCACCGAAAAGCCGAGAGCTTATTTCATTCCCTTCTCGCCGGCAGACGGCGACGCCTGCTTTGGAGATAACCGCGCCCTGTCGTCGAGGTTCATATCTCTCTGCGGCGAATGGAAATTCAATTACTTCCCAACGCCCGATAAAATCGTCGACTTTCTCTCGCCCGATTTCACGACGGATGGAGCCGACCGTATTACAGTGCCGCGCAGCTGGCAGACGATCCCGGGCTACGATACGCCTAACTACACGAACGTAACCTATCCATATCCCGTCGATCCGCCTCACGTCCCTTCTGCGAACCCATCAGGTCTATACTCGAAAGAGATATTCATTCCGGGAAGTTTTCTGAGGGACAGACGCGTTTATATCAATTTTGAAGGCGTCGATTCCTGCTTCTATCTCTACGTCAACGACAGATACGCGGGATACAGCCAGGTCAGCCATTCGACGAGCGAATTCGATCTGACCGGCATTCTCCACAAGGGAATCAACCGCTTCCGCGTGCTTGTATTCAAATGGTGCGAGGGCTCCTATCTCGAGGACCAGGACAAATTCAGATTCTCCGGAATATTCAGAGAGGTCTATCTGCTCTCGAGAGACGAATGCCACGTGAAGGACGTACACGCCCGCGCCCTCGTTTCGGCTAATTTCAAATCGGGCGAGCTCGTTGCCGATATTACGCTCACCGGCAAAGCCGCGGTGACGCTCGAACTCTTCTCGCCCGAAGGAAAACCCGTCGGATCGTCGTCGGCCGAAATCGACGGCAAGGGAGAGATCGGTATACTCGTTGCCTCTCCCGAACTCTGGTCTGACGAGACGCCGAACCTTTATACGCTGAAGATTACCTGCCTTGACGAGATAATCGTTCTGCGTCCCGGCTTCCGCCGCTTCGAGATAATCGGACGAGTCGTATACGTCAACGGCAAAAAGGTAAAGGGCATGGGCGTCAACCGCCACGACAGCCATCCGCTGCTCGGTTCCGCGACGCCTTACGACCATATGCTCGAAGACCTATATCTCCTCAAACGCCACAACGTCAATATGATAAGGACGAGCCACTATCCGAACGACCCGCGGCTGCCAGGACTCTGCGACCGGCTCGGCTTCTATCTCTGCGACGAGACCGACCTCGAAACGCACGGCATGCAGCGCGTCGGCGACTGGGACTTCTTCGTCCGCGAGCCCGAATGGACGGCGTCGCTTCTCGACAGAGCCGAGCGGCTTTTCGAACGCGACAAAAACCATCCCTGCGTAATATTCTGGTCTCTCGGCAACGAGTCGGGCATGGGCGACAACCAGCGGCTCATGTCCGAATATATCAAATCGAGAGAGCCGAACGCTATAATTCACTGCGAGGACGTTTCGCGCAGGATCCACACCGGAGGCGGAAAACCGGCTTACGAAAATGACGTAGAATGCGATTTCGTCGACGTCGAAAGCCGGATGTATCCCTCGGTTCCCGAGATTGAAAAATATCTGAAAAACAAGAAATACACGAAGCCCTTCTTCCTCTGCGAATACAGCCACGCGATGGGCAACGGCCCCGGCGATCTTGAGGAATACTGGAAATGCATCAGGGCGAACGACGGCTTCTTCGGCGGATGCGTCTGGGAGATGCTCGACCACTCGGTAGCGACGGGCTCGGATCCTTACAACAAGCCCGAATACCTTTACGGCGGAGACTTCGGAGACTGGCCGAACGACGGCAACTTCTGCGTCGACGGACTCGTTTACCCCGACAGACGTCCGCATCAGGGCATGCTCGAATACAAACAGGTCATAGCGCCTTTCGAGATTTTCTCCTGCGAGCCCGACGGTTCGGCGTTCAGAATCAGAAGCCGCAGATATTTTAATCCGCTGTCGGATCTCGAACTCTTCTGGAATCTCGAATTCAACGGCGAAATCAGAGCAACCGGAAGCATACCGTCGCTTGCGGTCGCTCCCGGCAAATCGCGCAGATACGAAACCGGGCTTCACGTTCTTCCTTCGAACGCCGAGTGCCATCTGAACTTCTCGGTAAGGACTCTCTCTGCTACCGAATGGGCGGCGGCAGGATACGAAGTCGGTTCTGCGCAGTTCACGCTCTTCTCGCAGTCTGCCGATATAGACCGAGCTTCGTCTCAGCCCGAAGGATACGCGACGGCGCTTATCGAAGAGGAAGGCGGATACAGAATCATTACCGCAAATGCCGAATATCTCGTCAACCGCCGAACAGGACTTGTCTCGTCGATTGAGTACGGTGGACAAAAGATGCTCTCGTCGCCGATCGAGCCCCGCATCTGGCGCGCACCGACCGACAACGACCGCAAGATCCGCGTAGAGTGGCAGAAATGCTGCTTTGACAGGGCCTTCTGCGACTGCCGCGAAACACGCGTCAGAGAGTTCTCCGACGCCGGCGTCGTTATAGACGCAGATCTCGTAATTGCCGCAAACGGTCAGCGGCCATTCTGCCGCGCTGCGGTGCGCTACACATTCCTTCCCGACGGAACGCTCGGGATTGATTGCAAGGTAAATGTCAGAGAGGAGATGCCTCATCTGCCGAGATTCGGCCTCGGATTCCTCATGCCCGAAGGCAACGAGAGAATCAGATACTACGGCCGCGGCCCCGCCGAGAGCTATGAAGACAAGCGTCACGCCTCGTCCGAGGGACTTTACAGCGTTTCGGTCTCGGACAACTTCGAACATTACGTAAGGCCTCAGGAGAATATGTCTCATACCGACACTCTTTGGGCGGCGGTTACCGACGTCTCGGGCTTCGGACTGCTCTTTACGTCGAACGGACGCAAGTTCCCCTTCACGGCGCAGCATTTCACACCCGAACAGCTGACAGAGACGAGACATGATTTCGAACTCGTTCCGATGAAGGAAACCTTCGTCTGCCTCGATTACAGACAGGCGGGAATCGGCTCGAACTCCTGCGGACCGGTCCTGCGCGAGGATCTGAGAATCGACGAAACCGAATTCGATTTCGCGTTCACCGTAATTCCCTGCAGCATAAACGATACCGATCCCTTCCTCGAGGCGAGAAAGAAGTAATATCAAAATCACAATAACGGCGCATAAAGTGTAACGCGCGTTGCACTTTATGCGCCGTTATTGATTACAGGACTCAGTCCATAAGTCCGAACAGATATGCGAGCGCGGACAGCGCGTCGGCGTCGCAGTCGGGATTAGCTATCCTGTGGTGTTCTATGTTGCCGAGCACTATCGCCTTCTGATCCTCTCTGTATTTGATCTTCATATTGAGCGGGTCGTTTTTGAATCCGCCCTTTCCGTCGTCGGCAAGATTCTTGACGGACGTTGCGATGATTTTCGAATCGCTGACGCAGGAGATGATTTCGGCAGATCTGCCGACGAGATAATCGTAGGGCTCTTTCTCTTCTTTCGCCTTGTTTATGATTTCGGTCAGCCGCCTGATGGCGTCAGCCTCCTTCGCAGCCGCGTCGATACCCATATCGGCGTATGAGCCTATTGACTCAAATACGTCGGAGATGATGCCGGAAATCTTCTCTACGTCCGCCTCGTCGACGAATTCAATAAGTCCTGAGATAAAGGGCTTGAATGGGTCGGATGATTCAAGTCTCTTAAGCGGCGATTCGATTCCGAGGAAGGTTTCGCCGTTCCGCCACGCCTTGCTCGCTTCTGAAAGAAGCTCGGCGAACGCGGTCGAGAAGAGCTCGTTCTTTGACAGTTTCTCGGACAGCGACGTCAGAGAGGAAACCATCTTCTCGAAATACTCGTCCTCGCTCTCGTAGGTTGCGCCGAGATCGAGCAGTCCGGAATCGGGGAAAGCGTTCAGGATTTCGAGAAATTCGTAAACGCTTGATTCGGCTCCGTTGAAATCGACGTTCGAGATATATTTGACTCCGGGTTTAACGAGGCCCGACGTGAGTTTGAACATGAAGCTCTCGCGTATTCCGGCCACTGCGTCGACGCCCATGCCGATCCATTCTCCGACGTTTATAACCGTGTTGCCTTTTTCGTCGGTGGACTTTGTTCCGATTAAATCGAGCATCCACGACGGCATCGATTCGAGGTCTTCGGGATCGATCTCGATATCTTCTATCGAAACGTCCTGATTCTCATCAGTTTTTACCGATTCCTCGATCATTCTCTTTGCAACCGGCGCGTAGGAGACGACGGTCGACGTTATGAAATCTGTCAGGTAAATCGCCGGGAAAGAGATGAAAAACAGGGCGCATACGATGGATACTGCTCCGACGAGTCCTCCGCCGGCTCCGCTGAGGGCGCTTTTCGGCTTGTTCTCTTCTTTTTTCGCGATAGCGTGGCAGATAATCAGCGACGGAATGCCTAAAATAAGCCTGATCAGAATAAACAGGATCGCGAAAACGAAGGGCGCCGCGAATCCTCCCGTGACGAGCTGGACAAGCTTTCTTATGGCTTCGCTTTCGGTGCAGAGGCGTTCAAGATCGCCCGAGAGCACGTCGGCGCTGCCGGCGATCAGACTTGTTTTCGCGGCGGTAACGACCGCCTTGGACAAAAGCAGCGCAAGTCCGCCCGATATTAACGTGGCAAGAAGCTTTACGACGCTTCGCAGCGCTTTACGCTTCCATCCGCAGGCAAAGCCGATAATCGCGAAAAGCGCAATTATTACGATGCAGAAGATTGAGTAACCCATAAAGGTTTACCTCCTAATTATTACAGCCGCCATCAGGCGCCGGCAGTGAGTTTTTTAACGTTGGCTATAAATCCGTCGGTGTCGACGGTAACGGGTTCGGGGACGCGGTCCGCGATCCTCGCAAGGTCACCGGTCATAATACCCGATTCGATCGACGCAAGGCAGGCCGATTCGAGTCTGTCGGCGAATCCGGCCAGTTCGGGGATTCCGTCGATGAGCCCTCTGCGGCGCAGAGCGCCCGTCCAGGCGAATATCGTGGCGACCGGGTTTGTCGACGTCTTCTCCCCGGCAAGATATCTGTAATAGTGTCTTGTGACGGTTCCGTGCGCCGCTTCGAACTCGTATTTACCGTCAGGCGAGAGCAATACGCTCGTCATCATCGCAAGCGAGCCGAACGCCGACGAGATCATATCGCTCATGACGTCGCCGTCGTAGTTTTTCAGCGCCCAGACAAAGCCGCCGCCGCTGCGGATGACTCTCGCGACCGCGTCGTCAATCAGCGTGTATGAATAACCGATCCCGGCGGATTTGAATCTCTCCTCGTATTCATCTTCGAAAATGCGTGCGAAAACGAGCTTGAAGGTTTGGTCGTAGTCCTTCGAGATCGTGTCCTTGGCCGAGAAAAGCAGGTCCTCTCCGGCCGAGAGCGAGTACTCGAAACATGATCTCGCAAAAGATTCGATTGAACTCTTCTTATTGAACTGTCCCTGGAGAATGCCGGGTCCTTCAAGGCTGCATACCGTCTTTCTCGTCTCCGAGCCGTCGTCTCCGTGAAAGACCAGTTCGCATACTCCCGGAACTTCGGTTCTGATCTCCGACGCACGGTAAAGATCGCCGAATGCGTGTCTCGCGACGGTAATCGGTCGGCGCCAGCTCCCGACGGACGGGCGGATATTGGCGGCGACTATCGGCTTGCGAAAGACGGTTCCGTCGAGGCGCGCCCTGATCGTCGCGTTCGGCGACGGCCAGAGCTCCGTGAGTTTGTATTCCTCTTTGCGCTGAAGGTTCGGCGTTATCGTGGCGCATTTGACAGATACGCCGTATTCGGCGGCTGCCTCCGCCGCGTCGCGCGTCACGCCGTCGCGCGTCCGCTCGCGCTCGGGAAGTCCGAGATCGAAATAGACGGTTTTCAAGTCGACGAAAGGCAGGATGAGTTCGTCCTTGATCTTCCGCCAGAGTATCCTCGTCATTTCGTCACCGTCCATCTCGACGAGCGGCGTTTTCATCTTAATACGAATATCCATTGGAATTTATCTCCGATTATTTGGATGCGGTGTATCTGAGAAGCCCGCCGGCTTTCAGTATATTCCGCTGACGCGCGGTGAGCGACGCGATGAGGCGGATCTGTCTGCCCGACGACGTCGTTGCGGTAACGGTTCCGGCGCCGGAAGCGATCCCAGCGGCGGGAATTGAGATCTTCTCTCCCTCGGACAAGGCGTCGTAATCGGCGGGATGCGCAAAGGTAAGAGGCAGAATTCCGGCGTTGACGAGATTGTCGGCGTGAATTCTGGCAAATGATTTTGCGATAACCGCTCTGACGCCGAGATAAAGCGGGACGAGAGCCGCGTGTTCGCGCGACGAGCCCTGCCCGTAGTTTTCTCCGCCAACGACGGCACCTCTGCCGGCTTTTTTCGCCCTTTCGGGGAAACTCTCGTCGCAAACTGCAAAGCAAAACTCTGAAAGCTTCGGTATATTCGATCTGTAGGGCAGAATTTTCGCTCCCGCAGGCATTATATGGTCGGTCGTGATATTGTCTCCGACCTTGATGACGCATTCGCATTCAAGCACGTCGGGAAGCGGCTCGCCGGCCGGACATTCTTTGATATTCGGGCCTTTGATTGTTGATAAATTCGCCGCTTCCTTTTCATCTGCGGGTCTGATAATCATATTGTCGTTTACGGCAAAGCAGTCGGGCATCGTTATTTGCGGAAATACCCCGAGTTTTCTCGGATCGCAGAGACGCCCGGCGACCGCGGACGCCGCCGCCGTTTCGGGCGAAACGAGATAGACCTGCGCGTCGGAAGTACCCGAACGTCCCTTGAAATTGCGGTTGAAGGTACGAAGCGACACTCCGGCGCTGACCGGCGACTGCCCCATGCCGATGCAGGGGCCGCATGTGCATTCGAGTATTCTCGCTCCGGCGTCGATGAAATCGGACAGCGCTCCGCAGTCGGAGAGCATCCTAAGGACCTGACGCGAACCGGGCGTGACGGTAAGAGAAACTCCCTCGGCAACCTTCTTTCCTTTAAGGATCGCTGCCACCTTGAGCATATCCGACAGCGAAGAGTTGGTGCATGAACCGATGCAGACCTGGTCGATATGAATCGGTCCTATCTCCGAAACCGGTTTCACGGCGTCGGGGCTGTGCGGGCATGCCGCAAGCGGGACGACCTCTGACAAATCGATATCGATTATCTCGTCGTATACGGCGTCGGGATCCGAAGACAGCGGCGTCCAGACTTCCTCTCTGCCCTCGGCGCGGAGGAATTCGAGAGTTCTGTCGTCCGACGGGAAGATCGAGGTCGTCGCACCGAGTTCGGTTCCCATATTCGTGATAGTGGCGCGTTCGGGCACAGACAGCGTCGAGATTCCCTCGCCGCCGTATTCGATTATCTTTCCGAACCCGCCGCGCACCGTCATTCTGCGAAGAACTTCGAGTATGACGTCCTTGGCGCCTACACACGTGTTGAGTCTGCCGGAAAGGCGAATCAGAGTCATTTTCGGCATGACGATGTGATATTCGCCTCCGCCCATCGCGACGGCAACGTCGAGTCCTCCGGCGCCGAAAGCGAGCATTCCGAGAGCTCCGCCCGTCGGAGTGTGAGAATCCGATCCAATAAGCGTCTTACCGGGTATCCCGAAGCGTTCGAGATGCACCTGATGGCAGATGCCGTTGCCGGCTCTCGAAAAGAGCAGTCCGAACTTTTTCGCGGCCGATTCGATAAACCGGTGATCGTCGGCGTTTTCAAATCCCGATTGAAGAGTGTTGTGATCGATATATGCGACCGACAGCTCTGTCCTGACGCGCGGGATGCCCATCGCCTCGAATTCGAGGTATGCCATAGTTCCCGTCGCGTCCTGCGTCAGCGTCTGGTCGATTCGGAGTCCAACGTCGCTGCCGGGGATCATCTCTCCTTCGACAAGGTGCGCCTTTATGATTTTCTGTGCGATTGTCAGTCCCATTTCAACCTCTGTTAGCTATATCGACGTATTCGGTCTTCTTTGTGAGAGGCCTGTAGGCCGGCCGCATAATGCGGCGGCTGGTCTGGATTTCCTCAAGCCTGTGAGCGCACCAGCCCGACATCCTCGCAACGGCGAAGAGGGGCGTGAAGAGTTCGCGCGGTATTCCGAGCATACGGTATACGAGCCCCGAATACATATCGATGTTCGCGCAGATGCCGGTATCGTCGACCATCTTCTGATTGAGAAGCGAGGGAGAGAGCCGCTCGACGGCGTCGAGAAGCGTGAAATCGCCTCTGAAGCCCTTCTCGTCGACCATCTTTTCGGCCTCGCGCTTGAGAATTACGGCGCGCGGGTCGCTCTTCGTGTAAACGGCGTGGCCCATCCCGTAAATGAGGCCCGAGCCGTCGCCGGCTTCCTTCGCGAGTATCTTTTTCAGATAGGCGAGTATCTCGTCGTCATCGTGTACGTCGCGGATATTCGCTTTCAGTTCGTCGAGCATATCGCAGACCTTGAGATTAGCTCCGCCGTGACGAGGACCTTTGAGCGCGCCTATAGCGGCGGAAACCGCAGAATAAGCGTCGGTCGCCGACGAGGTTACGGCGCGGCAGACAAAGGCGGAATTGTTGCCGCCTCCGTGCTCGGCGTGCAGAATCATGCACCTGTCGAGCAGCAGTGCCTCTTCGTGCGTGAACTTCCTGTCGGCCCTCAGCGTCGAGAGGATGTTCTCTGACGTCGAAAGTCCGTCGACCGGCATATGGAGAAACATTGAGGCATAATCGTAGGCGCGGCGCTTCGCCTGATAGGCGGCTACCATTATGACGGGGAGACGCCCGATCAGCTCCATCGACTGGCGGAGCGAGTTGACCTCGCTCGTGTCGTCGGGAGCTTCGTCGTAATTATAAAGCGCGAGCACCGCGCGGGCGAGCATATTCATGATGTCGCGGCTCGGCGTGCGCATGATGATGTCGTCGATAAAGTCGTTCGGAATCTTGCGGCATTGCTCGATCAGCTTCGAGTAGAGCTTAAGGTCGGACATCGTCGGGAGTTCTCCGAACAGCAAAAGCCATGAGGCCTCCTCGTAGCCGAACCTGTCCTCGCGCCCGCAGGCGGCGATCAGATCGGCGACGTTGATTCCCCTGTAGTATAACTCTCCGTCGACCGGAACTCTCTCGTACTCGTTGACGAGATATCCGTGGACGTTGCTGATCCTCGTAAGTCCCGCCACGATGCCTGTCCCGTCGGCGTTGCGCAGCCCGCGCTTGGCGTTGCATTGAACGTAAAGACGGCTGTCAAACTCTCCGTCGGGATTGTACCTGTCGGCAAGATACTTGAAATCCTCCTCGATTGTAAAAGCGTTCATCCGGGTACCTCCCGCCCCGCCGGCGTACGCAGGCGGGACACAAAATCGAATATTTGACATATTATACTACATAAAATGCAAAAAATCAAGTAAAATCGGGTATAATATATCAAATACGGCGCAAATTATGCAAGTTGCGCCGTATTAAAATGCAATTCAGAGCGATACCTTCGGTGCGTTCTCGAGCAGATATTTCTCGGCTTCGGCGCACCACATGCCGCCGTTTCTCTTTACTATGCGGTCAAGCTCGGCAAAGAGCGGATCCTTCTCTCCGAGTTTACCGAGTTCGTCGACGGCGACAAGCGGAATATCAAGTCCGGGATAGCAGACCTTCTTCGCGCCCGACGGATGCTCCATCGCGAAAATCGCGTCGGGAACGTCGCGCAGACCGAGAATGTGAGATACAAGCGCTCCGGGATTGATAACGTTCTTTTCGATGAGTCCGATCGTGTCGACGGTATCCTCGGGAATGCTTCCGGCAGTGCCGACGATATGAATTCCGTCGTAGTGGATTCTGTAAAGGTTGACAGAGCCCGGCAGGTCGTGCACGGCGGGACCGGCAAAGAAGTTGACGCAGCCGTCCTCGCGGCAGATCTTTTCGGCCATCGAGAAGAGCGCGGGAACCGGCACCATTACGAAGACGTCGTCGAATCCGCCGTCCGAAATCTTAATCAGTTCAGCGGCCGGATCTTCCATTCCCGACGTATTGATATAGCGCAGATCGCATCCCTTGAGCGCGGCCGACGCCGGCGTGCTCTTGCTTTCGGCGTAGTCGAGACGGTCCTGATTGAGGTCGGTGACGACGCACATCGAGCATCCGGCGTAACCCGAGGCAAGCTCGACGGCTCCGATTCCCATAGGTCCGGCGCCTCCGAGAACGGCGATCCTGCCGCCCCTCTTCGCTCCGTCGGTGCGGACGTAGTTCTCGTAATTCGTATGATAAAAGCCCTTGTAGCCGCGGAGAACGCAGCCGAGCGCCTCGACGAGCGATCCCTTGAAGAAGCTGTCGCCGGCGAACGGAATCATGCATCCGCGTTCGAGAACGATCTTCGGCACGACGGCGTAAACGCTGCTGCCGCCTATATACTGATAGCTGTATCCGGGGTCGTAGCCGGTCGGGAGCTTGAGAGCGGGCTGAATGACTATTCTCTGTCCGGGTTTCCAGTCTTTTTTCAGGTTGTCTCCGACGCTGACGATCTCTCCGCACATCTCGTGACCGATGATTATCGGCTTCTCGGCGATGTCGGGCGGGACGCGCTTGTGCGCCGTTCCCTGTTTTACCGCTTTGTATGTTGAAGCGCAGAGCGAGTCGGTGACGACTCTGAGAAGCACTTCGTCGGCGGTGATTTCGGGCAGGTCGAACGTCTCTGTCCGGAGATCCATCGAACCGTAGAGTCTTACGGCTTTTGTTTTCATGATTATATCCTCCGTCCGGCGCCGCGGAGGCGCCGATATTAAAATTTTCAAAAGCAGGGCATTTCGCAATTATGCCATATATTTTACCATATTTTGCTAAAAAAGTAAAGCGGCGGGAGGGGTCAGGCCGCCTCTTCTCCGCCCGGAATCTCAAAAATCGCAAAAAAATCGACAGTTTAGCGCAAAAACGGTTGAAAGCAAAACATTTTTATGATAAAATATAAATACAAAAAGCGTTCCGCAAGAGTGTCTGCGATTGACGGCGTCCGCCGTCCCGCAGCCGACTCCTGAGCGGACGCCGACAGGAGGATTAAAATGGGAAAATTCGTAGTCAAGCAGACAAAGACCGGATTCAAGTTCGATCTTAAGGCCGGCAACGGCGAGATCATTGCTTCGAGCGAGATCTACACGACCGAAGCCGCCTGCCTCAAGGGACTTGAGAGCGTCAGAAAGAACTGCGTCGGAGCCGTCGAGGACCAGACCGTCGAGGGATTCGAAGTTCAGAAGCATCCGAAATTCGAAGTCTACCAGGACAAGGCCGGCGAGTACAGATTCCGTCTGAAAGCCACCAACGGCCAGACCGTCGCCACCGGCGAGGGCTACAAGACCAAGCCCAGCTGCCTCAACGGCATCGAGAGCATCAAAAAGAACGCTCCCGAAGCCAAAGTCGAGAAGATCGAAAACTGATCTTCCGGCTTCCGGGCGGGGCCGCGGAACACCGATACCGGTTTCCCGCGGCCCCGCTTTTGAGCAGGGCGTCTCCCGCGCCGGACGGACAATATGTATTATTCAGCTGCGTTTTCGGCGGTCGTCCTCCTTGCCGCCTGTTTCTGTTTTACAAAACTCTATCAGCGGAATAACGGCGACTCTCCCGCTTCGGCCGTCTTTTTCAACGTTGGCTGCGGCGTTGCGGCTTTCCTCATTTTCGGAGCCGCTTATCTGATATCCGGAAGAACGCCGGGCCCCGTATCAGGCTTTTCAGTGCTTATCGCAGCGCTTTCGGTCGTATGCAGCGGGCTCTATCTGCTCTGCGGTTTCGGACTGATGGCAGAAAGCGGTCTTTCCTCATACACGCTCTTTCTGATGACCGGAGGCATGCTCGTTCCGTACCTGTTCGGGATGATCTTTCTCGGAGAATACGGTCAGTCGGAAAGCTTGATATTCCCCGCTCTTCTGCCAGAAGGACTTATGCTTCCCGCAAGAATTGCAGGCGCTGTCCTGATGACAGTCGGCGTCGTTCTTGCAGCGGGCAGGCGCGGCGACGGCAAAACGTCAAAATGGTTTTATCCGCTCTGCGCCGCCGTCTTTCTGCTCAACGGAGGCGTGAGCGTTCTTTCAAAGCTGCATCAGCTGCCCGAAAACTCGTCGAGAGCGGTTGATACGCTGACTTTCGTCATTATTACCTCTTTGCTGAAGGCGCTGATTTTCATCCCCGTTCTTCTCATTCTGAAAGCAAAGAAAAAAGCGTCCGGCGAAAACGGAACGCGGAAGCTCCCGGGATTGAAGTCGGTCCCGCTCATACTTGTCTGCGCGCTTCTCGACGCCGGATCATACTTTCTGCAGCTCACCGGCGCGTCGCACCTCCCGGCGTCTGTCCTTTATCCGATAGTAACCGGCGGGTCTCTCGTCCTAACCGCCGTCTGCGGCAGACTCTTCTTCGGCGAAAAGCCGGGAGTCCGGAAAGCCACAGGCGTTGTCATCTGTTTTATTTCAACTTTTTTCTTTCTCTGAACGATTATTTCAGGAGGCCGTCCGATGGCGTCGTTTCCCTGCCCTTCATACGGATTATCCGCGTTTGATATTTTCAACAAAATCTCAGAGCGCGTCGGATACGCTTTTTCTGCTGACGGCAGGGTGTATTCTTCTTTTGACGCCGGATCGCCCGAAAAGACTTCCGAAATCAAAGGCGACGGCTTTTCCGACTTTACATGCGAGCGCTTATTTGACTGCGGTCTGAAAGTCAGAAGCGAATTCAGAGTTTACCGCGACTTTCCCGTCGTCGAACTTCTCGCTTTCATCACGAACGTCTCGGGCGGAAATTCGGGTATTATTTCCGATTTCAAAACCGTATGCCGCCTGTCCGGGTCGCGCGGCGCGACTCTGAAGCACGGCAACGGCGACACCTGCAGATCCGACGGCTATTCGTTTTTTGAAGATAAACTCGATAAGCCTTTCGAACTGTCTCCGACGTCGGGGACGTCCTGTCAGGACGCTTTTCCATACTTCACAATACGACTTGACGCCGCCGAAGCGAGGATTGCCGTCGGATGGCCGGGCAGATGGAAAGCGGTATTTACTCCAAAGGACGATTCGATTGAATTTGAATGCTCGCAGGCACGCCTGTCGACCTTTCTGCGTCCGGGAGAATCTCTCCGCTCGCCGCGTCTGACTCTTATGATTTACGAAAAGCGGGACGCCTTTTTCGGGATTAATCTCTGGAGACGCTGGTACATTCGGCATATCCTCCCGCACCCGAACGGAAAGCCGGTGCCTCCGATGCTCTGCCTTCACAATTTCCGCGCCGGAGAGCATCCCGAATTCACCGGAGCCGACGAAGAAAATCAGCTGACGGCGCTCCGGACTTATCTCGGCAAAGGAATAAAGCCCGACGTCTGGTGGATAGACGCCGGATGGTATCCCTGCTCATACGAATGGACGAGAGTCGGGACCTGGATTCCCGACGGTGAACGTTTCCCGAACGGTCTTGCGCCGATCGGAGATTACTGTGAAAAACACGGAATCCGGCTTCTGCTCTGGTTCGAGCCTGAGCGCGTCAGGGAGGATTCGCTGATCGACAGAGCACATCCCGAATGGCTGCTGCGCCGGACGATGCCCGACGGCAGCGTATCGAAAAACCGCCTTCTCGATCTCGGCAACCCGGAGGCGTTCGGATATATCTGCGATACGATCGACGGCGTCATCAAAGAAAGCCGGGTCGGAATATACAGGCAGGATTTCAATTTCGATCCTATGCCCTACTGGATTCAGAACGAGGAAGAAGGCCGCGAGGGATATAACGAGAACGCGCATATCCGCGGATATCTCGCTCTCTGGGACTCGCTTCTCGAATCGAATCCCAGGCTCATAATCGACTCCTGCGCTTCGGGCGGCAGGCGGAACGACCTCGAAACGATGCGCCGCGCCGTGACGTTGCACTACACCGACGTCGGATACGGCAACCACCCGGTAAAACAGAAGCAGCACCGCGAGATGTTCGAGTGGATTCCCTATTTCAGGGCGCACAACATGAACTGGTACAACCGGGATACCCGAAGCTACGACGGCGTCGAAAGGACGCCCGACGCGTTCTCCTTCCACAACGCGCTGACTCCTTCGATGACGGCGATGCTCGCATACTCAGATCCCGACAGGCAATATGAAGAAACCGCCGCGGCCGTCGGAGACTGGCGGCGGGCGGCGGAAATCGAGCTGTCCGGAGATTATTACCCGCTGTCGGGCTTTGACGCCGATCCCGCGGATATTTGTTCCTATTTTTTTATCGATCGCGAAACAAAGAGCGGATTCATTCACGCTATCGCGAATTACGGCGCCGATCCCGCGAAGCTTTGCGGGAAAATCGTAATACCCGCAGGGATTTTCGAAAGAGGCGACGTTCTGATTGCCGACGCAAACCATACGCGTTTCGAAGCCGCTCCCGACGGAAGTTTAACGGTTCCGGTAAACCTTTCAGCCCCCGGAACCGCAGAACTCATATTCTTTGAAATCGAATAAATAATCTTATTCCTCGGTATATTTCGGTTTTTTGCCGCTTCTTACGACCAGTTCGCAGCTTCCGTCCCATCCGAGCAGCTCGTCCACTTCGTCGAGCTCGATTCTGCCCGACTTCGGATTGCGGATGCTGATCACTCGTCCGCGCAGATTTGCACTGACGTCGCTCTTCTCAAACGCGAAATCGGCGCCGTCCATCCTGCAGTCCTCAAGTACGAGCCCGTTTGCGCAGCAGAATGGCTGCGTGCCGCTGATTCTGCATCTGACAAGACGCAGATTCTCCGAATACCAGGCAAGATACTCTCCCCTGATTTCAGAATCGTAAACGGTTACGTTCTTCGAGTGCCAGAACGCGTCTTTAGTGTCGAGAACCGAATTGCGGATAACGCAATCTTCGACGTACTGAAATGAATACTTGCCCTTTAGCTTCAACCCATCGAATTCGAGATCTTCCGACATAAAGAAGGGATACTCCGACTCGAGAGCAAGATCCTCCGCAACGACGCCGAAGCACTTCCATCCGAATTCTGTGGATTTCGCTTCGCAGCCGCGTATGACGGCGCCGGTGCACTCTCTCAGCGCCTTGACGCCGTTCAGTTCGGAATTCTCTATGGCGATATCCCTGTCGTACCAGAACGCCGCGCGGCAGAGTTCGGACAGATATATAGATTTGTATTTTCCCTTTTTATTATGCCAGAAAGGATATCTCAGATCGAAGCGGCTGTCCGAAACGATAAGATCCGAGCACTCCTTGAGTGGCGACTCGCCGTCCGCCGGGCCCGAAAAATCGCAGTCCGAAACAACTAAGCCTTGCAGCCCGTAGAGCGCGCGCTCCTCGTCAAATTGTTTGTTTTTTATCTCGGTCATCTGAGTATTATCCTTTCGGGGACGTTCATCCGTCCGGTTTCTTTTTCTAAATTATAACATATTTTTTTCAAAAATGCAACGGAAAGCCCCGCTGCAGTGAAAACTCATTCTTTGTTACACAAAATAGAGATTATATATCAGCAAGGAGAAAACAATGAAAAGAACGCTGACTCTTTTACTGTCATTGACGGCGCTGCTCGCCGTCTTCGCAGGATGCGCCTCGGACTCGGGCGACGTCACTACCGCTCCCGCAGCCGGAACGACGGGCGAGTTCATCATCACCAAAGCGCCCGAAACGAGCGCGCTGCCCGAAGCCTACGCAAACTACGAGCAGGACGACATTCCCGACAGCGTCGACTACGGAGGAGCAACCTTCACAATCCTCTGCGACGCCGGCCAGTACGCGAAGTCCTTTGCAGACGACTATACAGGAGACGTTATCAACACGGCGGTCTTCGAGCGGAAGGAAGTAGTCGAGAAGCGTCTCGGACTGACTCTCGAAGTTGCGAAAAAGACGGGCGCCTACGCCGGAATGGCAGACTTCACGGCAAGTCTCCAGACGGGCGCCGGCGAATACGATCTCGTGCTTTCCTACAACCTGACCCCCGCTTCGATGGCGGTTCAGGGACTCATCTGCGACATTGCGTCGACAAACGGAGGCGTCAATTTCTCGAAGCCCTGGTGGAGCAGCACGCTGACCGAAAACATCGCGATCAACGGCAAGATCTTCTTCACAGCCGACAACTCGTCCTGGAACAACATCCGCAATATGCTCGGCATATTCGTGAACAAATCGCTCCTCGCGACCTATCACAAGGATATGAAGATCGAAGACCTCTATAAGAAGGTCAAGGATAACGCCTGGACGATGGAAGAGATGTTCACTCTCGCCGCCGGCGTATACGAAGATCACGATTCCGACGGAGCCGCCACGGCGAAGGACCTGTACGGACTCGCAACCGCCAACAGCGTCTGGAACGAGGCCTGGTTCTACGCGGCCGGTTTCACGACGATGCGCTCTGACGGCCAGGGAGGACTCGAGTTCAACCTTTCCGACCAGGCGATCGTCGATTTCATCGACTGGTTCAGAGCCCGCTTCTATTCCGACGACCCGTCGAGCGGCGTGATGTACAGATACGACTCCTCGCAGTACGCGATGTTCAAAGACGCGAGAGCGATGATGTATCTGTCGGCGATTTCGATGGTCGAGCAGAAACTCGAACTCCCCTTCTCCGTTCTTCCTCTTCCGCTCTATAATGAGAACCAGACGAGATACTACACGCACTTCTCCAACACCTACGACATGTACGCGATTCCCGCCTCGGGCAAAGACCGCGATATGTCGAGCGTCGTTCTCGAATGCCTCGCGTCCGAGGCCTACAGAAGAATCGGTCCGGCCTATTACGAGGTCTATCTGAAGTTCCAGAACGCCGACGACGCAGGCCTGGCCGAGATGTACGACACAATCCGCGCTTCGATCGTCTTCGACACCGGTTATCTCTACGGAGAACTCTTTGTCAGCGGCGACAACCCGATCTACTTCGTCAGACGCTGCCTGAACAACAACGACGGCTGGCAGAACTTCGGCGCGAGATGGACGGCGAGAGTCAATTCGCAGTACAATACGCTATGGAAGAAAAACGTCGAAAAACTCAACTCGATAGTAAACTGATATTCCGGGCATTTTCGCCGCGTCTCATCGCCTGCCTTCTTGCTCTGATTGCGCTTTTCGCGCTTCAGGGATGCGCCGGAACCGGCGGCGATGAGACGGATACGACGTCCGCTCCTGCGGAGAAAACCTTTGCTTTCGCCTCGGGCGGCGCCACCGACTATGCGGTCGTCAGGGGAGACTCGGCGTCGGATCCGGTTATAAAAGCCGCGGCAAAACTACGCCGCGCGCTGTCCGACGCAACGGGCGCCGAATTCCGCCTTTACGATGAGTTCAGCTACGCGAGAGCGCCCGAACCGCACGCAATCGTCGTCGGAAAACTCGGCGACGGAGCCGCCGAAGCCGGAATTATCGCAGATCTGACAGACGGCATGCGCATAGGCGATTACGTAATCGCCGTCCGCGCGGGAGAACTTTTCCTGCTCGGCGGATCAGACGCGGCGGTTGCCGAAGCGGTAGACTGGTTTGCGGAGAATCTCCCGCTGACCGGCGCGGATTTAATCCTCGCGTCGAATTATACCGCGAAATATGCGGCGGAATACCCGCTCGGCGGCCTCGCCGTCTCGGGCGCTCCGATAAGCGATTTCACTATCGTTAAAACCGGAACCGAAGCGTCGCGGCTTGCGACCAAGATCCGCGACCTTATCGCGGAGAAATGCGGATACTCGCTTATGATCGTCGACGAAGGAAAATTCACGGGCGGCCGCGCGATATATGCCGGAACGTCCGACAGTTCCGGGCTTGACTGTATGTCGCGATTCGGAATATATGAACGCGACGGAAGCGTAACTTTCGTCAGCGGCGGAATCCGCACCTGCGACTGCGCCGTCAGAGCGTTTTCGGAATATCTCTCGTCCTCTGAGGTTCTCTCCTCTCAGAGCATCTCGAATCTTTCTCTCGGCGGCTCTGCCGACGAGGGAAAGGCCTTCCGTATGATTGAGCGGACCGAGGGGGCCGACATCCGCGTCATGCAGTCGAACGTACTGATAAGCAGCGACAAATTTGGCGACGCCGAACGCGCCTCATACCTTGCGGACACCTACCTCTGCTACGCTCCCGACGTAATCACGCTTAACGAATACATTTACAACCGCGGCATCACGAACGCCGTGGCGCAGCGCATAAAAGATTATTACGCGACGGTGGAAGCTCCATACGTCGGAACCTATCCCGATCCCGAAAATCCCGACGCCAACCTCGCGGCAAAAAGATACGCGACGCCGGTTCTCTACAGAAAGGACTCGGGACTGACTCTTGTCGATTCGGGATTCTCATATCTCTCGGATATGATATCCTATCACGGCTGGTCATACGCGCTCTTCGAAAAGAACGGCAAAAAAGTATGCGTATTTTCGGTTCACTTCTCCGACAACCGGGTTGAGGGCGCGTGGCGCGACGTCTTCGCGCGGGAGGTTCTCGACGCCGTCGGAAAGGTCAGAGAAAAGCACGGCGACGTATCCTTTATCCTCGCGGGTGACTGGTATTTCTGGCCGGGCGTGCTGCCGTATAAAACGATAACGGCAAACGGCTTTTCGGACGCTGCCGAGAATGCCCTTCACAGGTATTCGTCGGGCGTCGGTACCTTCCATACCGTAGGCGAGGGTTCGACGGGCGGCGCGAACGAGGACCTGATCTTCTATTCGTCAGATATGCAACCCCTCGGACACCGGATTGTCGTCGACGAATACACGGTAAAAGGCAGCGATCACTACCCCGTCGTAGCCGATTTTGCCTTCGTGACGGGCGGCTGACCGCAAATTGCTCAAAGTTTTTTCGGTACAACGAAAAAACCGCCTTGAAATATCTTCGCGTTTATTGTATAATATATTGGTTTTAATAATTCCACACGGAGGACTATCAAATGAAGATACTCGTCGTAAACGCCGGTTCGAGCTCGCTTAAATACCAGCTGTTCGATACCGTCGATTACAGCGTTTCGGCCAAGGGAATCTGCGAGAGAATCGGCGACGTCATGGGCGTGCTCGATCACAAGAATCTCGTCAAGAACACCCGCACCAAGAAGGAAATGGCCATCCCGACACATACCGACGCCGTAAGAATCGTCATTGGCGCGCTCACCGATCCCGAAATCGGAGTCATCTCGGACATGGGCGAGATCGAGGCGATCGGCCACCGCATAGTTCACGGCGGCTACTACTTCTCAGAGTCGGTGCTCATCGACGACGAAGTTATCGCCAAGCTCGAAAAATGCTACGATTTCGCGCCGCTTCACACCGGAGCGCATCTGCAGGCCATCTACGGCTGCCGCGAAGTCATGCCCGGCATTCCCGGCGTTCTCGTATTCGACACCGCCTTCCATCAGACGATGCCGCCCGAGGCCTATATGTACGGCCTCTCCTACGATATGTACGAGAAATACCACATCCGCCGCTACGGCGCTCACGGCACCTCTCACAGATACGTCGCCGGCGAGATGATCCGCATACTCGGCGGCAAAGCTGAAGGAACGAAGATCGTCACCTGCCACATCGGCAACGGTTCGTCGATTTCGGCCGTCAAGGACGGTAAGATTCTCGACACTTCGATGGGCTTCACGCCACTCGCCGGAGTCATTATGGGCACCAGATGCGGAGACATCGATCCCGCCATCGTTCCCTACATCATGAAGAAGGAAAACATGACTCCCGACGAAGTCGACAAGTATATGAACAAGAAATGCGGCTACATCGGACTCACCTCGGGATATTCCTCCGACTCGCGCGACCTTGAAGACGCCGTCGCAAGAGGCCCCGAAGACCCGAACTACGAGAAGTGCAAACTCGCCGTCGATATCCTCAAGCATCAGATCAAGAAGTTCATCGGCGCCTACACGGCTCTGATGAACGGTCTCGACGCCGTCGTATTCACTGCCGGACTCGGAGAAAACAACCCGCGTCTGCGCTGGATCGTCTGCGAGGATATGGAGTATTTCGGAATCAAACTCGATCCCGCCAACAACGAAAAGGCCTTCCGTCAGCCGAACATAATCAGAATCTCGGCGGACGACTCGAAGATTCCGGTATACGTTATTCCGACCGACGAGGAACTCGTCATCTGCCGCGACACCGAGCGTCTTGTCTGCGCCGCAAAATAATACTTGACATTATTACCTTTTAGAGGTATAATATTGGTTGTGCCTGCGCACAAATCATCATAACGGGAGGATTGTTATGGTAATTGACGTATCTTCCCTGCTCGCCACCGACGCGCGATCGACCGACGTATCGCTCGATCTTTCCCCCGACCGGACTCCCGAGGGCGTTACCGCCTTGCCGGGCGGACGGCTCGAAGGAAGAGTCACCGATACCGGCGGTTACGTCCGGCTCACGTCGAAGGTCAGCGTTCCCTACAGGACGGTCTGCGGCCGCTGCCTGAAGCCGGTGAACGGGGTGCTCGAATTCGATTTCGACCGCACTCTCGTCACTCCCGGCCAGGTCAGCGAAGAGGTTCTTGAAGAGAACCCCGACGAGTACCTGTTCATCGAAAACGGCTGCGTCGAAATCGACGACGCCCTTTACGAATCGGTACTTCTCGAGTTTCCGATGACGATCCTCTGCGACCCCGACTGTCCCGGGCTCTGCCCCGTCTGCGGCAAGCGCCTCTCTCCGGGAGAGACCTGCTGCCGGAGGGAGAAGCCGCGCGACCCGAGACTTGAGGCGCTGCGCAGCTTCGTCGACGGCGAAGACGATGATCAGGCACCCGAAAAAGAATGATTAACAAGAGATAACAGAGGAGGTTCACAATGGCCGTACCGAAGAGAAAAACGTCGAAGGCACGCAGAGACAAGAGACGTTCCAGCACCTGGAAGCTTGTCACCCCGGCGCTTGTAAAGTGCCCGAACTGCGGCGCTCTCATCAGACCCCATCACGTCTGCCCCGAATGCGGGATGTACGACGGCAAGGAAGTCGTATCCAAGAAAGAAGACTGACTTTGCAGAGAATCACCGCGCTGCTTTTTCTATGCGGCGCGGTGTTCTTGTATCCAGCCCCGATAGCGAAAAAGGAATCAAAATGACAAAATTAACTATTCTGAAAAAAACTGTTACCGCCTCGGTTCTCATATGCGTCGCGGCTCTTTTGCTGACTTCGTGCGGCATTTCCGACCTGTTCAAAAAGCCGCTGCCGACCGGCGTAGAAACGAGCGCCGCTCAGAGCCAGACGTCGCCCGTAACCGACGCGATCCCCGAGATCAACGCGTCTCCGATGGACTTCGCGTCGCTCAACCTGGACGATTATATCGAAATCGATTACAAAGGGCTGAAGCTTACGTCTTCGGTTCAGATTCGAGATATAACAGATGAAGTCGTGGAATCGGAGCTGAGCAACCTCCTTCTCCATTATGGTTATTACGTACTTGATACCGAGGGCGTCGCAAATGAAGGCGACAACGTCGAAATTGAATTCGTCGGGTATATGGACGGCGAGGAATTCTCCGGAGGCAAGAGCGACAAGACGACCATCCTTCTCGATCGAGAAAACAGCGGATACATATCCGGATTTGCTGACGGCCTTTTCGGGAAACCGTTCGATACCGAAATCGAACTCAACCTGACTTTCCCCGAGAACTACTATGCCGAACTAGCCGGAAAGCCCGTCACTTTCAAGGTAAAAATTCACGGCAGATGCGTGCCGGACAAGACCGACGAAACCGCAGACACAATATCGTCGGGTGAAATCAAGACCATTGCCGAATACAGAGAATATCTGCGCGGATACCTCGCCGAACTCGACGACTACCTCAGATTCTCCGAAGTCTCGTCAAAGATTCAGGAAAAGCTTGAAGAATCCGCTGTCATAAAGCAGTCGCCCGAGGCGCAGATTCAATACTACTACGAGTACACTATGAACAAGATCGGCCGGAGCGCTGCGGTTTACGGAATGACAATTTCGGAATATATGCTTCAGACAGGATATACCGAAGAGATTATCCGTGCGAACGCAGAAGAAGCCGCAAAGACGGATCTGATCTTCGAATATCTGATCCATAAAGAAAACATAATGATGTCGGACGAGCTTTACAACGACTATATTGAAAGGCTCATCACGTCGTACAAGGATCAGGGGCAGAACGTCACTGCAGAACAGCTCGAGAGCTTCTACAATTCCTACTACGGCGAAGGGTACCTGAAGAGCGTGGCTCTCGACGAGGCGGTAATCTACAGAGTTTATACGCTTGCCGATATCGAATACGTTCCCGAAACCGCAGAGTCTTAACGCACCGTCGAAGCCCTGCTGAAAATCGCCGGCATACAATGCTTTTTTCAAAAATGATAAAAAGAATCTTATCCTGTCTTTTGATAGTTACGCTTTTGGCCGCGACGCTTTGCGGATGCGCCGGCAACAAAAACAGCGCCCCTCGTTTCAGAATCGTTGCGACAATCTTCCCGGTTTACGACTGGGTAAGGCAGATTCTCGGCGATGAGGCGGGCGGCGTCGAACTTACAATGCTTCTCGACAACGGCGTGGATCTTCACAGCTTCCAGCCGACGGTTGACGATATCATTCTGATAAACTCCTGCGATCTGTTCATATACGTCGGAGGAGAATCCGACGAATGGGTCGACGGAGTGCTCTCGCAGTCGGAAAACAGCCCTCTGACAATCAATCTGATGGAAGTCCTAGGCGACAGAGCTAAAGCCGAAGAGCACCGCGAAGGGATGCAGACGGACGGGCACGGAGGCGAAGAAGAGGAAGAAGATGAAAAGGACGAACACGTCTGGCTCTCCGTGAAAAACGCTTCCCTGTTCTGCTCCGCCATCGCTTCTAAACTCGGCGAACTCGATCCGGATAACAGCGCAGTTTTCGAAGCAAACTCAGCCGCATACGTCGAAAAGCTGATCGCTCTCGACGCGCGTTACTCAGCCGCCGTTGAAGCCGGAAGGGTCAGAACGCTGCTCTTCGGCGACAGATTTCCTTTCAGATATCTGACAGACGACTACGGCCTCGATTATTACGCAGCATTCTCCGGCTGCTCAGCCGAATGCGAGGCGAGCTTTGAAACCGTGGTATTTCTTGCCGGAAAGGTTGATTCCCTCGGTCTGAAATCGATTGTCAGACTTGAAAGTTCGGACGGCAAAATCGCTCAGACAATAAAGGAATCCACCTCCGAACAGAATCAGACGATAGTGACCCTCGATTCGATGCAGTCTACCGGAATCGAGGGAGTTGAAAAGGGAGAGACATATCTTTCCGTCATGGAAAAGAATCTCGAAGCTCTCTCCGACGCGCTTAAATAAAGGAGTATCTCTATGGCGCTTTTGACCTGCAAAGACCTGTCCCTCGGATACGACGGACGTGAAATAATCCGCGGCCTCAATTTTTCGGTTGAGGCCGGAGATTATCTTTGCATCGTAGGCGAAAACGGGTCGGGAAAAAGTACGCTTATGAAAACCGTTCTCGGGCTGCAGGCGCCGCTCGGAGGCAAGGTCGTATACGGCGACGGTCTCTCATCGGACAGGATAGGATATCTTCCTCAGCAGAACGCGGCTCAGAAGGATTTTCCGGCTACCGTGAGAGAGATTGTACTCTCCGGATTCGGCGGCAGGACCGGAATGTGCCCATTCTACAGCAGGGAGCAGAAAGAGCAGGCTGCCGTCAATATCGAACGCATGGGTATAACCGGACTTGCAGGCCGCTGCTTCAGAGAGCTGTCGGGCGGTCAGCAGCAGCGCGTTCTTCTTGCCCGGGCGCTCTGCGCAGCCGGCAGCATGCTTCTGCTTGACGAACCGACCGCCGGACTCGATCCGAAGGTCACCTCTGAAATGTACGAACTTATTGAATCTCTCAACAAAGAAGACGGCATGGCGGTTATTATGATTTCGCACGACGTAGGCGCCGCCCTTGAATATGCAGATCATATTCTGCATGTCGGCTACGACGTTTTCTTCGGAACAAAAGACGAATACCTCGCTAGTTCAGTCTCGCGCGCGTTCATCAAGGAGGCGGCAAAAGAATGACTGCTCTGTTTGAAAAGCTTGCGCTCTATCTGAGCTATCCGTTCGTCAGAAACGCGCTGATAGTCGGCGTCCTCGTTGCACTCAGTTCATCCCTGTTCGGGGTAACTCTCGTTCTAAAGAGGTTCTCGTTTATCGGAGACGGTCTGTCCCACGTCGCATTCGGAGCAATGGCAGTCGCAGCCGTCATAGGTCTGACAAACGATATGCCTCTCATACTCGGCGTAACGATCGTATGCGCCGTTCTTCTGCTCAAGACCGGTCATAACGCAAAAATCAAGGGAGACGCCGCCGTCGCCATGATTTCGGTCGGAGCGCTCGCCGTCGGATATCTGCTTATGAACCTCTTTTCAAAGTCGAGCAACCTCTCGGGCGACGTCTGCACGACTCTTTTCGGCTCCACGTCCATCCTGACGCTGACGTCGGGCGAAGTCGTTTTATGCGCGGTGCTCTCGGTCGCCGTAACCGCCGTATTCATTCTTTTCTACAACAAGATTTTCGCCGTTACTTTCGACGAGGACTTCGCCCGCGCTACGGGCGTGCGGGCGGGCCTGTACAACTTTGCTACAGCCGTCGTCATCGCCGTTATCATCGTTCTTGCGATGAACCTCGTCGGCTCGCTGCTGATCTCGGCGCTCATCATCTTCCCCGCGCTTTCGGCAATGAGGGTTTTCAAGAGCTTCAAAGCAGTCACAATCTGCTCTGCGGTTTTCTCCGTCGTCTGCGCATTGCTCGGGATTCTGATATCGATCCTTGCCGGTACTCCGGTCGGCTCGACGATTGTTGCAGTGGATATTGCGGGATTCCTCGTATTTATGCTCGCGGGATGTGCAAAGGGAGGTTCGAAATCATGAAAAAGTCAATTTGCACAGCGCTTCTTGCCTTAGTTCTCACTTTCACTCTGCTTTTTGGCGGATGCTCCGGAAACGATACGCCGCCTTCTTCCTCCGGAGACGCCTCGGCCGAGGAGAACAAGATCGATCTTGATCTTACGGCGCTCAGTTCAACGATGATTTACGCCGAAGTCTACAATATGACTACCGCTCCGGATGAATACATAGGTAAACGCGTAAAGATAGAAGGCATTTTCGCATCCGAGCCCGGAGACGGCAGGTATTATTTCGCCTGCATCATCCCCGACGCCACCGCGTGCTGTTCACAGGGAATCGAATTCGTCCTGAAGGACGGACGGAAATATCCCGACGAATATCCGGAGGAAGGCTCTGTGATAACCGTTACCGGAGTATTCGGGACCTATTTCGAAGGCCAGTATATGTACTGTCAGCTGACAGACGCCGTGCTCGGATGACGTAGCTGAACAGTTCGCGCATTCATCCGATTAAGCAAATATCAAAGACGCGCAAAGCGAACGTTGTGCCGCTTTGCGCGTCTTTGATATTGTCAATGCCTTTATTCTCCCCTTTTCTGTCCGAGGATTATCGCAACGAAAAGCTTTTCCTGCTCGGCGTATTTAGTCCCGCTTCTATCGGTCAGGAGTCCCTTGGCTCTGAAGCAGATCAGGGTGTCGGGCGAAAAATCGGCGAACAGTTCTTTGTTTTCAAGATATATCCTCGTCTCGTACAGCGGATAGGCGTATTCGTCAACCCTCTTTTCGGGAGTCTCTCCGAGCACGTCCGAAAGCTTGCTCAGTCCCCCTGAAGACGCGACTCTCTCGTAAAGCCAGGGCTCGACGATCATGATTGAATACTCGCCCGTCATAACAAGATTGTCAAACGAGCGCAGCTCTGTCGTATTGACGTAGTTGTTAACCGGTATTACGTTTGTATCCGTCTTCGACCTGTCGGCGCGGTCCTCGATCTGCTCTTTGCTGAAGATATTGTGCGCAGCAATATCGACTTCATAACTGCCGTCGCCGTTGAAATCCTCGGGCAGATATTCCGCGAAAGCCGCTCTGACTGCGTTGAAATCGCTCTTTCCCATATTGCGCGATCCGGCGTACATAACCGTCGTATCGGCTTTCGTATTCGACACGCACTGGCTGATCGTAACCGATAAAAGGACGATAACGAAAAGCGCAATTACCACCTTCCACTTGTGATAATACCAGAAGTTGGAAAGACGGGAAACGAAAGTATTATCCGAAACGTCGAGAGTCCCGTCCGACTCGATCTTATCTTCGCGTCTGTTCTCTTCGTCCATCAGGTTCCCTCCTTCGTCTGTCCGGCCTTTTCGAATATTGCGTCCGCGACCGCCGCAAATCCCTCGACGCCGAGCCGTTCGCCTCTTATTGCCGGATCGAATCCTGCTTTTTCAACCGCGAGAGCAAGATCCGGCTTCGGCAGTTCGGTAAATACCGCAGAAAGCGCGTTCGGCAGCGTCTTTCTTCTCTGCCCGAATGCGGCGCGGATCACGCGGAAAAAGGTCTCTTCGTCCTTCGGGACGACCGGCCTTTCTGCGTAAGGCGTAATCCTGACGACCGACGAGTCGACTTTCGGAGCCGGAAGAAACTTTGACGACGGTACGTTGAACAGGCGCTCGCAGCTGCCGAAATAGTTAAGATAAGCGGTTACCGAACCGTACTCGGGCTTTCCCGGAGCCGCGCAGAGCCGGTCTGCAACCTCAGACTGCACCATGAGCGTTATGCAGTCGAAAGGAAGCCGCGATTCAAGCAGCATCGTCAGTATAGGCGTCGTAACGTAGTAAGGCAGATTGGCGCATACCGACACGCCTCCGCGTGCGAACGCGTCCGCCGTCAATTCGCGCAGATCGGTTTTGGTAATATCTGCGCATACAAGTTCGACGTTTCGGCAGTCGTTGAGCGTGTATCCGAGAAGTGGTATCAGCCCGCGATCTATCTCTACCGCAATGACGTTTTCGCACCTGACCGCCAGTTCGCGCGTCAGCGCGCCGAAACCGGCGCCTATTTCAAGCGCCGTCTTCGTGTTCGGGGTAATCGCCGATTCGGCAATCTCCGCTACGACGTTCTCATCGGTCAGAAAGTTCTGGCCGAATTCGTGCCTGAACGTGACGCCGAAGATTTTCATAATGTCTTTAATTGTCCGCGGATCGCAAAGATTCATAGGGAAAACCTCTTTGTCAGGTATCGATTGTCAGGCAGCGCTCCGGAATATCCCTTCCGTCGCCCTCGCAGAGCGCAGGCAGAGTGATATAATCAAAGCTCTCTCCGCGGCTTCGCAGACCCGGGTGATAATGCCCGGCTATAAGCGCGCGGACTCTTCCCCGCCCGTATTTGTTGATAATATCAAGTATTTCTTGGTTGTTGCGTACAATATGCCGTTTTTCGCAATCCGGGTCGAATGGCTGATGCGAATAAATGTAAAAGCCGCCCTGCGGGTTTTCGGATTCAAACAAGGCAGCAAGCCGCTCCGGCTGATCCGCGCCGCAAAACGAATTGCGCCAGTCGGAAGAGCGATCGTATCTGCGCCCGTCGTCTGAGTAGCATGCGTCGAGAAAGACGAAAATCGAATCTCCCGCGCGGCAGGAAAAAGGCGCGAACGCGTCGCCGGCGATATCGCGGAACGTCGTTTCGGGCAGCGCGATCAGGTCGTGGTTCCCCGGAAGTATGAGCGACCCGATACCCGAAGAACGGATTATTCTCAGCGCCTCGTAAACGTATCCTTCGCATTCGTATGCAGGGCCTCCGTTGCAAAGGTCTCCGAGGCATACGATCAGATCCGCGCGCATTTCAACAGCCGCGCTTACGGCCTTCTCTATTCTCGACAGCCCTTCGGACGGACGCCTTGTGCGGCATGCGACGTAATCCGGTCCGCAGTGCGGATCGGTAAACACAAAAGTCCTAAACACCGTTGTAATCTTTCATAAAAGCTTCATCAAAGCCCGGGTCCGGCTCGAGACCGACAGACCAGAGCGCCTCGACGGCGCAGCCGTAAACAGGGGGCGTCGGGGCGACGGCGAAGGTCGTATCCGAGGGGGATTTCGCTTTGACGGCTTCAGCGTATTCGGGATGATTGGCGAAAACGCCGCCGTTGAGAACGACGGTCAGCGGCTTCCCTTCCCGGCGTCTCGCCGTCTGTACGAGTTCCGCAAGATCCGACGAGCACTCGTCGAATATCTTCTGCGCGGCGGCGTCTCCACGCTTTGCTGCCTCAAAGAGGCATCCGGCAAGAGAGGCGACGTAGGGCCTGCCGAGCGCGTATATCCTGTCGTAGTCGTCCCAGGCGGGGCGTCCTATCTTCTCCGCAAGCAGATCCGACAGAAGAGTCGGACCGTCGCGACCGTCGTGCGCGCGCAGCGCTGCGCGGAGAGCAAGACGCCCGAGAACGAAGCCGCTGCCGCAGCTGTCGATATAGTGTCCCCAGCCGCCGACGCGGTAAAACCCGTCTCCGTGGCGGACGTAAAGCGAGGAACCGGTGCCGCATATCATCGAAGCGCCGTCCCTGTGCCCTAAAAACGACGATATAAGGCAGAGGCCGTCGGGTTCGATACGAAGTACCCCCGTACCGTCAATGCGTTTCAGAGCGTCCTGTACGGCGGGCGTGTAGTGTTCTACGGTCGCAACCGAGCAGTAGGTTGAAACTATGCGCCTTCCCTGAGCGTCGGAGAGTATGTCTGTCAGCGTCTTCATATAATGATCGACGCATTCGCCAAAAGACGCGTCCACCGGAGTTATGCCCCGGCTGAGTCTGCGCGACGCAATTCTCCCCGACCTGTCGAAAAGAACGGCGTCGGATTTTGTGCCGCCGATATCGACGGCGCAAAAGAGCGGCTCTGAGGCATTGACAGCCGCGCCGTCGTAAAGGTTGCCCGTCATTCGGTTCACAGCAGGAATACGCCTGCCTTCGAACAGGCGTCAAGCGTTTCCAGAGGCCAGCATGACGCCTGCACCTCGCCGATATGCGCCTTGCGGAGGAAGAACATACACATCCTCGACTGACCGATTCCCCCGCCGACGGTGTAGGGCAGCTTCCCTTCGAGCAGCGCCTTGTGATAGGGCAGCGACGCGCGTTCGGGACATCCGGCCGCTTCAAGCTGCGACAGGAGCGACTTCTCGTCAACCCTGATACCCATACTTGAAAGCTCAAGCGGCATATCAAGCAGCGGGTAGTAGACCATCAGGTCTCCGTTGAGCGACCAGTCGTCGTAGTCGGGAGCCCGTCCGTCGTGCGGCCTTCCGTCTTTCAGCGGTCCGCCGATCTGCTCGATGAATACTGCGCCCGATTCGCGGCAGGCGTAGAGTTCGCGTTCCTTCGGAGTCGCGCCGGGGTATCTCTCTTCAAGCTCCCGGCTCGTCACGAACGTGATTCTCTCGGGAAGCATATGACCGATGAAATTGTAGTCGTCTGCAATGTAGTTTTCGGTCTGGCGCAGCGCGTCGTATATGTAATTGACCGTCCTGTGCAGATAATCGCGGTTGCGGTCCTCTTTAGTTATTATCTTCTCCCAGTCCCACTGATCGACGAAAACAGAATGAACGTTATCGGTCTCTTCGTCCCGCCTTATTGCGTTCATATCGGTATAGAGTCCCTCTCCGACCGAAAAGCCGTACTTTCCGAGCGCCATTCTCTTCCATTTCGCGAGAGACTGGACGATCTCGTATTCTCTGCCGGGAATCGACAGCATATCGAAACCGACCGGACGCTCCCAGCCGTTTAAGTTGTCGTTGAGGCCGCTCGCGCGGTCGACGAAAAGCGGCGCAGATACGCGCCTGAGGTTGAGCTGGTTCGCAAGATCGGTCTGGAAAAAGTCCTTTATCTTTTTAATCGCTATCTGCGTCTGACGCGCGGTCAGCGCCGATTTGTATCCGGCAGGAATTACTACAGGCATATCATACTCCATACGGCCCGCCCTTCCGGGCGGGCCGAATACGTTAATCAAAATTCAATGCAGCGGACAATCCGCATATCAGGTTAGTCCTTGTCGGGAACTATCACGCCGTAGTCGCCGTCTTTTCTCGAATAGACGACGCAGACCTTTCCCGTTTCGGCGTCTTCGAACATGTAGAAGCTGTGGCCGAGCAGATTCATCTGCAGTATGGCCTCTTCGACCGTCATCGGATTGAGCTTGAAGTATTTCGTTCTCACGATCTTCTCGCTGCTCTCCGTCAGCTCCTCCTCGGGCTTCGGCTGTGCGAAAGCCGATCCGCGAAGACGTTTTTCGAGGCGCGTCCTGTTCTTTCTGATCTGTCTGTCGATCGTCTCGACCGCTTTGTCGAGAGCGTTGCGGAAGGTTTCGTCGCTCGTTTCGCAGCGGAATATCGTATTGCCCGACATAATCGTCAGTTCGATACTCTCTCTGTTGTGCTTGCTGCTGAACTTCAGCGTGGCGGTCTCCTCGTCGGCGAAGTACCTGTCGAGTTTGGCAAGCTTCTTTTCCGCGATGGCCTTGATGTCCTCGGGAACCGTCATCTGTCTTCCTACGAATGTGATTTTCATGACTCTACCTCTTTCCGCGGCGGCTTTACCGCCCCCGCTGATAATAGTATATCATAAATCTATGAATGTTTCAAGATTTTTATAAATTCCGTTGATAAATCGGCGAGTTTGTTTTCAGCCATACTGCTCCTCTCGTTTTTTAATGAAATCGCGGCGATGCCGTGTATGTAATCCGCTCGCAGAGCGGTATGTAATCACGCCGCAGGCGTGGATGTAATCAGTCCGAAGGACTGGATGTAATCAAGCCGACGATTAGACATACAAGCGCTTGCGCGCTTGATTACATACACGCTTACGCAGTGATTACATACAGCGCGCAGGCGCGCTGATTACATCCACGCCTACGGCGTGATTACATACCAAGCCTCCGTCCGGTCGGCTTGGATAAAAAATTCAGCAGCCACTTGGCTGCTGAATTTTTTGGTGGAGCGTAGGGGATTCGAACCCCTGACCCCAACACTGCCAGTGTTGTGCGCTCCCAACTGCGCTAACGCCCCGTATTATGGTGGAGACAGGGAGACTTGAACTCTCGACCTCACGGATGTGAACCGTGCGCTCTGACCAACTGAGCTATGCCTCCTTGACCCGTGCCCGAATATTATACCACAAACTGCGATGGAATGCAATAGTAATTTTCAAAAAAGTGTTGCTTTTTTATTTTTGTTGTGCTATAATATATGAGTCGTCCGGAACGGACGGTTTTCAAATGAATACGGAGAGGTATCGAAGTGGTCATAACGGGGCTGACTCGAAATCAGTTTGCGTGAAAGCGCACGTGGGTTCGAATCCCACCCTCTCCGCCATTTACGGGGTTGGAAGCAACATTCCAGCCCCGTTTTCAGTAGAAAAGCTTTGCCCGATGTGATAGAATCATATCGACAAATCGGGATTTGGAGAGGAAAAAATGAATAACTATCGCTTTCAGGAGGTTCTTTGTCCGTTTTGCAATAAGAGTTATCTGACAAGAATAGAAGACGTGCATAATACCACCGTAAAACACGACGGCAAAACAATGAGCGGATGGATGGATATTTGTCCGAAATGCGGTTCGTGGGTATTCGTTGTCGAAAATGATCGGAACGGCAAAGATCTTTCCGAATATCCGGAAAAAGAGATCCAAGAAAAATGGTATTTCAAATGATTGGGATAAATTCCGTTTTGTCAATGCCAAAAGATAAAAGGATATTATTATGATTAAGAAGTGGCACGATGATGAATATGACGAAATAGACAGGATTTTTGATCAAGCTGTTTTGGGCAGAACTCCGTTTCCCGCGGTCTGCCCGTGCTGCGGTAGCGCAAACGGTCACGTTTATATGAATAAACACAAGGAATGCCGCGGCGGGATCTGGACCTGGTGCAGCGAATGCAAGGCTTTTGCTCATATGGACGGCTGGATACCGGTTTGGTGGAAAGACGCGCCGTTTATAGACAAAAACCTCCTGTGAGGTGAAACGGATTATCTTGATTCCCTGTCCCGCGAGATAGACGAATGGGTCAACAAGCTTCTGACAAGTGAAGAAGCAGTTCTTATACGCAATCGCCTGGAAGAAGACAAAGAAAACGTTGTCTGTGAAATGTGCGGGACTGAAATGATTCCTTTCAACGAAGGGCTTAGCTGCGGAATGACGTGCCCAAAATGCAGCTGGGGATGGGTCACGACCCGCTTTGATCCGATCCACGCGGATACGACGGACTACCGGATCATACTCCAACCGGGAAACCCGGTAAGAAGAGAAACAATTCGCGCCGTGTCGGATATAGCGAACGTGAATTATATTCAGGCGAAAAAAATGATCGAAACAGCGCCCGTGACGGTCTTTGAAGGAAAAGCATGTGACGTTGTTACCGCAGTCGCAGAACTGAAAGCGCAGAATCTGATTCACGTGATTCATCCAAATTTTCCCTATGACACGGATTGACTGTCATCCGCGATACAAAAAACCACTACGACCATCAGGAATACATACTCCTTTTTGTCGAAAAAAATGATCCCGACAAATCGGGATTTGCGGAGGGAAATGCGTATAACAAGAACAGCAGATTTCAATGATAATATCGAGATTCTCGGCGCATCCGAAATGGTAGGCTCGGCAATCACTGTCGGCGGTTCACGGCAACTTGTTCTTCAGTTGTCTTCTGAAAAGAAGATGTAGATTCAATGCTGTTTTCTCAACCGTCAGTTGGGTCATGTTTGCTTTTAAATCTCTTCAAATTTGAGCTATTGTCTGCTATAATTTTATCGACTCAAAAAAAGGAGAATTCATAAAATGAAGGAAACAATGGGACAAATCATCCGTCGGTTGCGTAAAGAGAGGAATCTAACGCAAGAAGAACTGGCAGAGCAGCTAAATATATCTTCACAAGCAATTTCAAAGTGGGAGAATAATACTGCAATGCCGGATATTTCTCAGGTTGTTCCGCTTGCTAAATTGTTCGGTGTATCGACAGATTTTCTTCTCGGTAATGAAACAAGTGTAAGCGCCAGCAAAGATCAGGTAACGTACCCACTATGGGTAATGGGCATTTACAATACAGACGCGCATGCACACTTATATAATTTTTCTGTTGAGCTGATTCCAGTAATTCAGAGAAACATGAGCGAAAAGAGCTTTTTAGATATTGAATATCATCAAAAAAACGATGACGGTAGAGTTGAGGTTACACTCTATTGGATAACCAAGGATGAAGTATTCAATTTCCGTGCAGGGGACAGCTAAGCCTGCAGAAAGGCACTCTCCGAATTTGCGAGAAAGGAATATATGATCATATAACTTAACCAAACAACAACTGCAGGACGAGATCATGTCTCACGTCCGCCACGGTTTCTGTCGCACCTGTGGCGGCGAGGTAATGTTCGAAGGTACGCCTGAACAAATCATCGGCTGTAAGGGATTCTAAAACCGGCAGATATCTGAAAGAAATGATATAGACAAATTCCGGTTTGCAGGAATAAAAATGATCCCGGCAAGCCGGTATTCGCGGGACAGATCTGAGCAGTAAATGACAGGACGTTTATCGCTTTTAGTGATATAATTATCTTGTCAGAAAAAGGAGGATCGACAGATGGAGTGGCTTACCTGCGTTCGTAATGCAATCGATTATATTGAAAAACATCTGACCGACGATATCAGTGTGCAGGACGTGGCGGATCAGGTGTATCTTTCTCCGTTCTTTCTTCAGAGGGGATTCTCTCTGATGACCGGATACGGTATCGGAGAGTATATCAGAAACCGAAGGCTGTATCTGGCGGCGGTGGATCTGAAGGAGACGGATGACAAAGTGATCGACATTGCATTCCGGTACGGATATGAAACGCCGGAAAGCTTTACAAAAGCATTCTCACGGTTCCACGGTCGGGCGCCGTCACAGGTGCGCGGCGGTGCGGCGATCAACACGTTCCTTCCCTTGACGATAAAACTGTCCGTTCATGGAGGTAATCAGATGGACTGCAAAATCACACCGATGTTCCCGTTTAAGGTCATCGGCTTTCAGAAAGTATTTGACAATGAAACCGCTTACGCTGAGATCCCGAAGTTCTGGGATGAGATCTGTGAAAAATATGCTTACAGCGTGTATGCCGGAAATACTCCGGCAAATCCCTATGAGCAGGCTCTGGTAGATAACTGCATCGGGGAATACGGCGTCTGCATCGACGATATCGGCGGCGGAAAGTTCCGGTATCTCGTTGCCGGCAAATACACGGGCGGAGACGTGCCGGAAGGCATGGTCGTCTATGAATTTCCAAGAAGCGACTGGGCGGTGTTCAACTGCATCGGTCCGATCCCGGAGGCGCTCCAAAGCGTGAACACGCAGATCTTCCGGGAATGGCTGCCGGGAAACCCGGAGTACGAGCTTTGCGGCAATGCAAACGTTGAGTGGTATGATTGCATAAACGGAGAAAAGACCGATCCCGACTACCACAGCGCGATCTGGTTGCCTGTGAAGAGAAAAAATGAGATCGACCACTGTATTCAGGCATATTGATAATTGACAACCAATCGTCTGGTGTACTTTTTGGTGTTCTCAGATCGGTTTTGTACCTTTTGGTGATTCTTAGACACTTACGGTGTTGGAAGCAACATTCCAGCCCCGTTTTCAGTAGAAAAGCTTTGCTCGGTGTGATAGAATCATATCGACAAATCGGGATTTGTGAGGTAATACAAAATGTCGCAAAGTTCAAAAATGAATGATGCGTTGAAAAAGAACGTTATTGCACCGTTACTATCTCTGGGCTTTGAAGGAAAATTTCCTCATTATCGCAAAGTTTACGACGATAGGATCGAATTACTTGCAATATTTAAGAACAAATGGGGAAATTCGTTTACGATCGAAATATCCACAATTTAC
>LXOW01205028.1_pt1 | contig 78883 bp, 63 predicted proteins | sample 1368591 | NCBI WGS metagenome assembly LXOW01 (sample SAMN04884650, study PRJNA319009) | bovine gut metagenome | isolation source: Cow rumen | host: Bos taurus | place: Italy: Legnaro (PD) | collected 2014-07-09
GCAGGGATGCCCCTTTGCCGTCGTTATAGCAATACAAGCCGATATTGCCGGAGAGGATATCGACGTATTGTAACTCGTATTTCTGCGTCGGCGTACCTTGCAGATAGATGCCGTTCCAACTGCCACCGGCGAAAGCATAAGGCACGCTGTCGAAGAGGCGGTCCAAGCGGTCGCCGCGGAAGATGATCGGGTGGGTTACAGAACCGTTCGCCGTCACATCGCCGCCTACGAAGATACAAGCACCCTTATGCATATAGACCGTTGTGCCTTCCTCCAGTTGCATGTTTTCGTGAATGACCAGCGTGTCGAAGACCAGATACGGTCGCTCTGCTGTGAACGCCGCGCTGAGGGTGTCCGTTCGCCCACACCCTTTGTGTCCGATACGTTTCACATCCTGACCGTAGGCCTCGAGTTCCACCTCCTGCGTATGTCCGTTCGCGAGATGGAAACAGAGCTGATCGGTGACCAACACGGGGTTATTCTGATCCGTAGGATCAATCTCCACGCGAATGAAGAGATACATGCTGTCGTGGCCGTTAATCTGAATGTTTCGCCATTTATCGGCGTCGGGTTCTCCGTCTATATTCACGTGGTATGCGTTTCCCCCTTTTAACCATACGCGGTCGATGAGCAGCGCCGACGCATTGCGGTTATATACCTTCATCTGCGCCGTAGAACTGCCCTGCGCCGTGAAGACGGTGTCGAAGCAGAGCGTATCACAAGAGAACGCCAGACGAAGTGTCGGATCGTCGCTTGTGCGGTACTCGCTGCAGCCTACGAATAGACACAGGACAAAGGACAATAGACAAAGGATATAACGGCCTCTCATCTTATTCGAAATTAAAGGTCAGACAAATAGCCTGATTGGTCATCGTCAATATAGAATTAGAATAACATCTATCTTCCGATTTATAGCTGCCTTCCTCTCGCTCATTGAACGGGTATAATTGATTGGCAAAACCGATACGGTAACTAATCTCCGGACATAACTTAAACCATGGGAAGTATAGATCACATCCAAAGCCTACTTGACAGAAATAGTCCGTAATATTTAATAGGATAGGTTTATCTTTCGGACGATAGACATTGAAACTGACACCACCGCCGGCAATCACGTAGGGTCTGAAATTGCTTAATCGTTCTGCAGAGAATTTCAGATAGAGAGGCAAATCTATCGGCATTGCCATGAGGATGACATCGTCATAATAAGTTCCTGATTGATTTTGTACGGGTAGTCCGCTTGCAGACTTGTAGTGAAGCGTTGTAGATAAAAATTCTATACCGGGGGTAAAACGCAAATTCAAGTATTTGCAAAGACGTAAATCCGTGATAAACCCGACCCGGAATCCGTATCCTGGCACACTTACCCGTGCATGCAATGTGTCTATACGTTCTTTTGGTTCTGTTCCCGGTTTGCTCCAAACTGTAACGGTGTCCTCTGCACAAGTCACCCTGTAACTGGAGAATACTGCGCCGATTTGGAATCCCATATGGAATAACTTATCGTCGACGTAGGGGCGGTTCATACCCCATTTCTCCACTTGCGCCTGTGCGCCCAGCGCACAAAGCAAAGATACTATTATGATTAGTCTTTTCGTCATTAGAAACTACTATCCGTTGTACTGTTTCCGCTATCGTCGAAGTCGTCTCCTGCGCCACCGAAGTCTCCGTCCGGTCTGTTCGGGCGACGGCGTTGCTGGTTACCGAAGTTATAGGTAACCGTGAAGCTGACGGTACGGCTATGCCATCTGTTCTCGCTGAACTGCCAGAAACCCTCTCCCCACGTAGTATTACTACGTGCACGGCTGTCGAGCAGGTCACGCACATTAAGCGCAAGCGCGAGTTGCTTGTTGAGTAGCGTGTATCTCAGACCTACATCGATAGAGTAGGAGTGACTCGTTGCACCTTGTGCTACTACGCGCGGAGAACGGTACATACCCGTCAACTGACCGCTGAAATTCTTCGTGAACAGGAATTGTGCATTCACGCGCACCGAAGCTGCGAAAATATTCTGTGCGTCCAGGTTGATAGGAATGGTCACACCCTGATGCAGAATACTGTCGTGCACCGCGGCGATGTTGTTCCAATAGAAATTGACACTCGTCGTCAACTGCAGCAGCTCCCCGAAGAGGCGGTTCTTAGCTACCAATTCCACACCCAACTCTTGACGAGAACCGATATTGAAGTAGGTATTCTTCATGATCGGGTTCGCGGGCTCAGTATAGTCCATGTATTTGTAGTTCTGAATCGCTCCTTCGTTGTATTTCCAGAATACACCGGCACTCAGTGTGTGGCGCTCCCAAGTCTTGAGGTAGTTCAACTCGAGGTTATTGGAGAAGGAAGGCAACAAATCGACGTTACCGTAACTGATATTCGTGCTATCGGAGAAGTCCATACGCGGGTTGATCTGGTGTCCCCACGGGCGACGTACGCGGCGTGTATAGTTCAATTGTAACTCATGACCGTGCCCAAAGTCATAACTGATATACGCACTCGGGTACACTTGGAAATACGCCGTGTCTTTCTTGCCCGGGTAGTTCTCGTATGCATCGTGGATATTACCCGCATCGTCTTTGTAGGTCGATTCCAGATGACGCATGTAGTACTCGCCGCGCAGACCTACCTGGATGGATAACTTGTCCCAGAAACGATTGCCGTATGTCACATAGAAGGCATGGTTCTGGTTGATGCCGTTGAAGGTGGTATAGTACGCGTATAACTCGTTGATATGCGATCCGTCCGGGTTGTTGTTAAAGGCGTCTGCGGCACTGCTTCCCCAGTTGCGCGTGTAGATATAGCCGGCCTCCAAACGACTTTGAGGTGTCGGTTTCCATTCATATTCGGCTTTTGCCTCGATACCTTGCTCCAGACTCTCGCTGTTCTGGTTCTGGTAAAGCGGATCCTTGCCGGCTTCTGTCTGCGTGTAGTCGGTGAGCATGTTAAAGCCGAAATGGTTATAAGTACCGCTCACGTAGAGTCTGTGTTCGTCCATCTCGAAGGTGTAGTCGAGAGTCGCATTTCCACCCGGGTGACTACCGTTCGCTCGCTGATCGCGCGTATACTGACGCAGCGTGTCGCCGGCGGCGCTGGTGAGCAGGTACATACGATAGGTGTTATTACTCATCTTAAAGACTTTCGGGTCACTGACCATACCAAAACCCGAGACACCGATCGTATGACCTTCCGCTACGCGGAAATTCAGACCTCCACGTGCAAAGATACCTCCGCCGCGGTGGGTTTGCTTACCATCCTGCAAGAGGTGACTGTCGATAAGTGTGCTGTCTAATTGGGCAGAACCGGCTCCGTGTAAGTTATAGCGATTGGTATAGCTACCGCCGTTGCTGATATGATAGCGGTAACCGACATTGAAATAGCCGTCCACCGGTCCGGCATTGAAGTTGATGTTAAAGCCTACGTTGGCTCCAGGCGGCACATTCCATGGTTCTGCCAAAGCATAGTCGATGCCGGCACGTACGGAACCGTAAAAGCCCGCTGAGCGGTCGCGTTTCATCACCAGGTTGATGATACCCGACGTACCTTCCGGACTGTATTTGGCGGAAGGGTTGGTGATGACTTCTATCTTCTCGATGGTTCCCGCAGGCATTTGCTGGAGCACTTGACCGCGGTTGTCGCTGTTCAGTCCGGCCGGCTTACCGTTGATCCAGATCTCCACGTCCTCGCTGTTACGCAAGGAGATGTTTCCTTCCTGGTCCACATCCACCGACGGGATATTCTCCAACACGTCGGCTACCGAAGCACCGGCCGACGCAATGTTCTGATCAACCGTGAAGACCTTTTTGTCGAGCTCGAAGCGCATCGAACTGCCTTGACCGACCACTTCGACATCCTGCAGCATCTTGCTGTCTTCGCGCAGCGCAAAGCGCACCTGCACCGGCTTGCCGGCCACCGTCACTTCGCGTTTCTGCTCGCTGTAACCCATGAAAGACACCACGAGCGTGTATGTGCCGTCGGCCAAGTCGAGCGCGAACTCGCCTTTCTCGTCGGTCACTGTACCGCTAATCGGAGCAGGGTCTGTACCCTTGAGCACACTGACATTGGCGAAATCAATCGCTTGCTTTGTACCGGCGTCTATCACTTTACCGGTCACTTGTGCCGCATACGCACTGAGTGCCAGTGCAAAGAGGCTGATTAATCCAAATAATCGTTTCATTTTTACCTTTAACTAATACCTAAAATCCATTCTACCGCCTCTACATATCCACCTGTACCTTTACCTATTATACTATGCGCGCATACATCCGTGAGCAGACTGACCTGCCGAAACGGCTCGCGCACTTTGATATCGCTTATGTGTACCTCTACTACCGGTATCTCGCATTCCTCTACTGCATCCCTCAGCGCCACACTCGTATGACTATACCCGCCGGCGTTGAGGACAATTCCGTCGCCTTCGAAGGCTTGTATCTGATCAATCAGGTCCCCTTCGTGGTTCGACTGAAAGTACGTCAAACGAACCTCCGGCAGAACCCGCTGGATGTCCAACAAAATCTGTGCCATCGTCTTGGTGCCGTATAGTTCCGGCTTTCTCAAACCCAGACGATTCAAGTTCGGTCCGTTTAGAATAAGTATCCTCATTATCTGGCTCCGTTGACGGCGAGCAGGAACTCATCGTTGTCCTCCGTGCGCTCCATGTATTGACGCAACTTCTCCATGGCCTCTTGACCGCTCATGTCGCTCAACTGCTTGCGGATCTGCCACATACGTGTGAGCACGTCAGCCGGCAACAACAAGTCATCGCGGCGGGTACTCGAAGCAGGTATATCCACAGCCGGGAAGATACGGCGGTTAGCGAGTTTGCGGTCGAGCTGCAGCTCCATGTTACCGGTTCCCTTGAACTCCTCGAAGATCAGGTCGTCCATCTTACTTCCGGTCTCGGTGAGCGCCGTAGCAATGATCGTCAGACTACCTCCGTTCTCGATGTTACGAGCCGCACCGAAGAAGCGTTTGGGCTTGTGCAGCGCCTGCGCCTCCACACCTCCGGACAACACTTTTCCGCTCGACGGAGCTACGGTATTGTAGGCACGCGCCAGACGGGTGATCGAGTCGAGCAGGATCACTACGTCGTGACCGCTCTCCACGAGACGTTTCGCTTTCTCATGTACGATATTGGCTACCTTTACATGGTTCTCGGCGGGTTCGTCGAAGGTCGATGCGATGACTTCCGCATCTACGCTGCGCTGCATATCCGTCACCTCTTCCGGGCGCTCGTCGATGAGCAGCACGATCATATATACCTCGGGGTTATTCTTCAGAATAGCGTTTGCCAACTCCTTGAGCAGCACCGTCTTACCGGTCTTCGGTTGGGCTACAATCAGTCCGCGCTGACCCTTACCGATCGGCGCGAAGAGGTCAATCATACGCACGCTCAGCGAGTCGTTATGACCTGTACAGAGTTTGAATTTCTGATCCGGGAAGAGCGGGGTGAGGTTCTCGAAAGCCACACGGCTTTTCGCCAACTCCGGCGCCAAACCGTTGATGCGGATTACCTTATCCATCGGAAAGAACTTATCCGGCTGTGGGTTGATACGGATTGAGCACTCTACGGTGTCGCCCGGTTTGAGACCGTACTGGCGAACCTGGTCTTTGCTCACATACACATCGTCCGGACTCGAGAGGTAGTTATAGTCCGCGGAACGCAGGAATCCGTATCCGTCGGGTGCGCACTCGAGCGTACCCAGCGCTATGACGTTCTCACCCAGATCCGGGATATTGCTCTTTGGCTTCTCATCCTCCTTCGGCTGCTCTGCTTTGGGTTCCTCCTGTTTAGGGGCCTCTATGGGCTTCTCCTCTGCTTTAGGTGCCTCTATGGGCTGCTCACTCTTCTTCGGACGTCCGCGTTTCTTCTTCGGCTGCTCTACTACCGGTGCCTCAACAGGTTTCGGCGCTTCCTCTACTTTCGGTTTTTCCTCCTTCGGCTGCTCCACTACCGGTGCGTCACCCAGAATCGGCTTCGCCGCTACCACGGTCTTGTTCGGACGGTGGTTATTGGCCTTCAGTTGCTCCTGCATCGCCTTCATCTGCTCTTGCTCCGAACCCACGGTAGCTATCACGCGCTCACTTCGTGCACCCTCTGTAATCACCTTCGCTGCAGTCCGTTTCACTCCTCTCACGCGCTCGCGCTTACCGGACTTGCCGGCAGCCTCGCGGGCATCCTCTTTCGCCTGCACGACGGCAGCGCGGTTATCCGCCTGCGCATCGAGAATAGCGTAACTGATCTCGCGTATGGACTGACTGCGGCGCGGATTCAAACCCATGCTCACAGCTATCTCACGCACTTCGTCGAGCGACATACGCTCGAGTTTTTGTAATTCGTATTGCATAAATTCAATATAATATTATACTTGAAAAGCTTTCGCCGGAAAGAACTCCAACAAAATCGGCTGCAAAGATACAACAAATTTTTGATATATGCAAATAAAAATGAAAAATTGACGTAAAAATACAAAATATTTGCGTATGTCATTTTTTTTGTGTAATTTTGCAGCGCAAAATTGTTTGAATATGGATACCAATTTGGGATTTGTGCGTGTGGCGGCGGCAGTGCCGACTATGCGTGTAGCGGATTGTAAGTTCAACGCAGAGCAGATTCGTTTGCAGATTGACGAAGCAATCGCTGAAGGCGTGGAAGTGATATGCTTCCCGGAGTTGAGTCTGACGGGTTATACCTGTGCGGACCTGTTCTTCACCCAGGCGCTGCAGCAGAGTGCAATGCGTGAGTTGGAAGCGCTATGTGACTACACGCGCGGCAAGGCGATCATCGTGCTTGTCGGTGCGCCGCTGAAAGTGGATAACGACCTGTTCAACTGCGCCTTTGTGATGACAGACGGCGAAGTGATGGGTGTTGTGCCGAAAGTGAACCTGCCGAACACCGGTGAGTTCTACGAGAAACGCTGGTTCACCTCCGGTCGTGCAGCGCGCGAGTTCACGCCCGGCGGTATTGCCCCGCGTATCCCGAAGATCGAGATCTGGAGCGGAGAGGTGCCCTTCGGTACGGACTTACTCTTTACCACTCGCAACTACACCTTTGGTGTAGAGATATGCGAGGACCTATGGAGTCCGCTGCCTCCTTCGACCCAATTGGCTATCCAGGGTGCGGAATTGATCTTCAACCTCTCGAGTTCGAACTGCGTAGTAGGCAAGCACGCCTTCCGTCGCCAGATGATCACGCAGCAGAGCGCGCGCGTACATTGCGGTTATATCTACACCTCCTCGGGTGTAGGTGAGTCTACGACAGACGTGGTCTTCTCCGGCAGTACCTATATCGCCGAGAACGGCGAGATGCTTTGCGAGGGCGAACGTTTCCAGCGCGAGAGTACGATGATTATCCAGGAGATCGATGTCGAGCGTCTGCGTACGGACCGCCAACGCAACACCAACTTCACCAAAGATAAAACCGGTCATTACCGTCATATCAATGTGGCGCCGATAGAGCGCGAAGAAGAGATGACAGAACCGGTTCACCGTCATTTCTCGGCACTGCCTTTCCTGCCTAAAAAAGGCGAAGAAGACCAGTACTGCTTGGATACGTTCTCCATTCAGACGAGTGGTCTCGCGCGCCGTTGGGAACACACGCATTCTGACACGCTCGTACTCGGTATCTCCGGCGGTCTTGATAGTACGCTGGCCTTGCTGGTATGCGTGCAGACGGCGGACCTCTTGGGTTACGACCGCGAGCGGATAGTAGGCGTGACCATGCCCGGTTTCGGAACATCCGACCGCACCTACCAGAACGCGCTTAACCTCATGAGCGAACTCGGTATCACCCACCGCGAGATATCTATCTGCGACGTCGCGACGCAACACCTGAGCGATATCGCGCATAACATGGACATCCACGACGTAACATACGAAAACGCGCAAGCGCGCGTACGTACCTTAATACTGATGGACCTCGCCAACGAACTGAACGGACTTGTCGTCGGAACAGGTGACCTGAGTGAGTTGGCCCTCGGATGGTGTACCTACAACGGCGATCAGATGTCGATGTACGGCATCAATGCCGGTATTCCCAAGACCCTCGTGCGGTATCTCGTCAGTTATGCGGCGGAGAATATGTACAGCGAACAGCTGCGCGAGATATTGCTCGACATCGTCGATACACCGGTGTCGCCGGAATTGCTGCCGACCGATGAGCACGGCGAGATCGCGCAGAAGACAGAAGATAAAGTGGGCCCGTACGACCTGCATGACTTCTTCCTCTATTATTTCCTGCGTTTCGGTTTTACCCGCGAGAAGATCCGTTACATGGCCTGCCAGGCTTTCGAAGACCAATATGACGAGGCAACCATCGATAAATGGCTCAATACCTTCATGCGCCGTTTCTGCACCCAGCAGTTCAAGCGCAGTTGTATGCCCGACGGGCCGAAAGTAGTTACTGTTTCACTGTCCCCACGGGGTGATTGGAGAATGCCAAGCGATGCGTGCTGTATCTAATATATCATTATTACCCTACAATACCTTCGGCATCGATGCCAAGGCAAAAACTTTCATCGAGTACAACTCGCTGGATGAGTTGCGCCAAGTGCTGAAGGAGCATAAAGGCGAACGAATCCTGCATATCGGGCAGGGTTCTAACTTGCTGTTTACCAAGGACTTCGACGGCATCATTCTGCATTCGGGTATGGCGCGGGCGAAGTTCCTCGACGATGAGACGGTAGAGGCGCAGAATGGTCTGAGGTTGGACGACCTCATTGCCCAACTGACCGACATGAACTACTGCGGTATGGAGAAACTGAGTCTCATTCCTGGCGAAGTAGGTGCGTCGGCCGTGCAGAATGTCGGTGCGTACGGATGCGAGGCCAAAGATGTGATAGAGCGCGTCTATACCCTCGATGTCGAGACCCTCGAAGAGCGGGTCTTTACCAATGCCGAATGTAAGTTCGGCTACCGCGACAGCGCCTTCAAACATGAACTGAAAGGCAAATACATCGTCACGTCGGTGGTTTATAAAGTGAAACCCGGCGATGCAACCAAGACCCGCGAAGAGATCATCGAGACCCGTAACGGCAAGTTGCCGAAAGTAGGCGAAGTAGGTTCGGCGGGTTCGTTCTTCATGAACCCCTTTGTGCCGGAAGAGCAAGCGAACGAACTGCTCAAGCTATACCCCGACATGCCGCATTTCGAGACGCCGCAAGGCGTGAAGATCCCTGCCGCTTGGCTTATCGAGCAATGCGGATGGAAAGGCAAGACGCTCGGCGGCGCACAGGTTTGGCCCAAGCAACCGCTGGTCATTGTCAATGCGAACCACGCGACCGCACAAGACATCATCGACCTTGCGGCAGCCGTCAGCGCGAGCGTCAAAGAGAAATTCAATATCACCATTAACCCCGAAGTTAACTACATCTAATATGGCTACATTTGTAATCGAAGGAGGACATAAACTGCATGGTTCGATCACTCCGCAGGGTGCGAAGAACGAAGCGCTGCAAGTGCTTTGTGCCGTGTTGCTCACCAAGGAAACGGTGGTCATCAACAACCTGCCGAATATCCTCGATGTCAATAACCTCATCGACCTGCTCGCGTCTATCGGCGTGACGGTGGAGAAACTCGCGAAAGGCAAGTTTGCCTTCACCGCCCGCAACCTCGATACGGCCTATCTGCGCAGCGCGGATTTCCTCAAGAAATGCAATAAACTGCGTGGTTCGGTCATGCTCATCGGTCCGCTCTTGGCGCGCCTGGGCGAAGTGACCTACGCCAAACCGGGCGGCGATAAGATTGGTCGCCGTCGTCTCGATACGCATTTCCAAGGTATGGTAAACCTCGGGGCTACCTTTAAGTACGACCAGGACTTGTTGGCCTACCGTTTTGACGGCAAGCACCTCAAAGGCACGTATATGCTGCTTGACGAAGCCTCTGTGACCGGAACAGCGAATATCATCATGGCATCTGTGCTCGCCGAAGGCACGACGACGATCTATAACGCAGCTTGCGAACCGTACTTGCAACAACTTTGCAAACTCCTGAATAGCATGGGTGCGAAGATTAGCGGAGTAGGGTCTAACCTCCTGACGATAGAAGGCGTGAAGGAACTCCACGGCGCGCAACATACGCTCCTGCCCGATATGATCGAAGTGGGTTCGTTCATCGGCATGGCGGCTATCACGGGTTCGGAACTGCGTATCAAGAATGTAAGTTATCGCGATCTGGGTATCATTCCTGATGCTTTCCGTCGTCTCGGTATCCGTATCGACGTGGACGGCGACGATATTCTTATACCGGCGCAGGAGCACTATCAGATAGAGTCCTTCTTGGACGGCTCCATTCTCACGATAGCAGACGCACCTTGGCCGGGTCTCACGCCGGACTTGCTCTCCGTGTTGCTCGTCGTAGCGACGCAAGCCAAAGGAACCGTGCTTATTCACCAGAAGATGTTCGAGTCGCGTCTGTTCTTCGTGGACAAACTGATTGATATGGGCGCGCAGATCATCCTCTGCGACCCGCACCGGGCGGTAGTTGTCGGCCATGACCACCAGCGCCAACTGAAGCACAACAACATGACGAGTCCCGACATCCGCGCGGGCATCGCGATGCTGATTGCCGCCATGAGTGCCGAAGGCACTTCCCGCATCGACCACATCGACCAGATCGACCGCGGTTACGAAGACATCGAGCATCGCCTCAACGCAATCGGCGCTCACATTCGACGCGGGGAATAAAAAAGCGGGGCATTGAGCTCCGCTTCTTTTTTTGCGCTGTGCGCATCACTTATACAGGAATCGCTTGATGGATTTCTTCGGGGTGTGCTCGAAGGGTTTGTCCTGCACCTCGATATTCGAGACCTTGCTGTAGGACGGAATGAGGTGGTTGAGTTTCTCGAGGTTCGCCTTCATGATCTTCTGCATCTCCTCCAGCGTCATGCGCTTGGTCAGCGTCTCATCCGGGAAGACGAGTGCTACCAGTTTGCCTTCGCGCTCCACGATCAGCGACTCGCCGACCGCCTCTTGGTTGTTCAGCTTGTCCTCAATCTCCTCGGGGTAGATATTCTGTCCCGACGCACCGAGGAACATGGTCTTGCAGCGTCCCTTGATGTAGATATTTTTCTTTTTGTCGAGTCGTCCCAGGTCGCCCGTACGCATCCATCCGTCTTCGGTGAAGACGGCCTTCGTCGCTTCGGGGTTCTTGTAATAACCGAGCATCACATTCTCGCCCTTGACGAGTATCTCGCCGATACCGGCGTCGTTGGGGTTGTCGATCTTGACGTCCATGTTCATCACCGGCACGCCACCCGTACGGGCTTTGAAGTACTTCGGCGGGTTGCCTCCGATGAGCGGACCGCACTCGGTCATGCCGTAGCCGATAGAGAGCGGGAAATGGATATCCATGAGGCATTTCTCCACGATAGGATTCATCGCCGCGCCGCCGCAGATGAAGTAGCGCAGTTTACCGCCGAAGGCGCTCCGCAGACCTTTCTTGACGCGGCTCTTGAGAATCGTGCTGATGATCGGCGTGTGCCAGAACATGCGTATGATCCATTTGCTGAGCAACGGGTCGAGGTTCTTCTTGTAGATTTTCTCGATCACGAGCGGCACGGTAACTACTAAGTACGGTTGTACTTCGCCCAACGCTTTTAGCAATATCGATGGCGTCGGACTCTTGGTTAGGAAATAGATATGCGTGCCGGCGCAAAGCGGGTAGAGTAGTTCGCACACCTGACCGAACATGTGGGCAAGCGGCAGCATGGACACTACGCGCTGTCCGGGTTCAACGGGCAGCATTTTCATGCCTACCTCGATATTATTGCTTATCGAACGTCCATTGAGCATGACGCCCTTCGGACTGCCGGTCGAGCCGGAAGTGTAGTTGATGAGCGCGAGGTTGTTCTCGTCTGCAGTGAAACGGACGTCTTCAGGCTTGAGTCCTTTCGGGTACTTTGCTTTGAAGGCATTATCTACATGGTCTATCAACTCCTCACTCTTGCCTTTGGTCTCTTTCCCCCAATACAACACACGCCAGCCCTCGAGCGAGAGAGCTGCTTTGAGGCGTTTGGGCAACTTCTGGTTTTGGAGTTCTTTCCATACGTACGGACCGACAAACAGCAGGTCGCTGTCGGAGTGGTCGAGCAAGTGGGCGATGTCCTCAGCCGTGAAGTCCTGCAGGATGGATACGCAAACCCCTTCGTAGGCCGCGATAGCGAGGTAGGCTACGGCCCAATTGGCGCAGTTACGACCCGCGAGCGCGATCTTATCGCCGCGCTTGATACCCAACTGCTCAAAGAGCACGTGCAGGCGCAACATCTCTGTCGCCAACTCGCCAAAGGTGTACTCGTGGTCCTCGCTGTAATCCGTCAGCGCCGCATCGTTCCATTGATGCTGTATGACGTCGGTGAGGTAATGTAAATAATGTTTTTGCATGCTTATTTATATAAATAGCGTTTAATCGAGCGTTTCGGAGTTTTTTCAAATTCTTGCTCTACGAGTTCGATGCTGCTGATCTGGCTGTAGTTCGGAAGGTTCTTATTGACCGCCAAGCGGTTCTCTTCCATCAGCTGCGTCAGCGTCTTGGCGCTCATCATTTCCGCAGAGGAATCCGGGTAAACCAGTGCAACAAGTTTACGGTCGCGCTCTACGACAATCGACTCTACTACACCCTGCATTGCATTCAACTTGTCTTCCAATTCTTCGGGGTAGATATTCTGACCACTTGGACCCAGAATCATGTTCTTCGAACGACCGTGAATGAAGATGTTTCCGTCTTTGTCGAGCACACCGAGGTCACCCGTCCGCATCCATCCGTCTTCGGTGAATACGGCCTTGGTTGCCTCTTCGTTCTTATAGTAGCCCTTCATCACGTTGATACCTTTCACTTGGATCTCGCCGTCTTTGCTGGTCGGGTCTTCGGAATCGATACGTACGTGGCATTGCGGTAACTCTTTTCCGCAACTGTGGAAGGCGTATTTCCACCAATCTTCATAACTGATCAGCGGACCGCACTCGGTCATACCGTAACCTACGCAGTACTGGTATTTGATATCATGCAGCACTTGCTCCACCTCGCCGTTGAGGGCAGCGCCGCCGATAATGAGGTAACGCAGTTTGCCGCCGAACGTCTTATCCAGACCTTCTTTCACTTTCTTACGAATAATATTCTTGAGGAACGGTGTCTTCCACATGATTTTAGCAGCAGGGCTACTGATCTTCGGCAGCACACCTTTCTTGATGATTTTCTCTATCACCAGAGGTACGGTAAGAATCATGAACGGCTTTACTTGAGCAAACGCTTTCATCAGCACGGTTGGCGTAGGAGCTTGGGTGAGGAAATACACCTCTGCGCCATCACATACCTGATATAGGAATTCGAACATCAAGCCGAACATGTGCGCAATAGGAAGCATCGACATCACTTTATCGCCCGGTTTAGGCGGGATACGCTGGCAAGCGAACTCTACGTTTCCGCTCAGGTTGAGATGCGTCAGCATCACACCTTTGGGGTTGCCTGTCGAACCCGAGGTGTAGTTGATGATTGCTAAGTCATCCATGTTGTCGGTCGGGTAGTGGACATCAGTGAGTTGTACACCCTTTGGGTATGCCTTTTGGAAAACAGCGTCAGCGCCTTCGTATTTTTTACGGAATGTATCATCTGCATCTATGATCGACATGTTATCCATGAAGATGGTCGCTTTCAGACCCTTCATCTGCTTTGGATCGATCTTCCTCATCACGTTCGGTCCTACGTACAAGAGCACCGCCTCCGAGTGGTCCACCAGCGAGTAGATACCTTCTGCCGTAAAGTCCGGCAGAATACTAACCACCACGGCTTTATAACTCTCTACCGCCAGGAAAAGCAATCCCCAGTTGGCGCAGTTACGACCGCAGAGCGCAATCTTATCGCCCTCTTTGATACCGCACTCACGCCAAGTGATATGCAGTTTTTCAATCGCTGCAGCCAGTTCGGCATGCGTGTACTTGTTCTCACCGTCGAGATCTGCCAAAGCCATGCAATCCCAACGTTTTCCCATTGTCTCTTGTAAATAAGAAAAATAATGTTTAGTTTCCATTTTTTGTTTAATCTATTCTTTAAATCTATTTTTTCATTCTTTATGCTCGTACTTGTCCAAAGCCTCGTTCATCAGTCGTTTGCCGTCGGCAATGATCTGTTCGGCTTTGTCGAAGTCGAAGGTGTTATAGGCGTACTGCCGCATCACGGAATGTACGTCGGGTGGGGTAAGTCGCAGCGAGAGTAGGGTGTTCTGCTGAATCTGAATGTCACTCATGCGGTCAAGCAGCGAGACAAAACTCACCTTACGACCTAAATCTTTGGCGCGTTGCTCCATGATCCGGTCCACACGGCGACCCAACAGACGAATCTGCCGTTCCAAGGATTTCGGAACAGGGATACCGCTCTTCTTCACTTCCGCCAATTTCCCTTCTACATCGATCGGTTCATACACTTCCTCTATCGGCATGCTGTCTTTGCCGCTGATGTCGGCTGCCACCAGGATGTCGCCCGGTGTGCGCTCGATCACGTGCAACGGCAGCGGGTTCAGAATACCGCCGTCTATCAACAAGCGCTTGCCTATCTGCACGGGTTTGAAGAACAACGGAATGCTGATCGACGCGCGTACAGCCTCAAAGAGGCTACCTTTACGGAAAACCACCTCGTCGGAATGAACCATATCGGTCGCTACGAGCGTACAGGGAATATTCAGGCTCTCTATCGGTCGGTCCGGCACTACTTTCTCCAGTTCCGCAATGATGCGCTCGCCTTTGACCAGAGAGTTGACGCTCAGCAGGTTGATGTCCATCATGCGGAGTATCAACTGCTTGTCCACACTCAGAAACCACTCTTTGGCCTCTTTCAGTTGTCCTGCAGCGTACATACCGGCGATGATCGAACCCATCGAACAACCGGCTATACTCGTGATCGTATAACCCCGTTCCTCGAGTGCCTCTATCGCACCGATATGCGCCAAACCGCGCGCACCGCCCGATCCTAAAACCAACGCTACGTTTTTACCCATTACACCTTACACAATTTTTGCGGGTTGTAACTTCTCGCGAATCTTAATATATATAATGTTTTCCTTCTTAGCGAACTCGGTCTTCACGTATCCCATACCGATGCCGACTTTGGTGTTCGGCAGCATGATACCGGAGGTGACGTTACCGATGGTGTTGCCGGCTTCGTCGCATATCTCATAGCCGTTACGCGGGATAGCGCGCTCCAGGCACTCGAAATGCACCAGTTTGCGTTTCACGCCTTCGGCTTTCTGCTGCTTGAGGAAATCGCGGTCGATGAAGTCCTTGGCATCGAGTTTGGTGATCCATCCCAGACCGGCCTCCAGCGGCGAAGTCGTGTCGTCGATATCGTGTCCGTACAGGCAGTACCATTTCTCCAGACGCAGGCTGTCACGGGCACCCAGACCGATCGGCGCGAGACCGAAAGGTTTGCCTACTTCGAACAGCGCATCCCAGATCTGTTTGCCTTTTTCGGCAGGGAAATACAGCTCAAAGCCACCTGCGCCGGTGTAACCCGTATTGCTGAGAATAACGCCCGGCACGCCCGCAAAACTCCATTCGCGGAACGCATAGTAGTCGATTGACTTCAAATCGGCGTCGGTCAACAGTTGCAGTAACTCAACCGCTTTCGGCCCCTGAACCGCCAACTGTCCGTAACGCTCACTCGCGTTCTCGAGTCGCAAATCGGCGTTCGGGAACTTCTCGTCTTTGATCTTGTTCACCCAAGCCCAGTCTTTGTCGATATTGCCGGCATTGACCACCATCAGGTATTTGGTGGTCGAGTATTTGTAGATAATCAGGTCATCCACGATACCGCCTTTGCCGTTGGGCATGCAGGTGTACTGCGCCTTACCGGCGGCAATGACCGACAGGTCGTTGGTCGTGATGTATTGCAGAAAATCCAAGGCTTTCTCGCCTTTTACCCAGAACTCGCCCATATGGCTCACGTCGAACACACCTACGCCTTCACGAACGATCATGTGCTCCTGGTTAATACCCGTAGGGTACTGAATAGGCATGTTAAAGCCTGCGAACTCTGCCATCTTTGCGCCTAACGCAATATGGATGTCTGTAAACGGAGTTGTTTTTAACATATTATTTTACTCTTTTAATGATTTCTAAAACGACGTCTTTGGCCTTCTCGAGAGAGGGAATCGGCAAATATTCATATCGGCTGTGGAAGTTCTCTCCGCCGGCGAAGATATTCGGGCAGGGCAGTCCTTCGAAACTCAGTCTTGCGCCGTCTGTACCGCCGCGGATAGGTTTCACGTTCGGCGTCACACCTACGGCTGTCATCGCCTCTTTGGCGAGGTCGATGATATGCATCACGGGTTCGATCTTCTCGCGCATGTTATAGTACTGATCGCGTAATTCGATCTCCACTGTACCTTCTCCGAACTCGCGGTTGACCTTGCGTACGAGGTGCTCCAACTCGCGTTTGCGGCTCTCGAAGCGCGCGCGGTCATGATCGCGGATGATATAGCTCAGCGTCGTCTCTTCCACCGTGCCGTTCATGCCGACCAGGTGATAGAATCCCTCGTAACCCTGCGTGTGCTCGGGCGTCTCCCAGCGCGGCAGCATGACTGCCAACTGGTAGGCGATACGCATCGAGTTGACCATCTTATGATAGCCGTAACCCGGGTGGACATTCAAACCGTGGATCTTGATCTTACATGCCGCGGCATTGAAGTTCTCAAACTCCAACTCGCCGATTGCACCGCCGTCCATCGTATAGGCGAAGTCTGCGCCGAACGCTTTCACATCGAAATGGTCAGCGCCCTGACCGATCTCTTCGTCGGGCGTAAAGCCGATGCGCACTTTCCCGTGCGGAACTTCCGGGTGCTGAATGAGGTACTCGCAAGCCGTCACGATCTCCGCGATGCCGGCTTTGTCGTCTGCGCCGAGCAGGGTAGTCGTGTCCGTCACGATGACATCCTGACCCGCATAGCGCGCATCGATATAGTCGCGCTCTTCGGCCTTCACGATCGACGCCTTCACGTGCTTTCCGCTCGCGTCAGGCGAAGTGTCCATGTGGGCAATAAAGCCGATCACAGGACGACCTTCTGCGGTTGCCGGCAGCGTTGCCATGATATAGCCGTTTGGGTCCAGCGTTACGTCCTTCAGTCCGATAGACTTCAGTTCGTCGGCCAAGAAACGTGCAAACTCCATCTGCCCGGGCGTGGACGGCGTCATGCCGGTGTTCTCATCGCTCGTCGTGCAGAAGGAGACGTATTTTAAGAATCGTTCAACTATGTTCATACTGCGTATGTTTGCCTCCGGATGCTATCCGGTTATTTCCCGAATAATGAGAGGAGCGAACTGATGGACGAAGCGTACTGCGCTGCGGTGTTGGCATAGGAAGCGGCAGAGTTAGCACTTTCCTGTACTTTTGTCGAAGCGTTCTGTACGCTCTCGTTGGTCTTCACCATCTCCACGAGGCTGTTCGTCACGGTCTGCACATTGTTCTGCGTTACCAGACCGAGCGACGAAGCGATCATACCTTTACCGAACTCCTTCAGATAGGTCTTGTCTTTGTAGTTCTCTTTCAGTCCCTCGCAGTTAGCTACGAGCGTCACGGTGTTCAGCACGTTCTGCATGTTCTTGTAGTCGTACTTGCCGTCGGCTTTGTACTGTGTGTACAATGCCTGCAGCGCACTTCCTGCTCCCTGACCGGCGGAAACGGCAGCGTTACCCGTCTGCGTCGTTTTCTGACTGCTGACTACTGATTGCTGATTACTACTGCTGTTACTCGTGCTGTTCTTCATAAATCCGCAACTTGCCATTATGATGGCGGTTGCAAAAAGAATGATTTTTCTCATATTATTAAACTTTTAAACTTATAAACATTACACATTACACATTACACGACAATATTCATGTCTTTCGGTCGATTTTCGACGAAAGCAATAATATTGTCACATACGTTCTCGCACATCGCGATGCGTCCTTCCCAGGTCCCTGTGCCTGTGTGCGGCGAGAGAACCACGTTCGGCAGTTTCAACAACTCCTCACTTATCTGCGGCTCGAACTCATACACGTCGAGTGCTGCGCCGGCGATGATGCCGCTCTTGAGGGCTTCTACCAATGCCGCTTCATCTACATGCGCTCCGCGCGCGGTGTTGATAAGGTACGCGCTGCGTTTCATCATGCCCAACTCCGGCTTGCCGATGATATGATGCACCTCCGGCGTGTAGGGTAGGTTCAGACTCAGGTAATCGCTATCCTGCAGCAAAGTCTGAAAATCCACATACTTCACCATTTCATCATTCCCACCATTAAGCGCTTTCAGCGCGTCACCATTAATCTCGTGCCTGTTATGATAAATAATCCTCATCCCGCTTGCGACAGCTCGTCTCGCGAGCGCTTGACCTATCCGTCCCATACCCAATATACCGAGCGTCTTCCCATAAAGCGAGTGACTCAGGTTCTTCATCACGCCGAACACACCATTAAGCGCTTTTGGCGCGTCACCATTCACACCATTCTCACCATTGTGAGACCGCAACATGCGGTCGAACTCGCTCACCCTTCGTGCGACATCAATCATCAGAGCAAACGCCAGTTCTGCCGTCGGTTCGATCACCGGCTGCGGGGTGTTCGTCACGCGTATCCCGCGTTCGCGGCATGCCTCGAGGTCGATGTTATTGTATCCCGCGCCGAAGTTCGCAATGAGCCGCAACTTCGGCATCCCCTCTATCATCTCCCGCGATACCTTATAATCGAAGGTACTCACCAACACCTCCGCTTCTTCCAACGGAGCATATAGCGTGTGGCCTTCTAATCGCCTAAATCCCTCAGCGGGCAATTTTGTGGTTAAAGCAATTTTCTTAGCCATAATGGCACGATTAATTCATCTTTTCACCTTTGCGGGTGCAAAGGTAGTAAAAAAAAATGACATACACAAGAGTGTATGCCAATTTTCTAAAATTTATGCAATTTTTCCTATATTTCCGATATGTTCTTTTTGGGATGTTATTGCGACTTTTCCATCAGAATATGCGGGAGGTTGGCTTCGATGAAGACTTCTCCGACGGTATGAAAACCGAAGCGTTCGTAGAAAGGAACCGCTTGGGTTTGGGCATGGAGACGGAGAATTTGACCTCCTTGCCGTTTTGTTTCGGCGATGATGGAGTGCATCAGACGAGTGCCGAATCCTTGTCCGCGTTCGGTGGTCAGCATTCGGCCGAAAAGGAAGGCTTGCGGGGTTTTTTCTACCTCGTATTTCTGTGGGTTAAAGACCTTCTCGGATTTATCCGGAAAAAGGCGGGCATAGGCTATGACACGCGGCCCGCGGGTGAGGTAGATATGTGTGGCGAAGTAGTCGATATCGTCTTCGTCGAGGTAAATGATATGCTGTTCCTCCGTAAAGACGGCATAACGGGCTTTGAGTATCTCGTAGATCTCGGAGGCAGAGAGGTCGGCGAATGTACGGATATGTAGGCTGACTCCTTTGGGTAGTTGGGTAGGAGGGGGAGGCGTCAGTTCTATCTGCTTGCGAATGACGGCAAAAAGGTACTGATGAAGCGTTTCGTACGGGCGTTTGGGGTGCTCGCGGGAAATGACGAAGCCGCGGTTGAAGTCCTCGAAACGTTGCTTCCATTCCGCTGCTTGGACGGGATCGGCGATGATACGATTCACGATCGCAGAGATCTTGCCGAAGTTGGAACGGTTCGAGTTCTGGGCTTCGGAAGCAGGTCCGTTATATGGATCAACGATGTTGTAGACATATTCTTTGCCGTTTCTGACACGGTGAACTTCGTTGTCTTTTTTGTTGAGTTTTCCGCGTCTTAAAGAGTGGTCTGAGTTATCAATTTTTGCCATGAGTGAAAGTATATAGTATATATACTATGTATATATACAGGAGATTTGACGAGTTTATACGTATTTTAGTGTTATCCTACGGCTATCCTACGGTTATCTTACGGTTATCCTACGGCTCAGTCTGCTTCGGGATAGCTAAAGGTATGCAGACGGTATGCAGGGGATGTTGAGCGGGTGTTTTAAAAAACGTTGCAAAGGTACAACAAAAAAATGACATTTCCAAATTTTTAGCCACCCAAAATGAAGAAAAAATGACAAAACAAGAAAAAAGTTGTGGAGTATAGCGGACTCGAACCGCTCACCTCAACACTGCTTTTATTCTATCAATAAAGCTGTGTTCGCTCCCCGCTGGCTTTATTGTCGAAGCCAAAAGTCAATTGGCTTCTTCATGCTCTAGCCAGATGAGCTAATACCCCAATGCTGTCATGACCAGCGGGAGGTTATTCAAACCTTTGCGGGTGCAAAGGTACGGAAAATATTTGACATATGCAAATAAAAATGAAAAAACGGCCGCAAAAATGCGACCGGGATGCACATAAAGGCGCCGGATGGAGTCTGGGTCGGAGCAACGCTCCCCGCGGCTCCTTCCGTTCGAAGTGCCAAGTCAAGGCACTTCTCCATGGCAAAATGAACGAAGGAAATCGGCATAAAATGCCGGATAATAGACATACACCCTCTAAACAGCCAAAAAAGAATAGCACCGCAGGTAAACAGCAAAAAAGAGAAAAAATTACGCGAGCGCTTGCATATGTCAGAAAAAAGTAGTACTTTTGTGCCCACATTGTAATTTGCCGGGATAGACGGCGAAGAAGACAAAGAGAAAAAGAATATAATACAACAATGAAAAATACAAAGAATAGTACGAACGCAAAGACGAACTCAAAGACAAACGCGAAGACGCGGAGCAGGCATGCCGGTTTATGGATCATGATCGTGGCGGCGGTGGTGCTGGAGGTGATTTCGTGTATTATGTATTTCACAAGCCGTGCGGCAATCCGTCATGAGGCTGAGCAACGCGCTAAGACCGAGTTGCGCAAGGCGGAGTTGGAAATCGAGTTGCACACGATAGATGCCGAGACGGCCGCGAAAGCGCTGGCGCTGTTGGCGCAAGAGCATATCGGCAATCCTGACCGGATTTACGCGGACACCCGTCTGGCGGTTCAGACACTGCGGTCGAACACCAGTGTGGCGGTGGCGTTCATGCCCGACTTTTTCCCCGGTATTCGTTATTATGAGGCCTGCAGCAGTAGGATCTCGGAGGACAGTATCTATACCCGAAACATAGGCAGCGCGGAGCATGACTACACCCAGATGGAGTGGTATCAAGACGGGTTGAGACACGACAGCTGCTGGTGGAGCGAGCCGTATCTGGATGACTCGGGTTCGCAGACCTTCGTGGTGAGTTGTTCCTATCCGGTGAAGGACGTCAAAGGCAAGACGGTAGGCGTGGTATGCGTGGACTTGTCGCTGGATTACCTGGAGAGCCTGTCCGAGAACCTGCAGGTCTATCCGAACAGTTCGTACTCGATTCGCTCGAACAAAGGATTGGACATCGTCTCGCTCATAGATACGGCAGAAGGCGGCAAGTATATCCCCTTCAACGAAGAGATTGATGCGACCGGCTGGCATATCGAGATCATCATTCCGGAAAATGAACTATTCCGCGACCTGAATCATATCGGTCGTATCGTCGGTGTACTGATGCTGATCGGTCTGATCGTACTGGCGTTGATCGTGGTGTATTCGACCCGCACAACGCGGAAGATGCTTGCTTTTGCGGAGAAGAACAAACGCATGGAGGGTGAGTTGGAAGTAGCGCAGACGATCCAGAAAGCGATGCTGCCGAAGGTCTTCCCGCCGTTCTTCGATCGCCGCGACCTGAATATTTACGGCATGGTGGATCCCGCCAAAGAGATAGGCGGCGATTTGTACGATTTCTACGTGCGCCATAACAAACTGTTCTTCTGCGTAGGTGACGTGAGCGGCAAGGGTGTACCGGCAGCGCTCGTGATGGCGACGACCCGTTCGCTGTTCCGCAGCATCACGGCGCATGAGGAAGAACCCGGCGCTATCATGCATAAGATGAACCGCGCGCTATGCGACCAGAACGACCAGAACATGTTCCTCACGCTCTTCCTGGGTGTGCTCGATTGCCGCACGGGCGAACTCGCCTTCTGCAACGCCGGGCATAATGCGCCGGTTCATGTACCATTTGGTCATTTACCAAGTACCATTGAGGTGAAGGCGAACTTGCCGTTAGGTATCGAGCCGGAGTTTACATTCCGGGTGCAGAAGATGAAGATGGCGAAGAACGACCTGCTCTTTGTTTATACCGACGGACTGACGGAGGCAGAGAACAAGAAACACGAGCAGTACGGCGACGAGCGGATGTTGCGTGCTATTGCAGATTGCAGATTGCAGATTGCAGATTGTTCGCCGCGTAAGCTCATAGAGGCGATGAAAGCGGATGTGACGCGATTCGTGGACGGCGCGCAGCAGAGCGATGACCTGACGATGCTCGCGATCCGGTATCAACTGGACGCGATCATCATGCGCAACGATATCCAGCAGATCCCGACGCTCGCGGAGTGGATCGACAGTCTGGGTATTCCCGAAGAACTGAACATGCCGGTTAACCTCGCCCTGGAAGAGGCGGTGAGCAACGTGATGCTCTACGCCTACCCGGAGATCAAGAACGGGCAGGTGTTGGTGGAGTTTACCAAAGCTGTCAGCCATCAGCCGTCAGCTATCAGTCTGGTCTTTACTATTTCCGACAGCGGTATCCCGTTCGACCCGACGCAACAACCGCCGGCAGACACTTCGCTCTCCGCCGAAGAACGCGCGATAGGCGGGTTGGGTATCCACCTCGTGATGCAACTGATGGACGAGGTGAAGTACGAGCGCGTGGAGGATAAGAATGTTTTGACACTCGTCAAAACAGTTGAAAGTTCAGAGTTTAAAGTTTAAAGAATATGAAAACAGAAATCACACACAACGGAAACCAAGTTATTGCTGCCTTTGAGGGCCGTTTGGATACGGCTGCAGCTGTACAGACGGCAGAGGATGTGAAGCCCTTGATGGACCTTGAGCACAAAGAGATCATCCTGGACTGCACGAAGTTGGAGTACATCTCTTCGTCGGGTCTGCGTATCTTCCTCGGCATTCGCAAGGAAGCGGCTGCACACAGTAGCAAAGTGATTGTTCGTAACATCAATACCGACATCCGTCAGGTATTCATGATGACGGGATTTATATCATTGTTTGAAATACAATAATGGACCTGCATTGCGAAATGATCTTGGAGGAGTACCGCGAGGCTGTTCCGGAGTTGGAGCGTCTCAAAGAAGCGGCGCTCAAGACCCTGCGCGAAGCGCTGGAGCGCAACGGACTCGTCGTGACGGCTGTAGAAGGGCGCGTGAAGACGGAGCAGAGTTTAGCCGGCAAATTGGCGCTGAAGGGTGCCAAATACGCGACGCTGAGCGATATCACCGACCTCGTCGGTGCGCGTATCATCACGTTCTATACCGACGATGTGGACCGTATCGCTTCGATGGCGGAGCAACTCTTTGAGATCGATTGGAACAACTCCGTGGACAAGCGGAAGTTGCATGAGTTGGACAGTTTCGGGTACAGTTCGTTGCATTATATCTGCCGCTTGCCAGGATTTAATTTCCCGTTTGAGTTACAGTTACGCACGACGCTGCAGCATGCCTGGGCGGCCATCAACCACGATACGGGTTATAAGTCCGGCATTGAGATTCCGCGCGAGTACATGCGGCGCATGAACCGCTTGGCAGGTATCCTGGAGATGGCAGATGATGAGTTCAGCCGTATCCGTACGGAGATTACCGACTATCGTCGTCGTGTGCAGACACTCGTGCAGAACGGTAAGTTAGATGACGTGATGCTCGATGGCGATACCTTCCGCAGTTATATCCAGGCCCGCCCGCTCGATGCACTCAACAAACGTATCGCGGCGATTAACCAGGCGGAGATCCAGGAAGCGCCGCTTATCCGCTATCTGCGCGTGCTGCTGGCACTCCAATGCAAGACGCTCGGCGATGTCGATCGACTGATTCATAAATACGAGGCCGACGCATATCTGCTGGCGCGTCACCAATTGGGCAACACCGACATCGACATCCTCTCGTCCGCCATCGGACTGCAGAACATATGCATCGTCTGCGTCCTCACCACCGGCGGCGGCAAGATAGGCTTGGAGCGCCTCTTCGAGGCCCTTAACGGCCATAACAGCCAGAATGCCGCGCTGGCTGAGATGACGTATAACCTTGCGGCAGGACTTCCTTTTATGCAAAAACAACAATAGACTATGGAGCCGATAAAGATTGATTTGAATGACTACGTGCGCACAGGCGAAGGAGCCAACGGCGCCAGTTATAACCATAAGACCGACCCGTCGATCATGATGAAGATGTATTTCCGCAATTTCGAGGCCGCCAAACTGGAACTGGAGTTGGCGCAGAAAGTGTATCGGATGGGTATCCCGACGCCCGAACCGGGTGATCTGGTGACGGACGGCAACCAGATGGGTATCCGTTTCCGCCGTATCGAAGGCAAGAAATCCTATTCCCGTGCGTGCGGCGACAATCCAGAGAAAGCACCGGAGTACGGAAAGGAGTTTGCGCAACTATGCAAGAAACTGCACTCTATTCACGTGGATACGACGCAGTTTGAGAGCGTCAAAGACCGTCTGTATACGATGCTGGCGAATAATCCCGATTTCACCCCGGAGCAGAAACAAAAACTGCGCGACTTCATTGCAGCCGCCCCGGAAGCAGACACGGCTATTCACGGAGACCTGCAGTTCGGTAACGCGATCTTCACGGAGAAAGACGGTGTCCGTACGTCCTATTTCATCGACCTTGGCGACTTCTGTTACGGTTATCCGATGTTTGACATCGGTATGGTGTATCTGTGCTGCTGCCTGAACGACGAGAGTTGGACGATGGAGGTGAATCATATGACGAATGCTACNNAAGACCATCATGATCGAACGCGACACACATTGCCCGATGCCGCAGTTCCGCGCGATGTTAGAAGGAACCATCTATTGATACGACACAGTTATGGCAAACAAGTACATGGATACGGAGTTGCTGGACCGCGCGATCGTGTTTGCGGTGCAGGCGCATCATAACAGCGAGCGGCGCGGGAAGGGTTTTCCGTATATCGTGCATCCGCTGGAGGCAGTGGAGATTGTCGCAACCATCACGCCCGATCAGGAACTGTTGGCGGCTGCTGCGCTGCACGACACGATCGAAGACACCGACGTGACGGTAGAGCAACTGCGCGAGGCGTTCGGTGACCGTGTTGCGAACCTTGTGCACGCGGAGAGTGACCAAATTGATGGGGAGTTGTTTAATGGTGAGAATGAGGAACAGACCTGGCATGCCCGCAAGCAAGCGGCGATAGACCGTCTGGCTGCTGCGCCGCACGACGCGAAGATCGTAGCGTTGGGCGATAAGTTGAGCAATATGCGTGCTATCTGGCGGGACTATCAAGTGAAAGGCGATGAACTTTGGAAGATCTTCCATTGTTCCGACAAGTCTGCGCACGAGTGGCATTACCGCGGCCTTGCTGAGTCCTTGAGTGAATTGCAAGATACCTTTGCGTATCAGGAGTTTGTGCGGTTGATAAACGAAGTTTTTTCGGAATAACGGGATACCGGTATATCGGTATAACGAATAATGGAAATAATTTTCGAACATATAGATAATGCCCGCGATTTGGGTGGTATTATAGGAGCCGGTGGACGCGCGATTCGCCCGCACCGTTTGTTGCGTACGGCGCACCTGCATGATGCGACAGATGCCGATGTGGCGCGATTGAAGAGTGAGTATAACCTCTGCCGCATTTTCGATTTTCGTTCGTTGGGTGAGTTCGAAGCGGTGCCGGATCGCGAGATGGAGGGAGTACAACACCACTTACTGCCAACCATCGACATGCGTGCGGAGCAACAGACAGGAAAACCCATTCCCGATGAGGCATTTTTGGAACTGGATCGTCATATCGTCAATTACTCCTTCTATCCGGAGGTGCAAATGATGGCGGCGAACATGTACCCGTCGTTGATTCAGAGTGAGTTCTCCCAGTTGCAGTACGCGGCTTTCCTGCGTCTGATCGTCGAAGCTCCCGAAGACGGCGGAATCTTGTGGCATTGCGCGCAAGGCAAGGACCGAACGGGGTGGGGCGCAGCCTTCCTGATGTTCGCTTTGGGTGTGGAGCGTGAGACGATAATCGAGGATTTTGAGTTGAGTAATGTGGCTTATCGGCCTATTGTGGAAAAACTGAATGCAGACGTGATAGCCCGCGGTGGCGGTGAAGCGGAGATTGCGGTGATTCAGGCGTTTATGGGTGTTTCGACGCCGAATTTCATCTCCACGCTGGACCTTATCGACCGCGAGTTCGGAGGCATGACGCGGTACCTGCATGAGATCCTATGCCTCACGCACGAAGACCTGCAAATACTACGAAAAAGATACCTGTCATAATACCATGATTGATTTGCATTTACACTTGGATGGTTCGATACCTGTAGATACTGCCCGCAAGTTGGCGGCAGCGCAGGGTATACCGGTGCCTGCCACAAGGGAAGAATTCAAACGGGAGATGTCCGTGATACACGACTGCAAGAACCTCAATGACTACCTGGCGCGCTTCCAGTTGCCTTGTTCGTTACTGCATGTGCGCGAGGCGATCAGCGAGAGTATCCATGATTTGATGGAGGAATTGCACCTGCAGGGCTTGTTGTACGCGGAAGTGCGTTTTGCTCCCCAGAAATCCTGTCTGCAGGGACTGACTCAACGCGAGGTGACGGAGGTGGCATTAGAGGCACTGAAAGACTCGCCGATACCGTACGGACTGATCTTGAGTATGATGCGCGGCGATGATACGCATGAGGCCAATAAAGAGACCATTGAAGTAGCGAAAGCTTTCTACGGCAAGGGTGTCGTAGCCATCGATCTGGCTGGTTCGGAGTCCTTGTATCCTACGCATAACTTCATAGAAGAGTTCGCGCTGGTACGTGAAGCAGGGATACCGCTGATTGTCCATGCCGGTGAAGCGGCCGGCGCAGAGAGCGTGCGTGAAGCGGTGAATGCCGGTGCAGTCCGTATAGGACACGGCGTGCGGTCACTCGAAGATCCGGAGGTGGTTCAACTGTTGGTGGATAAGAAAGTGATGCTGGAGTTGTGTCCGACGAGTAACTTACAGACGGGCATCTTCCCGTCCTACGAAGCCTATCCGATACGCCGGTTGATGGACGCAGGTGTGCGCGTGTGCATCAATACGGATAATATGACTGTGAGCGATACGACGCTTGCGCAAGAGTGGGATTACATGATCAAGGCGGCAAAGCTGAGCAAAGAAGAGGTTCGCGCGATATTGCTCGATACGGTAGAAGCGACGTTCGCGCCGGATAAAATAAAAGAACAACTCCGAAAAGCTGTTCCCTGCTAAGGCCACGTCTTAGCCCCTGCGGGGCACGATGTGTGAGCCACTTCCCGGACTCGAACCGGGGACCTACGCATTACGAATGCGTTGCTCTACCAACTGAGCCAAAGTGGCATGCTTTTTGATATAAATCTCAAAAGCGGGTGCAAAGGTACTACAAATTTTTGAAATACACAAATATTTTGTGAAAAAAATAGCATTCATACTCATTTTTATCTCTCTGGCGGCAGGGATGATAGCTCAGACACACACGCGTGTTTATAAGGAGCGCGTGCGTACGCTACGCGTAGCGCGCGAGGTGTTGCTGCTGGAAGACCCTGCGCCGATACATATCTCGTTCGACGAGATGAGCCACGACGTACATATGTACACCTATACCGTCAAGATGCTGAATAGCGACCTGATGAGCAACGAGTATCTGGAGGGATTCACGACTCGCGACATCGTGGATTATGCCCATTCGATTAATACCACTCGCGAATATACGCATTATTGGTTTGAGTTTCCGAATGAAGATATGCGTCTGACCAAGAGCGGAGACTACCGCCTGACGATCTACGAAGACGGTAATCCCGACGATAAAGTGGCGGAAATCGATTTCTGCGTGGTGGAACCGCTGGTGAAGATCACCGCGAACGTACGGGCGAACACCGATATTGAGTTCAACGGGCGTTTTCAGCAACTGGATATCGACGTGAATACAGCCGCGTTGGATGTGCGAGATCCGAAGGAATTGCGACTTGTGGTGACGCAGAATAACCGCACCGACAATGCCGTTGAGTTGACCCATCCTACGTTCTTTGAACCTACCCGGCAGCGGTATATCAATAACAAAGCCCTGATTTTCGAGGGCGGCAATGAATATCACCATTTCGATGCCTTCTCGACGTACTATGCCGGCACAGGCATCGACCGCGTGTATCATGAGATGGGTGACTATAATGTGTTGCTTTTCACAGACGAGGTGACGCAAGGTCAGTATATTCATCATTTCGATGCAGACGGTATTTACAAGATCAATGCTGAGCATACGCAGGATGATGATCTGGAGGCGGAGTATATGTGGGTACACTGGACGCTGGCGGTGGACAAGCCTTGGTTGGACGGCAGCATCTATGTCGGCGGAGACCTCTTCCAGAACGAGCGCTCAATGCGCAACAGGATGCAGTACGACCCGGATGCGAAGGTCTATTGGCTCACGGCGTTGGTGAAGCAGGGTGGGTATGACTATCAGTACTGGTTCTCCGGCAAAGGAACGCAAAACAAAACTACCACCCAACGCGTGGATGGTAGTTATTGGCAAACGGAGAATGAGTACGCCGTGTATGTCTATTGGCGTCCTTTCGGCGCGCGCTACGACCGCTTAGTCGGCGTACAGATTCTTCATTAGTCCTCGATACGCACGAATTTATCGCGTTTGGTGAAGANNAAGATATCGCGTACGTACTCCTGGATCTTCTCCGGCACAAGGGCCAGCGTGACACCTTCCTTCTCGTTCTCGATACCGAGCAGTTGAGCCTTATTCGTCAACTTGAGTTGCGTACCTTCTTCCATCGTGAATGTATATTCACGCTTACGCGGCGCAATCTTCTTAACCGTGACAAGTTGCACCTCCAGCGGCAAGAAGTATTTCTGCACCTCCTCCTGTACCGCTTCGGGAACATTCTCGAAAGCTATAGGTTTTTTGCCACGTGCAAAGGCGCCGACAGCAAAGGCACCGATGAGCAGTGCTACTAATGCAATTTTCTTCATTATCTTATTTGTTTAAACGTTCTTTAATAGCCTTGCTCTCTGCCTCATAGCCGGGTTTGTCGAGCAGGGCGAACATGTTCTTCTTGTATGCCTCTACGCCCGGTTGGTTGAACGGATTGACGTCCAGTACATAGCCCGAGATACCGCAACCGCGCTCGAAGAAATAGATGAACTGACCGATGTTGTACTCGTCGATCTTCTCAAACGAGATGTGGATATTGGGTACACCGCCGTCCACGTGAGCGAGTTGGGTACCGAGTTCAGCCATCTTATTCACTTCATCCACGCGCTTGCCGGCAAGGAAGTTCAGCCCGTCGAGGTTCTCTTCGTCCATCGGAACAAGTACCTGCTTGTTCGCTTTCTCAATGGAGATTACGGTCTCGAAGATCGTGCGCTCGCCGTCCTGGATCCATTGACCCATCGAGTGGAGATCCGTCGTGAAATCTACGGAAGCAGGGAAGATAGCCTTATGGTCCTTACCTTCGGATTCACCGTAGAGTTGTTTCCACCACTCGCTGAAATAGTGCAGTTTCGGGTTGAAGTTAACGAGAATCTCGATCTTCTTGCCGTCCTGATAGAGGGCATTTCGGATTGCAGCGTACTGGCAAGCCGGGTTCTCAGCAAACGGAACTTTCACGTCGGTTGCTTTCTCCATCTCTACCGCACCGCGAACAAGTTCGCGGATGTCACCGCCAGCAACAGCAATCGGCAGCAGACCTACCGGCGTGAGCACCGAGAAACGACCGCCTACGTTATCGGGGATGACGAAGGTCTTGTAGCCCTCTTTGGTGGAGAGGCTGCGCAGCGCACCTTTGGCGCGGTCGGTAACAGCTACGATGCGGTGACGTGCTTCCTCTTTGCCTACCTGCTTCTCGAGCATGGTCTTGAGCAGACGGAAAGCGAGTGCGGTCTCGGTCGTGGTACCCGATTTGGAGATGTTGATGATACCGAACTGCTTGTCGGCAAGGAACTCCATGAGTTCAGCCAAGTAGTCCTCACCGATATTGTTTCCCGCATATACGACATACGGATTCTTGCGGTCTTTGGCTACGAAGGCATCGAAAGCCGAACTCAACGCCTCATTCACAGCGCGTGCGCCAAGATACGAACCACCGATACCGGCTACAATCACTACCTCACAACGGCGGCGCAATTCGTCTGCACTCGCTTGGATTTCCGCCAATTCAGCCTCGGTGATAGAGGAGGGAAGATGCACCCAACCGATGTAATCGTTGCCTGCACCCTTACCGTTCTCGAGCAGTAAGTTGGCAGCTTCTGTTTTTGCTTCCAGTTGTTTCAAAGCTGCAGCGTCCACAAACGAAGCAGCATTCTTTAAACACAATTTCATATGATTATTGTAATTTTGAAGTTAATGACTTGATAATTGGTTTTGCTTTCTGTTTGTTGTACAGGATCTCGTACATCGCATCCACGATCGGCAGGGCCACCTGCATGCGTTGGTTCGCTTCATGGATGGCCTTGGTGCCGTAATAGCCTTCGGCTACCATCTCCATCTCCATCTGGGCGGCCTTCACGGAATAACCGAGACCCAACATCTGGCCGAACTGACGGTTGCGACTGAACTGTGAGTAACCGGTAACCAGTACGTCTCCCAAGTAACCGGAAGCCGTGATATCACGCGGCACATTACTCATCGCTGTCGCAAAACGCTGGATCTCCTGGATGGCATTCGACAGCAGCACGGCCTGGAAGTTATCGCCATAATGCAGCGCCTGACACATACCCGCTGCGATTGCGTAGATATTTTTCATTACCGAACTGTACTCCAGACCGATCACATCGTTCGAAACGGTGGTGTGCACGTAGGATGTCTGGAATAACTTCGACCATATTTCTGCATTCTGTCGGTTTTCGCAGCCGATAGTGAGGTAACTGAGGCGCTCCAGCGCGATCTCCTCTGCATGACACGGACCGGCAATGACGCCGAGTTGGTCAAACGGGATACGGAAGCGCTCGTGCAGATAATCGGTGATGATCACGTTCTCATCCGGGATCATACCTTTGACAGCGGAGATAACGACCTTATGCGTCATGTCGCGACGAATCTTATTGAGCGACTGCTTCACGTACGGCGAAGGAATCGCAAGAATCAGTACGTCGGACTGCGCTACCGTTTGATTGATGTCCGACGAGAAATGAATGCGTCCGATATCAAAACTGGCTGCGCCCAAATACGAGGGGTTCTTGCCGGTAGCGATGAACTCATCGATCACTTCCTGGCGACGGATAAACCAGTTGATCTCGCTCTGGTTTTGCATCACAATCTTCGCCAAGGCGGTTGCCCAAGAGCCCGAACCTAAGATAGCTATTTTTCGATACATATTATGCCTCCGGTTTCATAGTGGGGAATAACAAAACTTCCTGGATGGTGGGTTGACCGGTCATGAGGATCGCCAGACGGTCGATACCGATGCCGATACCGGATGTCGGCGGCATGCCGTACTCGAGGGCACGCATGAAATCATGGTCAATGACCATGGCCTCGTCGTCACCCTTGTCGGCCAACTTCATCTGCTCCACAAAGCGGTTATACTGGTCGATCGGGTCATTGAGCTCAGAGTAAGCGTTCGCCAACTCTTTACCGTTGACCATCAGCTCGAAACGCTCGGTCAGTCCGGGTTTGCTGCGGTGCATCTTCGTCAGCGGGCTCATCTCAACGGGGTAATCCGTGATGAAGGTCGGCTGGATAAACGTCCCCTCGCAGGTCTCGCCGAAGATCTCATCTATGAGTTTGCCTTTGCCCATATGCTCCGTATCTTCGACACCGAGTTTCTTGGCCTCTACGCGGATCTCGTCTTCGGTCATATTGGCCAGATCCAGACCCGTCTTTTCCTTGATGGCATCGAGGATAGGCAGACGGCGGTAGGGGGCTTTGAAGTCCACTTCATGGTCTCCTATCTGCACCTTCGTTGTCCCGTTGACGGCTATCGCGATACGCTCCAAGAGTTTCTCCGTGAAGCTCATCATCCAATTATAGTCCTTGTATTGTACGTAGAGCTCCATGCAGGTGAATTCGGGGTTGTGGCTGCGGTCCATACCTTCGTTTCGGAAGTTTCGGCCGATCTCATAGACACCCTCAAAACCACCTACGATCAGGCGCTTGAGATAGAGCTCGGTCGCGATGCGCAGATACATATCTACGTCCAAGGTGTTATGATGCGTGATAAACGGGCGTGCGGATGCACCTCCGGCTATCTGCTGCAGGATCGGGGTCTCCACTTCGGTATAACCTGCCTCATCGAATACCTGGCGCATGGTGCGCAGGATGGTCGCGCGTTTTAAGAAGGTGTCTTTGACTCCTTCGTTCACTACCAGATCGACATAACGCTGACGGTAACGCTGCTCCGGATCATTGAATCCGTCATAAGCCACACCGTCTTTGTACTTCACGATCGGCAGCGGACGCAGACTCTTCGCGAGCACGGTCAATTTCTTCGCGTGCACGCTGATCTCACCCATCTGGGTACGGAATACAAATCCCTCGATACCGATAAAATCGCCGATGTCCAGCAGTTTCTTGAAGACAACGTTGTACATCTGCTGCTCCACGGTAGTGGGTTGCTCACCCTCGGCTACCGGCGCCTGGATGTCATCGCGGCTGACATACACCTGGATACGACCTTTCGAGTCTTGGATCTCGATAAACGAGGCCTTACCCATGATACGCTTACTCATCAGTCGGCCGGCGATACGTACACTCTTTCCGGTAAACCATTCCGCTTTCGGCTCCGGTTCACCCTCTGCGCGGTCCACAAAAGCTGCCTTGATGTCGGTAGAAAAACCGGTCACTTCATACTCCGCCGCAGGGTAGGGATCAATGCCTAAATCACGCATTGCCTGCAAACTCTGACGACGTACAATTTCTTGTTCACTTAATTCCATTATATTCTTTACTTTTTTGATGCTTTTTATTATGGATTTATGCAATCGCACATAATTCCGCGGCAAAGATACAACAAAAATTGCATATATGCAAGTTTTGAGGAAAAAATATTTGAAATAATTACCCTTACAGTCCTGTAATGTGTTTTCTGCTTGCGTATATAAAAAATAATGTGTATCTTTGCACGCTAAATTGGATTAGTATGGACTCTTTTGAACAATTATGCCAAAAACGGCGGTCGATACGCAAGTACACTTCGCAGCCGGTGGAGCAGGAGAAAATAGACTATATGTTGCGCTGCGCGCTGATGTCGCCGAGTGCCAAACGAACCTGTCCCTGGGAGTTTGTGGTGGTGCGCGATGAGGCGAAGTTGCGTGCGTTGAGCGATTGTAAGACCTATGGCTCGAAGATGTTCGATACCGCGACGGCGGGTATCATCATTGCTTTGGATCCTACCTTGTGCGACAATACCTGGATGGCAGACGGCGCGATAGCTGCGGAGCATATTCTGCTTGCGGCGGCGGAGCAGGGAATAGGCGCGTGCTGGTGCCATATCTACGAGCGTGAGCAGTCCGAAGCGATGGTCAAGGAGTTGTGCGCTATCCCTGCGGACAAAGTGGTGCTCTGTGCGATAGCCCTCGGCTACCCGGACGAAGAGCGCCAAAACTACGATTTGAGTAAACTGAAATACGAAAAGATACATAATGAAACCTATAATAGCCATCACAGCCGGTGATACAAACGGCGTAGGGTATGAAGTGATCATCAAGGCACTTCTCGCGGGGTACATGTTCGAGATCATGCGTCCTGTGGTTTATGGCAATGCGTCTGTAGCGAAGAAGCACATTGCTACGCTGAACGAGGAATACCATAATATCACCTGGAACTTGATTGACACGCCGGAGCAGGCCAAAGACGGTCGTCTGAACCTCATCACGTGCTATACCGACAATCTGCCCGTGCAACTCGGTACACCGACTCCCGAAGCCGGTAAGGCTGCGCTTGCCTCCCTTGAGCGGGCATGCCGAGACCTCAAAGCCGGTAAGGTGCAAGCCCTCGTAACAGCTCCGCTGAATAAAGAAACGGTGGCGCAAGCCGTTCCCGGATTCACAGGCCATACGGAGTATTTGGAGAAGCAATTTGAAGGCGAAGAACTCATGATGCTTTGCAGTAATAATCTTCGCGTGGCACTGGTGTGCAATCATGTCGCTTTGGCGGATATTCCGGCGCAGATCACAGAAGAGCGTATTTTGCAGAAACTCACGATTTTGAATAACTCCCTCAAACGTGATTTCGGAATGGAGAAACCGCGCATCGCCGTGTTGGCTTTGAATCCGCATGCGGGTGATCAAGGATTGCTCGGCAAGGAAGAAAAAGAAATCATTGTGCCGGCGCTCGAGAAAGCCAAAGAGCAGGGTATATGGGCCTTCGGTCCGTATGCCGCGGACGGTTTCTTCGGCAGCGGTCATTTCAGCCATTTCGATGCCGTACTCGCGATGTATCATGATCAGGGACTGATACCTTTCAAGACCCTCGATATGAGCGGGGTGAACTTCACGGCGGGCCTGAATATCGTGCGTACTTCGCCGGATCATGGCACGGGGTATGACATCGCAGGCAAAGACCAGGCGGATCCTGCGTCTATGCGAAATGCTATCTTTATGGCCATCGATGTACTTCGTCAGCGGGCCGAATATGATGAACTGACGGCGAATCCGCTGCCTTTCATCGAGCGTAACGACGGCGAAGGAAAGCCCCGTCGGGAATTTATTGACTTTAAGACAACAAGATATAATGAGAACCAGTAAAGAAATTCGTCAGTCCTTCTTGGACTTTATGGCGTCGAAAGGACACCAGATCGTTCCTTCCGCACCAATGGTCATCAAAGATGACCCCACACTCATGTTTACCAATGCCGGCATGAATCCGTGGAAAGGTATTATCCTTGGCAATGATCCGATCAAGTACCCGCGTGTAGCGGACAGCCAGAAATGTCTGCGTGTGTCGGGAAAACATAATGACCTCGAAGAGGTAGGTCATGATACGTACCATCATACCATGTTCGAGATGCTCGGTAACTGGTCTTTTGGAGACTATTTCAAGACCGAAGCGATCGATTTTGCATGGGAGTATATCGTCGACGTGCTGAAGATCGATCCGTCGAACCTCTATGCCACCGTCTTTGAGGGTTCGTCCGAAGAAGGTCTGAGTCGCGATGATGAGGCAGCCGCTATCTGGGCAAAGCACCTGCCAGCAGACCATATCCTGAACGGCAACAAGCACGATAATTTCTGGGAGATGGGTGATACGGGTCCCTGCGGTCCGTGCTCGGAGATCCATGTGGACAGCCGTTCGGCTGAAGAGCGCGCAAAAGTGCCCGGACGCGAATTGGTCAATAAAGATCATCCGCAGGTTATCGAGATCTGGAATATCGTCTTCATGCAGTTTAACCGCAAGGCAGACGGTTCTTTGGAACCGCTGGCGAAGAAAGTCATCGATACCGGTATGGGCTTCGAGCGCCTTGTACGTACCATTCAAGGGAAGACTTCCAACTATGACACTGATGTATTCCAACCCATGCTCAAGCGTATCGGCGATATATGCGGTTGCGTGTACGGCAAGGATGAGAAGACCGATATCGCGATGCGCGTGATAGCGGATCATATCCGTACGATTGCTTTTGCTATCACGGACGGACAGTTGCCGTCCAATGAGAAAGCGGGATATGTCATCCGTCGTATCCTGCGCCGCGCGGTGCGCTACGGCTATACCTTCCTCAACATGCGTACGGCGTTCCTCTATCAACTGGTACCGCAACTTATCGCGGACCTCGGTGAGGCCTATCCGGAACTCAAGGCCCAAGAGGCACAGATCACGCCGGTCATCAAGTCCGAGGAAGAGGCGTTCCTGCGTACGCTGGACAAAGGTATAGGTCTGCTCGATAAACTGATGGACGAGGCGCGCAAAGCCGGTAAGACCGAGATCAGCGGTGTGGATGTGTTCACGCTCAAAGATACCTACGGTTTCCCGCTCGACCTGACGGAACTCATCCTCCGCGAGAACGGCTTTACCACCAATGAAGAGGAATATAACAAAGCCCTTGAGCATCAGAAATCGATGGGTCGTGAGGCCAACAAGCAGGACCTCGGCGACTGGACCGTACTGGCTGAAGGCGAGACGGAGTTTGTGGGCTACGACGAACTGAATGTGGCATGCCGTATCCTGCGCTATCGCCAGGTGAGCCAGAAAGGCAAATCGTTCTATCAGGTGGTGCTCGATAAGACGCCTTTCTACGCCGAGATGGGTGGTGAAGTAGGCGATACGGGTACACTCGGAAATGTGCGCGTGCTCGATTCGAAACGCGAGAACAACCTGCCGGTACATATTCTTGCAGAACTGCCTGCTGACCTCAACGGAACGCTGACAGCTTCCGTGGACGCAGAGCGCCGTCAAGCTATTGCTTGTAACCACTCGGCAACACATATCCTGCACTACGCCCTGCGCGAAGTGTTGGGTAAACACGTGGAGCAGAAGGGTAGTCTTGTCACACCTGAGAGTCTGCGTTTCGACTTCAGCCATTTCCAGAAAGTGACGCCGGAGGAACTCCGCGAAGTAGAGAAACTCGCGAATAAACTCATCCGTCAGGATATTCACCTGGAAGAAAGCCGTCATACGCCGATAGCAGAAGCAAAGGCAATGGGTGCGATGGCGCTGTTCGGCGAGAAATACGGAGATGACGTACGCGTGATTAAATATGGTCCCTCGGTAGAATTGTGCGGAGGTTGTCATGTGTCTTCAACAGGACGTATCGGTTCTGTACGTATTATCATGGAAACCAGCATTGCGGCCGGAGTTCGTCGTATTGAGGCTGTCACCAGCGCAAAAGCTGACCAGTTATACTATGGTATGCAGGATATTCTCAACCATCTGCGGGATATATTCCATAACGCTCCCGATTTGGAGGGCGCAATTTTGAAGCAGATAGAGGAAAACTCCGATTTGAAAAAACGTATCGACCAATACGTGGCGGAGAAAATAGAGATGTTCCGCGATCGTATCATCGCATCAGCGGAAGACTTTGGTGATATTAAACTCGTTCGCTTGCAAGGTGATCATAACCCCGAGATGATTCGCGGTGTGATGCCTTTGCTGCGCGGTAAATTCACGGATGTCAAGTTTGCGGTTGTAGCGGCTACAGCGTGGGAAGGTAAGCCTACTATCGCTGTCTTCCTTTCGCAGCCGCTCGTGGACGAAGGCAAGAACGCCGGCGCGATGATCAAGTCGGCCGCCAAGCATATCCAGGGCGGTGGCGGCGGTCAACCCTGGATGGCAACAGCCGGTGGCCGCGACGTCAACGGTCTTCAAGCTGCTATGGAAGAACTGATTAATGGCTTGAATTAATTCGGTATTCCGGTATACCGGTATTCCGATATAACGAAAAGAACAATGAAGTTATTAACGAGTTACTTGCCCCCGAAGATCCGTAGTGCCGTCCGCTTTGCCGTGGTGGGCACGACGGGTATGTTTGTCCAGACCTGGATATTCATGGCGGCCTTAGTGCTCTTGCACCACCCGGAGAAGGGCGCGGCGCTGTATTATGTGGCGTTCGCGATAGGCTATTTGCTGGAGATGATCCCCAATTACCTCTTCTTGAACTGGTATGCGTTTGGCACCAAACCCGATATCAAGAATGCCGGTGGTTTTCTCTTGGCGCGTGTGATCAACATGGGTATCCAGTTAGGTCTCTTGCCGCTGATGCTCGTGTGGTTGTCCAATTGGCGCGACGACTATATCAGTTATGTGGTCATCTTCATCGGCGGCTGTATCAACTACCTCGTGTGTGCCCTTTTCTTTAAGAAAAAAGAAGAACCCCAAGCATGAAACGCATCCTATTTATATTATTCGCTTTCTTACCGCTTTTGAGCTTTGCTCAACTGGTGCAACCTGTCACATGGACGGGAGAAGATCTCGGTGATAGTGTGCGCCTTAAAGCAACGGTAGAACCCGGCTGGCACATGTCGATCATCGAGATGGGCGATTTTATGTTCACCCAGGAGTTCAAGGACTCGTTCGAGATGACGGTGGCCAAGACCGAACTCACGCCAATCCGTTTTAATGCCTGCAACGACAATATGTGTACCGCCCCGGAAATCTGGGAATATGCGTCTAACAGCGATAGCGGTCTAACAGCAGAGCGGTCTGTCAGTGCAAACGGTCTGTCTGGCGCAGCCGGTCTTCTCTGGATCTTCCTTCTTGGTTTCTTAGGCGGACTGCTGGCTATCTTCACGCCTTGCGTATGGCCGATCATCCCGATGACGGTATCGTTCTTCCTCAAGAAAGGCGGCGGTCGGAAGGATGCCATCCTCTACGGTATCAGTATCGTGGTGCTGTATGTAGGGTTGGGCTTGCTCGTCACGCTGCTCTTCGGTGCGTCTGCCTTGAATGACCTGAGTACCAACGCCATCGTCAATATTTTCTTCTTCCTCTTGCTGGTAGTCTTTGCGCTGTCGTTCTTCGGCTTGTTCGAGATCACGCTGCCGGATTCCTGGTCCACGGCTTTGGATAACAAAGCCCGCTCGACGGGAGGATTCCTGAGTATCTTACTCATGGCCTTCACGCTGGTCATCGTCTCCTTCTCGTGTACGGGACCGATTATCGGTACCTTACTCGTTGAAGCGGCCGGTCGCAGCCTCTTGGCTCCAACGATCGGTATGTTGGGTTTTGCAATCGCTTTAGCCCTGCCTTTCTCGCTCTTTGCGATGTTCCCGCAGTGGCTGAAGACCGCACCTAAGTCCGGCGATTGGATGACGTCCTTCAAAGTCGTACTGGCTTTCCTCGAATTGGCATTGTCGCTTAAGTTCCTCTCGGTGGCAGATCTCGCGTACGGTTGGGGCATCCTGCCGCGCGGACTCTTCATCGCGATTTGGATCGCTTGTTTCGCCGGTATCGGTATATACTTGTTATGGAACTTCAAAAATGTCTCATTGACGCGCAAGATCATACGCCTGGTGGTGCTCATCCCGTCTTTCGCCTTTGCGGCCTATCTTGTGCCGGGCTTGTGGGGCGCACCTGTCAAGGCGATCTCTGCCTTTGCGCCGCCTATGCCGATAGAGGGACGCGAGGTGTTCAATGACTACGAAGAAGGACTGACCTATGCCCGCCAGACCGGCAAACCCGTCATCATCGATTTTACGGGCTACGGCTGTGTCAATTGCCGGAAGATGGAAGCCTATGTGCTCGATGACGACAGTGTCAAGACGCGCCTGCAGAACTACGTCTTCATCCAACTCTTTGTGGACGACAAGCGCGACGGAATAGGGGATAAGAACAGTGCCATCCAGCGCGAGCAGTTTGGCGCGAACGCCCAACCTTTCTTTGTGCAGTTAGACCCGTACGGGCATACGATAGCTGAACCCATGGTGTTCACCACCGATCCGGAGCAGTTCCTCCAATGGCTCCAATACTGACGTGGAAGAGAAGCAACACATAGGGCAGTTATTCGACCGCATCGCCGGTACCTACGACGGTTTGAATCACGGGTTGTCCTTGAATATCGACCGGTGTTGGCGGCGCAAGACGGTCAAGCATATGCAGCCCGCCGAGCATGTCCTGGACGTAGCCATCGGTACCGCCGATCTGACCATCGAGATGCTCCGTCGGTCCAAAGCGCAAGCAGTTACCGGATTGGACCTCTCGGATAAAATGATGGCTATCGGTAAGGCGAAGTGCGCAAAGCGCAAACTGAATGTGAACTTCGCGCACGGGAATGCGCAAGAAATGCCTTTTAAGGAAGCGTCTTTTGATGGAGTGACTTGCGCCTTCGGATGCCGCAATTTCAGTGACCTCGATGCGGGACTTAAGGAGATGTACCGCGTACTCAAACCCGGAGGACAGGTGACGATACTCGAGTTCTCGTATCCTACGAACCGCCTCGTGCGTGCCCTTTATGATTTGTACTTCACGCGTATCCTTCCGGGGATTGGACGGATCGTCAGTAGAGATAAAACGGCATACACCTACCTTAACCGTAGCGTGAAGTCGTTTTGCTGGGGAGAAGCGTTTGTACAACACCTGCATCAAGCAGGCTTTAGAGACGAGCATTTCTATCCGCTCACTTTAGGAATAGCAACCATTTATATAGCATCAAAATGATTAAACACATCATCCTTTGGCGTTTGCGCGCAGACCTTACTGCCGCTGAGAAACGCGAGAAAACCCTGGCTATCAAGCAGGGTCTGGAAGGCTTAAAAGGCCAAGTACCGGGACTCATCGACATCCATGTGCAGATCGACGGACGTCTCGAGAGCAGTAATGTCGACCTGATGCTCGATAGCACCCTTGAGTCCGAAGAAGCCCTCAAGGGCTACGCCGTACATCCGGCGCACCTGGCGGTAGCCAACGGCGTCGTACGCCCGAATACCGAACTGCGCACCTGTCTCGACTATCAAATCTAAAACCATAAAACCAAGCTTTATGAGATACAAACTCATTATCCTTGCGCTCGTTGCCTCTACCTCAGCCTTCGCGCTGCGCCCGCAAATCCGCGAGGTCGTGATAGATACGATTTGCAACGCGCCCCTGCATGACATGCTCAAGACCACGAATAAGTTTTGTTACCAGTTCCAGGCATGTCCGGATAGCCTCTTCCCTTGGGCGTACGCAGGTACGGCAGAAGTGCCGACAACCACGAAGAAAACCAAGGAGAGTAGGGATGCTATTCAGTTGCGGTATAAAGACCGTGTCTATGACGCGGAGAATAAGACCGGCGATGTAGCCATCGATATCTACGTGCTTGGTGTGCGCTGGTGGAAAGACACGCACCTGGGAACGAAATATAAACTCTTGCGGCCGGCGAATGCCCAATATCCGCTTACGGCGCATATGACGGCTACCTATAGCGGTTCCATCCTCGAAGGTGGAGATTTCGTCATGCGGATGGAACCTATCTCGGAGAACCAAACTCGTGTACACTATGAGTTCCGCCTCGTGTTCGGAAAAGTGCTCTCTACCTTTATCTCGGATAAAACATGGCATAACGCCATCGAGTGGCGCTTAGAGACCATCTTGGAGAACCTCGTAGAGCATGCGGAGACAGGAACGGTCAAGCAGAAACAACGCGGACCGAAGCCTTAGTAAGTAACATAGTAATTATTGAGAATGCGGCAGCGCCCGCAGGTCTTCCAGCGATACGAAACCGTCAGACCTAACTGATACCATCCGTCGTTCCAGAAACCGGGACTACCTAACTCGACACCCTTGTCGTTCTGCGAAGCCGCCATAGGATAGGCGTCTAAGTTCATGTAGTGCCTGTCCACCAGACCTTCCTGTAGCATCAAGTCAACGCCTAACGTCCAGGAGTCGCTCAGGCGCCAATGATACCCCAGACCTACTTGCACCATCGGCAATATGCCGTACGTGCTGCCGGATACTTCATCCATCGCGCCGCCCTGTTTGTAGCGGAACGTATAGTTGGTGATATAACTGCCGGTTACCGCTACGCCGGCATACAGGACAAACCCTGCCTGCGGGCACGGATAAATCTCCACACCGAACGCCGGTTGAAGAACTATCGAATTGAAACGCCGGAAATCTTCCCGTCCGCGGCGACGAAAATTCGCCTCGTTATCCGCCTGCAGCGCACCGCCCATCAGGCTGTACCGCAGGTTGCAATGCCGGCTTACGGGCATCGTGTAAGCAAAAGCCAACGAACCGCCGAGACGCCAGAACTCATTATCCACATCGCCGAAATAATAGAGTGCATTGGCACTCAGACTCACGCCCTGTGAGACGAAATAGTTGCGCTGAGTATAGGAATATACGGCCCTCTTAGCCGACACAGCCGGCGCTGACAGCAGCATCGCGCAAAGCGAAAGAAGAGCAATATGGCGGACTTTCTTCAGCATCGCATGGTAGCAAAAAAGGAACCTTTAAGTTCCTTTTTTTCAGTAGTGCTACCCGGACTCGAACCGGGGTTTACGGCGTGAGAGGCCGTTGTCCTAGGCCACTAGACGATAGCACCCTAAGCGGTCTGTTTTTCAAAACCGGGTGCAAAAGTACTGCTTTTTTTTGACATGACCAAATTTTTTGACAAAAAAATGCATTTAGAGCATATTTTTTTCTTTGGCACACTATTTGTACGCTACTTATCGAATATAAATTGAACGCATATGAAACGTTTTTCCGCTTTATTCATGTTCTGCCTGATGGCACTTGGTGCCGCGCAGGCTTGTATCAAAAGTAATGCACCGGTATTCACTTCGCCGGTGACGGTTATTGTGATGGATACCACCCAGGCACTTCTGCAAGGCGCACAACTCAAGATCGGCAAGCAGAGTTTTGCTACCTCTTTCGACGGGCGGGTCGTACTTCAACCCGAACAGGTCAACGGCGTCAAGTCATTTACCGTGTCCTGCGTGGGGTATAAAGATCAAAAAGTCCAGATAGACGGCACTTCTCCGGTACTTGTGCGCTTGGAGGACAAGGCCGTAAGAAACGCCAAGCACGGCAGGCACCCCAAGGACGAAATCTACTATTCTTTCGGAGCTACCCGCGAGGCCAAAGTGGGACTGATGTATAAGACCGCGACGGTGGGCGCTGCGCCGATGGCGGCGGATGCGGTGATGGTAGAAGAAGCCGCTATCGCTTCCGACGCGCATATTATGCCTCGGCCGGAAATGCCTGTACCCAATAACGTCAATGCCGGCAAACTCACTGCAGGCGAAGTGAATGACTTTGCCAAGTGGAACTTATGGCCGAATATATTGGAAAACTCACATAAGCGCTTCATCGCGGATTGGAAACTCACGCCGCGGCAGCGCTATACCGTGCAGGTGGTCAATAAAAACGGCTATCCGGTGGTCAATTATCCGGTGAACCTGACGGACAAGAAAGGCAATACGGTCTTTCAGACTGTCACGGACAACACCGGTAAGGCGGAACTGTGGAACGGTCTGACAGGTCACCCCGCAGACGTGGACCAGCCTGCATTTCAGACCATCGTCGTGGACGAACCCTGTGATCATTCCGATGACGTAGATGTGGTATTCGTCTTCGATGCAACGGGTTCGATGGGCGACGAACTGCACTATCTGCAGGCGGAGATGAAGGATGTCATCGCACGCGCCAAGGATGCGACGGGAGGACTGAATATCCGTACGGGTGCGGTCGTTTACCGCGATCACGGAGACGAATATATCACCCGTATTTCGCGTCTGACGGAGGATATCAAAACCACGCAGGCCTTCATCGACAAGCAGCACGCGAACGGCGGTGGCGATTATCCGGAAGCTGTACCCGAAGCGCTGATGGCAGCTCTCAACAGCAGCGGCTGGGACAGCAACGCCCGCGCGCGTATCGCGTTCCTTATTTTAGATGCGCCCTGCCACCAAGACTCCGCCACCCTCGCGCTGCTTCATGATCAGATCCTCAATGCCGCGGCGCAAGGTATCCGAATCGTACCCGTCGTATGCAGCGGTCTGGGCACGAGTGGGGAACTGCTCCTGCGGTCGATAGCCCTGGCTACCAACGGTACCTCGTTCTTCCTTACCGACGACTCGGGTATCGGCAACCCGCATCTCAAACCCACGACCGACAGCCTCAAGGTAGAGCACCTGAACGATATGCTCGTGCGCACCATCGTCGAGTTCAGCCTCATGCCGAATTGTGAGTCATCAGAAATCAGTAGTCAGGAATCAGAGGAGATAGACCAATTCCTTCCGAATCCTTTCAACGCGCAAGATCTGGAGGCCGATCCGTCTATCCCGCACGGCGAAGGTATACACTACCTCGTGGATGTCAGCGGCAAACTCTTAGGCGTCTATGAAGGCAACGTACCTACGGATCATCTTCCGATGGGAATCTACTTCATCAATACCTATTATGACGGGATTTGGCACACCAAAAAGATCCTGATACTCTAAAAAATGCCCTTCGGGGCGTTTTTTTTATGTAAAAATGCATTTTTCTCTTGCATATTCCAAATGTTTTGCGTAATTTTGCGGTCGATTTTTGAATTCAATCGGATTAAAAACGAAAAACAACGTCAAAAGTATGAGTAATATTCGTTTTGAAGCGTTAAAGTCGGCTTTTTTGCATAAACCTGCTGAAGTGGAAGTGCCGGAAGGCAGAGTGAAGGATTATTTCGCCTGTGATGTGTTCACGCGTGAGAAGATGAAGGAGTATATCGCGCAGGAGGTGTTGGACCAGCTCTTCGACGATGTGGATAACGGTCGCACCATCCATCGCGACATCGCCGGCGTGGTAGCCATCGGTATCCGCAAATGGGCGATCGAGCACGGTGCTACGCATTTCACCCACTGGTTCCAACCCCTCACGGGAGGTACGGCGGAGAAGCACGACGCGTTCTTCACGCTCGCTAAGAACGGCACCCTCATGGAGGCCTTCAGCGGTGACAGTCTCTACCAGCAGGAGCCGGACGCTTCGTCTTTCCCTTCAGGCGGTATCCGTAATACTTTCGAGGCACGCGGCTATTCGGCTTGGGATCCGTCTTCGCCGGTCTTCCTGATCGGTGACACGCTCTGTATCCCTACGGTCTTTGTGGCCTATACCGGCGAAGCGCTCGACTATAAGACCCCGCTCATCCGTTCTACGGCGGCGCTATGCCATGCCGCACGCGAGGTATGCGCGTATTTCGACAAGCAGGTCAAGCACGTGCACGCGAACCTGGGTTGGGAGCAGGAGTATTTCCTGGTGGACGAAGCGCTCTATAACGCCCGCCCGGACCTGATGCTTACGGGTCGCACCCTTATGGGACATAACAGCGCCAAGTCGCAGCAACTCGAGGACCATTATTTCGGTGCTATCCCTGCCCGCGTGCTGGCTTTCATGCGCGAACTCGAGTACGAAGCTCTCAAGGCCGGTATCCCTGTGCGCACGCGGCATAACGAAGTAGCGCCGAACCAATTCGAGATGGCGCCTATCTACGAAGACGTCAACCTCGCCAATGACCATAACCTGCTTGTCATGTCGATCATGGAGCGGGTGGCGGAGAAGCACCATTTCCGCGTGCTGCTGCACGAGAAACCCTATGCCGGCGTCAACGGTAGCGGCAAGCACTGTAACTGGTCCATGGAGACCAATACCGGCATTAACTTACTCGCGCCGGGTAAGAATCCGTACCAGAACCTGCAGTTTATCACCTTCCTCGTTAACGTCCTCATGGCCGTACAGCGCCATAACGGGCTGCTCAAAGCCTCTATCGTCAGTGCGACGAACGAGCACCGCTTGGGTGCCAACGAAGCCCCGCCGGCCATCATCTCCGTCTTCCTCGGCAAGCAGATCACCGCCGTGCTCGACAAACTCGAGCACGCGACCGCCGAAGAAGCCATCATCATCAATGCCAAGAAAGAGATGAAACTCGGCGTAGCCAATATCCCGGAGATCCTGTTGGACAACACCGACCGCAACCGCACTTCGCCTTTTGCCTTCACCGGCAACCGCTTCGAGTTCCGCGCTGTCGGTTCATCCGCTAACTGCGGAGCGGCGATGCTGGCCCTCAATGCCGCGGTAGCCGAGCAACTCATGCTCTTCAAAGAAGAGGTGGACAAACGCATCGAGAAGGGCGAACCCAAAGAGCGCGTGCTCTTTGATGTGATCAAGAAATATATCGTCGCATGCAAGGCCATCCGCTTTGACGGGAACGGCTATAGCGAGGAATGGAAAGTGGAAGCCGCCAAGCGCGGCCTGGATTGCGAGACCTCTGTGCCGCTGGTCATCGACCGCTACCTCGCGCCGGACACCATAAAGATGTTCGAATATACCGACGTGCTCAGCAAAGCCGAACTGCAGAGCCGTAGCGAAGTGAAATGGGAGACATACGTCAAGAAATTGCAGATAGAGAGTCGTGTGATGGGTGACCTTGTTGTCAACCATGTGTTGCCTGCCGCCAAGCGCTACCAGACCATGCTGCTGCAGAATGTGCTGGCGGTCAAACAGGTCTTCTCGGCCGATGAGACCGCGTCTCTCAACGAGATGGACTATAGCATCATCAAGCAGATAGAGCACCACTCCGGCGCCATCCTCGAAGGGGTAGAGCGGATGACCGACGCGCGCCATAAGGCGAATCGTCAATCCGACGAGCGCGCCAAAGCTCTGGCGTATCACGATACCGTCCTGCCGCTCATGGCGGAGATCCGCGAGCACGCCGACGCCCTCGAACTCATCGTCGATGACGAGATGTGGACGCTACCCAAATACCGTGAATTGATGTTCGTTCGTTAAGGTATGCAAACCATTCCGTTCATTAAGATGCACGGCTTGGGCAACGACTATATCTACGTCGATTGTTTTTGCCCGGAGACGGCTGCCCGAATCGCCAAGATCAACCTGGCGGATTTGGCGCGCCGTGTGTCCGATCGCCATTTCGGTATCGGTTCTGACGGACTCGTATTGATATTGCCCTCTAAAGAGGCCGACGCGAAGATGCGTATTTTCAATGCGGACGGTTCGGAAGCGGAGATGTGCGGCAATGCGATTCGTTGTGTGGCGAAATATCTGTACGAGAACAGCATATGCCAAAGTGAGCACATGGAGATAGAGACGCTGGCCGGTATCCGTTTGGTAACCCTGCAAGTCTTATTCGGAAAGATAATTCAGGCGACGGTAAATATGGGTAAACCGCTTATTCAGCCGGCTTCTATCCATACCGGCATAGCCCCGATCGGATATACGGCTGTTAATATGGGCAACCCGCATGCCGTCTTTTTCTGCGACACTGTCCCGCAGTTACCGGCCAATACGAATGTGGAGTTCGTGCATGTGCGTAATACCAAGGAGATAGACGTGCGCGTGATTGAACGAGGTTCGGGTGAGACCTTGGCTTGCGGAACAGGGGCTTGCGCATCGGTAGTGGCTGCTATCTATCATGGCCTTACCGAACGAACGGTGACCGTTCATTTAGCGGGAGGCGACCTGCAGATACAATGGAAAACGGACTTGTCTCCGGTCTTTATGACCGGACCTGCCACGGAGGTCTTCCGGGGCGAATATAGGTATAACAATGAATAGGAATAACCATTTTGACCGATTGCCGGACAGATACCTGTTCAAAGAGATAGAGGTACGTACGGACGCCTACAAGGCGCAGCATCCGGATGCACGCCTGTTGCGTATGGGTGTGGGCGATGTGACCCAACCGCTGCCGGCTGCGGTTATCGAGGCGATGCATAAGGCCGTGGACGAACTGGCGCATGTCGAGACCTTCCGCGGCTATGGTCCGGAAGAAGGCTATGCATGGCTTCGTCAGGCGGTCATAGATCATGAATATACGCCGCGGGGAATCCGTCTGGATATCGACGAGGTGTTTATCAGCGAAGGCGCAGGGAGCGATTTGGGAAACCTGAGTGAACTGTTCTTGCCGTCTAACCGCGTAGCGATCTTAGACCCTTCGTATCCGGCGTATATGGACGGTAGTATCATAGCGGGTCGGGAGGTCATCCACTTGCCGTGTACGATAGCGAACGGTTTTGTGCCGGAACTGCCCAAGCAGAAAGCGGATATCATCTATCTCTGTCTGCCCAATAACCCGACGGGAACGGTGCTCCGACGGCATGAACTGCAGCAGTGGGTCAATTATGCGATAGAAAACCATAGTATCATCATCTTCGATGCCGCGTACGAGGCCTATATAGAGGAGGACGATGTGCCGCATAGTATCTATGAGTTAGAGGGCGCCAAACAGGTGGCGATAGAGGTGCGCAGTTTCAGTAAGAGCGCAGGCTTTACGGCCGTTCGATGCGGCTATACCGTCGTGCCGAAAGAGACAGGACTGAATGCGATGTGGCTGCGTCGCCAGTGCACCAAATATAACGGAACAGCGTATGTGGCACAGCGCGCAGCGCAAGCTACGTTCACGCCGGAAGGCAAGCAGGGTATAGCGGCCAATCTGGCGTATTACAAACGGACGGCTCATCTTATTGTCGACGGACTGACCGCCTTGGGATATAAGGTCTATGGCGGTAAAAACGCACCGTATATATGGTGTAAGACCCCAGATACGATGGATTCGTGGACCTTCTTTGACCTGCTCTTGCATCAATGTCAAGTGGTGTGCACGCCCGGAGCGGGATTTGGTGATGCGGGCCAAGGATTTGTGCGCTTCTCTGCGTTCTCCAACAGAAAAGATGTAGAAGAAGCATTACAACGAATAAAAAAACTATAACATATGTGTGGAATTGTAGGATATATCGGTCGCCGCAAGGCGTATCCGATTCTCATCAAGGGACTTCATCGTCTCGAGTATCGCGGCTATGACAGTGCCGGCGTAGCGCTCATCAACGAAGCCGGACAACTCAATGTCTATAAGGCCAAAGGCAAAGTGGCGGAACTGGAAGCGTTCTGCGCGACCAAGGATACAGGTGGTACCATCGGTATCGCCCATACGCGTTGGGCGACGCACGGCGAACCCAATACCGTCAATGCCCATCCCCATTACTCGGAGTCCGAGCGGCTGGCGATCATCCATAACGGTATCATCGAGAACTACGCCGTGCTCAAAGCCGGACTCATGGAGCAGGGCTATACCTTCAAGTCCGATACGGACACCGAGGTGCTGGTGCAACTCGTCGAATATACCCAGGTCAACCAGCATGTCGATCTCAAGACGGCCGTGCAGTTAGCGCTGCAGCAGGTCATCGGTGCCTATGCGATAGCTATTTTGGATAAGACCCACCCGGACACGCTCATCGCTGCCCGCAAGGGTTCGCCGCTGGTGGTAGGTATCGGCGAAGACGAGTATTTCCTCGCTTCCGATGCTACGCCTATCGTCGAATATACCGATAAGGTCATCTATATCGAGGATGAAGAAGTAGTCTCGCTGCGCTTAGGCGAAAAAGTGGATATCACGACGATCAACAATGTCACCAAAACCCCGGAGATCAAGCGTCTCGAACTCTCGCTGAGCCAACTCGAGAAAGGCGGGTATCCGCATTTCATGCTCAAGGAGATCTTCGAGCAACCCCGTACCCTGACGGACTCCATGCGCGGTCGTGTGAACGTGCGCCAAGATAACATCGCGCTGTCCGGATTCATCGATAACAAAGACCGTTTCCTCAACGCCAAGCGCATCATCATCACCGCTTGCGGTACATCCTGGCATGCCGGACTGATTGCCATGTACGCCATCGAGGAGTTCGCGCAGATACCCGTCGAGGTGGAGTACTCGTCCGAGTTCCGTTACCGCAAGCCGGTCATCAACAAAGACGATGTGGTCATCGCTATCTCGCAGTCCGGTGAGACAGCCGACACCCTGGCGGCCATCCAACTCGCCAAGTCCAAAGGGGCGTTCATCTTCTCGATATGCAACGTCGTCGGTGCGTCCATCCCGCGTATCTCGGATAGCGGTTGTTATACCCACGTAGGGCCGGAGATAGGTGTCGCATCTACGAAGGCTTTCACGGCGCAAGTCGTCGCCCTCACCATGCTCGCCCTTTGCATCGGAAAAGAGAAAGGAACGATGACCAAAGAGCAGTACCTGCGTATCGTGCGCGAACTTGGGCAGATACCCGATAAGATCGAGCGCGTGCTGGGACAGAACAAACGCATCGCCGATTTCGCCAAGACCTTTACCTACGCCCAGAACTTCATCTATCTCGGTCGCGGATATAACTTCCCGGTGGCGATGGAGGGAGCACTCAAACTCAAAGAGATCTCTTATATCCATGCCGAAGGCTATCCGGCTGCAGAGATGAAACATGGACCCATCGCCCTGATTTCGCAAGAGATGCCGGTGGTGGTGGTAGCTCCGCATTGTGGAACGTATGAGAAAGTGGTAAGTAATATTCAGGAGATCAAAGCCCGCAAGGGTAGGGTGATTGCAGTAGTGACGGAAGGCGACGAACTGGTCAGCAGGATTGCGGACTACTGCATCGAAGTGCCGGAAACAGAAGAGTGCCTCACGCCGCTGCTCACCGTCATACCGCTTCAACTCCTGGCATACCACATCGCCGTCGTCAAAGGTTGCGACGTGGACCAACCACGTAATTTAGCTAAATCAGTAACAGTAGAGTGACAAGAATATAAAGAACGCCTCCGGGCGTTTTTTTTGTGTCTAAACGCTAACCCCTAAACGCTAAACGAAAAAATCGGAGATTTTATTTGCATATATCATTTTTTTGTTGTACCTTTGCAGCGAAATTGGCGGTGTAAACCATCCAATTGGCGGTGTAAATTAACCTGTTTGGCGGTGTAAACGATGGATTTGAACGAATTAAAGCAGAAATTAGCTCAATGCGAGCGGCTGCAACAACAGTTGTGGGCTTATCGTCCTCTCAGTCAGGAAACGCTAAAGTCTCTGCGCGAATATTATCGCGTAGGTTTAACTTATACCAGCAATGCCCTGGAAGGAAATAGCCTGACCGAATCGGAGACGAAAGTGGTTATCGAGGACGGTTTGACCATCGAGGGCAAGCCGTTGCGCGATGTGTATGAGGCGGTGGGTCATGCGAAGGCGTATGATTATCTGTATGACTTGAGTCATGACGCACCCATTACGGAAGAAACGATTCGTGCCGTGCATAAGTTGTTTTACCAGCAGATCGATCCGGAACGTGCCGGTGAGTATCGTAAGGTACCTGTTTTCATCAGTGGCAGCCAATATGCCGTTGCACCTGTGGCGGAAATCAGCAAAAGAATGCAGCAATTAGTACAATGGTACGCACGCCATGAAGGCAAGATGCATCCCGTAGAACTGGCGGCTGAACTCCATAAACGCTTTGTTTATATACATCCTTTTGTGGATGGGAACGGTCGAGTGGCGCGACTGCTGATGAACTTGTCATTGATGCGTAATGAGTATAACATCGCCATCATTCCGGCTGTGACGCGTTCTGAATATGTGGCAGCATTAGAGGCCGGACATCTTGACGCGGAAGTCTTCGTAGGTTTCATAGCAGACCGTGTTATCATGACCCAACTGGATATCTTGCGTTTGTTCCAAGGGAGCGAACCGACACCTGATCGTAAGGATTTTGAGCAAGTCCTTTTGCAGACAATCACCCAAAGTCCGGGACTTAATGCACCATTACTTTCCAATCGTTTAGGCCGCAGCCTCCGCACGACTCAACGCTACCTCAAATCACTTACCGACAAAGGTCAAATAACCTTCCGCGGCGTTGCTAAAAAAGGCGGATATTATCCAATATAAAAAGTAGCACCTTTGCGCGAAATTGAGTATCATAAGAATCATGACCACCGAAGAATTCATACAAAAAGCGAATTCCCGTCCACAGGGATATAAATTTGATTGATTTATGAAAGCCTTGTCGATGAAAAAGAAAGCCTTTATTGATAACTACATGGAGTTACCGAATATCCTTCTTGCTTACTTTAAGGAAAATAAGATTTGGATGAAGGAGAAAGAGTATGAATCTTTGGGGGTTAATTCTCATCATCTTTACTCAGTGCTTAAACAATCCGCTGTTCCTGATGATGTAGATCTATTCTTTGAGTTCACCATTCCGGGCAGTAAGCGCAGAGTTGATGTTATTCTTCTTGGGAGAGATAAAGAGAATGTCACTCTTGTCTTTATGATTGAGATTAAGTTATGGGATAGAATTTCACATGCAAGTAATATGGAGACAGAAGTTTGGGCGGGACAGTCACGAAGGATAAACCCATTTACACAGGTTGATTGCTATTGTGACGATTTTCACCGGATGAACACTCTTGTAAGATCTCAAAAAGTTCGTGTTTTTCCCTTTGTTTGGACACCTAATTATACAAACGTAGATAAATTTCTATATCCTCTAAAATATGATGGATATGGCATCGGAAAGGGCGAGGAAGAACTTCTTATTGATGAGTTAAATGCCAATCTGATTTCTCCTTGTGACATAGATGTTTTAGGTGATGAAAATTGGGAGAAAGATACTAAACGTTTGCTTTCTCCTTCGGATGAACAGAAAAAGTTCTTTTTTGAGATAGCAGAACCATGGGTGTTAAAAAGAATCATAGCATGGGAAGAAAGCAAGATAGTTCTACCGGATGACGTTAAATCTAATATAGTAGAGCAAGTGATTTCAGTAGCAACAAAGCAATATATCACCTATTATAGCCAAGTATTTAATGACTACGTTGTTTACTATCTTTATCAATACTTGAATAAATATAAGAAACTACTCGAAAAACAGTCTAAAGCAAAGGAAGAAAAACCAGATTTCACACCATACGGATATATTTATTGGTTCGTAAATAAATATGGTCATGTACCTAATACCGTTCATTTGAGCAAGAAATTTGGAATTAAACAAATGGATGGATTTTGGCTTTTATTGTGTTATGAAGCTGAGATTAAAAATGGGATCGCTGACACGGTTGATTATTATGTTATACAACCGCCCGATATAAAGAAACAGGTAACAGAGTTTATCTTATCCGATACTAAATGCTATATCAAAAAGCAAAGGGGTCTTAAGTATTTCGGTCTAATAGGAGATTTTGACAATTTAGAACAGGTGGCAGAAAGTTGCAATATCTCAAGAGAACGCCTTCGGCAATGTAGTGCATATGTATCCAACATAGTTCTTTCTAATTGGGTAAAAATTAAAAACATTTAAAGATAGACGAGAGTTATGAAAGATAATAAGCAAAATTTCTTTTACTTACACGACAAGAAGATTTTCAAAATTTTCTGGTGGGTGACTTCCGCATTTTTTGCTATTGCTTTTGTGGCGTTTATAGTGATGTATGGTAGTATGGTCATTGACCATTTATCCGGAAATGATAATGTAGAACCACTATTCCCTGCTATTAGACCATTTATTGACGGGCTTCTGATTGCCTTATTCATCGTTTTTATAGCATTTATAACGGTCTTTATTTATAACTATGTTTCCAATGCCGCTCGATACGCGGAGGAAACAGAAACAGAAAAGGTGATATGTCCTCTCTTTGAAGATGGAGTTCGTCACGAAACGGAGATTTATGCAATGTTAAAGACGATTGCAAGACCTGACCCGGGTACAAATAAACTCAATCGTGCAAATACGGTTCATTTTATACGTACTTTGAATGAATTAAAACTCATCGACCCGAATGTAAGCAACAAACATCTGGTACTATGGCTTGAACAGGTTACTGGCTATGAAGAGAAATCTCTTTCTGCATTCGGTCAAGCATTGGACAAACAGAAAGTCAACCCTAAACTTGTCGCTGAGTACCGCAAACAAATAGAGCAAATCCTCGCGGAATAACTATTCCTTCACATTTGATATTTTTGATAGTCTTGATAGTCAAATCTATCAAGGCTTTTTTCTTGCCCATATCCCGCAAAAGCAGTACCTTTGCCGCCGATTTCAAAATTTTATGCGACATGAAAAGGCTTATTTATTTCCTTATCCTCGCGACCGCGATAGCCTTCGCAGGATGTTCAAACAAGAACGAACCGACCAACACCAAAACGGCGGTAGCAATCAAAGGTCATACCTATCGTATGAGCGATGGAACCAACTATATCAGTTTCTATTTCGCTTCTAACTTCACGTGTTCCATGACTGCTAATGTCAACGGTGAGTACACCTCCAATTCGCACTTTACCTATAAGATCGACACCAACAATGTGGATATCTATCGTGATCATTCTTCGTACTGGCAAACTGCTTACCAAGGCACCTTAATATATCACATGGTGTACTATCCCGCCGATGATGTCTTAGTCCTTGACGGTAATATCTTCAAACGCGTAAATTAAAACACTATGGCACGAAAGAAAAAAACACCTCCTCGTATCGTGGTAAAAACTACGCGAACTTTTGTGAGAATTCCTCAAGAAAGTAAGGATATAGAACAATACTCGTATTATTGGGCATCCCTTCACAAGTATCCTATAAGCAATCCACATTGGCACTATGGAGAATTTTGTTATGTTGGAGATATTGTTCTTAGTTTAGAGAGGATAACAGAAACTCACTACGACCATCAAGAACGTCCTATTCACGAATTTAGCGAGACAAAAGATGGTCTTACGGAGTCCACATGGGTATACGTGGACTTGCCGGATGGCACTTATGTGGCGGTGCAATCTAATAGCGACGGAACAGTGTACATCTCACATGAAGAAGATCATTGGAATCTCAAAAATGGCGCTTTTGGATGGGGGATGGCGGAACCGATACGTCCAAAAGAACAAGAGGATTTTGAAGCATATGAAGAAAATATGTCTTTTGGAGATGAGCGCGAAATGACTCCTGAAGAGAGAAAAGAGTTTGAGCGCAGACTGGCTGAATCATCCAAAGAGGTTGTCACTTCTAAGGATAAATATGGAAATCCCATGGCAGAAGAATACTGGTATTGTGGAATACTCGAAAGTAACAGCTTGATTGAATATGTTTATGCCCATGAAGAAAAGAACGGCAAGTGAATACGATTTGGGTCGTTGAAACTTGCTCCTGGAGCCTCTCACCCTGGCATTGAGCGAGATAATTTCAGACTCTGGCCCTCAGACGAGCAAACACCCGTCCGAGGCGGTGAGAGGCTCTCTTCTTTGTCCTTTTCCCGCAATTTTATGCAGGTCTCTCCTTTGTCCCTTGCGTCCACTACTGTCCTGTTAAATTCTTTAATTATTCTTGTAAGTGTCTATGAATGACAATGTTTTTTAGGTATATGTCTTTGAGTGCTTTTTACTCGCAGAGTTGGGCAAATTGGTAGTAAAAAGTGTCTATAAGCTTGCTTATAAGTAGTTTTTAGTTGCAATTCTTTTATGGGGCCCCCGCAAATTTTAATTTGTGCGGGTGAAGAAGTGCCTCGGATGGCACTTCGAGTGTTGCCCGCAACACATAGAACCCCGGAGTCATCGGTTGCCTTGTCAATTTAGCGGAGCGGTATTGACCGCTGCAATCTCCTTGCCGAACGCGAGAGCATCGCTTCGAAAGCGCTCAAAGGGTTTTGTCGGTTTATGTACCATTAAAAAAAATGCTTAAAATCTTGCAAGTTTGAAAAAAATGTAGTAATTTTGCAGCGCAAAATTGATTTATATGATAAAAGTAGCAATTTTAGGTTATGGCAATATCGGCAAAGCTGCCGAAGAGGCCATCAAAGCTGCGCCGGATATGACGCTGGCAGGTGTTTATCACCACAATGATTGTTTAGATTGTATTGACGCAGACGTCGTGCTCGTTTGTACGCCGACGCGTGAGGTGCAGAAGTTCGCCACTGTCCTTGCAGCGCGCGGGATTTGTACCGTCGATAGTTTTGATATCCATGGTCAGATCTGGAACCTGCGCGAAGCGCTCGATGCCGTCTGTGTTCCCAACAAAGCCGTCAGCATCATCTCTGCCGGCTGGGACCCGGGTTCGGACTCCATGATCCGTGCGATCCTGCAGGCTCTCGCACCCAAGGGACTGACCTACACCAATTTCGGTCCCGGACGTTCGATGGGTCATACCGTAGCCGCCAAGGCTATTCCGGGCGTGAAGAATGCCCTCTCGATGACTATTCCGTTGGGTACCGGTATCCATCGCCGCATGGTATATATCGAACTCGAAGAAGGCGCAGATTTCAAGACGGCTGAAGCTGCGCTGCTCGCGGACGATTATTTCGCACATGATGAGACGCACGTCATCCCCGTAGAGAGCATCGACGCGCTGAACAATGTCGCACATGGTGTGAACCTCGTGCGGAATGGTGTGAGCGGAGAGACCCACAACCAGCGTTTTGAGTTTAACATGACCATCAACAACCCGGCCCTCACGGGTCAGGTACTTGTGTCCTGTGCCCGCGCAGCGGTGCGCCTGAAGGAACGCGGAGACTTTGGTGCCAAGACCATGATCGAACTCGCGCCGATAGACCTTCTCCCGGGAACAAAACAAGCGCTCGTTAAAGCGCTTGTCTGAAACTACCGTCTCGGTATCGTTGTAAGAGTTGTTCGAGTGCTTCTATCTGCTCGAGCAATTCTTTTCCTTTGTCCGTATCTTTGATACGGATCCGTTTGCCGCTAAAGTCCTGCAGCAGGGTCCGGTTATGGATGTCACTACCGGATAGAATCGCCTGCTCGCGGCTCTCGAAACTCTCGTGCTCCACCAACTGGATACCGTGGCTGTTGTAAATCAGCGTATAACCCGCGATGCCGGTCTTCTCCTGATACGGTTTGCTGAACCCGCCGTCGATCACAAATCGCTTGCCGTTCGCGCGGGTAGGAGTCTCGCCTTTGATAGTGCGAACAGGTACGTGACCGTTCACGATACGCCCCGTCGCGGGATCCAAACCGAACTCTGCAAGAATCTTCTCGCATACCTTCTCGTCATCCGCCAGCGCGAAATACGCGCCCTTGTGCTCTTCCCACGCCTCACCTTTAGGCAGGAAATACCGCTCGAAGGTCGTCATCTTGTCTTTGTTATACAGCGGCGAGTGTTTGCCTTCCCATAAGTAGAGCATATAGTCCAGCGCATTTTGCTTGGCCTCGCCTTCACCGTAGTAAGCTTGACGAATCACGGCATCCGTGCGGTCCATGAGCGCCTTGCCGCTTACCTGCTGTCCGCATACCTCGGCTTCGGTGAACGAACCGTCAGCATTGAGAGGTATCGCCGCGTGGTAGAGTAGGAAGCCGTTTCGAACCAGATAGAGCGAACCATGCTCATAGAGCATGCGCAGGTGACGCTGCATCTTCTCGCTCTTGCGGAACGACCGCCATAACTGGTTCATCAGATCCTGCTCATACTGACTGAGCGCGTACGGGTCTTTCGGGTCAATGGTCGGCAGGTGCTGGTCTAACAGCTCCTGACCATTAAATGACCAATGACCATTTACCAATGACAAATGATGAAGTATTGCTCGGTGCTCCATATGCCACTCGGGGTGACGAAGCACGGTCTGTCCTTCGAGTTTGAACTGGATGATGGATATCGCCTTGTGCATCTTCGCCATCAGCTGTGCGGAGCGCGTCAGACGCGGGTTGTTCTCGAAATCTTTGGTCTGCCAGATCGTGCAAGGATCGTCGCCGTAAACCGTCATCGCAAAGTTCGCCAGCGGCAGCAGGTTGATACCGTACCCCTCTTCGAGGGTTTCGATGTTGGCATAGCGGATACTCACGCGCAGCACGGTGGCTAATAAGGCCATATTGCCGGCCATCGCACCCATCCACTCGATGTCGTGGTTGCCCCACTGGATGTCATAGTCGCGCACGGTGGAGAGCACGTCGAGGATCTTGGCGGCACCGGGTCCGCGGTCGAAGATATCGCCGACGATATGCAGGGTGTCGATCGTCAGACCGTGTATCAGGTAACTGATGGCGATGATCAACTGGTCGGCGCAACCCGTCTCGATGATGGCGTCGATGATAGCGTTGTAGTAGGTGTTGCGGTCCTTAAGCTCTAGGTGCGACTCATGCAGCAACTCACCGATGATATACGAATAGTCTTTCGGCAGCAGTTTTTGCACTTTCGACCGGCTGTATTTGATCGTCACCGCCCGCGCTACTTCGACCACCTGACTCAGGCGCCGCTTGTACCAGGTGTTGATATCGGATTGAACAGTCCGTTCGTATTCGATACGCTCGCCGGGGTAGTAGATCAATGCGCAGAGCGCACGTTTCTCGTCCTCGTCCATCGCATAGCCGAATACCTCATCCACTTTCTTGCGCACCACACCCGAGGCGTTCTTGATCATATGGATGAACGCCAGTGACTCGCCGTGCAGGTCACTCACGAAATGCTCTGTCCCTTTGGGCAACGAAAGGATCGCACGCAGGTTGATGAGCTCCGTCACCACCGCCTGCGCATTCGGAAATTTCTCACTTAATAATCGAAGATACCGTTCGTCTGTCATAGTATTAAATCTTTGCGGTTGCAAAGATACAACAAATTTTTGAATTGTGCAAATAATATTGCATTTTGAGGTGTTTTTCGTTTTTTATTTGCATACTCCAAATATTTTTTGTAATTTTGCAGCGCAAAATTGATTGATATGAAACATAACACATTATTCTGCATGCTTATCGGCGCAATTGTAGGCCTGACGGCATGCACGTCAAAAAAGACAGAAACGATGGAATATCCGCGTGGTGAACAACAAGTACGGGCGTTATGGACGCCGGAAGACGGCACACAGGAGGAGTTGGAGCAATTCATTGCCGACAACACCTGCCAAACCGACAGCGAGCGCATAGCGCTCTTTGAGTCCCTCAGTAAGGCCTTCGAGAACCTCTTTCAGTCGGCGGACATGCTGACGGTAGAACTGCTGCGACCAACCCAATTGACCAACGCCGCCGACCCCCAGACACCCGATTGGATCCTCTCGGGCTACAGTCCTCTGGCGCATTTTTCGGACGATATGTTCGCTAACAAGTTGGCGTTTATCACTATCCTCAACTTCCCGCACTATACGCTCGAGGAGAAGAACACCCTCGGCAAGCACTGGACGCGCCAGGAGTGGGCTTTCGCCCGCATGGGAGACGTGTTTACGACCCGTGTACCGGCGGCAGTCAACACCCGTATGGCGCAGGCTAACGCCAATGCCGAGAACTATATCGCGGACTATAACATCTTCATGGGCAACCTCCGCACGGAGGACGACCGCCAACTCTGGCCGGAAGACAAGATATTGCTGAGTCACTGGAACCTGCGCGATGAACTGAAGGCGCTCTACGGCGCCGAAGGCGGGCAGGAGAAGCAAGAGATGATCTATCAGGTCATGCAGCGCATCGTCAATCAGACGATCCCGCAGGCGGCTATCAACGGCAAGGACTTCGTGTGGAAGCCCTATTCCGACAACTCCGAATCCGAGCCTTACACCCGCTACGAGCGGATCCTCGAGGTCGCACAGGCCTATTTTGCAGCTGACCCGTACTGTCCGACCGCACCCACCGGCATCATCCGTAATTTCGAAGAAGGGGTAGAGATCCCTGCTGCAGAACTGGACAGCCTCTTCCGCGCCTTGGTGGGTTCACCGCAAGTGCTGCAAGTAGCGGCAGTCATCCGCGAGCGCTTGGGCCGCGACCTTCGCCCGTATGATATATGGTTTGACGGTTTCAAAGCCCGTGCGGCCTTGGACGAAGACGCGCTGTCGGCGCAGACCCGCAAACTCTATCCGGACGCTAACGCCTTTGCCGCAGACATGTGGCGACTGCTCACGAGTATGGGTTTCTATAGCGAAGATGCCCGCAATATAGCTCATCACATTGTTGTAGAACCTGCCCGCGGTTCAGGACACGCATGGCCTTGCCTCGGTCGCAAAGAAGATGCGCGTCTCCGCACCCGCATTCCCGCTTCCGGTATGGACTACAAGGGCTATAACATCGCCGTGCATGAGTTCGGTCATTGCGTGGAGCAGGTGCTCGACATGTACTATATCGACTATTACATGCTTTCCGGTGTACCCAACACCGCCTATACCGAAGCATCCGCTTTCCTCTGGCAACAACGTGACTTGCAGTTGCTGCCCGGAGCTGTCAGAAATCAGCATTCAGAAATCAGTTCTGACGAAGTGCTCGACCAATTCTGGTCGATGTATGAGATTATGGGTGTGAGTCTCGTCGATATGCGTATGTGGCGCTGGATTTATGCTCATCCGAAGGCGACACCGAAGGAACTCTGTGAAGCGACGCAGCAAATCGCCAAAGAGGTATGGAACGCGTATTATGAACCCGTCTTGGGCGAACACGACTGCATCCTCTTGGCCGTTTACAGCCACATGGTGAATGCACCGATGTACCTGCCGAATTATCCGCTTGGACATATCGTGCAGTACCAGTTGGAGGAGCACCTGGCAAAATGTGCGTCGCAGAAAGACTTTGCGTACGAGTATATGCGTATTTACCGTCTCGGCCGCCTGACGCCGAAAGAATGGCTCATTCAGGCCGTAGGTGAAGCACCGACGATAGAGCCCATTTTACGCGCCGTAGATCGGGTCACGAAGTAAAATACCTATTTTTAGGTATTGCACAGTTCGGACAAAAGCAGTACTTTTGCACCGAATTTCGAAAATGTTATGCAAAAACGTATCTTTTTATACCTATTTGTAGTATGCCTAAGCGCAGGTATGTACGCGCAGGAGACCAGTGATTTCCAGATCGAGGAAGTCACCGTCGTGCAGCGCAAGAAAGGCAAGGTCAAGAGCCGTACGGAAGCCTTCGATACGGAGAAGATCAATTCCGAAGAACTATGCCGCGCGGCGTGCTGTAACCTCAGCGAAGCCTTCGAGACGAACGCTTCGGTCGATGTCGCCTATTCGGATGCCGCCACCGGAGCCAAGCAGATCCGGTTGTTGGGTCTGAGCGGCACCTACGTGCAACTCATTCAAGAGAACACTCCGGCCGTACGAGGTCTTGCGCAGACCTTTGGTCTGGAGTACATCCCGGGACCCTGGATGAGCAGTATTCAGGTCAGCAAAGGTACGTCCTCCGTCATCAACGGCTACGAAGCGACTTCCGGTCAGATCAATGTCGAACTGCTCAAACCGCAGATTCAAAACCCACTGTCGGTCAACCTCATGTTCAATTCCGAAGTGATGGCTGAAGCTAATATCATGGGGGGCTGGCAGATACCCCTCAAAGAGCACGAGCACGAACATGGCGAACACTGCCACCATGAGTCGCTCTATACGGGTATTCTGGCGCATTACGGAGGTAGTTATATGGCGATGGACGAGAACCACGATACCTTCTCCGACATGCCGAAAGTGCAGAATGTGAATATGGCCAACCGCTGGTTCTATCATCACGGCGATTATACTTTCCAGGCTTTTGTGCGCGGACTCTACGACCGCCGCCGCGGAGGACAAAACGCCCATCACTCGATGGTCGATAACCCGTACCTAATTAATCTCAACACATGGCGCGTAGAAGGCTTCTTCAAGAACGGCTATGTCTTCGATCCGGAGAGCGGTTCTTCGGTCGCACTCATCGCTGCCGTCAGTTATCATAACCTCAATAACCAATATGGGCATCGAATGTGGAATGCCGACCAGTTGAACGTCTATGCTAATGCCATCTATCAGGGCAATTTTGAGGGTGGGGGCGACGTCGATAACGACCATCGCCTGAGTGCCGGTCTGAGCGTCAACTACGATAAATACGGCGAGTTACTGTACATTCCTCCCAGACCGATAGATATTCCGAGTCCGCCTATAAGCCTGGATCGCTCGGAAGTGACACCCGGTATCTTTGCCGAATACAGCTTCAAATACGATGAGATGCTGTCGCTCGTAGCCGGCGTGAGAGCCGATTATTCCACGCGCTACGGGTTCTTCTTTACCCCGCGTATGAACATCCGCTACACACCTTTTAGTTGGTGGACACTGCGCGGAAGTGTCGGCATGGGTTACCGCAGTCCGAATGCGATTGCCGACAATGCCAATATCCTGCCGTCGAGTAGGGTGCTCCACCTCAACTACGATATCCAACAGGAGCGCGCGGTGAATGCCGGACTCTCGACCACCTTCTATATCCCGCTCGGCAGCAAGGAACTCCAACTCTCCGCAGAGTATTACTACACGCATTTCCTCAACTCCCTCATCGTGGATTTGGACCAAGACCCGCATGCCGTCTATATATACAACCAGTCGGACCTGCCCGGCGCGAAATCTTTTGCGCACAGCGCGCAGATAGAAGCCTCTATCGAAGTGCTGCGCGGATGGACCTGGACGGCAGCCTTCCGCTATACCGACGTACGGCAGACAACCATCGACGAGCACGGTATCGCCCGTCTGCGTCCGAAAGCGCTCTCGAACCGCTTCAAAGGCGTCATCACCACGAGTTATCAGACGCCGCTCAAGAAATGGCAGTTCGATGTGACGGCCCAGTTCAACGGCGTAGGACGTATGCCGGACGGCTTCGTGGCGTACGGCTCTTGGAGCGGGGTTAGTTCGGCTCCGCAGCCGCTCACATGGTACCCGCAACTCATGGCGCAGGTCACCAAGTATTTCCGCACCTGCAGTTTGTATCTGGGCGCAGAAAACATGACGAATTTCCGTCAGGACAATCCGATTGTTGCATGGGAAGAACCCTTCGGCCCGAATTTCGATGCGTCGATGGTATGCGGACCTACGATGGGTTGGAAGATCTATCTGGGTTTTCGGTATGATTTAGAGAAGCCCGAAAACTAAACTCACAGCCGCAATACTGCTGGTTATAAAATCCGTACTCTTTGAGTAATGCGTTTCGACGGTCTTGTAGACCGTCCTTTCGCCAGTTCTGTGCCCAATAGTGGACCGCTACGCTGTTAGAAGTTGGACCGGCTTCGCCTGACAGACCGCTACCGCTGACAGACTGTTCAGCCCTTAATCCGGCGGCATTAACTTGCTCTAAGTTTTTCCATCTTGACGAAGCAAGAGTGGTGGCGAAGAAAGGAATGCCGAGCTCTTTCGCCTTCTTCGCAGTCGCTGTAAGACGATAATAAAAACATGCTTCGCAGCGTTTTCCGCGTTCAGGTTCATGTTCCAAACCCTGCACGGTAGAAAGCCATGCTTCATGGCCGTATCCGCATGGCCGGCTGTCTCCGGCGACTCGCCGGTCGTCATCTATCCACTTTATTCCGAGCGACTCCGCGTGGCGCTTTGATTCGTTCTTGCGGATCTCGTACTCCTCGAGCGGGTAGATATTGGGATTAAAATAGTAGATAACCGGCGTCACATGATGCGCCAGCAACCACTCTACGATGGCAGAAGAACAAGGTGCACAACAGGCATGTAACAGCACTGTTGTGCACCCTTCAGGAATAATAATAGCGTTCGATTTACTCACTTAGAATTTGTAACGAACACCAAGGTTCAGCGTCCAATCAAATACGTGACCTGCACTTACGCCACCCATCCACGGATTAGCGCTAAGCACACAGCCGTAACCCGGACGGAAGTCAAACGAGAAAGCGATAGGCGCATTCTTCATGATGGCTTCGATACCGGCTGCAGCACCCAGACCGATAACACCGGAGTGGAAACCCTGCTGACCGGTATAACCGGCTTTGAGCTGTCCACCGACGAACCAGTCAAGTTCGATACCCTGACCCTCAGCACCTTTTGCCTGATAAGCTAACACAAGGTTGTCTACTGCACCGAGCAGGGGGCTTCCTTGACCACCAGCTCCGGCAGCGCAAAGACTTCCTAAATAACCGAACTCCTCAATGATTGTGAAGTTGTCCATAACCATGGTCTTGAACTGAACACCGATACCGGAACCGGCTACCACACCAATACTGTGATTGTACGGTTTAGCAGACATACTCAGCGCTACGAGCGCTACTACGCAAAGCGTAAAAATCTTCTTCATAAGATTCAAAATTTAGTTAATAAATAGAGATTGTTTGATTGTTTGATTGTTTGCATTTCAATTCTGCGGCAAAGATACAAAAACTATTTCATATGAGCAAGAAAATTGTCAAAAAAATACAAAATAATTACTTCTATCATAAAATTATTAATTTTATTTGCTTAACTCAACTATTTTTTGTACTTTTGCACGCTAATTTGGTCGAGAGGCTCGACACCCAGTTAGCCATTTGGAATAAAGATAAGCGCATATGAAGCAAAAAACAGCATTAATAACAGGAGTTACAGGACAGGACGGAAGTTACCTGTCGGAGTTTTTATTGGACAAGGGATATGAGGTGCACGGTATCATCCGTCGCTCTTCGGTGGACTTCCGCGAGCGCATCGCGCATCTGGAGGGTACGCCGCATTTCCATCTGCATTACGCAGACATGAGCGACTCGATGTCGCTGGTCAAACTGGTAGGCAAAGTGCAGCCGGACGAGATCTATAACCTCGCCGCGCAGAGCCACGTGCAGGTGTCGTTTGACGCGCCGGAGTTTACGGCAGACGTGGACGCGGTAGGTGTGCTGCGTATTTTGGAGGCCGTGCGTACGAACCACTTGGAGAAGACCTGTAAGATCTACCAGGCTTCGACATCTGAGCTGTACGGCAAGGTAGAAGAAGTGCCGCAGTCCGAGACGACGCCTTTCCATCCTTATAGTCCGTATGCCGTAGCCAAACTCTACGGCTATTGGATCATCAAGGAGTACCGCGAGGCATACAACATGTTCTGCTGCTCGGGTATTCTCTTTAACCATGAGTCTGAGCGCCGCGGCGAGACCTTCGTGACACGTAAGATCACGCTGGCCGCTGCCCGCATCGCGCAAGGTATGCAGGATTGCCTCTATCTCGGTAACTTAGATTCGCTGCGCGACTGGGGATACGCTAAAGATTATGTCGAGTGCATGTGGTTGATTCTGCAGCACGAGACGCCGGAGGACTTCGTCATCGCTACGGGCGTGCAACATACCGTACGCGAGTTCGCAACCCTCGCTTTCCACCATGCCGGAATCGAACTGCGCTGGGAAGGACAAGGCGTAGACGAGAAAGGTATTGACGTTAAGACCGGTAAAGTGGTCGTAGCTGTCAGTCCGGACTTCTATCGCCCGACGGATGTGGTGAACCTTCTTGGCGACCCCTCGAAAGCAAAACGTGAATTAGGTTGGAACCCGCAGAAGACCAGTTTTGAGCAACTCGTCGAACTGATGGTTCGTCATGATATGCAGAAAGTGACCCGTGAGCACTTTAATGCAGCCGAGTACCTGGAGAAAGGAATTGTAAAGTAATGGAGAAGAATTCAAAAATATATGTTGCAGGCCACCGCGGCATGGTGGGTTCCGCTATCGTACGCGAGCTGCAACGCCAGGGTTATACGAATATTATCACTCGTACGCATAAAGAATTGGACCTTTGCCGTCAAGATGCGGTAGAAGCATTCTTTGCGGCCGAGAAACCCGAGTATGTGTTCCTCGCTGCAGCCAAAGTAGGCGGAATCATCGCCAACGAGCGTCATCTTGCGGACTTTATGTACGATAACATGATTCTTGAGATGAACGTGATCCACGCGGCGTGGAAGAACGGATGCAAGAAACTCGAGTTCTTGGGTTCGAGTTGTATCTATCCGCGTTTAGCGCCGCAACCCATGCAAGAGAGTTGTCTGCTGACGGGTGAATTGGAGAAGACCAACGAAGCGTACGCGCTCGCGAAGATTAGCGGTCTCAAATACTGCGAGTTTTTGAACCGCCAGTACGGCACGGATTATATCTCCGTCATGCCGACCAACCTCTACGGCCCCAACGATAACTATCACCCTGAGCACAGCCACGTGCTGCCGGCACTCATTCGCCGCTTTCATGAAGCCAAGGAGAGTGGGGCAAAGTCTGTGACCTGCTGGGGAACCGGAAGTCCGTTACGAGAGTTCTTGTACGTGGATGATCTCGCGAACCTATGCGTGTTCCTGATGAATAACTACTCGGGCAATGAGACCGTCAACGCGGGCACTGGCAAAGAGTTAACCATCAAGGAATTGACGGAACTGGTAGCTAAGGTCGTCGGTTACGAAGGCGAGATTCTTTGGGACACTACCCGTCCTGACGGCACGCCGCGTAAGTTGCTTGATGTCAGCAAAGCGACCGCCCTCGGTTGGACCTATAAGACCGAACTGGAAGACGGCATCCGTCTCGCGTACAAAGACTTTTTGGAGAACCCCATGCGGGCAGAAAGGTGAAAATGAAAGACTTCACGCTGGACATATATCGGGATTTGTTAGAGACCTTGCAAAAACAAGGTTATGCACTAATCTCTTACCGAGATTATTTAGCCGATAACTGCAAGTCCAAGAAATTCGTCATCCTTCGTCACGACGTCGATGCGAAGCCCGAGAATAGTCTGAAGACCGCGCAGATTGAGCATGCCCTTGGTGCCAAGGCTACCTATTACTTTCGGGTAGGCAAGGAGAGCAATAATCCGGAGATCATCCGTGCGATTGCGGCCTTAGGTCATGAGATAGGCTATCATTATGAAGACATGAGTCTCTGTGACGGCAATATGGATGAGGCCTGGAGTCATTTTCAGATTTGGTTGAACTACTTCCGTCAGTACTATGCCGTGGAGACGATCTGTATGCACGGTGCACCGACGAGTAAATGGGACAGCAAGGACCTGTGGAAGAAATACGATTATCGCACGCTCGGCATCATAGGCGAACCGTATATGGATACCGATTTTACGGATGTGTTCTATCTTACAGACACGGGCCGTTGTTGGGACGGATACAAAGTGAGTGTGCGCGATAAGATACCCGGCAGACAAGAGGAATGGACAGTCAAAGGTCTGACTTGGCATACGACACCTCAACTGCTGGAAGCTATCAACGCCGACAAGTTGCCGGCACATGTGATGATGACCACTCATCCGCAGCGCTGGACGAATAATAAAACTGCCTGGCTGAAGGAGCTGGTGTTTCAAACGACAAAGAATTGTATAAAAAAACTATGGATAAAAAACTAAAATTTGCATTCCTTCTAGCGATGGTTGGCTTTGCGCTCTCGTCTTGTGTGACGGCGCGCAAGGTGAACTATATGCAGGAACCCGACAAGCATATCCCTTCATATGCGGATACGCTTAGTTTTGAGGATTATGAGTTGCGAATCGGCGACCGGTTGTATGTGTATGTCTATTCGTTGGACGAGAACGTTATGAAGATGTACAATGCCGGCGGAACGAATGCCTCCCAGATGCGTCAACAAATGAGTGGTGGAGGCGGCGTATATGGCAGTTACGACCTCTACACCTACCTGATCGATGATGAAGGTAATATTGACTTCCCGACCATCGGTAAGCAGTACGTGCGAGGCAAAACGACACGCGAGGTGAAATTGCAATTGGAGAAAGAGTTGAGTTCATTGCTGCAAGAGTTGCCGGGATATACTACGGTATCGGTGGAGGTCAATATCGTGAACCGTTCCTTCTCCGTAATTGGTGCGCAGAGCGGTCGCTATCCGATTAACAAAGAGAAGATGACGATCTTCGAGGCCTTGGCGATGGTCGGAGATCTTGGGGAGTTCAACAGCCGCAAGGAGATTAAACTGGTGCGTGAGAAAGAAGGCGTGACGACCGTCAAGACTTTCGATGCCCGCTCGAAAGATATCATCAATTCGGAGTTTTACTATATCGAGCCGAATGATATCATCTATATCCGTCAGATTCCGGGATATAGCTTCGGCATCAACTCCGCGGCTACGGTAGTGGGAGTGACGGCAGCAACTATCTCGTTTGGCGTATTTATCTATTCGATCGTGCAGACGGGTATTAACCATGTTAACAAATATTATCCAAAACAGTAAAGCTATGAGACAGATCAGATATATACTTTTCGGCCTCGTAGCCGTGTTGATGTCGAGTTGCTACAGCCATCGTCAGATTGGCTACTTACAAGAACCGACCAAACAGAACAAGTTGCCGGTATATGACTCGGTAGCTTATGAGCCTTACCGTATTCGTGTGAATGACGAGATCATCTATCGTCTGATAACCTTGGATGAGACGATGAGTAAGATGTTAGGCGCCAATAATATCAGCACTTCCGGTCAATATGCCAATTCATACCGTGTTCACGAGGATGGAACGGTGGATCTGCCTTTCCTGCATCCGGTGAAAGTACAGGGATTGACAGAACAGGAAGCGCAAGATACCTTAAAAGCGGCTTTCCGTGAGATTATCCCGGATGCAGACGTTAAGGTGGCGTTGTATAACAAGTACTTCTCTGTAGTGGGTGATGCCCGCGCAGGTCAGTTTTATATCTATAAGGAGAAGATGAATATCTTCCAGGCCCTGGCGATGACCGGCGATGTGATGAATAGCGGTGACCGTCGTCATATCCGTATCATTCGTCCGCACGATAATGGAGAAGAACCTGAGATATTGGAGTTCGATATGCGAACCAATACCATCATTGATTCGAAATACTACTACATCTATCCGAACGATGTGATTTACGTAGCGCGTACGAAAGATAGTTTCTATAAGGTACCGACCTATACAGGTTTCTTGGGCCTAATCACCAGCAGTGTGGCGCTCTTGACAACGGTACTCAATTATGTGGCATATTTATATAAATAACGATTATGGCAAATAATCAATATTACAATCCGGGCGGCAATAACGCCTATTACACACCGGGCGGTAACAACAATTACTATAACCCGGGAGGTAACAATCAGTATTATTATCAAGGCGGAAATCAACAGTATTACCAGCAAGATCCGCAGCAGAATGAGGATGAAGAGAGTACGTTGAACTTCAACCCGCTGGAGTGGTTATTTACGTTCTTGCATTACTGGTATCTTTTTGTGATCGCACTGGTAATCGCATTAGGTCTTGCGATGCTCAAGAACCGTCGTTGGATTCCTACGTATTATTCGCAGGGTACGATCGTCATCAAGGAGAGTTCTACGTACGGAACGTCTACCTCTGCCCTGATGAGCGGCTTCGGTGTCGATCCGGGCTACAAGAATGTGAACAACCAGATGATCATGCTCGGTTCGTACGACTTGATGAGTAGAGTGGTGGATTCGCTGCCGTTCCTGGGTGTAGAGTATATCACGCAGGGACGATTCAAGACCCGTCAACTCTACCGTCAGACACCGATAGTCGTGGAGGCTACCCGCATTGATCCGCGTGCGTATGAGATTCTTTATCAGGTGAACTTCCGTCATGACGGTTCGATGCATATTTCGTCCACCAATGAGAACTTGTACTTGGAAATGGATGTCAATTACGGCGAACCGATTCATTGCCCGTATTTCGACGGAAAAATCTTCCCGACAGAACTGATGACTAACAACGGAAAGATCTATTTTCGCTTCCGTAGCCATGAGTCGCTGGTGGATGAGTTCATGAGTCGTTTGCAATTGTCGTTTGTGACGGAGGGATCAACCGTTTTGGCTCTCTCACTCGTCAGCGAGACACCGCAGCGAGATTGCGAATTCATCGATGAATTGGCAAAGATATACCTATTGCAGAACCTCGAGCAGAAGAACGAAGTAGCAGAGAACTCCATTCGCTTTATCAACGAGCAGTTGTCGAATCTGCAGTCCTCGTTGCAGGTTAGTGAAGGCGCCATGACTAATTTCCGTCAGGAGAATAAGTTCGTGGATGTGAACTCGTATGCCGGTCAGCTCATGGGACAAATCGCATCGTACGACCAACAGTCTATGGAACTTCGTCTGCGCGAGACCTATTTTGACTACTTAATCAAGTATATTCATGATAATATCGAGAAGGGCGCTGTGATTGCTCCGACGACGATGGGTGTGAATGAGCCTATTCTGGTGGGCTTGGTTCAGCAACTCAATGACTTGCGTATTCAACGCGGAGAGTTGACGGAGAAAAACGTGTACTACGCGAAGTACACCAAGGATATTGAGAATGTAAAGACCGCTATCGAAGAGGTAGTAACCTCTATGCGCGCTTCGCTTGAGATCGAGAAATCGGACTTGGCGAACCGCTATAATGAGGTGGAGCACTCTATCAAGCTGTTGCCGAAGAAAGAATTGGAAATGGTAGCGATCGAGCGTAACTACCGCATTGACGATAACTACTATACCTTCTTCTTGCAGAAACGTGCTGAAGCTGAGATCCAGAAGGCATCCAATACTCCGGATAACAGCGTCATGGATAAAGCCCGTACGACGGCTATTATGAATGCCAAGGCAAAGAAGAAAACTACTACGACCTATCTCGTTATCGGATTCTTGATTCCGATGATTCTCATCATCCTTAGCGAATTGCTCAATAATAAGATTCGTTCGCCGAAAGATGTGGTCAAACTCAAATATTTCCGTCTTATCGGTACACTACGCCATGCCAAGAGTCAAAACCCGACGCTGGTACGCGCTTCGCCTCGATCCAGTTATGCGGAGATGCTACGTGCCATTCGTACGCGTATGGAGTTTGTGCTGCGCCGTAAAGAGAAGATGGTTATCTGTGTTACATCCACTGAGTCCGGTGACGGTAAGACCTTCCTCTCCACCAACCTCGCAGCCTTGTACGCGATGACCGGAAAGAAGACCTTACTGATCGACCTTGACCTTCGTAAGCCGAATATCCATACTAAATTAGGTTTGGAGAATGGACAGGGAGCATCGAACTACCTGATCGGAGAAGCGACATTAGATGATGTTTTCGTACGTAATACGCCGTTTGGCTTTGATTTCGTGCGTGCCGGTACAATCCCGCCGAACCCGGGTGAGTTGGTGCACTCCGATAAGTTGGCGAAGACGCTTGAGAAAGCCCGTGAGGAATACGATTTTATCGTGATCGATACTTCTCCTATCGGTCTGGTGCCGGATGCGTATGCCATCATTGAACATAGCGATATCTGTCTCTATGTCATCCGTTGTCTACAGACGAATAAGTCCTTCTGTAAGCAGACCCTTGAGCAAGTGTCGGATGTAGTAGATCAACCGGAGAAGATCCAATTGGTTCTCTCGGATATCCCGACCACCGGACGTCACTCTTATGGTTCCGGCTACGGCTACGGTTACGGTGGCTACGGTGGCTACGGTTACGGTCACTTAGGTTATGGCGGTTACGGCGGTTACGGTTATGGCTACGGAGGCGGCTCCAGATCAAGTCGCTACGGTAAGTTGTACGGAAAGCTGTACGGCAAACTCGTGAAAGACGATAAAGCATATCGCTCGTACTACTATTACCACCACGATGAAGATGACGAGGAATCGCAGGAGAATGAGAAAAGCAAAAATAAAAACAAAAAAGCATAACAATGGCTACTGCTTTTGACAACGATAAATACATCCGCATACAGTCAGAGCATATCCGCGAACGCATCGCGCAGTTTGGCAACAAGCTGTACCTTGAGTTAGGCGGTAAGTTGTTCGACGATCTACACGCGAGTAGAGTACTGCCCGGCTTTATGCCGGATAGTAAACTGCAGATGTTAACGCAGCTGCAGGACTCGTTGGAGATCATTATTGTCATCTCCGCGGAAGACATCGAGCGCAATAAGGTGCGTCAAGACTTAGGTATCACCTATGACGAAGACGTGCTTCGTCTACGTGAGGCCTTTATGGGACGCGGATTCATGGTGTCGTCAGTAGTAATCACGCATTATACCGGTCAACGCTCGGCAGACGCATACCGTCAGCGCTTGGAGCGCAAAGGAATACGAGTGTACTACCATTATATCATTGACGGCTATCCGCATAATGTGGATCTCATCGCTTCGGAGGACGGTTTCGGCCGCAATGACTTCGTGGAAACGACGCGTCCGCTGGTAGTGGTGACGGCTCCCGGGCCGGGAAGCGGAAAGATGGCGGTGTGCTTGAGTCAACTCTATAATGAGCAGGCGCGTGGGCGTGAAGCCGGTTATGCGAAATTTGAGACCTTCCCTGTATGGAACTTGCCGCTCAAACACCCGCTGAACGTAGCCTATGAGGCGGCAACTGCAGACCTGCAGGACGTCAACATGATCGATCCTTTCCACTTGGAGGCTTATGGCAAAACGGCGGTGAACTACAACCGCGACGTGGAGATCTATCCCGTCTTGGATGCCCTCTTCACCTCGATATACGGCAAGAACCCCTATAAGTCACCTACAGATATGGGCGTGAATATGGTGGGTTTCTGTATCAGCGATGACGAAGCCGTGCGCGAAGCCAGCAAACAGGAGATCATTCGCCGCTATTTCCAGGCCTTGTGTCATATGGCCAACGGCGCGTGCAACGATGCGGAGATCAAGAAAATAGCCTTGTTGATGCAGCAAGCTGGTATCACGACGGCTTACCGTCGAACGACCGTGGCTGCCCGCGAGCGTCGAGCCCTGACGGGTGCACTGCACGACGGTGCCTTTGCCCATGCAGCTGCTATCGAACTGCCGAACGAAAAAGTCATCACGTCGGAAGCCGGAGACCTCTTGGGCTCGTCCGCTGCGTTGTTGCTTAACGCTATGAAGGAATTGGCAGGTATAGACCACGCTGTACGACTCATCCCGGAAGAGATCATTGCGCCGATACAGCGTACAAAGATCAGCTACTTGCACGGTCAAAATCCTCGTCTGCATACCGATGAGGTGTTGGTGGCGCTGTCTGTTCTCTCGCTGCAAGATGAGAACTGCCGCAAAGCACTCGAGACCCTACCGCTGCTCAAGGGCTGCCAAGCGCACTCCACGGTGATGCTCAAGGAAGTAGACTGGAAAACATTTAAGAAATTAGGTATTGATTTAACAACCGATCCTGCTAAAAAATAAGTAGCAAAGACTTCGAAGAGAACGCGGGTGAGAATCCCGGACTGACCGGCAACTGTGATGGTCGATGGACCTAAGTCAGATCGCTTCCTCTTTGCGCAGTGGAACGTCCTCCAGGAATAGGACAAACCCATGATAAGACGTACGTCCTTCATACTGATTCTTGCACTGAGTGCCCTCTCTGTTTTCGCAACGAGCAAGACAGAGTTCGATTCGTTGTATAACGACTTCCGCATCGAGGAGGTTGAGGTTACAGCGCGCGCCCTTACCAAAGATGTGATTGTGCCGCAGACCCTCAAAGGGGCGCAGCTGGAGCGTCTCAACGCACTCAATGTGGCGGACGCGCTGCGCTATTTCTCAGGTGTCCAACTCAAGGACTACGGCGGAGTAGGAGGTATCAAGACCATCAATGTGCGCTCCATGGGTAGCCAGCATACCGCGGTCTATTATAACGGCGTGCAATTGGGTAATGCCCAGAACGGACAAGTGGACTTAGGCCGTTTCTCGCTCGATAACATGGAGCAGATCCAACTCTATAACGGTCAGAAATCCGATATCTTCCAATCTGCGCGGGAGTTCGGTTCTGCCGGAAATGTCTATCTGACGACCCGCAGACCCTATTTTAAAGATAAGGAACGCGTACACGTACGCGCGCAAATGCGCTGTGGTTCGTTTGCGCTCGCCAATCCCAATATTGGCTTCGATCTCAAACTCACGGAGACCCTTGCTCTCAATTTCGATGCAGAATATGTCTATTCGGATGGAAAATACCCCTTCCGCTACCGCCGTGTGCTGCCTACCGGCGAAGTGGCATATGACACGACGGCTATCCGTCAAAACGGTGACATCAATGCCGTGCGCGTAGAGGGTGGTTTGCATGACTATTATAGCACGACGGGGTTCTTCCGCATCCATGCCTATAACTACTGGTCCGAGCGCGGTATTCCGGGCGCGATCGTCAATAATGTGTGGCGAAACGGAGAGCGCCTCTGGGACCGAAACAACTTCATTCAGGCCGAGTGGCAAGATGAATGGTTTAATCGCTGGAACACGCGCGTCTTAGCCAAGTGGGCGAACGATTATACGCACTATAAGAACTACGATGAGCGCCTCTTGCCGTCCGACAACGAGTATCTGCAACAAGAACTCTATTTCTCCTTTGCGAATAAAGTACAGATCTTCAACTGGTGGGACGCTTCGCTGGCATACGACTATCAGTATAATGTGTTGGATCGAAGCAACCTGCTTATAGAGGCGGAGCCCGAACATTTTGCGCGTCACAGCCACTGGCTCAGTGCCGCTACGGCGATGAATATCAAGGAATACCTGCGCCTGCAAGCTTCGGTATTGATGACCGCAGTGGATCAAAATACGCCGCGCGTGACACCCGGCATCTTCTTCTCTTTGCGCCCGTATCCGGCAATAGACCTGAGTATCAATGCTTTCTATAAGCAGAGTTATCGCTATCCGACCTTCAACGACCTTTATTATACGGATTTGGGCAATGCCAACTTACGCCCGGAATTGGTGCGCCAGCATTCGATAGAAGTGGCATACCGTAAGAGCGACAAGGTTTATAACATAGATCTCAGCGCGTCCTATTATTATAATCGCGTGACAGATAAGATCATCGCCTATCCGAAGGGTCAGCAGTTCCGCTGGACGATGCTCAACCTCGGCACGGTGAAGATCAACGGCGTAGATGCAAAAGCCGACTTCTCTTTCTTCCTGCCGCAAAACTTCACGCTTCGTGCGCGCCTGAATTATACCTACCAAACGGCGATTGATGTCACCAACCCCGAGGACACCTATTATGGCCATCAGATACCCTATATCCCTTGGCACAGCGGCAGTGTAGTGGGTGGACTCGATTGGAAGAGCAAGCGCGGAGACCATTATGGCTTTAACTACTCGTTCATCTATGTCGGCAAGCGGTATTGCCAGCAGGAGAACACGGTCTATAATGAAGTACTTCCGTGGTATACCCACGACTTGATGGTATATGCCGAATGGGGTATTCACACGAACCACGACTACTGGCTAAAGGCCAATTTTGAACTCAATAACATGCTCGGACAAGACTATGAAGTTATTCAAAACTATCCGATGCCCAAACAAAACGTAAGATGTACCGTCGCATTCAGATATTAGTAATTCAGTCTGTACTCTGTATTCTTAGCTGGACAGCACGATTATTTCTGTACTCTATACTCCTGACAGCTTGTCGGGGCGACGAAATCGTCTATCCGACGATTGGTACGCACGTCACGGATGAGGTGCGTAAGGGTGGGTTATACGTACTCTGCGAAGGAAATATGGGTTCGAACAAAGCCCGCTTGGACTATATCAACCTGCATGCCGGCGATTATTACGCGAATTGGTATGGGGCGATGAATCCCAAGCAGATGAAGGAACTTGGCGATGTGGGTAATGATTTACAGCAGCACGGAGGTCGTCTCTATGCCGTCATCAACTGCTCGCATAAAGTGGAAGTCATGGACCTTAAGGGGCGGCATATCGCGAAAGTGGATATCTCGAACTGCCGCTACATGGCCTTCAAGGGCGATAAGATGTACGTCAGCGCGTATGTAGGTTCGGTCGCCGATCCGGACATGCTCGGTTCTGTCTACGAAGTAGACACGGCGACGCTTACCGTCACGCGAGAAGTCAAAGTGGGCCATCAGCCGGACGAACTCTGCATCGTAGACAACCAACTCTTTGTGGCCAATTCCGGCGGCTATCTCATGAACCGGTATGACTCTACGCTCTCGGTCATTGACCTGACGACCTTTACGGAGACGCAGCAAATCGTCGTAGGCCTGAACCCTACGCGCGTTCGTGTGGACGACAAGAAGCATCTGTGGGTTTGCTGCCAAGGAAACTATGCGGATGCTAAGCCCTCCCTGGTAATCCTAGACAATTGTGCTATCTTAAAGCGTATCCCTGTGGCATGTTCCAATATCTCGATATGCGGGAATACCACGTATGTGATTGATAATGAGACCAATAGCTTGCGCGCTTTCTCCACGATCGACTTTACGGAGCAGTCTCAACCGATCGATATAAATAACTACGAGCACCCCTATGGGCTATTGGCTACGACGGATGTGCTGTATATTACGGACGCCAAGAACTACGTCTCGTCGGGCGTGCTGCATTGCTATAGTTACGACGGCCGCGAGCATTGGCGGGCCCTCACGGGCGACATTCCGGGACACCTGTTACGAGTGACGGGCGAGTACACGCTTGCGCCGGACACGGGTTCGCACGAGGACGTCCATCCTTATCTCGCGCATGTGTATGAATACCTGCCGGGTATGGGGCAGTTCGTCAATGAGTTACCAAAATACGTGGAAGGTGACGATGCCGAGACGATGTGCCGTAAGTGCGAGCAGGCGATCGCCAATAATGCCGGCGGAATGGTGTGCTTAGGCGGGTGGGGCGGATATATCACCTTCGGTTTTGACCATGCGGTGGAGAACAAAGAAGGCCGCGACATCCAGATTCTCGGTAATGCCTATTACATGAGCGGAAGTACGGTCTATGGCAGTTCCGAACCAGGCATCGTACTCGTCAGCCGCGATGAGAATAATAACGGAAAACCAGACGACACCTGGTACGAACTGAAAGGTTGTCTGTACGACGACCCACAGACGAATCACCTGTATCAAAAAACCTATACGAGGGAAGGCGACACGCTCCAAAATCCCTTCCACAAGCAGCCCTACTATCCGCAGTGGATAACAGAGGATGAGTACACGCTCTACGGCGCAAAACTGCCCTCGCAGACAGAGACTATCAGCGGACAGAAAGTACAACGTATATTGGATTTCGGCTATGTGGATAACAAACCAAATACAGATATAGAAGGTACGAGTTTTGACATTTCGTGGGCTGTAGATGCGAACGGACAATCAGTTAGTCTGCCGACGATTGATTTCGTTCGTGTCTACACCGCGATCGATGAGATCAACAGTCCCACCGGCGAGATCAGCACCGAAATATCAGGCGCGATAGATTTACACATGCAATAGTGCGAATAACACTTATATTAACTTATTTATTAACAATCTAAAACAAAAAAACAAAATGAAAAAAAGTTTTTTATTTGTAGCTGCATTGGCGCTGACTTTTGCAGCATGTAACAACAACGAGCCGCTGCCGGAGTTGAGTGTTGCTACTTTTGAGGAGCTCCAAATTGCACAGGAGAGCGTGATTCATCTTTCGGAAACAGGAACGTTTGAGAGTGGAGACTTTTCTTTCGAACAGGAAGTACAAGATTGGGGAGATTGGGGGGTATATTACTTCGGAAATGTTCCGACCAACAAGACCAGCAATGAGTACAAGGGGGACAATCAAAACGACATGTCTGCAAGCGGTGGTGCACATTCCGGCGCGAATTTCGTGGTTTGGTATGCATCGTATTCGAATCTGGACAGCGTATCCCTCAAGGAGGCTTCCATCGTTCCGGGTTTCTATGTAAACAACACGCCGTGGGTAGTTGATGCTATTCTGAATGGTGACGGAATGTCGGACGATGGTGGGGCTCCGTTTGGTGCAACCGACTCCCTTACGCTGACGATTACCGGTACATTGAAAGGTGTAGCTCTTAATCACGAGGTAAAGGTAGATTTGGCTAGGGGTACTTCTTACATCAAGGAATGGACTTTCGTTAACCTGAGACCGCTGGGTAAAGTGGACGCTCTCCATTTTGCTTTGACCAGTTCGAAGAAGAATAACCAAGGTATGACTACGCCGGCTTACTTCGCATTCGACGACCTCGGCGCTAAGCAATAATGCGACGGTTCTTACCGATCATAGGATTGCTGCTTTGCTTTGCGGGCTGTGCCAAACAGTCCGCAAAGCAGGGTAGTGTGCCTGCGGGGAATAAGTACGCGGTTGGTTTTCAGATAACGCCTACGGACACCGGCGTTGTGGTAGAAGTCTTCCAACCGTACCAACGGCTCTGTGTCAAAGAACCGCTGCGCCGTTTGGGAACGATGAGCACCGTGCAGGTAGGCTTCCTCTATGCGATCGATGCCTTGGATTGTCTCGTGGCTGTCTGCAACCCCGAACTCATCTACACGCCCGTCAAAGGCGATGAGATAGATTTGGGCGACTCGATGAAACCTTCCGCTGAACGAACACTTCAGGCTGGACTGGATGCCTTATTGGCTGTCAACTACGGTCAGTATGACAACCTTGAAGCCACGCGCTTGGAGAAACTCGGCGTGACGACCATTTATATCAACGAATGGCAGGAAGGTTCGCCGCTCGCCCGTGCGGAATGGATCCGTGTGCTCGGTGCTCTTACCGGCCGTCTCCACGAAGCCGACAGCGTTTTCAATGAAGTGGAAACAAAGTATATCAGTCTGTCAGCGCAGCGGTCTGTCAGTGAAACGGTCTGTCAGCGTAGCGGTCTGCCAGTGAAACGGTCTATAATGAGTGGAAATAATTTTCGTGGCACCTGGTATGTCCCTTCCGGCAAGAACTACCTGGCATATCTCTTCAAGGACGCGGGCGCAGAATATCCGTTCTATGATAACGAGCGTGAGACCTCTATTCCGCTGAGTATCGAAGAAACGCTTCGCTATTTTCACGACGCGGATGTGTGGGTGGGTGCCGGAGGAAACAGCCTTGCCGAACTCGCCCAATTGGACGAGAAGCATACCTGGTTCAAGGCATACCAAAACGGTCGCGTCTATAACTGGCGTAAACAAGTCAAGGCCGGTGGAGCGAATAATTTCTGGGAGCGCGGCGTCGTGCACCCGGAAGAAATGCTCGAGGACGTCATTCATATCCTGAATAACGCCCCCGATTCAACGCTGCACTTTGCTATGCGATTATATTAACTGACGGCTGATAGCTATCAGGCATTCCCGGCATAAGCAATCCGAATAATGCGTGCGCAGAAATGCGCGCGCTTTTTCGTTTAGTTCAATCCCTGCGCATTGGCAAATCGCAGGATTCTCATGGTGACAAACAAAAGGCGCGCCACATCGCGGGCACGCCTTTTTTATTCCTTCGTTCATTTTGTCAACTTTACAATCAGCGTTCCTAATGCCGGAACCTCGATGTCCCTGCGGCTGAGGTCGACGATCTCGCCCGTCAGCGGATTGAAACCTACGGCATTATACTTACCGAGAATCTCGGCATAGGTCTCCGTCGGAATAACACGCGGTTCTTCGGCTGCGTTCGCGAACACAAACACCGCCTCTTGGTCGTTGTAACGGAAGAACGCATAGGTGTTATTACGTGCGAGGAAATGCATCGTACGGCCGAAATGCAGCACCGGCTCGTTCTTACGCCAGGTATAGAGCTTGCTCTGGAAGTCGAACATATCCTGCATCTCCGGCGTTACTTCGTCGCCCAGCGGCAGCGGAGAACGGAGTAGGGAGTGACTGTTCGGGTCGCCCTTAGCGGTCATCGCGTACTCGTCGCCGTACAGCAACTGCGGAATACCACGCATGGTAGCCAGCAGCACGTTTGCCAACTTCACGCGGCGCGGGTCTTTATCCTTTACCACATCGGCGATGCGGGCCATATCGTGGTTGCCGAGGAAAGTCAGCAACTTATTCACATCGGCGTACATGTAATCCAGCGTCATCGCGTCATACACACGGGTCAGACCGTTACCCCAACCGCTACCGTCGTTCTCCAGCGCCTGACGAATCGCCTCCTCTACGGGGAAGTCCATCACGGTCGGCAGGTTCGAATCAAAGCCGTCGAAGTTCTTCGCGCCGCTCTGCCAGTAAGCCACAGCCGGAGCCGGACGGGTCCAGCACTCGCCGACGATATTGATATTCGGATACTCCTCGCGGATGGCCTTCAGCCACAAGCTGGCCGGGATCTTCTCAATATACGGATAGGTATCTACGCGCAGACCGTCCAAATCCGCAAACTCAATCCACCAGATAGCCCACTGTTGGAAATACTTCAGCA
>LXOW01400416.1_pt1 | contig 78014 bp, 73 predicted proteins | sample 1368591 | NCBI WGS metagenome assembly LXOW01 (sample SAMN04884650, study PRJNA319009) | bovine gut metagenome | isolation source: Cow rumen | host: Bos taurus | place: Italy: Legnaro (PD) | collected 2014-07-09
CCCTTCGGGACCCTCCGCCTGCGCGCCTCCGGCAGCGACGGCGGACACAACGGCCTGAAGAACATCACCGAGCTGCTCGAGAGCCAGCAGTGGGCGCGCCTCCGCGTGGGCGTCGGCCACGAATTCGCGCAGGGCCAGCAGATCGATTTCGTGCTGAGCGCCTTCTCCGAAGAGCAGCAAAAGGAGATCCCCGAGCTGGCGAAGAAGATCATCGCCGGCGCCCGCACCTGGGCCTTCGTGGGCATCGGTCAAGCCATGAATCAGGTCAATATTCGCCCCAAAAAGGCAAATAATGAGGAATAATTGACGATTTTTTGCAGAAAATCTTGCATATAAATCAATTCTTTTATATCTTGCCGTCAGTTAAGCAGTTACCATTTTAACATTTAATTAATACACACAATCATGAAGAATCTTGTTAAGAAAATCGAAGAGAACATCGAACTCTTCAAGGCGAATGCTGAAGCTCAGGTCGTTAAGGGTAACAAGGCTGCCGGCGCCCGCGCCCGCAAGGCCGCTCTGGATCTGATGAAGGACCTCAAAGAGTTCCGCAAAGTCTCTGTTGCTGAGGCGAAGAAATAATTTTTCGTTTTTCTTGCAACGTTTATAAACCTGCCTGCATCTATGTTGTAGGTTTAGGTTTTAGTACACGTCTAAGAGTCGGCGAGCCGCGAGGTTGCCGGCTCTTTCTGCATTCTGCAGAAAGAGCCGCACATCATTTTTCCGTCAAAAATAGCTATCTTTGCATCATGTGTCGTATATGTAGATACTTGATGCTTCTGTTGGCTGTCGTTCTGACGGCCTGCAACGGGATCGACCGGCCGTTCGAGGGGACTTACGACCAGGTCATCATCTACTACGGCATGGGCTACAACAACCTGGCCTCCAACCTCAAGCAGAACCTCCGCGACCTCCAGCGCGACGTCCTCCCGGACCTGCGCAACGACAAAGCCATCGTCGCCTTTCTTCACACGCCGGCCTCCTACAGCGACTACTACACCCCCAACCCGCCGGTCCTGGTGCGCATCTACCGAGGCCCCAACGGCAAGCCCGTCCGCGACACCCTCAAGACCTACCCTGAGATGACCGTCAGCGCCTCCGCAGAGTCGATGCGCCGGGTGATGAACGAGATCCAGGAAATGTTCCCTGCACGCCGCTACGGTATGGTCGTTTCGTCCCACGGAAGCGGTTGGCTACCCAAAAATTACAAGGATAACTCCAGCACCAGCATCAGCCTCAGTTCCGTCGGCGTCCAATACGTAGGCGACAAGGTTCGCTGGCTCGAGCTCCCGGAACTCGCCTCCGCCATCCCTTACCACCTGAACTTCCTCATCCTGGACTGCTGCCTCTGCGGCGGCATCGAGGTCGCCTGGGCGCTCAAAGACGTCACCGACCGGCTCATCGCTTCGCCTACCGAAATCCTCGTGGACGGGATGGGATACTCAATCCTCTCCTGGGACGTCTTCGCCCACGAAGAACCTGATTTTATCACCTACTGTGAGCAGTATTACGACTACTACAAAGTGCGCCAGGGGGGCACCATCGTCTACGTCGACTGCCATCAACTCGAACCCCTCGCCGAAGCCTGGCGGGACATCCTCAACGCGCATCGCAGCGCGTTGAATTACTACAAGTTAAGGAACTCCGTCCAGCGCTACTACTACCCGGACGCCAGCCTCGTCTACTTCTACGACCTTCGCGACTTCGCGGTCCAGCTCGGCGCCACCGAGAGCGAGCTCGCGCGGCTTGACGCCGCCCTCGCCGCTGCCGTCCCCGCCCACCGCGAAACCGCGTCCTTCAAAGGCCTCCGGCTCGAGCGCTGCTGCGGCCTCTCCACCTACATCCCCGACCCCGCCCGTCCCACCCTCAACGCCTACTACCGCACCCTCGGCTGGAACCAGGCGGTAGGATTAATCAAATAGCTATTTATATTTTGGTAGAATGCCAAAATATGCCTATATTTGTATTTGTATTGAGTCCTGGATAGGACGCGATACAAGGATTGCTGAAACGGTTCTTGGATAGGAACACGACAGTCGCGCGGGCCGATCCCGCCAATCCGACCGCTACCCGGCACTGCAGCATCTGAAGTCCGGGGAGTAAAAGAAATGTCCTCCGCACACCGTGCCCAACTCACATCTGATCGAACCATCCCCTGACGGACTCCACTGGTACGCCCTCAAGGTGTTCTACAACCGGGTCGTCCACCTCAAATCCCTCCTGCCGGCGGGAGTTGAAAGTTACGTCCCCGTCCACACCGTCGAGGAATTCGACTCCGGCCGCCTCAAGTACGTCGAGAAGCAGCTCATCCCCTCGCTCCTCTTCGTCCGCTGCACCCCGGAGTGGCTCGTCGACTTCAAGCACCAGCACAACGAGGACTTCATGTACTACGCCATCAAGGATCCGGCCGGAAACAATATCCCCGGGCCCATTCGGGATGACGAGATGCGCTCCTTCATCCTCGTCACCTCGGCGGACGCGGGCCGCAACGCGCAGTACTTCGGCGCCGACGCGCCCGAGTACCACACGGGCGACCGCGTGCGCGTGACCGGCGGCATCTACGCGGGCGCCGAAGGCTACATCAAGCGCATCAAGAAAGACCGCAAACTCATCGTCTCCGTCACCGGCGTCGCCGTCGTCGCGGTCAGTTACATTCATCCGAGTTATTTGGAAAAAATCTAACCGTCATTCGCTGACCATTAACCGTCATTCGCCGACTTGATCGGCGAATCTCCAACCACTGAAAATGAACCAACCATCTGTCAGCATTATTATCCCGGTTTACAACGCCGAGGCCTACGTCGCGGATTGTATCAGGAGTGTGATGCGCCAGACGTACCGTGGAGAACTGGAGTGCATCCTGGTGGACGACTGCGGATCAGACAAGAGCATGGAGATTGTGGAGAAGATGGTTTCCGAATACGACGGCCCCATTCGCTTCAAGATGCTTCACCATGAGCACAACCGTGGCGTTTCCGCCGCCCGCAATACGGGGATAAAGAATGCTTGCGGAGACTACTTGTTCTTCCTGGACAGTGACGACGAGGTGACGGATGATTGCATCGAGTTGCTATCCAAGCCCCTGGCAGATGGATTATATGATATTGTGGAGGGTAGGCTCGAATGGACTTTTCTCTCCACCTCCTCGGGACGCTACTCGATTGACAACGAGCTCCTTTCAAAGGCACCGAATAATACGCTTGTCGAACAACCTGACATTTTGCGTACATATCAGAATGGATGGAACTACCCGATTTGGAATAAACTGATCCGATCCGGCTTTGTCCAGGAGAACCATTTGTTCTTCAAAGGAATCCCGGTTTATGAGGACTCTTTGTGGTGCTTTCAAATGTCTTTTCTGGCGAAAACAGTGTTCTTCATTTCCAACGTCACCTATCGGTACAAACTTAGAGAAGGGAGCATCTGTGATAAGCTCGACCCGGAAAAGAGGATCAAATCCTATGAGACGATTATTCGGGAGGCCCGAGCCTTCTTGGAGACATATCACTTCCCAGTCAAAGAGGCCTTCTTTTCCTTAAATTACTGTTTTTGGTGGGTTATGTATCTTTCCTCCTATTCGAAGGAAACGTTTGTCGCCAAGTACAAAGAATACCGCTCTTACTGCCCCAAACCATCTTTTGCTATGGCCAGAAGGGATTGGAAGAACCTGATTCGTTGGGCGCATTATTGGATGCCCGCTTTCATCGCCCCTTATTGGCAGTGGCAAGGCTTTAAGATTCGCCATTTTTTAGAAGCTACTAAATAAGTTATTGATATGAAAGGTATTGTACTTGCTGGAGGTTCCGGCACCCGTCTTTATCCGATTACGAAGGGCGTCAGCAAGCAACTGCTGCCCATCTACGACAAGCCGATGGTGTACTACCCCATCAGCGCGCTGATGCTGGCCGGGATCCGGGACATCCTGATCATCTCGACGCCGTATGACCTGCCGGGCTTCAAGCGCCTGCTGGGCGACGGCTACGACTACGGCGTGCACTTCGAGTACGCCGAGCAGCCTTCGCCGGACGGCCTCGCCCAGGCTTTTATCATTGGCGAGAAGTTCATCGGGGAAGACAGCGCCTGCCTGGTGTTGGGAGACAATATCTTCCATGGCAATGGCTTCACGGGCCTGCTGCGTCAGGCAGTAAAGGACGCCGAGGAAAACAAAAAGGCGACCGTGTTCGGCTACTGGGTCTCCGACCCCGAGCGCTACGGTGTGGCCGAGTTCGACAAGGACGGCAACTGCCTGAGCATCGAGGAGAAACCGAAGGAGCCGAAGAGCAATTACGCGGTGGTGGGCCTCTATTTCTACCCGAACAAGGTGGTGGACGTGGCCAAGCACATCAAGCCTTCTGCCCGTGGCGAATTGGAGATCACGACCGTGAACCAGGAATTCTTGAAGGATGGTGAACTTAAGGTCCAGACGCTGGGCCGCGGCTTCGCCTGGCTGGATACCGGTACCCACGATTCCCTCTCCGAGGCCTCCGTCTTCGTGGAGGTCATTGAGAAGCGCACCGGCCTCAAAGTTGCCTGCCTCGAGGACATCGCCTACCGCAATGGCTGGATCACGGCCGACCGCCTCCGTGAGATTGCCAAGCCGATGCTGAAGAACCAGTATGGGCAGTATCTGATGAAAGTAGCAGACGAAAAGTAAATTGAAAACAAGAAATCACATATTGAAGCGACTGATTCTTATTGCTGGGCTCCTGCTGGCAGCCTCAGGGGTGTGCCGAGCACAGTTTACGGATTGCAGCACGGGCTTGCTGCAGATGCCGACGGCGGACATGCAGGATGATGGGACGTTCATGATTACGAATAATTTTCTCAACCAGCATTCCCTGCCGACGAGTGGATGGTGTTATAATACTTTCCAGTATGGCTTAGCAGTGTCCTTCTGGGGTAGAATAGAGGTGGGGTATGTTTGCACTATTTTTAATGGCGCCTGGGATCCAAGACCTAATAAATCATGGCGAGATGAGATTATGCGAAATCAAGATCGCCATTTTACAGGCCGGGTTCGGTTGCTGAATGAAGGAGAGTTCGGATTAAAGTGGATGCCGGCTATGGTGATAGGGGTGAGCGACCCCGCATCTGGCGCCGGTGGCGATTATATAGATGGCAACACTGAAGGCTCGGGCAACGGTTATTTTAACCGCAACTTCATTGTCCTTACTAAACATTTCCAGACCCCCTGGGGCGCAATAGGTGCACACGCTGGATATCAGTTTAACCGACGCACGGACTACCGGATTAACGGCCCCTGCGCTGGTATCAACTGGTCTCCGGTCTGGCTACAGCACCACGGTTTTTTGGATGAGATTAACTTGATTGCGGAATACGATTCCCGCACCGTGAACATGGGTTTCATTGCTTCGATTTGGCAAAACCGTTTCGAAGCCATGTTTGAACTGCAGAATTTCCAGTGGATCAACTTCGGACTTCGTTTCAAGGTAAGAATACGCAAAGTGAACGACTGAGATGGAAGTTATTAAAACACAAATAGACGGAGTCCTGATTATCGAACCTACGGTGTTCGGTGATGCCCGGGGCTATTTCTTCGAGAGTTTCAATGCCAGGGAGTTCGCCGAGAAGACAGGCTTGGACGTCACCTTCGTCCAGGACAATGAGAGCCGCAGCAAATACGGCGTGCTCCGCGGTCTTCATTTCCAGTTACCTCCGTACACCCAAAGCAAACTGGTGCGCGTGGTGAAGGGCCGGGTGTTGGACGTGGCGGTGGATATCCGCAAGGGGAGTCCGTCCTATGGTCAGCACGTGAGCTGCGAGCTGACAGAGGAGAATCACCGCCAGTTCTTTATCCCTAAGGGATTTGCCCACGGTTTTTGCGTGTTGAGTGAGGACGCGATCTTCCAGTACAAATGCGACAACTTCTATGCACCTCAGGCAGACGGCGGCATCAGCATCCTTGATGCCTCGCTTGGGATTGACTGGGGGATTGAGATGGATAAGGCGCTCCTCTCCGATAAGGATACCAAGCACCCTAGCTTGAAAGACTTCGATTCACCGTTCGTTTACGAAAAATAGCTTATGAATATTCTTGTGACGGGAGCCAACGGGCAGTTGGGTAACGAAATACGCATCGTCAGCCGGGGTTCCGAGGATAAATACATTTTCACCGACGTCTGTGATGAACATCCGGAGTCTTTGGAAATGCTGCACAAGTTGGCAGGTGATGACGTGGATGCTTCCACCACCAAGTTGGACATTACCAATCTGGAGGCCATCCGCCAGATGGTGAAGGAGCATGATGTGAAAGTCATTATCAATTGTGCTGCCTGGACGAACGTGGATGGAGCAGAGGATCCTGAGAAATTTGAGATCGTTGAGCTGCTGAATGCCAAGGCACCGGAGAACCTGGCCATTGCTATGAAAGAAGTCGGAGGCCTGCTCGTACACATCTCCACGGACTATGTCTTTGGAGCTGAGCCCTATAATACCCCCTGCAAGGAAGACCAGAAGGGCACTCCGACCGGCGTGTATGGACTGACCAAACTCCACGGAGAGCAGAACATCCGGAAGACGGGTGTCGATCATTTGATCTTCCGCACGGCCTGGCTTTATTCCGAGTTCGGAAAGAACTTCCTGAAGACGATGCTCAACCTGACGGCCATCAAGCCGCAGCTTAAGGTTGTCTTCGACCAGACCGGCACCCCGACCTACGCCCGTGACCTCGCCGAAGCCATCCTGGTTGCCATCCAAAACCCCGTCCCCGGTGTTTACCATTACAGCAACGAAGGCGTCTGCTCCTGGTTCGACTTCACCAAGATGATCGCCGAATACAGCGGCCACACCGCCTGCGACATCCAGCCCTGCCACTCCAGCGAGTATCCGAGCCCGGTCACGCGACCGGCATACTCCGTGCTGGACAAGACCAAGACGAAGGAGACTTTCGGCATGAAGGTTCCGTATTGGACCGACTCGCTGAGGCAGTGTCTTCACAATATTATAGAAATCGCTTGAGAAAATGAAGAATATCGCATTGATTATCGCTGGTGGTTCCGGTCATCGAATGGGACAGGATATTCCAAAGCAGTTCATAAATGTTTATGATAAACCAGTCATCATTTATACACTGGATGGTTTTCAGAATCATCCGATGATTGATGCCATTGAGGTTGTTTGTCTGGATGGATGGCATGATGTCTTGTGGGCATATGCGCATCAGTTTAATATCTCAAAGCTTAAATGGGTTGTCTCTGGAGGCGAAACAGGACAGGAGAGTATTCGTAATGGCGTGTATAATCTCGAGGGGAAGGTTGACGATGATGATATTGTGATCGTTCATGATGGAATCCGTCCTCTTGTTGAGGATGAAGTCCTCACGGATGTTATTAATACAGCATCGAAATATGGCAATGGGGTCACCTCTCTTCCTTACAATGAACAGATTTTTATCGTAAACCCGGATGACATTTCTACAACGAAACAATTCATCCCGCGTGAAACGATCCGTCGTGTATCGACCCCTCAAGCGTACCGGTTTAAACGATTGCTTTCGGCATACAAAGAGGCATTTGAGAAAGGGATCGGTATCCGGGGCTCAGCATATACGAACACAATGATGGTTGAACTCGGAGAAACGCTTCATTTCGCTGCGGGTTCTGATAAGAACATCAAACTGACAACCAAGGACGATCTCGAGTTGTTCAAAAGCTATCTTAAGACCGGAAAGGACACATGGCTGAAATAGCGGGATTAAATAAGAATCATCCTCTTTATGTGGAGGATTTGCGAACGATTGGCTTAACGGATTTGATGAGAGGCCTATTTGGCAAGAGCATACTTATTTCGGGCGCAACAGGTCTTTTGGGGACTTTTTTAATTGACACATTGATGTTCCTCAATACGGAACGCCAAGCAGGAATCAATGTTTACGCTGTCGGCAGGGATCGGAATAAGGCTTTCACTCGTTTAGGTGAATACTATACCAATCCACTCTTTCATTTCATTGAGCAAGATGTCAGGGAGCCGTTTTGTTTGACGGATGCTATTGATTACATTATTCCACTGGCATCTAATACACATCCTCTCGCATACTCTCAGTTTCCTGTTGAAACGGTTGAGATTAATTACCTGGGTGCAGTTAATGCACTGGAATTAGCAGAAAGAACTGGGGCGACTGTTTTATATCCCTCTTCTGTTGAGGTGTATGGGAATGCACGAGGGAAAGATATTTTTACAGAAGGTTATACGGGGCAGTTAAACCTTAACAATGCGCGAGCGTGTTATCCGGAGTCCAAGCGCGTATGCGAAGCCCTTTGCCAGTCATTTCTTGCTGAAAGAGGCACGAATGTCAAGATTGTCCGATTAAGCCGGGTGTTCGGGCCGACTATGCAACTCTCCGACACAAAAGCTTCTTCCCAGTTTATTTTAAAGGCACTCAACAAAGAAAACATCGTATTGAAAAGTGAGGGGACCCAGTTGTTTTCTTACATCTATGCTGCGGATGCCGTGTATGCGATGCTCTATGTAATGCTTCGCGGAGAAACAGGGGAGGTGTATAACATCGCAAATGACAATTGTAATATTCTCTTAAGGGATTTTGCGAATCTTTGTGCCCGGCAGGTGGGGAAGCAAGTCGTATTTGAGCTCCCGTCGGAAGTGGAAAGGAAGGGTTATTCCGTTGCCAGTCAGGCAATTCTTTCTACCGACAAAATACGCGCGCTTGGATGGAAACCTTGGTTTGATATAGAGACCGCGGTGGAAAGAACGATTAAGATTTTGTCATGAGTCGCATTAAAGAGTATATAAAAAACAGGTTTCCAGGGCTTCGCAAGGTCCTGATCGCTGCAGTAACTCCTTACTTCAGGTTTAAATCGATTCAAAAAAAGAAGAAGGATGAGGCTCTTATAGATTCAGTGGTGGCTATGCAAGTGAAGGCTCTTGGAGGATTAAAAGGGAAACCTGTCATCCGCTGTGTTTTCTTTGCGACTGAGATCGCAGACTGGAAGTGCGACAGCGTTTATCTGGCGATGCGGAATCATCCAAGGTTTGACCCTCAGGTGCTTGTCTGCCCGATTATTAATGGCGGGAGAGAATACATGTTGGAGAAACTGGAAGAAACTATGGCCTTTTTTAATGATAAGGGCTATCATCCTATCAAGTCATATCATGCCGACACAGGGGAATATGTTGATGTGCGGGAAAGCCTGACTCCGGACATGATCTTTTTTACCAGTCCGTATGAGAACTTTGTGGACGATCGCTACAATATTGCACATTATTGCGATTGTCTTACCATGTATACCCCGTATGGATTCACCAATAACAAAGATCTTAGTTTCCAGTACAATCTGTTGTTACATAATCTTGTCTGGCGATATTATGTTGAAAGCCCGGATCATTTGGAATATGCTAAAACAATTTCTAAATGCAAGGGACGTAATGCAGTGGTTACAGGCTATCCCGCCATTGAAAAGTATATTGATAAAAGCTATGTCCCCCAGTCAGACCCGTGGAAAATCAAGGATAGAAAGATCAAACGTGTTATCTGGGCTCCGCATCATACGATAGAACCAATCGGTAATGTCGCCTATTCCTGCTTTCTGGAATATGCAGACTTTATGTTGCAGATGGCTGAGAAGTATAGTGACCGTGTTCAATTTGTCTTTAAACCACATCCTCTTTTGCGAGGTAAGTTGGAGACACGCTGGGGAAAGACAGAAACGGATGCCTATTATTCAAAATGGGCGTCGATGAGCAATACTTCTGTTGAGCTTGGTGATTACGTCGATTTGTTTTTGTCAAGCGATGCTATGATTCACGACAGCGGTTCTTTTATTACTGAATATTTGTATGTGAATAAACCTGTTATGCGAACAATCAATGATATCCCATTGGATCGGATGTATAACAGCTTCACGGTGAAATGTCTTGAGAATTATTACTTCGCGAAGTCACAACAGGATATAGAGTCGTTCCTTAATAATGTCATCACGGGGACGGATCCAATGAAAGAAAAAAGAACAAAGTTCCTGAACGAAGTTTTGATGCCAAAGGAAAAACCTTCAGAAAGCATTGTGAGAGATATCCTGGATAGCATCGATAATCAGGTTTTGTATCGGGGATAGAACGGACGGTTTGGGGAGAAAAAGGGAATGGCGCAATCAGTAAAAACGCAACTGCTCCACGGTGTAGCCTGGAATTTTATTGAAAAAGTCCTGATGAAGGGGGCTGGTTTTGTCATTGGGGTCATCCTGGCGAGACTTCTTACGCCCTCTGATTTTGGACTTGTGGGGATGCTCTCCGTTTTTATTGCCATCTCCAATGTCTTCATTGAAGGTGGACTCGCAAAGGCGTTGATACAAAAACAAAACTGTCAGAATATAGATTACTCGACGGCATTTGTTACTAATGTCGTGATGTCTTTGGTCATCTATGCGATACTTTTTGTGTCAGCCCCCTGGATCGCGTCTTTTTATCATGAACCTATTCTTGTTCCGCTAACACGTGTACTATCCATCAACTTTATACTTGGGGCCTTCAATATCGTTCAAAGAGCCAAGTTGATGGCGGCGGTAGATTTTAAATCGTTAGCCAAAATCAACGTCATCTCTGTCGTCGTCAGTGGCTGTGTGGGTGTCGGAATGGCTTACTGGGGGTGTGGCGTATGGTCCTTGGTCGGTCAGGCGCTTTCGGCCACGTTGGTTTTGATGATCATGTTCCCGTTTTATTCCAAATGGGAACCTTCTGTCGCTTTCTCAAAGGACTCTTTCCGAGGCTTGTTTGGCTTTGGCTCCAAGCTGATGATCACGGGAGTATATTCGACCGTTGTAAATAATATTAGTACCCTTTGTATAGGACGAGTCTATAAAAGTGATCAGTTGGGACACTATACCAGAGCTCAACAGTTTTCGGACATTATTTCAATAACGCTATTTGAAGTGCTTGGCAATGTGACATTCCCGGTGTTGAGCGAATTGCAGAATGAAAAAGAAAAACTGGTGGCCGTATATCGGAAATCACTTTACTTTACGGCGTTGGTCGTATTTCCGATTATGCTTCTGCTTGCTTTGGTAGCAAGGCCCATGGTCCTGATTCTGCTTACGGAGAAGTGGCTCCCTTGTGTCGTTTTGATGCAATGGTTGTTCCTGGCGAGAGCGTTTACGCCGCTTTCCGCGATTAATATGAATGTTCTTAATGCCGTAGGCAGAGCTGATTTATACCTAAAACTGGATTTGTCCAAGTTGCCTCTCACTATAATCGTGCTTTGGATTACGATTCCGCGTGGGGTTGAAGCGATCACAATAGGCGTTTTTATTGAATCCTTCATCTGTTTTTTTATCAATGCATATCTTCCGGGCCGTATGTTTGGATATGGCGCCTGGGCGCAGATACGAGATTGGAAAGGCATCTTGGTGTCCGCTGCCATAATGGCCGGGGCTGTTTGGGGATTTCTTAAGTTGTTCTCAAATGTTTGGGTTCAGCTTATCGGAGGTGCCATTCTGGGCTTGGGCGTTTATGTCGGATGCTGTTTCTTGTTCAAGGTAATCGATGATGATATTCTGGGCATGTTGAATTCTTTAAAGCGAAAAAAAGCAAGTGATGAATAGTCCCGTCATAATCAATCTTCCTCAATTCCTGGATGTCCGAGGCAACCTTTCTTTTGTTGAGCAGGGCTCGCATATCCCATTTGAAATCAAAAGAACATATTGGCTTTATGATGTGCCGGGAGGCGGAAGCCGGGACGGACATGCATATAAGAAGAACCAGGAATTCATTATAGCATTGTCCGGCAGTTTTGATGTTACCGTTGATGACGGCACCAACAGACAAAGCTTCCATTTGTGCCGTTCGTACTATGGCTTATATGTCCCACAGGGAATGTGGCGGGAAATGGATAACTTCTCGACGAATTCAGTCGCCGTGGTTTTAGCCTCTACCCTGTATGATGAGTCGGATTATTTGTATGATTATAACGTGTTTAAATCAATGAAACAGCATGGGACGTTATAATGTATATGACTGCACAATGATAGAGTTGGACAGGCACCACAGTGATAGGAAAGGTGACCTCTCTGTCGTTGAAAATGGAATCACGGTCCCTTTTGATGTCAAACGGGTGTATTACCTTTATGATGTCCCTGGGGGCGAATCGCGTGGCGCACACGCGCATAAGGAGTTGAGCCAATTGATTATAGCTGTCAATGGATCGTTCCGGGTTACGTTGGATGACGGGAATGTAAAACGCTCCTTTATACTGAATAGATCGTATCAGGCTTTATATGTTAAACCGGGTATCTGGCGTAATCTGGATGATTTTTCTTCCGGCGCTGTTTGCCTGGTTCTGGCTTCCGAAGTCTATCAACCGGAGGATTATATCCGGGATTATAATGAGTTCCTGGCGTTTCGCGGGATAAATAAGAAGGATAATGAATAAATACTTTGTTTTGTTGGGCGAGAACCCGCTTCTTTGGGGGCAAGTTTGCCATTTGCGTGAATTGGGCTACAAGGTGATTCTGGTTGCATGGAATGAAAAGCCCCGTATTGAGGGCGATATGTATATCCAGATGGATATCAAGGATGCAAAGGGTATTATTGCAGAATTGGAATCCAGAGGTCTGAAAGGACAGGTTTTCGGGGCTTTGTCCAGTATTGATTTGGCTGCACCGACAGTTAATGCCATCAATGGATGGTGTGGAAACAAGACGATGCCTGATAAATTCAATACCGTGCTGTCGAAGGAAGAAATGCGTGATGCCTGGATGGCAGCGGGTGTGTTCAATCGCATCTCGAAAATGGATGATGAGCTCTGCTTTGATGAGCTATTTGCCTTGTCCCAAAAGATGAAGCTTATTTGCAAACCTGATGTGGCGGCAAGTTCTCGGGGTATTACCATCCTGGAGAAAGGGCAGACGCGCGAGGAACTTCAAGAGGCACTCAAGAAAGCGAAAGAGACTTCCTTCAATGGAAAATGTTTGATTGAGGAGTTTGTTGAGGGGGAGGAATTCACGGTTGATATGCTCGGGGATGCATATGGTAATGTGAATTGTTACAGCAGTTCCATCCAACACCATTCCCTGTATGCCCTTAAGAATCATGTCACGGTCATTCATCACTGGAATTCCCGAAAGTATGATGATGAAACGTGGGTGCGTATTGCCAATTTCGGCATTCAATGCTATAAGGCCCTTGGCCTCCACAGCATGTTTGGTCATTTGGAGATTATTATGAAAGAAGACGGCACATTTACGCCGGTCGAGATGGGCGCCCGATCCAGTGGCTTTATTTGCAGTCACACGGTCTGGAAGGCATCCGGACATGACTATCTTGGAGACTACGTGCGGATGCTTCATGGTGAGCGAATTACTCCTGGTAACTACATGAATGGCCCGGATGCATCTATGTGGTTCGGATATGATATCCCGTCAAATTCTTTCAGCGTTGCTGCGGCGAATATTACGGAGTTCCTGGATCCGAGAATCACCGTGCTGTATGAGAATCATGATGGGCTAAAGGTCAATGAGCATTATGGCGATTACATCAATGATGGCGATCGCGACAAGTTTGGTTATGCTATCCTTTGTGGTCCCCGGGACATCATGACATATGAAAGCGTGCAGGCTGCTAACGAGAGATTTCTTGACAAATTCTTAGGAAGGAAATAATGGATATGATCCCTTTTTTGTCGTTGAAAGATGTGACGGCGCTCCACAGTGATGAGATCAACGAGGCGGTGAGCCGTGTCGTGAATGGCGGCTGGTACCTTCAAGGCAAGGAAAACGAAAAGTTCGAGGCAGATTATGCCAACTTCATCGGCACGAAATACTGTATCGGCTGCGCGAATGGTCTGGATGCGCTCATCTGGATTTTCCGGGCTTACATCGAACTGGGCGTAATGGCTCCGGGCGACGAGGTGATCGTCCCGGCCAATACCTACATCGCCACCATTCTCGCCATCACCGAGAATGGACTGAAGCCTGTGCTGGTTGAGCCGAAGTTGAATTCGCTGGAGATTGATGACGAACGCATCGAGGCGGCAATCACACCGAAGACGAAAGCCATCGCGATCGTCCACCTCTACGGTCGGAATGCCTATACGGAGAAGATAGGCGCACTTTGCAAAAAGTATCAGCTCAAACTGATCGAGGACAACGCCCAGGCGCATGGCTGCAAGACCCCCGACGGTCGTACGACGGGCTCAATCGGCGATGCTGCCGGACACAGTTTCTATCCCGGGAAGAATCTGGGAGCGTTGGGTGACGGCGGTGCTGTGACGACCAAAGATGAAGAATTGGCCAAGGCCGTCCGCGCGCTGGCGAACTATGGCTCCCAGAAGAAATACGTATTCAAGTACACCGGTCGCAATTCCCGTCTGGACGAGATCCAGGCAGCGGTGCTGGATGTGAAACTGAAATATTTGGTGGAAGACAATGCGCACCGCAAACTCGTCGCGAAATATTATTACGACAATATCAAGAATCCGCTGATCTCCTTACCTGACCGGCTCCCGGATGCACAGAATGCTTATCATCTGTTTCCGATCCTGGTAGCGGATGGCAAGCGTGACGCGCTGCACGACTATCTGGAGCAGAACAGTGTGGGAACGGTGATCCATTACCCGATCCCTCCGCATAAGCAGGAATGCTATAAGCAGTGGAATGATCTGTGCTTGCCGATTACGGAGCAGATTGCAACCGAGGAACTTAGCCTTCCCATCGGCCCGTCCATCACAATAGAAGAAATTAATAAGGTTATTGAGTATATTAACGCTTTTTAAGCACTTATGCGCCCCTACTCGAAAGCGGACATCCTGACAATCTATAAGCGCCTTGTTCGGATCGCGTGTGATTATGCGAAAACGAAGAAATGGCTAAAGGCGTCGGATTTCTTGTCTTTCGCTGCAAATTGGGCATATCAATTCAACTATTTCTATCGGGACGATGAGGCCGAGAACTTGGTAAGAAGAATCAGCGCGTCGCAAGTGTTGCCCGTTCGCATTATCAACCCGCAGGAGAACAGAATTGTCTTGGTTGATTCTTTTTGTTTTGATAATCGGGGCCTTACCCAGCAGTACTTGCGGGCGATGGTTCAGAATGAGGCGGAGATTCTATACATATGTACTGCGACCACGATAGACCACGGCAGTGATATCCTTAGTGAACTGGCCAAGTACCCGAAAGCCCGAACGCTTCTATTTGCCGAGGAAAAAGTCAACGCGATAGAGATTGCCAACCGTGTCGCAGAAGAGATTGGCCGGTATGCCCCGTCTCACCTTTTTTTACATATAGCCCCGTGGGATATTGCCGCATTATTGGTGTGTGGTGCGGTCTCTGGGGCAACAGTCTATAATATTAATCTTACGGATCATGCTTTCTGGTTAGGAGCATCCCTTATAGATTACAACATAGAATTCCGCCCTTATGGCATGACCGTTTCGCTGGAGAAACGAGGGCTGAAACCGGAACAATTATTACAACAACCCTTTTACCCGGTCGCTCCCATCAGTCACCCCTTCAGGGGCTTTCCGAACATGCCGGATGACGCCGTAAAGATTTTCACCGGCGGTGCGCTGTACAAGATTCTAGGCAAGAATGATATCTTCTTCCATATGATGGAAGCAGTATTGTCAATTTCTCCTAATGTTTATGTTCTGGTTGCGGGTTTCGATTCAAGTGCGGTTTTTGACGAAAAATGTTTCCAAATAAAAGGCCGAGACAGGATCTTGCAGATAGGTATTCGGGACGATATAGATGCTGTTTTCCAGGAATGCGATATCTTCTTAAGTACATATCCCACTAGCGGTGGCCTTATGTGTCAATATGCCGCCAAGTACAAGAAACCGATCCTGGCTTATCGTGATATTGACGATGTGGAGAATGCCGTGGAAGAAATGGTAAACCATTTTAGCCATGGTTTTAAATCGCAGACGGACTTTAATCTGTTCCTGGATTATGCCAGGAAACTGATTCTGGATGAAGGATTCCGGCAATCTGAGGGCGACGCGATTCATAAAGGCCAGATGACGGCAGAAACGTTTGCCGAGTCGTTCCCCAGATTGATCTCGTCACATGCCAAACAATGGGACTGGCGTCGTGACAGCATCAATTATGATGCTTTTTCAAGCCATTATCTGGAATTGGAGAATAATAATAGCTTTGCGGCTACAAAGACGCTGGTATATGAGGGAAAGCTCCCGCTATTGCTAAAACTAAAGGGATATAGGCTGCAACTCCTCTCCTGCTTGTCAGGTATCATTCGATCTAAATTGTTTCACTCATAATATGTCCATTTTTAAAGACAAAACCCTCATGATTACCGGCGGAACCGGTTCGTTTGGCAACGCTGTGTTGAATCGGTTCCTGAGAACCGATATCGGTGAGATCCGCATTTTCTCCCGTGATGAGAAGAAGCAGGATGATATGCGCCACGAGTATCAGATGAAGTATCCCGATGTGGCAAAAAAAATCAAGTTCTACATCGGCGATGTGCGGAGTCTGGAATCGTGCCGTGCGGCGATGCCTGGGGTTGATTATATCTTCCATGCGGCGGCGTTGAAGCAGGTGCCCAGTTGCGAGTTCTTCCCGATGGAAGCGGTTCGTACCAATGTCATAGGAACGGACAATGTCTTGACGGCGGCTATTGATGCCGGAGTCAAGGCCGTTATCTGCCTCTCTACTGACAAGGCTGCATATCCGATCAATGCGATGGGTATCACTAAGGCGATCGAGGAGAAAATCGCTGTCGCGAAATCGCGCCAGACCAACACGACGAAGATCTGCTGCACCCGTTATGGCAATGTGATGTGCAGCCGGGGAAGCGTTATCCCTTTGTGGATAGATCAGATAAGAAATGGCAATCCGATTACGATCACGGAGCCGTCGATGACGCGTTTTATCATGAGCCTTGACGAAGCGGTCGACCTGGTGCTCTTCGCATTCGAGCATGGGCAGAATGGCGACATCCTGGTCCAGAAAGCGCCGGCCTGCACCATCCAGACACAGGCTGAGGCAGTCTGTAAGCTCTTTGGCGGCAGGAAAGAAGATATTAAAGTCATTGGTATCCGTCATGGCGAGAAACTCTACGAGACCCTCCTGACCAAGGAAGAATGTGCCAAAGCGGAGGATATGGGAAACTTCTACCGAGTGCCCGCTGACAATCGAGACCTTAACTATGACAAATACTTCATTGAAGGTGACACCAAGCGTGTGACCATTGAGGAGTTCAACTCCAGTAACACCCGTCGCCTTAGCCTGGAGGAGACTATTGACACAATAGCGAGTTTGGAGTATATCCAAAACGAGTTGAACGGAATCCCGAATGTGGCAAAGTAAGAAGATATTGTCCGGTCTGATGTGGGGCTGGAGTAAGATTTACTCGTACAAGGTGAGCCGGTCTTTAAGAAGATGGAGAGATGTTCTGTATACCTGGTGGCTCAGGTCGTCTTTTTCCGACCTTCCGCTGGATAGCACGATAGCATATCCTTGCTGTCTGCTAGGTGGTGGGAATAAGAGAATCAAAATCGGGAACAGAACCTATGTGGGGAAACACAGTGTCTTTGATTGCTGGGTAAAATATGGGGCCCATCAGTATAGTCCGGAGATTACGATAGGCGACAACTGCTCCATCGGTGAATACTTTCATATTTCCGCGATAAACAGCGTTACCATTGGAAATGGATTGCTGACGGGCCGTTTCGTGTACATTGGTGACAATGCGCATGGCAGCCTCTCGTGGGGGGAAGCCGGAGTCTCACCTTTAGATAGACAGCTGCAATCAAAGGGGGCTGTGTGCATTGGCAACAACGTGTGGATCGGTGATAAGGCCACCGTCCTCGGCGGAGTTACGATTGGGGATAACGTGATCATTGGCGCTAACAGTGTGGTGACGCATGATGTCCCCAGCCATTGTATGGTGGCTGGTGCCCCAGCCAGGATAGTACGACAATTAACAGAATCGAAATAAGATAGTTTAATACATGGCATTGGAATTATTTGTCCCGGGCCGCCTGTGCCTGTTTGGTGAACATACTGATTGGGCGGGGAAATATCGCACGATGAATGCAGACATCGTCCCAGGTGCCTCGATCGTGACTGGTATCGAGCAGGGGATTTTTGCGGAGGTAGAGAAATCTGCCATTTTCGAGATGTATAGCGAAGCGCCGGAGATTGCGGAGGTCTGGAAAGATTTCTCATGTCGCATGAACGAAGCGGAGCTAAAGAACATTGCAAGATCCGGGAGTTTCTTCAGCTATTGCGCTGGCGTCGCGAGTTATATGCTGGAATGGTATCATGTCGGGGGTGTAAAGATTACACTTAAGAAGATGACGCTCCCCATGAAGTCCGGCCTTTCCTCTTCTGCTGCCATTTGCGTTCTTGTGGCCAGGGCCTTTAACCAGATCTACCGGCTCAACCTGAACACTATGGGTGAGATGAACATCGCCTATGTCGGAGAGTTAAGAACCGCTTCCCGTTGTGGCCGGTTGGATCAAGCTTGCGCTTTCGGTGTGAAACCCAATCTGATGACATTTGACGGAGATGAGGTGGACGTGAAAACGCTCAATGTCAAAAAGTCATTGTATTGGGTGTTTGCCGATCTTTGTGCGAAGAAAGACACCATCAAGATCCTTCGGGATTTGAACCGAGGCTATCCGTTCGCTTCCAATGAAATGGAGGAACGCGAGCAGAAGGCGCTGGGTGAGGAGAATCAGAAAATCATCAGCCGGGCCGTCGAATATATGGCGCAGGGGGACGCGGAATCCCTGGGAAAACTGATGAAAGAGGCGCAGCAGCTGTTTGATTCCGCGGTCGCTCCCATGTGCCCGGAAGAGCTCTCTTCTCCCAAACTACATGCAGTGCTCAATGATCCCGCCATTCAAGAATGGGTCTATGGCGGGAAGGGAGTCGGTTCGCAGGGTGATGGCTCTGTTCAATTCCTGGCAAAAGATAAGGACAGTCAGCAGCAACTGATTGACTATCTGAACGGACAGGGGATGAAAGCGTACCCGTTGACTTTAAAACCCGTTCATGCTGTCCGGAAAGCGATTATCCCGGTGGCAGGCTTTGGTACACGCTTGTATCCGGCATCCCGGGCGCTTAAGAAAGACTTTTTCCCGATCCCGGATGTGGATGGAATGGTGAAACCGGTTATTCTGGTGCTTGTGGAGGAATTGGTAAAGAGCGGAATCGAAGAGATCTGTCTGGTGCTGGGCTCGGAAGAAGAACGTAAGCAATATCGTGAGTTCTTTGAGACCCCGTTGTCTGAAGAACACCTTCGAAAACTGAACCCCGAGATGCAAGAGTACGAGAATCGTATTTTAGCTCTCGGGAAGCGGTTGCGGTACGTGTATCAGAGAGAGAAGCGTGGATTCGGTCACGCCGTTTATCAGGCGGCCGATTTTGCGAACAATGAGCCGGTTCTGCTGCTTCTCGGAGATACGATTTATCGAACGGACAGCAATAAACCTTGTGCCCTTCAGCTTATAGAAAGATACGAACAGTATAATAAGTTGATGGTCGCGATTCATCCTGTCCCGCTGGGCGAGGTCTCCCATTATGGTATCCTGTCCGGGACCTGGGAGGATAAGGACGAGACGGAGCTGATGGTGACTCAGATGAATGAGAAGCCAAAAGCCAGTTACGCGGAAGAATTCCTGGGCGTGAAATGCAAGGACGGGGAGCGCAAATATATGTCGGTTTTCGGGCAATATGTCTTGACTCCGGAAGTCTTTGAACAGTTGCGGACCGATATCGAGAATGCGACGGATCCAAACAAGGAAATAGAACTCACATCTGCCCTCGACAGCGTGCGCGAGCAGAACGGAATGGTCGGTGTCCAATTGAAGGGTCGGATGTATGATATGGGGAATTATCAAGCCTTCCGGAACTGTGTGTCAGAGTTTTCAAAATAGCGATTATGTCTAAGCCTCAAGTTGTAGCTTTATACCTGCCTCAATTTTACCCGACGAAAGAGAACGATACGTGGTGGCAGAAGGGGTTCACCGAGTGGACGAATGTCGGTAACGCAAAACCCCTTTTTAAGGGGCATTATCAACCTCGGGTCCCGGCGGATCTGGGTTATTATGATCTGAGACTCGTCGAAGTGCGGGAGCAGCAGGCGGAACTGGCGCGTATGGCCGGAATTGACGGTTTTTGCTATTGGCACTATTGGTTCGCCGGCAGGCGCCTATTGGACCGTGTGTTTACTGAAGTCGTTGATTCTGGGAAACCGGATTTCCCTTTCTGCTTGTGCTGGGCGAACCACAGTTGGTATCAAAAAACCTGGGACCCTTCGAAACCGGATAAGCTTCTTATGGAGCAGACCTATCCTGGAGAGGAGGATTATGTGAATCACTTCAATGCGCTGCTGACGGCCTTTAAAGACCCCAGATATATGAAATCGGACGGTCGATTGATCTTTGGGGTCTTCGACGCGGACCGGATTCCCTCCTTCCCGATGATGAAGGACATCTGGAATGACCTGGCGAATAAGCATGGATTACCGGGCTTCTTCTTCTGGGGCTTGGCCCAGGGGGAGGATCGGGCGCTGAACATTCTGGACCGGCAATACGATGCGATTGTATATGACAATTTGAAAACGGTCTATGACAAGCGTTTTACGTTTGCTCATAGAGCTGTTGCCAAGTTGCTGAACCGTCCGCGCGTGATCGAATATGAGGAATACGCGAAGATGATGGTCTCTTTTATGCAGGACCATCCGGATTATGTCCCCTGTGTCCTCCCGAACTTCGATCATTCTCCCCGCTCCCTTACAAAGGGAATTATTTTGCATAATTCGACGCCGAAGAAATGGGAGTCCCTGTTTCGGAGGGTGTATGAGATGCAGTCTGAGCGGGAGAATGGGCTGGTGTTTATCAAGTCCTGGAATGAGTGGGGCGAAGGTAACTATCTGGAACCAGACTTAAGATTTGGAACCCAGTATCTTGATGCAATTAAAGACGTGATTAATCAATCCAATAAATAATCAATTATGGCAAAGGTCTCTGTAGTAATGTGCTGCTACAATTCGAAGTTATACATAAAGGAAACAATTGACAGTGTTCTCAATCAAACCTTTTCTGACTTCGAATTCGTTATCTGGAATGATGGCTCCACCGATTCGACGGAGGAGATCATCATGGCATACAATGACGATCGCATCAGGTATTTCAAAGATGTCAATCGCGGAGAGGGAATGGCTGCACAGTTGGCGTGCCGCCAGGCAACGGCGAAGTATATTGCCCGCATTGATGCCGATGACGTGTGGTTGCCGGAGAAACTGGAACTGCAGTACGACTATATGGAATCTCATCCGAATACGGTCATGATGTCCTGCCCGGTGATTTATATTGATAAATACAGTAACGAATTGGGACTCACCTTCCCGGTCACCAGAACCAAGTATTTGAATAAATCCATTAAAACGCATAACGTGTTTCCCCATTCCGGTTCCATATACAAGGCGGAGGTTTATCAAAAGGTTGGGGGTTACGACAATGTGCGCTTCTTCCAGGATATGCTGCTTTTCTGGAAGCTGAGCGATTATGGCGATCTGGCCCTTTGGCCCAGGCCCTTGATTAAATATAGACTGCTTGGCGGGTCAGTGGCCCACCGGATTGATAACTCGAAGTATAAGGATGCGTTGTTCGCGATGAAGGATGTCATTTATCGCGAAAAGGGCGCGAATAAAAAAGCGATTGAAGTGTATAATTCAATCTACGATTTGATTGAACGGAAGAACGAAGAATTCGTATATGAAGATGACTTCCAGAATAAATTGTACAACGCACTCAGCAAGCTTTTTGGCCGCTCCCGTGCGTACAGTATGATGGTCTTCCTGAAGAATCTCTGGTACAGATAGTAGATGCGCGTTTCCTGGGGATCATTGCAATTCTTGAAAAAGAATGGAGGACCTGTTCTACGGGTCCTTCAGTTGACCTCATTGTTCATTCTCCCAGTCCTTTTTTTTACCGGGTTCGATATCGACATCAAGGGATTCGCGGCCTTCTTTATCTTGGTAGCAAACGCGTACATGGTCTATGCGTCGCGGCATAACATCATGATGCTGCTTATTACGCCGATCCTTTTTTATTGTAATTACAGCATCTTATACGCCAACGTCATCCACGTGCTTAAGAGTTCGTATTACACAACCATCCTGTCCCCGTCGGTTGCGAACATTTCAGTGAATGCGTTGCTGGGACTGACCTGTATCCTCTTGCTGTTGGTCCGTTGGGATAAGATTAAGAAGGTTAAGAGCGTTACATTCTCCGTCAAGAAAAAGGTGAACCCGCTTTTATTCTATTTCTTGGTTCTCATCCTAGTCGCGGTTTTCTTCAAAGGATTCACAAGGCCAACGGCGCTGGGCGAGCGCGGAGAGCCACACCCGGTCTACGAGTATTCCCTCGCGTTCTTTATCCTTCTGTTCTATCTGTTCGGAAATTGGAAGACGGGGAGAATCATTGGGGTGATTATCGTGGTGTTCTACTCCCTGCAGAACTTTATCTTTGGCGGACGAATTATGGGCATTCAGTTCCTGCTGTGCGCCTATTTGATGTACTATGTTAAAGTCATTCCCAAGAAGATCGTAGCCTTGGCTCTGGTCTTTTTTGTGCTCTTTATGTCGGTGATCGGGACTATGCGGGCAGAATTGTTATTGGGCGGATTCAGCGTCAGAGGCATCGTACAGGCCCTTGCTGAGAATGGTTTCGCCTTGGACACGGCATACGCGGCATATTTTACTTCTGAGACCTACGTTTTCTGCCATGACCTTATTCCGCAGTCGGATCGTCTTTTCCTGTTCGGGCAGTTCATCCGGGGCATCTTCTTATCGATGAACCCGGAATATGTCGTGCCGGAGATCACGAATGCGTATGTCAAGCATTATGGTGGTGGAATGCCTCCGCATTTCTTCTATTTCTACATCGGGCCTTTGGGTGTTTTGCTGAGCGGTGTCCTGATCGCCGTCTATCTGAACATTGTCCGTAAAGTGACGACACGCACCCCGGGACTATTAAAGTGTATCGGTGTTTTCGTGGTCTGTCATACATTCCGGTGGTATTTATACTCGCCGCTTGGCCTGTTGAGGGGTATTTTGTTCCTGGTCATAGTATACTATGGTTTCGTCTTTCTGCGTCAACTCTTACGTGTTAAGAAAAAGAGGAGAGTCGTGTATGGTGTTTCTTATTAACGCGTCAAACCTGAGGCAGGGCGGCGGGGTGCAGGTGGCACAGTCGATTTGCGGACAATTATCCCGCTTACCGTCGTTCCGCTTCGTTGTCGTATTATCTAACAGTATTCTCCTGCCAGAAAGTGATCTTGGGAAGAACGTTGAGGTCATTCGGTACGATATGCCAAAGAGTATTTCGTCGACCCTGTTCGGGCGATGCCGCTTCTTGGACGATCTTGTTCGCAGTCGGGCGGTGGATGCGGTCTTGACGGTTTTCGGCCCTTCGCGTTGGCGACCGCGCGTTCCGCACCTCTGCGGCTTTGCTCGCGGGCAGTTGGTCTTAACAGATTCGCCATACTATAAGCGATTGACCCTCAGGGAAAAGCTGCTTTATAAAGTGTGGACGTGGTCGTTCAAAAAGAGTTCTGATACGTTCTTTACGGAGAATGAATACATCTCCAGTTTGTTGCCTGGTCTGTTGGGCCCCTCGATCAAGGTTTACACGGTCACGAACTACTACAACCAGGTATTTGATATGCCGGACCAGTGGGGCAGGAACGTTGAGCTACCGCCTTTTGACGGAGTGACATGCTTGTCGGTCTCTTCCTATTATCCACACAAGAATTTTGAAATTATCCAGGATATTGTCCGTTTCCTGAAGCAGGGCCATCCCGATTTCAAGGTTCGTTTCGCACTTACTTTTAGCGAGACAGAGATGCCTGTCCCGGCAAACATCCGGGATTCCTTCCTTTTTGTCGGGAAGGTGGACGTGTCTGAGTGCCCGAATCTGTACGCACAATCCGATATTATGTTCATGCCAAGCTTGATGGAGTGCTTCTCGGCGACCTATCCGGAAGCGATGCGTATGGGGCTGCCGATTGTTACGACGGATTTGCCCTTCGCAAAAGGCTTGTGCGGGGATGCCGCCTGTTTTTTTGGTGCCGTCGATGCCCAATCGGCCGCAGAAGCCATCTATAAAGTCGCAACGGACAAAACATATGCGAGCCTGCTGGTGGAGAAGGGGAAAGAGCAGTTGACTAAGTATGATAATTATGTACAGCGGGCGGAGAAGCTGGTGGGTATCCTGGAGGGGATGGCCAATCAGAGATAATCAATAATGACATTATAATTATGAAGTTTTTCATTTGTGGCTGCAACGGTATGGCTGGTCATACGATCAGCTTATACCTTCAGGAGCAGGGGCACGAGGTGTATGGTTTCGACCTCCAGGAGAGCAAGTTGGTCAAGAGCTTTGCCGGCAATGCCTTCGATACCGAAACCATTGCACGCGTCATCAAAGAAGGTAAGTATGATACCGTGATCAACTGCATCGGCGTGCTGAACCAGTTTGCTGAGAATAATCATGCGCTGGCGGCATTCCTCAATAGCTATTTCCCGCATTTCCTCGCCAAGACCACCGAAGGAACTGACACTCAGGTGATCCACATGACCACCGACTGTGTGTTCTCTGGCAAGAAAGGCAGCTATACGGAGCATGACCTGCGTGATGGCGAGACCTTCTATGACCGTAGCAAAGCGCTTGGAGAACTGGACGACGAGAAGAATCTCTCGTTGAGAAACTCCATTGTGGGGGCGGATATCAACCCAAAGGGGATAGGCCTGCTGAACTGGTTTATGAACAATACGACGGGAGAACATCCCGTGGTAAACGGTTACACGAAAGCCATGTGGACCGGTCAGTGCACCTATCAGTTGGCCAAGACCATGGAGGCTGCCGCGAAGGAGCGCGCTCACGGCCTGGTGAACGCCGTGCCCGATACGGATATCTCCAAGTATGAACTGCTGAAACTCTTCAACAAGTATTTGCGGAGTGGTCGCGTGCAGGTGAATCCTGTCGAGGGCGTCAACGCGGACAAGAGTCTGAAGCGTACGAACTGGGAGTTCAATTACCGGATTCCGGACTATGAGCAGATGGTTGCGGAGATGGCGGACTGGATCTTCAAGCATAAAGAACTGTATCCTCACTATAAGCTGTAAGGTATGAAAAAGTTGAAATTGATGACCATCGTGGGCACACGCCCCGAAATCATAAAGATGTCTGCCATCATCAAGAAGGCAGACAAGTATTTTGACCAGGTGCTGGTCCACACGGGCCAGAACTATGACTACACGCTGAACGAGGTCTTCTTCAAGGATCTTGGCCTGCGTGAGCCGGATTATTACCTTGGCGTCGTGGGGGATAACCTTGGCCAGACGATGGGCAATGTGATCTCCAAGAGCTATGAACTGATGGCGGAGGTGAAACCGGATGCCGTGATCGTCCTGGGCGATACGAACTCCTGCCTGTGCGTCATCTCGGCCAAGCGCCTGAAAATCCCGATCTTCCATATGGAAGCTGGTAACCGCTGCAAGGATGAGAATCTTCCGGAGGAGGTGATCCGCCGTATCGTGGACGTGACCAGCGACATCAACCTGTGCTACAGCGAACACGCCCGTCGCTACATCCTGGATACGGGCGTGAAGCCGGAATATACCTACGTGGTCGGGTCCCCAATGGCAGAGGTCCTGAAGGACGTGCTGCCTCAAATCGAGGCCAGTACCGTGCTGGAGGATCTGGGCCTGGAAGCTGGCAAGTACATCCTTCTCAGCGCACACCGTGAAGAGAACATCGACATAGAAGCAAATTTCTTCTCGCTGATGAATGCGGTGAACACGATGGCGGAGACGTATAATATGCCGGTGCTCTACAGCTGCCACCCCCGCAGCCAGAAGATGATTGAGAAGCGTGGTTTCAAGTTCAACGATAAAGTGATCCAGCACAAGCCGCTGGGATTCTTTGACTACAACAAACTCCAGCAGAATGCATTCTGCGTGGTGAGCGATAGCGGGACTGTTCCTGAGGAGGGCGCTTTCTTTGGCTTCCCGGCTGTCAGTATCCGCACCTCCACGGAGCGGCCGGAGGCGATGGACAAGGGTGTGTTCACGATTGGCTCCATCACTTCCGGGCAGGTGCTCCAGGCAGTTGACCTGGCTGTCAGCATGCACGCCAACGGTGATGACGCTTGCCCTGTGCCTGCATACACGGATGAAAATGTGTCCACCAAGGTGATTAAACTCATTCAGAGCTACGTGGGGATTGTGAATAAGATGATCTGGAAAAAATAGCATGGCGAGGGTTTGGTTGATTTCTGAGTATTATTATCCCGTGGTTGTCACCACCGGCTATTATGTTACAGAAATTGCAGAGTATTTGGCGGCAAAAGGCGTGGACGTCGGCGTGATCACGTCCAACAACACGTATTATGCGAGTGACGTTTCTTCTCGACTGAAATCAGAACAGCATCACGGCGTTAAGATCTACCGAAAGGTCCATGGCCAGATCAATAAGGATGACAACAGAATGCGAGTATTGAGGCTGCTCTCACTGAGTTTTTCTTTCTTCTGGATGTCGCTGAAACGTCTAAAGAAAGGAGACCAGGTGATTGTCTTGACGAACCCTGCCTTCTTTATGTTGTTCATGCCTTGTGTCCGCTTTTTGACCGGGTGCAAGTATCATATCCTTGTCCATGATATCTTCCCGGAGAATCTTTCCAGTCTGGGGAAAGTGAATAAAGGTGGTTTTTATAAGCTGCTAAAACGCGTTTTTGACCGGGCCTATTCGAAAGCGGATTCTTTGATTTCAATTGGACGTGATATGTCCGCTGTCCTGGACGAAAAGGTCCAAGGGAAGACTCCGATCGGCCTGATTACCAATTGGGCAGATGTCGAAGAAGTCCTGCCGCAGGCAAAGGAAACGACAGAGACCTATCAACGGATTAAAGATTTCGAGGAGGGGTATGTCGTATTCCAGTTCGCCGGGAATCTCGGGAAAGCACAGGGCCTGGATAACCTGATGGCGGCCATCGAGAGAGTCAAGGAACCCTCCGCCCACTTCCTGTTTGTAGGAGCGGGGGCAAAACTGGAAGACGTGGATGCGTTTGCGAAGAATTATGCCAACACCTTGTCTCTGGGTTTTGTGAGTCGTTCCCAACAGAATGACTTCTTGAACGCATGTGATGTGGGGGTTGTCACGTTGGCTGACGGAATGTTTGGCCTGGGGGTCCCCTCGAAATCATATAACATTATGGCTACGGGACGGCCTATCTTATATGTGGGAGAAGCCGATTCGGAAATAGCCCAATGCATCACAGAATATGATATTGGCTGGGTTGTCAGACCGAATGACCCGGAGGCGCTCAAGCTCCAAATTGAGGAGATAGCGTCGCAGCCGGATAAGGTTAAGATGATGGGCGAGAGAGCGCGAAATGTCGCAGAAACGGTGTTTGGGAAGGGCGTCGTCCTGGAGCAATATTTTCAGTACGTGAAATAGTAGTAGCTATATGCAAAAGTTGTTGTTTACCGGAGCTTCTGGATTCTTGGGATATAATACAAAGCCCATTCTCGAGAAGACGTATGAAGTACAGACCGTTGGCTTGACCGATCAAGATGACATCAAAGTGAACCTGGCCAAGGATGTCCCGTCAATCAGTACGCATTTTGATGTGGTGCTTCATGCCGCAGGAAAGGCCCACACCGTTCCCAAGACGGAAGCAGAGAAACAGGTGTACTACGATGTAAACTATCAGGGTGCCGTTAATCTCTGTGCCGCTTTAGAGCGTGCGGGCGTACCCAAGGCATTCATATTCATCAGTACCGTTGCCGTATATGGTTGCGAGTTCGGAGAGGGAATAACGGAGGAGCACCCGCTTAACGGTATCTCTCCCTACGCCGAGAGTAAAATCATGGCGGAGAATTATCTAACAGAATGGTGCAAAAATCATGGCGTTTTACTCGGAATTCTGAGACCTTCCTTACTTGCCGGGAAGAATGCCCCGGGGAATCTGGGTGCTATGGTCAATGGCATTAGAAAGGGTTTCTATTTGAACATCGCCGGCGGCAAGGTGAAAAAGAGTGTCTTGATGGCAGAGGATATTGCCAACCTGGTGCCGTTGCTGGCAGAATGTGGAGGCGTGTATAATGTCTGCGATACCTATCAACCCACTTTCGGAGAGCTTTCTGCATCTGTGGCGAAACAGCTTGGCAAACATAAACCCATCAGCATCCCCTATTGGATGGCCTGGTGTATGGCAAAGATTGGAGACCATATGGGTGCAAATGCGCCGATCAGCTCGAACAAGCTCGAGATAATCACAAGATCGTTGACTTTCTCCAATGAGAAAGCACGTCGGGAATTGGGTTGGGAGCCGTTGGATGTTCTGACTAATTACCGTGTGTGAGTGCAAGGTATGCCCAGTCGCCGTACCCCCTTTAAAACAGTTTAGCACCGGGTGGCAAAAAGATGCCTATTGAAGATTGAAAGCACATAGAAATGTAAGGTAATAGCGTAAAAAATGAAAATAAACCAAAAAGTACTTGATGCACTAACAGAACAGGCAAAAGCTTCGCCGCGTTTGCGGAAAAACCTGGACCTCCGGGATTCTTCGGAGGACAGTTCCCAACGGATGTTGAATGCCATCGAACCGGGCAGCGAAATCCCCATCCACAGACATCAGAAAACGGCGGAAACGGTCGTTTGCCTTCGTGGACGAGTCGTTGAGGAATATTATGATGAGAACGGGAACCTGACGGAATCAATAGAGATTTCTCCGGCTGGCCCGACTATGGCGCTAAATGTTCCTGCCGGTCAGTGGCACACGCTTCGATCGCTTGAATCAGGGACGGTCATCATGGAGTCAAAAGATGGGATCTTTTTACCCTTGTCTCCTAATGACGCATTGCAAAAGGATAAAGATGTTGACCACGAAGAGAAGAAAGCCAGAGGTCGCATTTATCTGTGTCTTGCGCACATGAGCGGGAAGGAGCAGCGTTATATCCGAGAGGCCTTCGAAACGAACTGGGTCGTGCCACTCGGACCCAATGTGGATGCGTTTGAGAAAGATCTCGAGAAATTCTGCGGACAGGATAAACGTGTCGTTGTCTTGAGTGCAGGCACGGCGGCAGTACACCTGGCGCTGATTGCTTGTGGCGTGGGACCCGGTGATGAGGTCATCGTCCAGAGTTTTACTTTCTGCGCGAGTTCGCATCCGGTCACATACCTTGGCGCGACGCCGGTCTTTGTGGATAGCGAATCGGACACCTGGAACATGGACCCCGACCTGTTGGAAGAGGCAATCAAAGACCGCATTGCCAAGACGGGCAAGGCTCCGAAAGCCATTGTGCCGGTGGCGCTGTACGGCATGCCGTACCGGATTGACCGGATCTTGGCCATTGCCGACAAATACGGTATCCCCGTGATTGAGGATGCAGCTGAGGGTTTCGGCTCCCGGTATAATGGACAGATGCTGGGTACCTTCGGAAAGTATGGCGTGTGGTCGTTTAACGGCAACAAGATCATTTCCACCTCCGGTGGCGGAGCATTGATTACGCCGGATGGAGATGCCTGGCGTGAGATCATGATGTACGCGACGCAATATCGCGAGGGGTATCCATATTATCAGCACGAGAAGATTGGCTATAATTACCGGATGTCAAACATTTGCGCTGGTATCGGTCGTGGGCAGATGACCATTGTGAAGGACCACATCGTGCACCACCAGCATCGACAGAAAATGTATGAAGAACTGTTTGCTGATGTCCCCGGTATCACGGTGCATTCTCAGCCTGCGACGGGTGGATTTGACTCCAACTTCTGGCTCTGCACCATTATTCTGGACCCGTCCGTGCGCGTGAAGGGACAGGAGAATGCTTACAAGACTGTCGTGCAAGGTGCCGTAGGCGGCGCCGCCGGTGTGATCCACATGGCGGATGCCCCGACGACCGACTGCCAGCCGAACGATAACGTTGAGGCGATGCGCGTCTTCCTGGATGCTGCCGGCATTGAGGCGCGTCCGCTCTGGAAGCCAATGCACAAGCAGCCGGTCTATAAGAATGCTCCTGCCTATGTAAACGGTGTTTCCGAGAACTTGTTCAAGGTCGGTATGTGCTTGCCCTCGGGACCGTATGTGACGGACGAGGAAGCACGATATGTTGTAGAAACCATCAAGAGCGCAATCGTTGGTTAATATGAAAATTGCAGTTGCAGGAACAGGTTACGTGGGCCTGAGTATCGCGACGCTGCTCGCGCAGCGCAATGAGGTTGTGGCGGTGGATGTGATCCCGGAGAAGGTGGAGAAGATCAACAACAAGATCTCACCCATCCAGGATGAGTATATCGAGAAGTATCTGGCGGAGAAGCCGTTGCACCTGACGGCGACGCTGGATGGGCGGACGGCATACAAGGACGCTGATTTCGTGGTGATTGCCGCGCCGACGAATTATGATCCCAAGCAGAACTACTTCGATACGTCGCATGTGGAGGAGGTGGTGGAGCTGGTGCTCTCCGTCAACCCGCAGGCGACGATGGTCATCAAGAGTACGGTGCCGGTGGGGTATACCCGCAGCCTCCGCAAGCGCTACCCGGGCGCCCGGATTATTTTTGCCCCGGAATTCCTGCGAGAGTCCAAGGCGCTCTATGACAATCTCTATCCTAGCCGTATCATCGTCGGCTATGATGGATCCTTCGTCGCTGACGCTCCTCAGGATGACAATTGTCATTCTGAGCGAAGCGAAGAATCTATTCTTTGCAAGGCGGCACACACGTTTGCGAACTTGCTCAAAGAAGGTGCGTTGAAGGAAGACGTACCCGTCCTGTTTATGGGCAGCACGGAGGCGGAAGCGGTCAAGCTCTTCGCGAACACCTATCTCGCGCTGCGCGTGAGCTATTTCAACGAACTCGACACCTATGCCGAGATGAAGGGCCTCGACACGCGCTCGATCATCGACGGCGTCTGCCTCGATCCGCGCATTGGGACGCATTACAATAACCCGAGCTTCGGCTACGGCGGTTATTGCCTGCCCAAGGACACGAAGCAGCTCCTGGCGAACTTCAACGACGTGCCGGAGAATCTTATCCAGGCTATCGTGGAGAGCAATCGCACGCGCAAAGATTTCATTGCCGACCGCGTGCTTGACCGCGCGGGCTACTACAGCTACACGGGCGTGAACAACTATTCGGCGGCTGAGGAGAAGGAGGTCGTGATCGGCGTCTATCGCCTCACGATGAAGTCGAACTCCGACAATTTCCGGCAGTCCGCCATCCAGGGCATTATGAAACGCATCAAGGCGAAGGGCGCACAAGTGATTATCTATGAGCCTACTTTGGAGGACGGCACGACCTTCTTTGGCTCGCGCGTGGTGAACGACTTGGCAGCCTTCAAGGCGCAGTCCGACGCCATCATCGCGAACCGTTATGACGCGGTACTTGATGATGTCGCGGGGAAGGTTTATACACGCGATTTGTTTAGACGGGATTAGTCCTCGGGAGAGTAATAGGACGAATCCTACCAGCGGCCACCCCTTCGGGTGGCCGCTTTTTTGTCATAAAATGTGGCTTGAACGTCAATTTCCCGATAATAAATGTTATATTTGTAATGTCGGTGGATTATGGCCATAAACTGCCGGCAGGCTCCCGGACCCGGTTCTTGGATAGGAATACGTCCGCGCTCGGATCAACCACAGCCGACGGAGCCGGCTCGCCCGGGGCATCATGACACTATACCCCGGGGAGTGGAAGTTGTAGTGTCAATCGAATACCCCCAATTACTTTTATCATGAATCTGAAGGGAACCAAGACCGAAAGGAACCTCCAGGAGGCCTTTGCGGGCGAGTCGATGGCTCGTAACAAGTACACCTACTACGCGTCCAAAGCCAAGAAGGACGGCTATGTGCAAATCTCCAAGATTTTCGAGGAGACCGCGGCGAACGAGAAGGAGCACGCGGAGATCTGGTTCAAGTACCTGCATGACGGCGTGCCCTCGACCGTGGAGAATCTGGCCGATGCCGCTGCCGGCGAGAACTTCGAGTGGACGGACATGTACGCCCGCATGGCGAAGGAAGCCGAGGAAGAAGGCTTCAAGGAGATTGCGGCCAAGTTCCGCATGGTGGGCGCCATCGAGAAAGAACACGAGGCCCGCTACCGCAAGCTCCTCCAGAACATCCAGGAAGGCATCGTCTTCTCCCGCGAGGGCGATTGCATCTGGCAGTGCTCCAACTGCGGCCACATCGTCATCGGCAAGAAAGCTCCCGCGATCTGCCCCGTATGTGACCACCCGCAGAGCTACTTCCAGTTGAAGGCGGAGAACTACTAGACCTGTCATTCTGAGCAAAGCGAAGAATCTCGTCATCCCCGCCTTCTTATAGTCATTCCCGGCTTGACCGGGAATCTCCTTTCATGGTCGTCATTCGCCAACTTGATCGGCGAATCTCCCCACCAGAGTCATTCCGGGCTCGACCCGAAATCTCCATACAAACCGTCATTCCCGACCCGATCAGGAATCTGCTCCCCAGAGTCATTCCGAACTAAATCTTGGAAGGGTTCATAATGAAATGACTGAAGGATAGAATGAGATTTGTAATTCCATCCTCTGTAAAGAGGTTGAAGTAAGCAGCATCGTTTAGTGCTGAGGGAGAAAAATGACATGTTGGGAAAGGGAAAGACTTAGAGCGAGTTCGAAAGGTAATCGAGATTAGAGCCCTGTTATTCATATAATTGATCGAGTATTTAATATGGACTGGTGCGAATGTATACCACAATGGGCTACAGCGGTAGGTACTATCGCCGCTGTACTTGTTGCTCTGTTTCAAAAACCGATTAGGGATAGAGTAAATAGGCCGAAGATTCATATGAGTTATAAAGATAATAAACAATGCCGAGTGGAAATCGATTCTCCGGACAGTTCGGATTCTAGTAAACAACAGAGAATAAGGATTAAGCTTGAGAATAAGGGGAATTATATAGCGACCCATGCAGCATTGTACGTGGACTCCTATTTTAAAAAGAGAGATGATGGGACATTCGTCCAAAATGATATTGCTCCCAAACAACTTAAAGATTTTCGTAACACAAAGCCATCTTCTATAGCTCCTCATCTTCAGTACTATTTTGAGGTCGCGTCAATTAATAAGTATGAGAATATGACGACTCAAGATGAAGATGGGAAGGTGAAGCAGATGTATAAACTGTATCTTCTTGGAGAAGGTGACTCTACGGAGCTTGGAAAAGGTACTTTCATCATTCCGCTGAAGTTTTACTCTTCTAGAATTGATGTCAAAATTGATTATCTGAAGATTTACTGGGGGAGTAATAGTTATGTGTTTGATAAGCAAAACTTCTCGGTTGAGATGTTAACGGAAAAAGAGTTTAATAGAATCCAGATAGAAAAGTAATATGATAGTGCTTTTTTCATATGATTTAAAAAATCCTGAAAAGGATTATGCTCCTCTGTATGAAGCAATCAAGAACTGCGGCACAGATTGGTGGCACTATTTGGAGTCTGTTTGGATAGTCAAGACCAATCTCTCCCCGCAGGAGTGTTTCAATCGTATCAGAGAGAATATAACCGAAGGAGATCGTTGCCTAGTTGTCGATATTACTAAACAACCTCGGCAAGGTTGGCTACCCGCCAATGCGTGGACCTGGATAAAAGAAAAAGAAAAGTAACAGTGCTGGTTTTTGTGTTTATCCCAATGGATAAATGATAAATGAGCGTTTTAGGGAAGATAGTTCTGGCTGCTAGGTGGATTATTAATGGGAGTCAATCTCATATGTAAAGCGTTAGTTTAGCGGTATAGTGTTGAGATGCACATTTAAGGTGTTATGAGTTACTATAAGGAGTCTGAGAACGACAAGAAAAACAAGCAATGGTTTGCAAATAATCAAACCTGCAACACCCTTCAAAGGATTGCCGTTGAGCAGTCTTCAATTCGCGGTTTAGGCTTGTTCTCTGTTGATTTCAGATACCCTATTACGGTTATTACGGGGGAGAATGGATGTGGGAAGTCAACAATTCTGGCCTTGGCTTGTTGCGCCTTTCATAACACCACAACATTTTGTCCAATGAGTCTGCTATCTAACACGAAGAAGCAGCGGATATATTATACTTATAGCGACTTTTTTGCTTTTACCACCGAAGAACGTGGATTTATGCATGATATACGAATCACCTCCACATTCTTGACAGATAAATCAAAGAATACTGATACTCGAAGCAAATCTGCGCGTAAGGGGAGATGGAAGGAATACGATACTCGTCCTAAACGAGCAGTCTCTTTCCTCGGAGTTAATAGGATACTTCCACCTTCTGAGAGTGTTACTTATCGAAACTATTGTTCTCGCTTCGGAGACAATAGCCTCTCTCCCGATGAGAATAAGGTGCTGTCTTCCTATATGACTCGGATTTTCGGGAAGGATTATTCCGGGGTTTCTTTAAGAAGACATCATAAATATCGTTTATATGGTTGTAGCCGCGCGGCTGGTACTTATACGGGTTTTAATATGGGTGCCGGTGAGAATGCTGTTTTACAACTTCTACATGAGATAATAAGCGCAGGAAAAGGTGCTTTAATAGTAGTTGATGAAATTGAATTAGGACTCCATGCTCAAGCACAAGTAAAATTGATGAGGGTGCTGAAAGAATTGTGCATTAAATACAATAGTCAGATTATCTGTTCTTCTCACTCTTCTTCAATCATTGGTTCAGTGCCCCCCGAGGGAAGAATATTGCTGCGTTCTAAAGAAATAGGGGTTGATATCATCTATGGTATCACTCCCGAAATGGCTATGAGCGAATTATCGGGTGATTTGCACGCAGAGCTATCTATCTTCGTTGAAGACGATGTCGCTAGGGATTTCATTCAGACAATATTACCCAATACCATCCGACGAAGAATAGATATTAAAGTCCTCGGGTCAGCTGATAGCTCATTGCTTTATGCCGTTTCAACGCATCTGCGAGAGGGAAGACGCGACTTTATAGTTGTGATGGATGGAGATAAGAGAAAGAGTAAAGAACACAAAATAAAAGAAGTTGTTGCGTTCCTGGTCGATTGTAAAGAGATTACGGAGGAGGAGATTAAATGCTATATGAATAATCATCTGATCTTCCTTCCAGGAAGTGTCTGGCCGGAAAAGGTTATTCTAGATGAATTAGTGGCGAGCGCGGATCTTAGTCGTATAATGGATGACTGTAATGTTGAATCCATTGCAGAAATGAAAAGGTATATTAGTGCTGCTTTAGCTGCGGGGAAACATAGCGAATTCTTTAAGTTGTCAGTGGATTTACATTTAGATGAAATCGGCGTTCGATCCTCAGCTTTGCGGCAGTATAAGTGCTTAGCCGAAGAACAAATCAAGCCAATAATAGAGTCCATAGCTCAAATCTTATAAGACTAACGCTCAAACAATTTGCCGGTGATTGGCTTCATCAAAAGAGTAGCGCATGATCGGAAAAGTGGTATCAGTGATAGCTAGATGGAATAATATAAAATATTAATTAATTATGAAAATCACCGTTGCTGGCGTAGGCTATGTTGGACTGAGCCTCGCTGTGCTGCTGGCTCAGCACCACAAAGTCACCGCCATCACCACCACGCCGAAAAAGGCGGACAAACTGAATGACTTCATCAGCCCGATCCAGGACGATGAGATCGAGCGCTTCTTCCGGGAAGTGAAGGAGGGTAAGCGTAAGCTTGACCTGACCACCACCGTGGACAAGGACGCCGCCTACAAATCGGCCGAGCTGGTCATCATCGCCACGCCGACCAACTACGACGACGAGCACCACTTCTTCGACACCAGCGCCGTTGAAGATGCCATCGAGCATGTCCTGAAGGTGAACCCGAAGGTGCTGATGGTCATCAAGAGCACCGTCCCGGTAGGCTACACGGACAGCGTCCGCGAGAAGTACGGCATCGACAATATCATCTTCTCGCCGGAGTTCCTCCGCGAGAGCAAGGCTCTCTACGACAACCTGCATCCCAGCCGTATCGTGGTAGGTGCGTATGACCATCAGCAGAAGGAAGCGGAGATGTTCGTCGAACTGCTGAAAGAGGGTGCCGGGGATCAGGATATCAAGACGCTGATTGCGCATCCGACGGAGGCCGAGGCCATCAAGCTCTTCGCCAACACCTACCTCGCCGTGCGCGTCAGCTACTTCAACGAACTGGATACCTACGCACAGGTCAAGGGCCTGAACACGCAGCAGATCATCGATGGCGTGTGCATGGACCCGCGCATCGGTGGTCACTACAACAACCCGAGCTTTGGCTATGGCGGCTACTGCCTCCCGAAGGATACCAAGCAGCTGCTGGCCAACTACAAGGACGTGCCCCAGACGATGATCGAAGCCGTGGTGAAGAGCAACATCGTCCGTAAGGAATTCATTGCCGACACCATCCTGAAACGGAACCCCAAGACCGTAGGCGTCTATCGCCTCACAATGAAGAGCAATTCCGATAATTTCCGGGCTTCCGCCATCCAGGACATTATCAAACAGCTGCGGGCCAATGCCGTGAACGTCATCATCTACGAGCCCACCCTGCAGGATGGCAGTGAGTTTGTCGGCAACACGGTAGTCAACGACATGACCAAGTTCAAGGCCCAGAGCGACGTCATCCTGGCCAACCGCTTTGATGCCTGTCTGGAGGATGTGGAGGAGAAGGTTTATACGAGAGATTTGTTCAAACGCGATTAAGTGAAAACAATCCTGGTTACCGGCTCGGCCGGATTCATCGGCGCCAATCTTGTACTGCGACTTCTGAAAGGTCAGGAGTCGGTCAAGATTGTGGGCCTCGATAACCTGAACGACTACTACGACCCGAAACTTAAGGAATACCGCCTCCGGCTGATCGCGGTGGAAGTGGCCAAGCATCCGGAGCACGCATACGAGTTCTACAGTGGAAGCATTCCTGACCGCGAACTAGTGAACAAACCGTTCGGAGAGAACAAGTTTGATATCGTCGTGAACCTGGCTCCCCAGGCCAGCGTGCGCTACAGTATCGAGAATCCTGGTGTATATATTGAGAGCAGTATCATCGACTTCTACAACATTCTGGAGGCCTGTCATCACGACCCCGTAGAGCATCTGGTCTATGCCAGCAGCAGTAGCGTCTATGGCGGCAACTAGAACGTGCCATTCAGCACCGATGACAGCGAGGATCAATCTCTTATACTACCATCAAAAGGAATGGTGAGTATTATTACTCGATGGTGAACTGTGACATAAACGTTCTCATAGTTTAATTAAGACGAGTTATAGTTAATACGCCCTTTAGTTTAAGTAATGTTTTTTATTTATTGCTCTCTTTTTTTATTGACTAGTTTTTTCATTTTCTCTATTGAGAGGAGAGTTAGCTTGTCATTGCTTTTTTGTCTTGAGTGGACTATCTTGTCAATCTCTGTGTGCTTATTGGATTGGCCAAGAGATGAGACTGCTTTTTTCTTTGTTTTTATTAGCGTTTTGTTTTTCACATTCCCGCATGTGCTACTGCCTCAAGTGAAAAGCACATTACCTATAAACGATAGTTTGCTTGTAAAGAAAGAGGATATATTTGTAAAAGTAGATAGATGCATTGTATTGTTGAATGCTGCTTCTGTTTTTTATCTAGCGCATAGATTTGGTTTCTCATCAGGTTCGTTTACTGATTCGGATTCGTTGATGACCCAGATGAACTCAATATCGTCTTCTCGGTATAGTGGTGGGGATTATTATTTGCCGATCTTCAATAGATTAGTTAATACTTTAGTATATGCAGCTTGTGGCCTAGAGGGTTTTTTTATTTGCCGCAAAAGAAATAGGCTTTTTTTTTTAAACCTATTGCTGTTAATGGGGCAGACAATCATAACTAACACAAAGGCGACGATTGTATTTGGACTTGCTTTTTGGATGGGTGGGTATTTGACTGGATATCATTTCTTTGACAAAAAAATAGTTGTAAAGAAGGTTCTTCTAGTTCTTTTGGTTGTAATAGGAATTTTGGCTTTTACTATTGTCGTAAACTATTATAGACATCTCGGGAGTTTCACTCTAAAAGAAGAGATGGAGAAGGTCCTTACTGCATACGTCATAGGGCCATACAGCGCGTTCTCGATGTGGTTCGCTACAAATCCGAGACCGCCTTTGGACATGGGTATGAATACATTCTCTTGCGTTTTCCAGTGGCTGGGGATAAGTCATCATCAAAATGGGGAGTTTATTAGTTCGGATGATGTGGTAACAAATGTCTATACTATTTTTAAGCACCTCATTAATGATTATTCATATGCTGGTGCGGTTGTTTTTATTGGTTTTATTGGACTTTTAGCTGCGATAGCAGAGAGGAAGATCTCACAGAAGAGTTTTTCTGATGTTGGGATTTCTATTGTTATTACAAGTATGATATTGGTTTCTTTTTTCTCATCATTATTCCGATACTCGACAAATCTTATCGCTTGCATAATTATTATTTTTTTTACATCATTTAATACTAATAGGAGTTAAGCATATGGGGGAAGAGATGCATTTGTTTATTATATGGTCGAATGCCTTATATAAGAAAGCGGAGATAATTGAAGATATTAAATCAAGATTCGACCTTATAGGTATACACAAAATAACGTGGGAGAAGAGCCATTTCTCTGCAAATCTCATGCGGTTTTATGGTGAAAACTTGCCCCCTCATTCGAACAAGGAGAAAATGTGTGGCAATGAGCCATTTTTGTTGCTTGTCGTATATGATAAAAAGCCATTATATAGAAAACGTGTAACGTCGAAGGGGGTAAACGTGGTGAATGTAAATATGTTTGACGCTAAAGAGATGTATAGAAAATGGACTGGCGGCGGACATATGATACATGGAACAAATAGTGAAAAAGAATTTAAACACGATATTGTTTTGCTGACGGGATTAAGCGGAAGTGATTATAAAAAAGTATCTGTTGCTTCTGGTAGAATCTTGACGGATGAATATCGCTATATGCCAGGTGAATACAAATGGGATAGTATCGATCAAGTTTTATATGTTTTGAATGAGACTATTGAGTATGTCGTGTTAAGGAATTTTAACGGACTATTCTTCAATTATGAAAAAACAGTGCACGGAGATATAGACCTCCTAGCCCCCAATAGAGAGGTCGCCCGCTTAATCTTAAACGCAATACCCGTGCATGCCTCAAAGCGGCGAGTGCAGCATGTGGTTAAGATTGGACAAGGCGGTGTTTATGTTGATATCCGATATGTCGGTGATGGCTATTATTGCAAGGAGTGGGAGGATGCAATCATAAAAGAACGGTATCTTACAGCAAAGAACTACTATCGACCTCAAGAAGAAGATTACATATATGCCTTGCTGTATCATGCATTAATTCAAAAGAAACGTATCTCACAGGATTATAGAGATATTTTCAAATCTTTTTTTCTCGGGGTAGATGTAAATGACGATTTGAAACTGTTCAGTATACTTGAGTGTTACTTGGATAGTAAGAATTATTTGATGACAGAACCTTATGATTATTCAGTTTTCTTCAATAGGGAGTATACTCATCAGGGAATGTCTCCAGCGAAATTTATATGTAAAGTTATTGCTCGGAATCGCTTGACGGAAACTATTGTATTCCCGGCACTCAATATTATTTCTTTAGATAGAGGGAGCGTAAGAAGAATTCTTCATCTGCCACTCATACACAGAACATGGCAATCCCTTAATAGTTGGAAGCGTTTTTTGCATAAAATACGCACAGGCGGTAAGGCGCTTGTTTATTATATTAAGTGGCTAATTAAAGATCAGAGGAAGGAGTATTCCCTAATGCATACAGAAGCCGGAGTTGATAATATTGAACCCTTTAAACCTCTTCATTGGAAGTTCTCATCTCGGTATTTTATGGGGTATGTGAATGGCAATAAGGTGTTCATAAAGACAGATGGAAGAGTCACGAGAACTGGTAGAGAGAAATATGCAATGACTTATGCGATGAACAATAGTGAATATTTGAAGAGGCACATTCCTGCGCTATTCGATTCGCCTGAGACAATGATTGTTGAGGCGGCTATCTCTGGAAAATCCCTTGACCAGTATGGTCCGAATCTTGAAAAGAAAGAAGCTGTAATTGTAAATCAACTTTTCACCATTTATAAAGAGCTAAGAAGAGTTAATGTTAAGCATTTAGATTTGAGGCCAGCCAATTTTATTTTTGGAGAAGGTGACGAAACCGTATATCTTATTGATTTTGGCTTTTCAATAGTTAATAACATGGATTTATTTGAAGGGATAGAAAAGGATGATTATTCATCGAAGATTATTTCAAAGTTGGGTTCGGTTTTTTCTGTTCAAGATGGATCTTTGGACGACGCATATTCGATGCTGATGACAATGAAGTACCTATGTCCATCTCTAATGAACCGATTCCCTGGAATATGGCAAGAATTGAATGAAGATATGGGCGATAATACAATCTTTATTAATTGAATGATGTAATGGCATCTCTTAAAAAGAATCTGTTTTTCCAAACGGCATATCAATTATTAGCAATAGCGCTTCCATTAATCACGGCGCCGTATGTCGCGCGAGTTTTGGGGGCTGAAAAATGCGGCTTATATTCTTATTCAAATGTTGTCGCTTCATATTTTGTTGTTTTTGGAATGTTGGGACTAGAACAATACGGTAGCCGTAGTATTTCTCGAGTCCGGGATAAATTGGAGGAAAGAAATAAGGTATTCTCTGAATTATTCGTGCTTCATTCCATCATCTCGATTGTAGTGGTCGTTTCATATTTTGCTTTTGCCTTATTGTCAATTACGAACAGAGAGTTATTTTTAATTCAAGGATTATATGTTGCAAGTGTTCTTTTTGATGTTAATTGGTTTTTCTTTGGGATTGAGAAATTCAAGGTTACGGTAGTAAGAAATACAATAATTAAGATTTCATGTGTGGCCGCGATCTTTATTTTTGTCAAAGATGGCCAGGATTTGAATACATATTGTTATATCATGGCAGGTTCTATTCTAATCAGTCAGCTATCATTGTGGCCAATTTTGTGGAAACATGTGCGGATAAGAAGAGTAAGGCTAATAGATCTGAGAACGCATATTAAGCCGATGGCTATGTTATTCATTGCTGTTATAGCCGCAAATCTAAATAGAACACTTGATAAGGTCATGTTAGGATGGTATGAGTTGTTTAATGGCTTAGGGCAATATGATTATGCCGATAAATTAGTTAGAGTCCCCTTAGGCTTGATCGCGGGTTTAGGTACAATTATGTTATCGCGAATGTCATATATGTATGAGAATGAATCAACGGAGAAAACAAAAACAATGCTCGATGCGTCAGCCTTTCTAACCCTTACAGTATCGATTGGTATGGCTTTTGGTCTCGCTGCTATTGCTCGAGAATTTGTATTGCTTTTTCTTGGAGTGGGGTTCTCTGAGACATCGACTCTTCTCAGGATTCTAACAATATCTATACCCATAGTTGCCTGGGACAATTATGTAAGGACTCAGATATTAATACCGAAACAAATGGATTCAGTTTATACTCGAGCCGTATGCATAGGGGCGATAACTAATGTCGTTTTAAACTTGGTGTTTATATATCTTTGGGGCGTTTTAGGGGCATCGATTTCAACAGTTTTGTCATATCTTATGATTATGATTCTGCAAACAGTCCCAGTGCGCAAGCAGATTGACCTTAAAAGATGCATTAAGTATGTCCGATTCCCACTTGCTGCAGGTTTACTTAGTTTCCTTATAATCAGGTTGTGCTCCAGGGTCTTTTGTAACATCTTTGTCTCTACTATTTTTGAAGCACTCATTGGGGCCCTGACGTACTTCGCCTTTTCTGTCTGGTATATTAAAAGAAAGAAACCAGAAGTCTATAAGCAATTAATTATAAAGAAGAGTATCTGAGTTTCCGGTACTTTTTTAATAATACCACCTTTATTTGGGATAATGAATTAGCGTGTCCAAATGGTAAACATCCTTTTTATTCCAGTTAACTATAATTCTTATAATGAACTGGATTCTTATCTTTCATCTATTAATGTGTCTGCTTCAAAACAAGAGGGATGTCATCTTTCTATAGATGTTATTGTTGCCGATAACTCAACCAAGAAGAAAGTTGTTGACAATGGTAAATACAGTCGGATCAATGTTTCTGTTCAAGAATACAATAACCCGGGCTATTTTGGAGGGGGACTATCCGTTTATAATAGTGTAAGTCATATTTCTGAGTATAATTTTGTTATCCTTTCGAATGTCGATTTGAAAGTTGAAGAAGATTTTTTCGATCACTTATTGAATGTCAATTTTACCAAAGATATTGGTTGGATAGCTCCGGGAATATTATCTAAGAAAGATAACCGAGATATGAATCCTAAAATTGTTAAGAGGTATTCGCGCCGAACATTGAAGATGCTTAGAATAATGTATAAATATCCCTTCTTAAAGCGCCTATATGTTAATACCTTGTTTAGAGCAAGGCACAGTGAAATTATCACCGATCGAAAGGAGCGAGATATATATGCTGGTCATGGGTCTTTTATCGTCTTAACGAACTCTTTTGTCCAGAAGTATAAGAAACTTGTTTATCCGGTGTTTTTATTTGGAGAGGAGGTGTTTGTTGGAGAAATGGTACGATTGGCAGGGTTAAAAACGCGCTATGTTCCATCAATTGTTGTTTTCGATGATGCCCATGTTTCCACAGGTAAGTTGAATAATAACGTAAATAATAAATATAATGTTGAGGCGTTAACATATTTATTAAAACAATTCTATGAATAAGGTTGAGGAATTTGTCTATCATTTGTTATACAAAAGCCCGAAGCTCAAAATAGCCGTCAGAAATCTCTATCAATGTTTTTGTGACCTCCTGCCAAGACCGAAAGAGTTCTTCGGAGGTGATTTAACATTTAAGGAAGGATATTTCTTCGGTTTCCATGACGTGGATGCTTTTTCTCAAGATGAATCAAAGGTGCTGGCTAACGAAGAGTATTTTGATGGCCGGATGCCTAAGGCTGGAGAGAAGATAGGTGTTGGGTACTTTGATTTTGTCAATGGCATACTTGGAGATTTTCATAAACTTGAAGATTGTTTTGCTTGGAATTGGCACAAAGGATGCCGGTTGCAATGGTTGAGCGATAATGAGATCATTTTCAATACGGCAAAAGATAATCGGGTAGTTTCTGAGATTATTAACGTAAAGACCGGGGAGAAAAGTTTTATTGACTATCCGATTGATTCTGTTTTAAAAATACAAAGGATTGCTACTACGTTCAGCTATGAGAGGTTGGAATACTGTATGTCTGGCTACGGTTATCCTTACAAGGATGCGGATGCGATGCTTGATGATGATTATCCTAATAACAATGGACTTTTTATAGTAGACTTGGAAACAGGTAAGAGAGAATTGCTTGTATCGCTACAGCAGTTAGCGGAACAAGCTCCTGCAGAGTTTCGTACGGGACATATTCATTATGTGACGCATACTGAGTTCTCCCCGGAGGGGCACTATTTGTCCTTTTTGCACCGTTGGATTAGAAGAGAAGGTACTAATCTTAAACGATGGACCCGCATGATGGTGTATGACATGGAGAATAAAGAACTAATAGAACTACCAACGCAGATTTCTGGCTCCCATTATGTTTGGAATCGTCAGAATCAGTTATTGGGTTCTTTTATTATTGACAATAAGAGTTGTCATCTTCTTTTTGATATGAAGACCCCAAGCAACTATCAGGTAGTGTGTGGGAATGTGCTAAATCAGGATGGTCATCAAAGTTTTGTGGGTGACATATCGTTCGTTACAGATACGTATCCCGACAAGCGTAGAATGGCAAAGCTATACTTAGTTGACATTCCCCGAAATGTGGTAACAGTAATAGCGAATACATATTCTCCAAAGGAGTTTCAATCGAGAAGTGAGGTAGGGCATGTTGCCTGCGATTTGCATCCAACGGTATCAGCGTCAGGGGAATATGTTTGCTTTGATAGCCCAAGAACAGGGAGACGCGGTCTTTATATTATGAAATTATCTTAAGTATGGTAGTGTTATATATACATCAGTATTTTGTTACACCGATAGAGCCGGGAGGCACACGGTCATATTGGATTTCTCAAGAACTAATTCGCCGTGGTCATCAGGTGATAATGATTACTTCGACGAATAAGAAACACCCGGTACCTTGTGAAATTGATATAGATGGAATACATGTAATCTATGTGAAGAATGATTATAGTAACTATATGTCTGTGCCAAGGAAACTCATCTCCTTTTTAAACTTTGTAAGAAAGGCGATTCAAACCGGGAAAAGGCAAAAAAAGATCGACATGGTTTTTGCGACTTCAACACCATTGACAATCGGATTTGTTGCTTTAAGGTTGAAAGCAATAAATAAATGGCCGTATATATTTGAGGTGCGCGATCTTTGGCCGGAGTTCCCTATTCAAATCGGGGCGGTAAAGAATCCTCTATTGATTAGGGCGTTACGGAAATTTGAGAAATATATATATAAAAAGTCAGAACACGTTATTGCCCTATCACCAGGCATGAGGGATGGTGTTGTGAAGGCGGGAACACCAGAAGAGAAGGTGTCTATGATTCCCAATATGTCAAAGCCTGATAAGTTCTATCCTCACGAGAAAAATTTGGATGTGGCAAAACAGTTTGGTATAGATCTAGATAGGTTCAATGTCCTTCATTTTGGTTCGATGGGAAGAGCAAATGGACTAATGTATATCATAGAGGCGGCAAGATGCCTGAAGGAGAAAGGCAATGATAGCGTTAATTTCATCTTTATGGGAGAAGGCGCGACAGAACCAGTAATAAGGTCACAATCAGTCCAATATGGGCTACATAATGTCTTGTTCCTAGGTAATCATAAGATGGATGTTGTTTCGGAAGTGGTGAATCTCTGCGATGCTAGCATCACATCATTCTTGAATCTGCCTATTTTACAGACCAATTCCCCGAATAAGCTGTTTGACTCGCTTTCTGCTGGGAAACCTATTATTGTAAACTCTGCAGGTTGGACGAAAGATCTGGTGGAAAAGGAGGATTGTGGTTTTTATGTTAACCCCGAAAGGCCGGAGGATTTAGTGGAAAAGATATTGCAGTATAAGGACAACAAAGAGACAATGGAACGATGGGGGAAAAACGCGCGTAAGCTTTCAATTGAGGTCTACGATAAAGACATTTTGTCCTCAAAAGTTGCTGACGTAATTGAGAACGCTTACAATAGTCTTTAGCCGAGCATGTACAAACATTTTTTTAAAAGGTTCTTTGACTTCTGTATATCATTAGTGGCCTTGCTTTTAATAGGTTGGTTTTTGATTATCATTGCCATCTGGTTGTCCCATGAAAACAAAGGATCTGGAGCATTCTTCTTCCAAGAAAGACCGGGAAAGGGGGCTAAGATATTCAAAGTCATTAAGTTCAAAACAATGACTGATGAACGGGATGCAGAGGGCAACTTGCTCCCTGATGAAGTTAGGTTGACAAAAGTAGGTAAATTCGTGCGCAGTACAAGTATTGATGAATTGCCACAGCTCATTAATGTATTCAAAGGCGATATGGCGCTGATAGGGCCAAGACCACTGTTGGTGCAGTACCTCCCTTTATATAGCCACGAACAGGCTCGTCGGCATGAAGTGAGGCCAGGAATAAGTGGATGGGCTCAGTGTCATGGCCGCAATGCTATTAGTTGGGCTGAGAAGTTTAAATTGGATGTTTGGTATGTAGACCATTGTACCCTATGGACAGACATTAAAGTGATTCTTGTAACCATCAAGAATGTACTGATGCGGAAAGATATTAATTCTGCAACATCGGCTACAATGGAAGCTTTTAATGGACATAATTAAACATAAATGAGGGATATAGTTATATATGGCGCAGGCGGGTTTGGACGAGAAATTGCCTGTCTGTTAAAGAGAATCAATGGCGTAAATCTCCAATGGAATCTTGTCGGTTTCATTGATGATGGTCTGTCACCGGGAGAGAGTAACGAGTATGGAGTAGTTTTAGGTGGCAAAGATTATCTCAATGCAAGTAAAACACCGCTTAGCGTAGCGATGGCGATTGGTAAACCGCAGAGTGTTAAAAAGATAATTGAGAGTGTCTCCAATCCATTTGTCGACTTCCCAAACTTAATGGCACCTGATGTAATCTTTTTGGATAAAGACAATGTGTCATTGGGACGCGGGAATATCTTTTGCTCTGGTTGTTTGGTGAGTTGCAACACGCATATTGGAGATTTTAATTCATTTAATGATTATGTTTCAATAGGGCACGACACTACAATAGGTAATTATAATGCTTTTATGACAGCCACGAGAGTCTCCGGAATTGTCACCATAGGGGACTGCAATTTCTTTGGTGTGAATAGCTGTATGGTACAAGGGGTGCGGATAGGTAGTAATACGACTGTCGCTGCTGGGAGCGCGATAATGAGAAGGACAAAAGATGGATATACTTATATTGGTATTCCTGCTTCAGCATTAGTAATCAAGAAGTAATTTAAGTTTATTTACATTTTTAGTATTATGGAAAATTTAGAAAAGTACAAGCAGGCATTCTGCGAATCGTTTGAAATTACTGAAGACAAGCTCGCTGGACTGGCATATCAAGCCATTCCGAACTGGGACTCTGTAGGTCATATGAATCTTGTTGCCAACCTCGAAGATACCTTCGACATCATGATGGAGACCGATGATATCATTGATCTGTCTTCTTTCGAGAAGGGTATGGAGATCCTAAAAGAAAAGTACGACGTAAATTTTGACGAATAAGATGCTTACAGGGAAAAATGCGGTCATTACCGGCACCCTTCAAGGCATAGGCAAGGCAACATTGGAGTATTTCGTCTCCAACGGAGCAAATGTCTGGGCATGCGCTCAGCGTCAGGATGATGCTTTTGAGGCTAATTGCAAAGAGCTGGAAGCAAAGTATGGCGTTTGGGTGAAGCCAGTATATTTTGACTTGACAGACGCTGATGCCATCAAAGCTGCCGTGAAGACCATTCAGTCAGACAAACAACCTGTGGATGCACTGGTGAATATTGCCGGTATGGCTCGTGATGCCATCTTCCACATGGTTGCAATGGAGACGATGAAACTGGTATTTGAAGTGAATTTCTTCTCCCAGATTCAGCTCTCCCAGTACATCACGAAGCTGATGCTTCGTAATCCCAATCCGAGTAGTGTGGTGTTTGTTAGCTCCATTTCTGCTATTGACGGAAACGCAGGCCAGTTGGCTTACGGGTCCAGCAAGGCAGCATTGATAGGAGCTATGAAGACCATGTCGAAAGAACTTGCTTCGAAGGGAATTCGCGTGAATGCCATTGCTCCTGGTGTGATTGATACGGATATGAACAAGGTTGTTCCGCAGGAAGTGATTGATGAGAAGATAAAGACAATGGATATCAAGCGTCTGGGTAAGCCTTCTGAGGTGGCCAGCACGATTGCATTCCTTTGCTCAGATCTCTCTCGTCACATTACCGGTCAGACAATCAGAATAGATGGAGGAATCAAGTGATGAGTGCGAAACTACTAGAAGGAAAGAATGCCATTGTGACAGGAACGGCACGTGGCATTGGACATAAGATTGTAGAGGTATTCGCTGCCAATGGGGCTAATGTGTGGGCTTGCGCCCGCAAGCAGACACCTGAGATGGATGCCTACTGCAAGGAGCTTTCAGAGAAGTATGGTGTGGAGGTGAAGCCCATCTATTTTGAGCTGACCGACCGTGCTCAGATGAAAGATGCCGTCAAGGCCATTATGTCGGAAAAGAAACCCGTTAACATTCTGGTTAACAATGCAGGTATTACCTACAATGCTTTATTCCAGATGTCTAATGAGGATAAGATCAAAGAGTCATTTGACATTAACTTCACTTCGCCTTACCTATTCTCTCAGTATATCGTTAAGTTAATGCTGAAGAGTGGTGGCGGTTCTGTAGTTAACGTCTCTTCTACTGCCGCTATCGATGGCAATTCAGGTCGTTCAATTTATGGCGCCACCAAGGCTTCTGTATGGTGTGCCACCAAGTCGATGGCTGAGGAATTGGGCCCCAAGGGAATCCGTGCCAACTGCATTGCCCCTGGTATTACTCAGACCGATATGTTGAGCAGTATGACAGAGGAGGTTATTAACGAGACCGTGATGGCTACTGACAGCCAGCGGGCTGGTATGCCTGAGGATATTGCAAATGCTGCTCTGTTCCTTGCTTCCGACTTGTCTTCTTATATCACTGGTCAAATACTTCGTGTAGATGGCGGAATGTAAAGACATACGCAAAAGAATTCTTGAACTATCTTTCCAGGCGGGATCTAATGGATCCCACCTGGGAGGTAGTCTCTCTGCTGTTGAAATCCTAAACACCCTTTACAATTCGGGTTTCGATTTCAATCCTTGCAAAGCGGATAGAGACAGACTGATTCTTAGTAAAGGCCATGCGGCCCTGGCTCTATATTGTGTGTTGGAGTCCGTTGGAATCCTCACTAAAGAAGATGCTGAGACCTTTGAACAAAACGGAACATCCCTCTTTGCTCACGCCAAGAAGGATATTGCCAAAGGCATAGAATTCTCAGGAGGCAGTCTTAGTTTGGGTGCTTCCTATGCTGTAGGTGTTGCATTGGCTTGTAAGTCTAAGCAGCAGAATAATCGCATCTTTGTCTTGTTGGGTGATGGCGAAAGCGATGAAGGCCTGGTTTGGGAGGCTGTAATGTCTGCCGTGAATTATAAACTGGATAACTTGACTTTCATTGTTGATTGTAACGGTTTACAATCAGATGGATATACCAAAGACGTAATGGATCATTCTCCGCTGGAGGAGAAGTTCCGTGGATTTGGTTGCAAGGTTGTTTCCGTCAATGGGCACAATGTGGAAGAGCTGCAAAAAGCCTATCTGCAAAGAGGGGAGAACACACCTTTGGCGATTGTTGCCCATACTGTGAAAGGCAAAGGCGTATCCTTTATGGAGAACCTGCAGCAGTGGCATCACGGCACGTTGAGTCAGAGTCAGTACGAACAAGCATTAGAGGAGGTGAGCCATGAATAAATTCAATCCGAGAGTCTATTTCCGTTTGGGCCAAAGCGGTTCTATCTTTGGCATGGAGCTTATGGAACAGGCAGGCAATTATCCTTTCAAGGTGTTGTCTTCTGATATGTCAGTTGTGGCTGGCCTGGACCGTTTCAAGAAAGAATATCCTGACAGTTTCTATAATGTTGGTATTGCAGAACAGAATCTGCTTGGTGTTGCTGCGGGCTTGAATTCAGAAGGTTACAAGACCATAGCCGTTGCTCAGGCCTGTTTCATCTCTATGAGAAGCTTTGAGCAGATACGCCAATATCTGGGATATATGGGTGGCAGGGTAATGTGTGTTGGCATCAATTCTGGTTTCTCGTTGACCTTCTTTGGCAATACACACTATGCCATCGAAGACTTGGCTCTGATGCGCTCCATCCCCAATATGACTGTCCTTTCACCGGCAGATGCTGGTGAGGCCGTCAAGATCTTTGATGCTGCACTCAAAGTGGATGGACCAGTATATCTTCGCTTGTCTGGTAGTTTGAATACGCCCATTGTCTATAAAGAGGATTATGAATTGACTATAGGTAAGGCGGTTCAATTGAAAGAGGGTAAGGATATTGTTATCTTCGCTACTGGCCTGATGGTTAACAACTCCATTAAGGCTGCTGAATTATTGGAAGAACAAGGAATATCTGCATCAGTTGTAGATATACATACAATTAAACCGATTGACTGTGAATGTATTCTGTCTAACTGTGATAAGAAACTCATGGTATCGGTAGAGGAACACAATGTGGTTGGCGGTTTAGGAACCGCTATTGCAGATGTGCTTTCTGAAACACGCAACACACCTCCATTGTTAAAGATCGGTGTGCAAGACCACTTTATGCCAGTAGGTGACTATAACTTTTTGGTAGAACAGGCAGGTTTGACACCAGCACAGATTGCTGAAAGCATTTCAAATAAACTGGCTAAACTGTAATGTTGAGTGAGATTCAGTTAGGAGATATTGTGTTGCTGACGTCTGTCTACGAACACATCAATTCTAATATGTATGTGTTGATAGCTGGCCGTGAAGCACTTATCATTGATCCCCACAAGAACGAGGAACTAACCGAATTACTCAAATCAAAAGGTATTAGTAAAGTAACCATATTGCTGACTCATGAGCATCATGATCACACGACGGGTGTTTACTGGTATCAAGAGAACTTTGAAAGTACACTGATTTGTCAGCAAAAGGCTGCAGAATATATTGCAAGAAGGCAGTATCTACGCCCCACACTGATAGCATTCATATTAGGAGAAGAGGACCACATTAATGGTACCCACATCTATGACGAGTTCAAAAAGTCATTTGTGCCTCGTCAGTATTATGCGGATGTAACCTACGAAGAACAATACTCGATTACATGGAACAATTATACGTTTGATTTCTTCCACATACCTGGGCATTCTGCTGGCAGTAGTTTGATTCTGTTGAATGGAAGATATGCCTTTACGGGCGACTCACTATTGAAAGACTTACCCATCATAATTCGTTTTCCGGGCAGTAACAAGGAAGAATATTTGAGTGTTACCTATCCTTTGCTGAGCCATCTTCTTACGTCTGATATGACGATTCTACCTGGTCATGGAAAACCATTTGTTTTGAAAGAGATAATGAACAATAATCAGATACATGTTCGATTTAGATAAATTTAAAGATAAGGTTGCTGTTATTGCTGACAGTGGAGAGTCGTTGACGTATGCTGAACTGGACCAAAGAACCAAAGTAAGCGTTCCAAAAGGGCTCGTGTTTTGTCTTGCTCACAACAACTTAGATTCTTTCCTGGGGTACATAACCTGTCTTCAAAGTGGATTGCCTATTGTAATGCTGGACGGCAGTAAGCCTAAGGATGTAATTGACTCACTCATAGATCTATATCGCCCCGAATACATATGGAATGGAGGTCTGAAAGAAACTGGTTTGAAAGGTGGCGAGATTAATCCAGACCTGGCTCTTTGCCTTACAACATCCGGTAGTACGGGATCTCCGAAGTTTGTCCGTCTCAGTGCCAAGAATGTATTGGCCAACGCGGAATCTATTGCCGAGTATTTGAAGATAGACGAGCATGAGCGACCTATCACCACGCTTCCGATGTATTATTCGTACGGACTGTCCGTAATCAATAGCCATCTTTTGAAAGGCGCAACCATTTTGTTGACAGATCATACCTATGCTCAACGGGAATTTTGGAACTTCCTAAAGGAACAGCAGGCAACATCGATGGCCGGAGTACCCTATACGTATGAGGTCCTGAGAAGACTCCGTTTCTTTAGAATGGATTTGCCGTATCTGAAAGTAATGACTCAGGCTGGTGGCAAGCTGAATAAAGATATAGCCAAAGAGTATATTGATTTCGCTGCTGCCAACGGCAAAAAGTTCTATGTGATGTATGGGCAGACAGAGGCCACGGCGAGAATGAGCTATTTGCCTTGGGAAACTGCGCCAGAGAAATATGCCAGTATAGGTATCGCTATCCCCGGTGGCAAATTCTCCTTGATGGATACGGAAGGAAAAGAAATCACAGCACCGGAAGTTGATGGAGAATTGATCTACGCTGGGCCCAATGTGTCGTTGGGTTACGCAGAATGCCGGGAAGACCTGTTGAAAGGTGACGAAAACAATGGATTACTCCATACCGGAGACGTCGCAAGGAAAGATGCTGACGGGTACTATTACATAACCGGTCGCCTGAAGCGCTTCGTGAAGGTGTGGGGCAACCGCTGCAACCTGGATGCGACCGAGCATCTCGTGAAGACCATCACTACCAGTTGCGCTTGTGCAGGTGTGGACGATAAGATAACGGTATTTGTAACCGAAGAAGGCTTAGAAGAAATGATCATAAGTATGCTAGTAGAGAAAACTGGTCTAAATAATAGGGCTTTTGAGGTGAGAGTCATCAATGCCATTCCTGTTAAGGACTCAGGAAAGATTGATTATCCTGCGCTACAGCAGATGTTGAATTAAGATAAAGAAACTATATATGACGCTTGAAGAACTATTGGAGATAGCTCCTTATTCCTTAGGGAAAGAGGACAAGCACGCCGTACTGGACGAGTATCTCATGAACTTGACGCGGTACCACTATGAACACAGTGAGGCATATAGGAGGATGCTGGATGGTACGGGTGTGGATATCAATACAATACAGCATTATGAGGACCTGCCGTACCTGCCGGTGAGCCTGTTCAAGGACCTGACGCTGCGCAGCGTCGGGGAAGAGGAGGTGATCAAGACCATGACATCCTCCGGGACGACCGGACAGCGAGTGTCCAAGATTTATCTGGACCGCGAGACCTCTGCCAACCAGACCAAGACGCTCACCAAGATTGTGGCTTCACTGCTGGGCAACAAGCGTGTCCCGATGATTATCCTGGACTCCAGCAATGTGGTGAAGGACCGCAATATGTTCTCTGCCCGTGGCGCCGGTATCCTGGGCTTCTCTATGTTTGGCAGCAAGCGTATGTATGCGCTGGATGAGAACATGGAGTTGGATATTGAGGGAATGAAAGCCTTCCTGGAGGAGCACAAGGGTGAAACCATCTTCCTGTTTGGCTTCACCTTCATGATCTGGCAACATTTCTATAAGAAACTGAAAGAGAGCGGCTACAAGCCGGATCTCTCCAGGGGCGTGCTGATTCACGGCGGTGGCTGGAAGAAACTTATTGCCGAGTCGGTTTCCGCAGCACAATTCAAGCAGTGCCTAAATGACGTCTGTGGTATCCCGGTGGAAAACGTCCACGACTACTACGGCATGGTCGAGCAGACCGGCACAATCTACATCGAGTGCGAACACGGACATCTGCACGCATCCAACTTCTCCGACATCATCATCCGCAACCCGAAGGACTTTAGCGTGGTCAAGCCGGGCGAGACCGGCATCATCGAGGTGGTTTCCGTGCTGCCCAAGAGTTACCCGGGGCATGTCCTGTTGACGGAAGACGAGGGCGTCATTCTGGGCGAGGATGACTGCCCGTGCGGACGTAAGGGAAAGTATTTCCATATTCACGGACGTATCAAGAATGCTGAGATTCGTGGTTGCTCTGATACCTATGCTGCCAAGTTTGGTAAACTGAGTGGACTGGAGTTTGTGATTGGTGATGACAAGACCATTGAGGATATGCCTAAGGTCCCGGCCCTGCCGCCCTTTGCGGAGCCGGTCATTTCCTTCTTTAATGACCTGTCTAAACTGGTGATGAAGCAGGGACGGGCCTTCTCGGATGTTATGACCTTCGGCTTCTGGTGCCGCAAGGCGGCTCTGCTGAAGGAGAAAGAGAACTACCACGATCTGGAGCGCCGACTGGGCCGCGGCATCGTGTTTCACAGCACGCCGAGCAACGTTCCCGTGAACTGCGCGTTCAGCTTCGCGGCTGGTCTGCTGGCAGGAAATGCCAACATCGTGCGTCTCCCCGCTAAGGACTTCCCGCAGGTGCAGATTATCAGCGATTGTGTCCGTGAGTTGTTGAATACTACCCACAAGGATATGGCTCCGTACATCTGCTTTGTGAAGTATCCGCCTATCAAGGAGATTACCGACCTGTTCTCCGGTATGTGCCAGAGCCGTGTGGTATGGGGTGGTGATGCTACCATTGCAGAAATCCGTCAGAGCCCGTTGCAGCCCCGTGCCAATGAGGTGAACTTTGCAGACCGTTATTCCTTCTCTGTACTGAATGCAGATGCATTCTTGGCTGCAGATGATCAGGATAAGGTTGTTCAGAACTTCTATAACGACACCTATTTCTCTGACCAGAATGCTTGTACCGCTCCTCGTATTATTGTGTGGGTTGGCGACAAGAAGGCAGAGGGTAAGGAACTCTTCTGGAAAAAGGTGGTGGCTTATGCCAAGGAGCATTATAACATTGCCCCTGTGCAGACCATTGGTAAGATCAATGCCCTGTATAAGGCTGCTGCCAATATGAAGCTGGGTAAGGTAACTGTTGAGCAGCCGTTGCTGACTCGCATTCAGATGGATAGCCTTTATCCCGGCATTATGGATTACAGGTTCAATAGTGGTTTCTTCTATGAGTATGATGCCAAGTCGCTGACCGACCTGCTACCCATTGCAACTATCAAGAGCCAGACAGTGACTTATTATGGCCTGACACGTGAAGAGATTGTTAAGTTTGTGAATGAAGACCATCCGCAGGGCGTGGATAGATTTGTGCCGCTGGGCAAGTCTATGGACTTTACGCTGGTGTGGGATGGGTATGATTTGATAACCACGTTGAGTCGAATCGTGAATATTATATAGTTTTTTGATCATCTTCTTTTCTAATAGGGGGTGTTTGCTGATGTGGATTTGTCTTTCTCAGCATGTTGAAGAAGAGTATGAATGTGGCGTTTTTCATTGCTCTTGGAGAGAATCTGGAGGTGGAGGCTAATCCTGATAGTTGAACTAAACACTATATGGTATGTGTAAGAATAAAAGAAAGAATTATTCGGCCCCAAAGGGATCTTGCGGCTATCTGACTGCGGATGATTGTCCGTATAAAGATGGGAAGATGTGTTATTATGACAAAAAGGCTTGCGCTCTTCAAGAAGAAAAGAAAGAACGAAAGAAACGCCATTGGAAGCCCAGAAGGATGCTCCTTGCGGCCATCTTGGCTAGCGTTATTATAGTCGTGCTGGAATTAATCAAGTTGAATGCTGCTGAACAAGGGGGACAACTATATGATGCCTTGAATGTTCTGATTGGAGGTTGTTTCTCTGTTATAGCAGCTTCTTTGATAGCTCTTTTCGTGGATGTCCCTTCTTCTCTTCAGCAATACGAGTTGCATTTTGCGAACATGCTATCGTCGAATTCATATTTAAAATTTCTTGATGGTAACAAACTTAATCGCTTGAGAAGAGATGTGACAACGCAGATGCATAAGACGGAAGTGCCAAATCTCCCGGAAGGGCTTGTCAAAATGGACGAGGAGATTTGCGATTTGTTCTACAAGCCGTATTATGAACGATATTCGCATCTCGTGCAATGCCGAATTAAAGAGAGCGATCCTGAAATAATTGAAAAAGAGCATGTCATAGACTATAAGCTTGTTAATCCGGGCGCCCCAAAGAGTATTGCGGAGGAAGTGATTAAATTCAAAAATCTTATAATGCAAAGAAGCCCGGAGGATAAAGGAATCTCATCTTTTAAATTATCATATCAGGTAGATGATGGAGAGGAACTATTCTTGCCGGAGGATAGTTTTGAGTTGAAGGTAGAGAAGTTGGATAAGAAGATAGAGTTTTATACGGCGAAAGTTTTTTTGGTATGTAAGACGGGGGAGCGGGGTGAAAGAGTTGGATTGAGTCTTCGCTTTAGGAAGAATCTGAGAGTAAAATACTCGTACAAAATAGATGTAAGCATCAGTGATCGTTGTTTTACGAAGCGCCTTCAGCATCCGGCAAAGCTCTTCTTTATGAATTATTCGTGCTCTGATTGTAGTATTCGCCTCCACGGGCAGATAATAGGGACAAACATGAAGCAGACGAATATGTCTATACAGTATTTGGATGATAACTCGGTAAATATGGTTTCATATGATTGGCTTTTACCTGATAATGGCGCAATGGTTGTCATGTTGGATAATAAAAGTAAGAAAAAAGAAGAAGAATTGGAAAGTTGAAATATTATTTGCATATTTGCGCGTCGGCTAGTCCGGAAAGTTTAAAACCATGCTATTATGATCGTGAAAGAAGTTGATGAGTAATACTCATTTTTATTTGGCGCCTCTTAACTGAATCTTTCTTGCCGCCTTCATAATCTGAAGGCGGTTTTTCGACTTATCTCTAAATTGCCTTCAAGGTCGCTTGAGGCTGCTATATCGTATTGATTCTGAATGAAATACTGGAATAGCGGACCGAAATGTTCACTGGCGAGGTAAAACCTGCTGAGTTTTTGTTATATTTGTATGGGCGCCGGTTTTAAGACAAGCGCTTCTTGGCGACCGAATCGCGGTGAATACTGTAAGGACGGGCGAACGAGAGTCTCCTTGCGTCAGGCGGATTTCTTCGAAATCTGGGGTTTCGGGGAGTGGTGGTGTTTTCTTCTTACCATAGAAGGTACTATGAGAGTAACGGAGGCTATTTCAAGGTAGATACAGAAGATGTTTAGCAATAATCGGCAGGTGTTCCTTGCTTTAGTCCGGGCAGGACTATGGGAGCGTGACGTTCATCTTTCGCCATATGGCGAATTTGTTCTAGGGGCAGTGTATCGTTTGGCGGAAGAGCAGGCGGTGATGGGACTTGTCTCGGCAGGGCTGGAGCATGTCGTTGATGTGACGACCTTGCCCAAAGAGGCGGTCCTGACTTTTGTTGGTGCTGTGTTGCCGTTGGAGCACCGGAATTTGGCTATGAATCGCTTTGTTGGTGAGATGGCGGAGAAGATGCGCGAGGCGGGAATATCCCCGGTGCTGGTCAAAGGGCAGGGCGTTGCGCAGTGTTATGAACGACCGCTATGGCGCGCATCCGGGGATGTGGATTTCCTTTTAGGTCAAGACGGTTATGATAAGGCTAAGGCTTTTCTGCTGCCAATGAGTTCGTCTTGGGAACGTGAGGGACGTTACTCCCGGCACTTTGGTTTAACCATAGATTCCTGGTATGTTGAGTTACATGGCTCTTTGCGTACAGGGCTGTCTGGCCGTGTTGATAAGGTGGTGGATGAAGTGCAGCGAGATGTCTTCCAGGGTGGAGCAGTTAGATCGTGGTTGAATGATAAGACCACCATATCCTTGCCTGCGCCGAACAATGATGTGTTCTTGGTTTTTACGCACTTTATTAAGCACTTCTATAAGGAACGGGTGATTTTTAGGCAGATATGCGATTGGTGCAGATTGTTGTGGACTTATCGCGAAGCGGTGGATCCGGACTGGCTGAAAGAACGGATCCGACGGGCCGGCTTGATGCGAGAATGGCAGTCTTTTGCCGCTTTGGCGGTGGATTATCTCGGAATGCCGGTTGAGGCAATGCCACTGTATAGTGATGAGAAGAAGTGGCATGCTAAGGGAGAGAAGATAATGGCGTTTGCTCTTTCTGGTGCTAGGAAGAGTAAAGTGAAAGCGATGCTGGCCATCGGGAAGATCTTCCCTTGGAACACTTTCCTGTTTTCTCCCGCCATTTTCTTTCATTTGAATTGGATGAAGGTAAAGGAGCGGGTGCTGAATGGGTAATGGTTGTTGTTGGCCATGCGCGAGGCGCGTACTTTAATGGTTTTGTGCGGGAGGCGCGTGGGCTCATTCCCCGAAGGGCCGGTTCCCATTTCGCGCGACAGCGCGGGTAGCATGATATGATTCCATTAGCGTATGCTAAATGCGCTGGAGCCGGGGCGGTGATGCCCATACATAGGCATAAGGGTACTTCGGAGACGTGCGTATGTGTTCGTGGGCACTTCGAGGAGTATTTCTATGACTCGGGAGGACATCTCACTGAGACGGTTGATATGGTGCCGGGCGGGGTTGTGTTGAATATTGAGGCCGGATAGTGGCACAGCTTGAAGTGCCTGGAGTCCGGGACGGTGCTGCTTGAGGCGAAGGATGGGGCATGGAGGGAGGTGGGGGAGGATGAGGTGATGGCTCCGGTGTAGGTCTGGAGAGTTGGCTGGTTTAGATTGTTTGAGAGAGTTGCTCTGAGGGGCGGCTCTTTTTGTTTTGTGGGGAGAGGGGTGGGGGGCTTGTATTTCTCGGGATTATTAGTAATTTTACAACGACTAATAACTAATGCTTGCTTATTTTGCAGTTGCATAATTGCTTGATTATGAAAGCTCATGGCATCTCATTTCCCTCTCGAGTAAAGGATTCTTCGGTCGCAGCAGGAATCCTGGAGAATGTGTGCGGTTTTGGGGAAGAGTTTTTTGTGGGGAGGGGGAAGGGTTTATCTAACATTGTTATTCCGAATGAGTAAAACAATATATTATCTTGGCGCAGGCGCCAGTTTTGGAAAAAGAGATTCTAATGGAGGAATACTTGAGGGAATACCTATAGTATCAGAGATTCCCGCGAGGTTTGATGCGTTTAGACTATTTATCTCGAATGTCAATATCCCACTTGGTGAAATCAACCTTTGGAATCTCTTTAGGACAAATACTAGTAGTCTTAACCAGTATAAGCGACAACTGCTGGAGGATATTGATCGGCTTATAACTGGAATTAAGGACCACGCCACGATTGATACATATGCGCGAAAACTTTACTTGACTCAGAATAAAAGAGACTTTGAGAGACTGAAGGATGTATTGTGCGCATTCTTTTTATGGGAACAAATCGAGCATAAACCAGACAATCGATATGACACGTTTTTAGCGAATGTTCTCGAGATGCCGGCTCTAAACCTCCCTCATGATATTAGTATTTTGTCATGGAATTATGATTCGCAGATAGAGCATGCATATAGAGCATATGGGGACGGTCATGGCCTTATTGTGTATGAGAAAAATACGGAAGGGGAATGGCCGGAACTCATTAAGAATGGACGGATTATTAAACTGAATGGAAGAGCTTCATTTGCGAACTTCCCTATAATTAACACTTTCTTAAATAACCCTGGCCTCTCTGCCGGTCTTCAGTTATTGTTTATTTATGGCCATATTCATATTGATACTGGAGATGCCGGTTTTCAGTTTAAGACTCATCTTTCCTTCGCATGGGAAGATGCTCCTCATAAAGAAGACTGGTTGCGTACAATCTATTCAACGATTGAAGATACGGAGCAAGTTGTGGTTATAGGTTATTCGTTCCCTTACTTTAATCGAGAAATGGATAGACTCGTATTTAGGAGTATGCCTAAGTTGAAAAAGGTGTACGTTCAGGACAAAGACACGGCGGCCGTTAGACAAGCGATGAAGGCGGTGCTACCTGCTAATCGTTCTATTTCAACAATTCCTATTACTAGTTGCGAACAGTTTTACTTGCCGGAGGAATTGTGAGTTGAGGCGGAATTATAGAAGAATGAGAATGACGATGGCACCCAAAGGTTGAATATATTTTAAAGGCTGCAGTTCCGATGGTTAATTCAAGAGGGCGCAAAATACGATGTTGATGGCATTGAACACATAAGAAAGTAAAAAACGGTATTATGGCGATAAGGCGTGAAGACATAAAATACATCTTTAACTCGGCTGTGTTGAAGAAAGGTGATATTCTCCTTATCAATACATACGATGATCGTGTGCATGAGATAATGAAGAGCGAATATGATCATGTAGCACTCTATGCTGGTGATGCTTTTATTATGGAATCTGATGGAGGGGGTGTTGTGTTAAACCATTTGTTTGCTTATGGGTTTAAAGAGAAAAAGGACGCTGTTGTGCTACGCTGTATTAGTGATTCTGATCTAATTAGAGAGGGTGTCATCTTTTACGCTATGAGTACAATGGGAATGGAATTTGGCGCGCGTGAGGCTAGGAGAGTTCCTGAATATGAAGCAACAGACGCTGGCCCCGTTAGTAACCGAATGTTTTGCTCTCGACTTGTAGCTCTATCATATGACAAAATGGGCGTGGAGTTAGTGCAAAACCCCAATTATTGCAAGCCGGCAGCATTCTTAGATTCCGATAAGTTAGTCATTGTAGAGAATGCTCTAGTTGATGCTTCGGAAGAGGATAAAAGAGTGTTTGGAATTCATTCAAAAGTTAAAGAGAATGCTGAGAATGTAGAGATGTTGGTTGATGTATTCGAGAAGATGAGCATATTATTTGGGTTAGATATTCAAACTATGGATCAGCTGATAAAGGCCGCTCTAAGTAAGCCTGAGTTAGAGGAGGAAGCAATAAAAGTACTTAAAGAGACGGACTACTATAAACGAAGATTTGAGGGACGCGATTTGTTTTGTTTGAATGATAAAGAGGCTTTCGAAGCAAAATATGATTCATTTGAAAGAAGAGTATGGTTTCTAGTGAATCAGAACGCACATTTGGAAAAGACATATATTCCAAACGCATCTGCTAATGCCCGAGCCTTTTCTGTGTTAGCGGCGCGTTATCCTAAGTCAAAGGTTATAGCATTCTTCAGAGATTTCTTTAAGGATAATGAAAATGAGTTGATAGATTATCATATTTGGGTATGTGCCCTTTTAATAAGTATTATTGATGAGGATCCTGCTAGTTTTAAAAGGGTAGTAGGTGAGAATCCAGATATGTAAAGTTTCAATTATGGATACTAAACAGTTTAATGATGTGCTGGCCGTTGTGCCGGGTTCTTTCAAATCAAAGCTTGAGAGAATTCGAAGATATCTTCATTTAGGGAAAGCATCGGTAATGGTGGGCGCCGGTTTTAGCTGCAACGCTGATGTCCCTTCATATATCCAAGTAAAGCAGTGGGCTGATGTTGGGAAAGATATCTACTGCAGACTGAATAATTTGAAAGAAGTAGATGAATCAAATCTAGTTTTCAAGACACCCATGCGTTTGGCTTCACAATTTGAAGCATCATTTGGACGTAGCGAGTTGGACAATCTGATAAAGGACTCTATTCCAGATGACCGCATGATGCCTGGTGCATTGCACCGTCAACTGCTTTCGCTTCCCTGGCGCGATGTTTTCACAACGAATTATGATACTCTTTTGGAGCGTGCGCGGGAGGGCCTTCTCCGTACTTATTCTGTGGTGACATCCAAAGAGATGCTTCTTTACAAAAAGAGCCCAAGAATTATTAAACTGCACGGTAGCTTCCCTGATAAGACTCCTTTCCTTATGACGGAGGAAGATTTTAGAACTTATCCGACAGAGCACGCTGAATTTGTTAATACAGTGCGACAAGCTCTTGTGGAGAGCATTTTTTGCCTCATAGGGTTTTCTGGGGACGATCCGAATTTTACTTCGTGGCAGGGATGGTTGCGAGATGTGATGGGAGATTATGCTGGGCCATCATACCTGATAACATGGGACAAGAAATACGATGAGAGTTTCAAGACACTCATGGAACATCGTGGTATAGAAGTGCTCAATCTTTCTGAGATAAGTGCTTTGGATGAATATAAAAAGGCGCTAGACTTTTTCTTTACCTACCTTTCTGAACGAGAACCTGAATGGGAAGGGGCAGTGTCGTATGATGTCCGTCACGTTAAGGCTGAGGAATTAATAAAACAGCTAAGGGACATTCGACTGGCTTACCCAGGATGGTTTATTCTCCCTAAGCATTATTATGGGGCATTTGATGATATGGAATATCATTTCCCGTATCTGGAAACTACATTTAAGGAGATAGAGCAAAAGTATAAAGAACCATTGCTGTTTGAGTTGGACTGGCGAGCGGATATTTCATTGTCGTTTAAGGATTTCGAGTGGTATAGAAAGTGCGTAGAGGAAGTTATTGCGGAGTATAGTGAAAAGCCCATGCGGCAAGAAACCATAACTCTTGGGATCTCCCTATTGCGGCTTTATCGTCATCATCCGGAAAACTATTCCAACGCAAAAATACTACAAGAGAGGTTGTCTAGAGAATTGCCGCGAATGACGGCATCGCAGGCGAGCAGGTTTTATTACACAATTGCTGGCAATGCTTTGTCTATAATGGATTACGATACAGTAGTCTTGGTGCTCTCCAAGTGGAATCCATTCCCCTCTGATTACGAGGGTATAATATACAAGACCTTAGTATTGGCGGAGTCCGGGGAGTTATCTGATGTGACTGAGCTGTTGAATGATACGCTGGAACGCATTACACAGTCTCTAACCCAGAATATAACACCAGCAGAGCAGTCGCTTCGTTGTGTTATCGAAAACTTACTGGCGTTTTATAGTGGCGAGCGCATGCCCGAAAACGACATACGTTTTTCTTTCTTGCAGATAAGAGATTTTGTCCTTCAACAAGTTAATAAACCTCCCCAAGTTCCATTCGAGATTAAACATGGGTTTGGCATTGGTTCTGAGAAAAGAAATTGGAATACGAGTACAGGTACGATAAAGGAGTTTTTTCATCCATATCGGTATCTTCTTCTTTGTGAGGCCTATGGTTTCCCTTATGGCCTAGCAACAAAGTCGGTTGATGAAAAACTTCTTGCACAAATCCTTCCATCGATTACTGGTTTTGGAATGGCTTACTCTCTGGGGCCTATGATTAGAAGCGGAAGTCGCATTGTAACAGAATCTTACTCGTCCCGATACACGTTCAATTATCTCACAAACAAACAAGCGGATAAACTTGCTGTAATGCTTCTTGATACCTGTTCGCTTAAGGCTTGTGAAAAGGCAAAAGAACATAGAGTTAGAGAAGTATTATCGCCGTTCTTGTCGCGATTGTCCTCTATGTGCTCATCAGAAGTTGTTGTAAAGATATTTAATCTTTCGCTGCAAAATTACCGTAATGCATTTATGCCGAAGAGAGACGATATCAATATCATCTATAGTAATGTTATGCCAGAGGCTATGCAGGAAGTTTATACGGAAGTGTTTAGTTCAAGTATATTTAAAGATAGGCGCGGTGGTGATCTTCCGCTGCCGAATACTGGTTATGATTTCTATACCCCGGGGGATAATGAGGTTAGGATCGCAATAGAAGGCATATTCTCTAATGATAAACAAACGTGTGAATCTGCATATGAAAGAATTGTCAAACTCCTAAGTGCTAAACTTGATGAAGCTAAAAGAAATGGTTTGGAGAATGCGATCAGGAGGTGGCGAAAGACTGAACCTGAATCTTATTATACAAGGCATTCCTTCCAAATTGTTCAGCCTTCGAATGATGAACGGGAGAGAGTTAAGAAGCAGGTCAAGGATGATCTAAGCGTCTTATTAAAAACGAATTATAAGTATTTGAACTCTTCCGTAGTTGTTGCTTCTTTATTTAACGGCTTGCAGAACCTCGTGTTACAGGCAGAATCCATGACCAATAAACAGATAAGCCTTACCCTTGATAAACTAGCTGGCATTTTGGAAGAGAACATAGGTGCATTTTCAGTGGATGATTCAAAGGAAATGATGGGCGGATTAAGGCGTTTTACACTAAAAGTATTCCGGCTCCTTGCTGACTTTGTTCGCTTGATAACCCGAGGGAACTATTCCGATAGAAATGCTGCGAGGAAATTATTTAAGGTTCTTGAAAAGTATATCCCAACCCATTTACCTGTGAGGGTAACAATGGAGAGGTTGAACAATATATGTCAAGAACTCGGGCCCAATAAAATGCGGGATATTATCACGGAGGACCTCTTCTCCGACAATGAGGAAGCGGTGATAGATTCGTGCAATGGTTTGATCGCTTTCGCTCATAATAGCCAGAGTATTCAAACCGTGCTTCAACGCATTACTTTTTATTGCAGCCACAATAACAGGGATATTCGTCTATATTTGCAGACGCTAGCTCTGATCCCAGAGGAGAGAATGAGCGAACGAACTCAAGAGCATTTGGCTATCATGATGAGATCTATTCTAGAGAGTGTTCCAAAGCAAGATATGCCAGAAGAGTACAAAATTGATATTATGCATGATGGCGTTCGGTTGGCCGCATCATTTAAGCATATGCCTGTGGACTCTGCTATCGGAAAAGCGGTAAAAGAGTGGGAGGCTTATGCGACTAATGATCAGATATATAATGATGTTCGGAGACCATGGTATCTGTCGTAGCGGTCAGAAACTGCTCCGTGGGCAATTAGTGCCTGGGGGGGGGTAAGGAATAGGCAATAGCTCTTCCTATAGTACTTTATTGGCGCCGCTTGCTTCCTAACAAGGTCCTTTGTATTTGTTGCTTAGTTTTTTCTCATTGACTGTTGTGGAAGTTGAGAGCTCATCTGCCGAAGGCCTGTTCTTTATTGCGAATGGTCACGTGTGGATAATTGACATTGGATAGGCCTTCGGGCCTGCCCGATATCGTTATATCGTGGTGATTGTGAAAGAAATGTAGCTTGATATGACGGACCTTGTGGAGATTTTGTTATATTTGTATGGGTGCCGGTTTGAATACAGGCATTTCCCGGCGACCGAATCGCGGTGGATACTGCAGAGACGGGCGAGCAACATTCTCCTCACGCCGGGCGGATTTCTTCGAAATCTGTGGTTTCGGGGAGTGGAGGAGTTTGTCCTTGCTTTTGCATGGTAGCGCGGAGATTTCTCGATTAGCGCGTGGCATTGAGTGGCCTGATGGAGGGGGCATTTAGAGACTATCGACACAGTCCCTGGTGGTGTGGTGCTGAATATTGAAAAGGGGCAGAGGCACAACTTGAAGCGCCTAGAGTCCGGGACGGTGTTGCTGGAGGCGAAGGATGGGGCGTAGAGGAAGTTGGGGGAAGATGAGGTGAGGGAGAGATGATCATTTCCCAAAAGGAATAGGAAACGGATAACACTGTTTGTTGAAATGGCTTTATGAGAGGCGACACAGTGAAAAGGATATATCTTGATTGGGGAGTAATCAGTAACTTGAAGAAAGAAGAGAATGCTGGATTTCGGAACCTGTTGCTTTCGAGTAAGGACAGATTCTTTTTCGTTTATTCTCTATGCCATCTCGAAGACCTCATGAATAGTAGAGGAGAGCCACAATTTGATTTAGACATAAAGATGATGTCGGATCTTGTGGGTGACCACTTCTTGAACTATAAGGATGGACAGTTCTGGATAGATTGGGTAACTCCGGAAGAGTGTTGTCGTTCCTATTCTGATAATTACTCGTCTTTTTAAGTGGCTTTGATTCATTCCTTTCGGCGATAGAGAAGTATTATGATGGAAGTGTCGCGAATCTGTTAGAAACGAACTTAGACAAAGAAATTATACTCCCGCCAGAATTCCGTTCCAACGATCTTTTTAAGAAGTCTTTGCCTAGCCTTTCAATGGTGCCTTCAATTCGAGATGCGATTGAGTCATGCCGACTACTTTTGCAGGATTTGTTGATGACGCCAGGTTCATATAAAGAGTATCGAAGACATATTGCTGATTCTGGCTTTAGGCTGGAAACGAATGCGGGGAACTGGAACGATGAAGGTGCTGTCGATCAAATTACAGAGTTCCTGCGTTCAAAAGGGATAGAAATGTCCTTTGATGAATATTTGGTGGCGAATATCCATGGATTGCCATTTTCGTGGGTTGAGCTTTTCGTAGAGGCTTATTGTCTCTTGGATATGATGGGGTTTCATTCGGACAAACTTCCCAAAAGCACAAACACGATGAGGAATATGATAATTGATGCAAAACACGCTGTGTTTGCCGGAATGTGTGACTGGCTTGTTACTGCAGATAGGGGCCTCAACCACAAGGCAAAGGCGCTCTATAGTCACTTTGGAGTACCTACAGTTGTTATGACTCCAGAGGAGGCTATCTGTGCTATTGAAAAGGACGTACAATCATAAGAGTCGAGTTCTGTTAAATAGATTCGCGTATGACTCTTGAACAAGTAGTTAGGTGCACATAGTTGTTGTCGCGATGTACGCGAACAGCGGGCTAATAATGCCCAACGGGTATGTCCCCATTTCGCGCGGTAGCGCGGGTAGATTGATATGATTATTGATCAACAGATCCTTGACGAACTGACGGCGAAGGCGAAAGAGAGTCCGAGGCTGCGCGTGGCCATGGATTTGCGGAATTCGCCGGATGATCAGAGCCAGCGTATGCTGAATGCGCTGGAGCCGGGGACGGTGATGCCCATACATAGGCATAAGGGTACTTCGGAGACGTGTGTATGTGTTCGTGGGCACTTCGAGGAGTATTTCTACGACGCGGAAGGACATCTCACTGAGACGGTTGATATGGTGCCGGGCGGAGTTGTGTTGAACATCGAGGCTGGACAGTGGCACAGCTTGAGGTGCCTGGAGTCCGGGACGGTGCTCCTCGAGGCGAAGGACGGGGCGTGGAGGGAGTTGGGGGAGGATGAGGTGATGGTGAGGTGAAAAGTTAGCTTTTATGCTATTTATGGGAGAATGCTACCTTAAAGTGTGTTGGCCGGTTTTCTCGGAGCGAGCTTTTTGAGAAGCCCGATAATTGAATGGTTAATAGTAATCATCAAAGAATACATTTTGCTTTTTTAAAAGCGATGATAGACCTTACACTTCACTCATATCAAGAGAAAGAAGGGCGGGTATTTACGGGAAGATAGCATGAACCAAAATGAGATGTGGCTGGCCAAGTATAATGAACGAAGAGCTTCATTGAGACTAGCCACAAGAATTCATCTAAGCATTACATTGAATAACATCTGATTCGCAACTATATCAAGCATAATAGGAACTTGCGGAACAAAGGTAAGGTGAAGCTGGAGTGGGTGAAGAGGTATAGTGAATTGTTGGCTACTAACGGTGAGTATAAACGAAAGAATCAGTATCAACAGAATGAGAATCAGCGATATAATTAATAAGTTAATACTTGGTGAGATATCCCTTGCTCAGGGCCTTATGCTGACTAAAGTCACGTTTAAGGGGTCTCTATCAAAAGATTCTTATGAATGGATATGTAATGAGCTGGATTATTATGAAGATGCGGCATCAATGCCTGAGTATCGTATAGTTGATTGTGTCATTAAGGTATTGGTGCACGTCCCATATTACGGTACAAGAATGGAGGAGTTAGATACAACTTTTTTTAAGCGTCAATTAGAGGGAAGCGATAAACCATATGCATCTCCAAACAAGATGCTTATAAGACAGGGGATAGAGTCCATAGAACAGTCTCTGTTAACGGCGGATCAAACTGTTAATATGGAGTTGCTTCAAGACCAAATTGATTTATTAATGGAGTATTATACCTTACCTCCAGGATGTAGAGTTATAAAGATGTATCAGGAATGTCGTTTAGCGCAGATTCAGAATATTATACCTAGCGTTAGGAATAAACTCATTTCTGTTTTAGAAGAATTGACATCATCTTCAGAGAATAAACCTTTGGAAGAAGTGGCCAGACGTAAGAGTGTCTTTATTTCATATGGGTGGGATAGTGATGAGCATCGTTCATGGGTTCGTTCTTTAGCGGATAGGTTGTCGACTAATTTCAATGTGATGATTGATGAGAAGTTGCCTTTGGGCGCAGATCTAAGTGTATTGATGGAACAACTGGTTGAAAAAGCCGATCGTGTCTTGTTGATTTTAACACCTAAATACAAAGAAAAAGCAGACAACAGACAGAATGGCGTTGGCTATGAATCTGTTCTCATTAGTGGCCAATTATACCAGAATCAAGGAACTACCAAATTTATTCCCATAATCCGTAAAGGTGATGTGAAAGAGTGTTATCCATTATATATTGGAAACAGGAAGGGACTTGATATGAGGGATGATAGTTGTTTCGAAGCACAACTAAATAAGTTGATAGAAGACTTGAAGACGTATTAGGTCGTTTTCGAGTAGGGCCGGAGGCAACGTTTTGAAGCGCTTGGAAAGTGCCCCGTTATTTAGTTAAGGGTGGACCCAATCATTCGCTGGCGAGGGTGGAGATGTGGAGGATGTATTGCAATTGTTTTTTGAGTTGTTTTTAGTATTTTTGTAGATAGACCTTAAATAGGTAGTATTATGTACTTATCAAAGTTTACATATCGAGATGATAATTGGGAGATAGGTCCTATTTGTTTTGCGGAACAAAGTCTAATTGTCGGGCCGAATGCTTCTGGGAAATCAACGGTACTCAGGTGTATTCGGGATTTCGTTAGAATTGTGTCTGAACGCTACAAAATAGAGTCCGTGCACAATTGTGATTATCTCCTAGAATTTAACAATAGTATTGGGCAGGTTGCTTATTCGTTATCCATTCTAGATGGGAAGGTAGAGAAAGAGCGTTTGGAGATGAATGGGACTGTTCGGGTTCTGCGGGAAAGTGGGCGGAGTTTTGTCGGAGAAGAACCGGTTAATGTGCCGGATACCACGCTTGTACTTAAAGCTCGTCGAGATATTGATAAGTATCCAGATATTGAATTAGTTCTTTCGTGGGTTGATCAGTTGTCTTCATTTATCTTCAGTAATATCTTGTCCTCCAATCGGGAAGTAAGCCCGTTTACGAGCAGTAATGTTAATATTTGTTGGATGTGGGAGAGGTTGAGCCGCTCTGGGAAAAAAGCGGTTATGGATTGGATGCGAGAATTGCGATATAAGATTGATGCGATAGATTTAGCAGATAATCAGCTAGGAGAGAAGAGTCTCTTCGTTATAGAGCGAGATGTTAAGGGCCCTGTTATTATGGGTAAAATGTCAAACGGGATGTTCCGTGTCCTATACCTTTTGGTGTATCTACAATATGTGGCGGAACACTCCACCGGCTTTGTGCTGATTGATGATTTAGGTGAAGGCCTAGACTTTTTCCGCTCTTCTGCTCTAGGTAAAGAGTTGTTTGCCTTTGGCAAAGAGCATGGTATCCAACTGATAGTGACCTCTAATGATAATTTTTTGGTTGACACGGTAGACCTCTCTTCTTGGGTGCTTTTAAAAAGAACAGGTAGTGTTGTATCTTCTGTCTCGGAGATGACAAATCCGAATGAGTTTGCACGGTTCCGTAGAATGGGATTGAGCAACTTCGATCTTTTAAAAACGGATTATTTAGTGCGTTACTTTGACTAACCTGGTAAAGAATGAAGAAAGTCGCTGTGTATGTAGAGGGGATGACAGAACTCGTTTTTGTCTACCATGCTATCCATGCGTATTATCAATCAGATTGGACGGCTTTCCATTTAGATTATGTCAAGGCGTATCCGTCTGATCCAATTGATCTTCAACGACCGTATGGTGATGATGCGGCAGATCGTCAATACCTATTGTATAACTGTAGCTCGGATGGGAGTGTTATTCCGAATATGAAAGATCGATTCCAATCTCATCTGCTTCAAGGTTTTACGGCAGTCGTCGGATTGCAGGACATATATGGCTCTCGGTATTTCGATGAATTTAAAGCTACTCACCAGCACATTGACTGGCCCAAAGTAAACGCAATGATGTCTACATTGGACTCGACGATTGGAGAGATTGATCCGACGGGGACATTGAAGATACGATTCTCTATCATGGAGATTGAATCCTGGGTATTGGCAATGCCGGATCTTCTAGCGGAGGCCTTCCCTGGAGCGGATTTAGCCCGAATTGCGGCGGTTGATCCCGAAAACTCCTATGTACACCCATTCGGTGTTCTCCGGTCTATCGTCCCATACAACAAAAGTTTCAGCTCGGTGGAGGGACTTTTCTGCCATATGAGAAAAAAACATCTTGATGGCCTTCTTCAATCTGGGAAGTGTGCTTCCTTCGCGCGTTTTTACAAATGTTTGTTCGAATAGGGACTCTCTCTTCTGGATTTCTGTCACGTGGGTAGCCTTGTGACATCTGATGGCGGTCGCTTCCCCTTCCTTCGAAGGGTAGGCTACCATTTCGCGCGGTAGTGCAGGATATTATAAGATGACCAATGACATCGGGTAGGTCTTCGGGCCTGTCCGATGTCGTTATATCATGGTGATTGTGAAAGAAATGTGCGGCCGTGTGGTGGAAACTGCGGGGATTATTGTTATATTTGTGTGGGTGCCGGCGTGTTGGCGGGCACTCCCCGGCGACCGGATCGCGGTGGATACTGCAGAGACGGGAGGACTACAGTCCTTCGCGCCGGGCGGATTTCTTCGAAATCTGAGGTTTCGAGGAGTAGAGGTATTTGCCTTATCTGAGGCGAAGTGAAATAGAATAATACATGAGTAGTAGTACAGAAGAAAAATCTTCTTATACCCTCAAGATCCGGCCGCAGGAGAAGCTGTGGCATCTGGATTTTATGGTGGATTTATACATTCATGAGCCGGAGGTCCAGGATTTCTTGGAGGCAAAATCCATTCAAACTCTACATATTGAAGGCCGTCATGATCCGTATGCACGTAATCTTCGACTGGGCGCGGATGGTTTTATCGGCTTAGAATCATCGATTTGAAACCATACACTGTCTTAACATACAATATCGGTGGATATGAGGTATTGCGGGAGATAGAGCACAAATCTCCCCATGCCGAGTATATCTATGTGACTGATGACAGGTCTATTACTTCCAAAACTTGGGAGGTTCGTTACATAGATGTCCCGAATGACGAAGATGTTTTTGATTCTTGCTATCATATCCGATTTAATCCTTTCGATTATGCGACGACCGATGTGGTCTTGCGAATTGACGGATCTATACAGTGTATAGGCAATACAGATGAGATCATCAATTACTTCATTAGGGGCGGATATGATATCTGTTTGCTGACACATCCTATAAGATTCAGCATGTCCGAAGAGTATGACGAATGGTGCAAAACCAGAGGGTACTCTAGAACGCAAGCAGACCGGATCCTGTCCTATATGACGAGCCAGGGATACGATGTCGCCAACTATCGGGGGTTATATCAATTTGGCTTCATGATCCAGCGAAGGAATCCTGTGATCGAAGAATTCAATGCCGCTACGCTGTCTTTGCTTCAGGAGTTGGCACCAGATGGGAAGGCAGTTGAACGGATAGATCAAACCGTAGGCAGTTTCGTTTTAAATTCCCGCTTTTCAAACCAGATTAAAGCCATGGTCGTGGATGAGCGGGTGTTACATAGCAAGTTTTTCCGACACTTCCCCCATGGCAGTTGGATTGAAAATGAGTTTGACGGGTCTGTTATTCAGCCCTATTTGTTTAACAGGCCAGTCAAAATAGCTAAATTGCATTATCGGGCGAAAGTGTTTTATAATCAACGATGGCGCCCTCTGTCTGTTGTGCCATTTTTGCGCTTTGTGAATAGATGGATCCGTTAGTTAGTGTTATTATTCCCAATTATTGCTACGCTCAATATCTGGAGGAGCGCATTCAGAGTGTTTTAAATCAGACCTACCAGCATTTTGAACTTATTATCCTGGATGACTGCTCCGAAGATGAGGGCGCTAGCAGAGCCATCATTGAGAAGTATAGGAGCCATCCTCGTGTCAGTCACATTGTTTATAACGAAGTCAACTCCGGATCACCATTTAAACAGTGGCGCAGAGGCTTGGAATTGGCAAAAGGGGATTATGTCTGGATCGCAGAAAGCGATGACAGCTGCGCTCCGACATTGGTAGAGTCTTTACTCCGGCCTATTATTGAGCATGACCATGTGGTCATGTCTTTCTGTAAGTCGCGGTGCATGGGTGATCGGCAAATATCAGAACAGTTTAACCATCTGCAGGATCGGCTGACTGGAGATTTCTGCATGTCGGGATTGGATTTTATTCGTCGCTTCTTGGCAGATTATAATATTGTCCTGAACGCCAGCTCCGTCTTGTTTAGAAGAGAGGTGGCCCTAAATGTGGATCGACAATTTGAGCAAATGAGAGGCTGCGGAGACTGGCTCTTTTGGATTGAAATGGCGGAAAACGGAAACGTGTGTTATCTGAATGACGAACTGAACTTCTTCAGGAAGCATGAAGGAAGTGTAACATGTCACAACAAAGAGCGGGGGAATCATTTGATAGAAAAGAGAATCATTCATGATCACCTCGCGAGACACAAACACATAACGAAAATAAAGGCCCTAAACAGGCGCTTGCTGAATGTTTATGCGATTGTGCGTAGTCGTTTCGAGGATGACACTGTCAAACGAAACTTGTTGCATATTTGGGATCCATTCTTTGTCTACAGAATGCTTGTCCCAGAATATCTTCTTTACCGTTTGGTTTATAAATTGCGCACGAGGAGTTAAGTTATGAAGAAAGAGATACAAACTTCAACCTATACCCTCAAGATCCGGCCGCAGGAGAAGTTGTGGCATCTGGATTTTATGGACACTATCTAATTCTCCCGTTATGAAAGCGATCGAATTCAAGCATGTAGGCAAGCAGTATCGCCTCGGGACGGTGTCCACGGGGACGTTCAGCCACGATCTCAACCGCTGGTGGACGATGAAGGTGCGCGGCAAGGAGGATCCCTTCCTGCGCATCGGGGATTCCGGCAACAAGGAAGGCGAAGACTTCGTCTGGGCGCTGCGGGATATCGACTTCAGCGTGGAGCAGGGGGATGTGGTCGGCATTATCGGCAAGAACGGCGCCGGCAAGAGTACGCTGCTGAAACTCCTTTCGCGGGTGACCGCGCCGACCGTCGGCGAGATTGACGTCCGCGGACGCATTGCCTCGCTGCTCGAGGTGGGGACGGGCTTCCATCCCGAGATGACGGGGCGCGAGAATATTTATCTCAACGGCGCCATCATGGGTATGACCAAGGCGGAGATTACCCGCCGCTTCGACGATATCGTCGATTTCTCCGGTTGTGGGCGCTATATCGACACGCCGGTCAAGCGCTATTCTTCCGGTATGACGGTGCGCCTCGGCTTCTCCGTAGCGGCGCATCTGGAGCCCGATATCCTGATCGTGGACGAGGTGCTCGCGGTGGGCGACGCCGAGTTCCAGAAGAAGGCCATTGGCAAGATGCAGGATGTCTCCCGGGGCAACGGCCGCACGGTACTCTTCGTCAGCCACAATATGGCGGCCGTCCGCAGCCTTTGCCAGAAGGGCGTGGTGCTCAAAGGGGGCAGGACGGATTTCATGGGGGGTATTGATGAGGCTGTTCAGCATTATCTGCACACGGCCACGGCTGCGGTCGAGGGGCAGAAGCGGATGGTTGATTGTATCAACCAATGTAAATCGTACCTGAAGATATCGGACATTCAAATCAATGGTACGCCATACAACCGGACTTCGTTTGCTCATGGTCAAGAGGTGCTGGACGTGTTGATTAAGGGCGCGACGAGCGAGCCGATGCGGTGCGATGTGAAAATGATCATCCGAACGCCGGACGGCATGCCGCTGGCCAGCTTTGCGGAAGGACGCTATAAGGGGCGGCTCAGCGAGATCCGGCCCGGGGATTTCACCATCGTACGGCATATCGCTCTCCCGAAGTATATGGCCGATGGGGATTACGTGATTGATTTGTTCCTCCATGAACCCTGGGTGCAGGATTTCTTTGGCGCCGTCAACTGCCAGACCCTTCATGTCGAGGGCTTCTATGATTCGTATGCGCACCCCTTGAAACTTTCAGATGATGGTTTTCTGGGCTTGGAATCAGTGTCTAAGTAATTTGGTATGGATCCGCAGTTTTCTATTATCATTCCTCATTATGATATCCCGGACCTTCTGATGCGGTGCCTGGACTCCATCCCCGTTCGGGAGGACATCCAGGTCATCGTGGTGGATGATAACAGCCCCGGTGCTGATACCTATCTGGACAGGTATCCCGCTCTGTCCCGGCCGTATCTGGAGTTCGTCCGCACGACCAAAGGCGGCGGTGCCGGTTATGCCAGGAATGTCGGGTTGGATCATGCCAAGGGGAAATGGTTGCTGTTTGCTGACGCTGATGATTATTATGCGGACAACATGTATAAGATCATCATGTCTCATGTTAGCTCAAATGCAGATGTTATTTATTTCAAAAAGAAAAGCGTATTATCTGAGGATATCACAAAGGCCATTAATCGTAGTAATTATATTAACCGCCTAATTGATCGTTATTTCGAAACGTCTGATGAAAAACCTATTAGGTCTAATTTTGCTGTGCCATGGGCTAAAATGATACGAAAAGGAGTTGTTGAGGAAAGCGGATTACGTTTTGAAGAAACAAAATATTCAAATGACCAGTTTTTCAATGTATCAATTGGCTGTTTAGCAAAAAAAATAGAAGTTTCTAACGAGGTTTTATATGTTGTAACTCGACGTCAGGGTTCTTTAACTAGTTCATTCTGCGAAAAAAAGGGAGAACTGGAGATTAGATCCGAGATTTGCTTCCGCTCAATGAAGCTTCTTAAGCAATATGATTATCTGTGGATGGATGATATCCCTTTCAAACAATATATGCGACTGATGCTAAAAAGAAATAGGAAATTGTTTAATTACTATTTTTTTAGATTAGATTCTATCTATCCTTCAACTTATTCTGCTATAATGGATATTGGGGATAACACATCTTCGAAATTTAAATTGTATTTGTATATGTATTCATTTTGGTTATCGATGAGAAAAATACTTCATATAGACATGGGGGAACGATAGTGATCTCCATTGCTGGGTTTTGAGCACTATTCGACAATAGAAGTTTGGACTATAGCAAAATAGGTATATAAGAAGGCTCACGATATCAGAAAAGCATACTTTTATGAGAACGATCGCATTTATTCTTGCAGGAGGATTAGGACATAGAATGGGGCAAGATGTCCCAAAGCAGTTTTTGCACGTATATGGCAAGCCCGGCATGTAACGTCAAGCTAATTGATTTTGCAAAGGCTTGTGCATCTGCGGCAGGGACAAAGGTAGTATTTGATTTGCCATCAGAAACAGAAAAAAAAGGCTTCTCTGTAGCTCAACTTGCTGTATTAGACAACAATCGTTTAAATAGACTTGGCTTTGTGACAAAGTTTTCTTTTGATAATGCTATTGAACGTACACTGAGTATTCTTTTTGATTCTAATAAGCAATGATTGACTGGAAAAGATTCACTTGGAAAAGAATCGTCCGGGGAGTAACATGGCGCATAAAAAGGTACACTTACCCCCTGGCGTTCAACATATTTAAGTTAGTCCCCCTGCAAAACAAAGTGGTGGCATCCACCATGAATGGCAGGAAGTTTGACGATAATTCCAAGTATTTATATTACGAACTGCATCGTATAGCTCCCACATTAAAACTGGTATGGCTTAAGGATATGCGATACGACTATGATGTTCCGTCGTGGGTCTCAACGGTCTCTTATTGGGGCTTTCGTGACATTTATGAGATCTCTACTGCAAAAGTCTGGTTCAGCACCCACAGAGTTCCATCGTATCTTCGCAAGCGAAAAGGACAAATCTACATTGAGACTTGGCATGGCGGAATAGGAACTAAGCAAGTGGGATATAGCAAAACTCAGTTTAAGGGAAATGCCGAAGCGATGAAGACAATATCCAAATTGACCGATGTATTTACATCGGGGTCTGACTTCTTCGCAGAAATCTATCGCCGCTCATTTTTCTTTGATGGTCTCGTCTGGAAATGTGGGACTCCAAGAAATGACATTTTAGTCACAGACCATCAAGACATAAGAAATGATGTTCGCACTCATTTAGGGATACCTGTATCGACCTATCTTTTCCTTTATGCGCCCACATTTCGCGACTGGTTTCAATTCGAAGGAGAGGTGGATATGCAATACTACAACGTGGACTATTCACGCCTTTTGTCAGCATTACAAAGGAGATTCGGCGGTGAATGGATAATACTTTTGAGATGGCATCCTTGTTTAAGGCTCCGAATGGAAGGAAAAGTAACGGCGGAAAAAGTAATTGATGTCACAGGGTTCCCGGACATGCAACAATTGCTGGCAACTGTTGATGCAATGATGACTGACTACTCCAGCTCTATTATGGATGGTGCTTTATGCCGTATTCCGTGTTTTATATTTGCAACGGATTATGAGGAATACAAGCGTGATCGAGGGGTACATTTTGAGATGAAGGAGTTGCCATTCCCCTTTGCAAGCAATAATGACGAACTGGAACAGAACATTTTAGCCTTCAATAACGATGAGTATCTTAGGAAATGGGATGCCTTCACAGAAAGAGTCGGGCTGAACGAAAGCGGACATGCGGCGTATGATATCGCAGAAAAGATCGTGGCGCATATTAACGGAGAGACAATAGAATGGAAATGATATGAAACAGAAAGTATGGAAAGCGATAAGGCCACTGATAAGGACAATGGGAGCAGTAATCGTCGTTTTACTATTCTATCTTCTGCGTATATTCCCTGTCATGAAGAGCAAGGTGATTGCCTGCGTGTCTGCCGGGCGGCGATACGACGACAACCAGAAATACATCATGGAGGAGCTGCACAAGCTCCGACCGGATGCGGACATCGTCTGGATTGTCGATCCCCGCTACCCTTACGAGCTGCCTGCTTGGATGCGGCCGGTCCGCTTCCGCTCGTTCCGGTACATCTACGAATATGTCACTGCAAAGGTCTGGATAGACAATAGCATGGTGCCGTACTATTTCGTGAAACGTAAGAGTCAGCTATACGTGGAGACCTGGCATGGGGGACTGGGCGTTAAGCGCGTGTTCGGCGATGTGGCGGAGGAAAAAGTCGAGAAATATGTCCAAACCGTCGTAAAGAAGAATGCTTCGAACATGGCGGACGTTTATATCTCCAACTCCGACCACCTGTCCGTCATTTATCGGCGCGCGTTCCGCTACCACGGCCCCATCTGGAAATGCGGTTACCCGAAGAATGATATGCTGGTGCAAAACTGCCCGGAGGTTGGAGCGCAGGTGCGGGAGGAGCTCGGTATCCCGGCAGGGAACAAGGTGCTGCTATATGCGCCGACGTTCCGGGCCCGTTTTGAGAAAGACCGGCAGATAGATCTGGCGGTCTATGACCTGGACCTGCTGCGCCTCCAGCGCGTATTGACGGAACGCTTCGGCGGGGAATGGACGCTCGCCATCCGCTTCCATCCGAATTTGCGGCCCTTCGCCCCGGACTACCAACGAATGCATCCGGGCGTGCTGGATGTCACGGACTATCAGGATATGCAGCGCCTGCTGATGGCGACGGACGTGATGGTGTCCGACTATTCGAGCTGCATCTTCGATGCGGCGCTCCGTCGCATCCCCTGCTTTACCTACGCGACCGATTTCGACCAATACAAGAACGAGGAGCGGGGTGTCTATTACGATATGGAGGAACTGCCGTTCCCGTACGCCTGCAACAACGACGAGATGGAGCGGAATGTGCGTGCTTTTGATAGCGAAGCGTTCCTTCGGAAATGGGATGCCTTCGCCGAGCGCATGGGCCTCCATGAGACGGGGCATGCGGCGCGGGACATCGCGGAAAAGATCAATGGTTATTTGGACGGCAAAACCGTCGTCTGGCCTAATAATGAACCTAAATTTGTTAAGCAACAATGAATATTGCAATCATCATCGCCGGCGGCCGGGGCGAGCGGCTTCATGATTATTACAGTCGCCCCAAGCAGTTCCTGGAATACCGGGGGAAACCAATCGTGGTTTATGCCATCGAGGCCTTCCAGCACTGTGCTGCGATCGACGGAATCGTGGTGGCCTGTCTGGAGGACTGGATCCCTTATCTACGCGGCAAGATCGCGCAGTTTAACCTGAACAAAGTGGTGGAGATTGTCCCCGGCGGAGCAACCGGGCAGGACTCCATCTACAATGCTTTGACCAGTGTGGAGTCGCGCTATCCGGCGGATTCGCTGATGCTGATTCACGACGGTGTGCGGCCGCTGGTGACGGAGAAGGCGATCGTGGAATGCATCAGCGTCGCGCGGCGGGAGGGGAACTGTGTGGTTTGCGTGCCTGCGCTGGAGACCGTGGTGGTCCGGCAGGAAGATGGCGTTCTGGATGTGCCGGATCGTGCGAATGCGATGGTGGCCCGCGCGCCGCAGTGCTTCCCGCTGGGTGATCTGCTCGCTGCCCATCGCCAGGCCCGCGAGGAGGGCAAGCACGATTATGTGGACAGCTGCACGATGATGCGTCATTATGGGCATTCCCTCCACACGGTGACCGGTGCGATGGAGAATATCAAGCTCACGACGCCGGCGGATTATTTTATGTTCCGTGCGATTATGGAGGCGCGCGAGGAGGGAGCCGTTTTCGGACTTTGATGGGTATGGTGGACTATTCTCATTCCATTATTCAAGAAGATTTGCTGCGGATGCGGCAGGCGGATCTGCCCTGGGCGCAGTTGGACGGTAAGACCGTGCTTGTGACGGGGGCGACCGGGATGCTGGCGTCGTATGTGTGCTGGCTGCTGCTGTCGTTGCGGGAGCAGGCGGGCGTCCGCGTGTCCGTGATTGCGCTGTGCCGGGATGCCGGCAAGGCCTCGGAGCTGTTTGGGCCGTTTGTGGGGAAGCCGTATTTCCAGCTGCTGGTGCAGGACGTCTGCGCGCCGATTTCCGTGGCGGCGCCCGTTTCGTATGTGTTTCATCTGGCGGGAAATGCCAGCCCGCATTTTATTAATACAGACCCGGTTGGGATTTTGCGCGCGAACCTGCAGGGAACATTGTCCGTGCTGGAGTTTGCCCGGGATCGGCAGGTGGCGGGTATCGTTTTCGCGTCTTCGCGCGAAGTGTATGGGCACAACGGGTCGGTCCCTGCCTTGGATGAGCAGGCTTTTGGCGTGCTGGATC